>Ga0210307_1242345_pt1 | contig 11024 bp, 11 predicted proteins | sample R1073metaT_FD_159690 | JGI IMG/M metagenome (GOLD analysis project Ga0210307, IMG submission 159690) | Metatranscriptome of estuarine water microbial communities from the Columbia River estuary, Oregon, United States - R1073 (Metagenome... | ecosystem: Environmental > Aquatic > Marine >...
ATCCGCTACAGGTCGCGCGGTTGTCGCGTCGGGGCGGTTGGACTTGGGCGTTTTTCAGCGTGTTTGGAAAGTTCGCCGAGGCGCGCGGCGCGCTGGGCTTTTACTGGCGACGGCTGAGCGGCGGGCAAAAGCGGTTGATTGAATACAAGTAATCAGCGCTGCCGCCACGCCTGCACTGCATGGCGGGGCAGGATCGCGAAACACTTGGCGTAGCGGGGCACCATGCGGCGCGGGCTTTGCGCCGCGCGCCACAGCCATTCCAGCGCATACTTACGCATAAACAGGGGCGCCCGCACCTGATGCCCTGACAAAAAGTCGAGGCCCGCGCCAATCGAGGCAAAACCAACGGCAGGTGCGCGCGAGCGTGCGAAAGCAGCAAACAGCTCCTGTTTCGGCGCACCCAGAGCAATAAAGCACAGTCGCGCGCCAGAGCGGTTCAGCATTTCGCAAATCTGTTCTGCTGCTTCCCCCGAGGGGTCAAACCCGTAAGGTGGGGCGTAGGTCAGGACAATCTTGAGATCGGGCACCAAATCTTCCAGCGCTTCCTTGGCGCCTTCCAGTGCTGCATCCGAACTGCCCATAAGGGCCACGGGCATCGCCATTTCTGCGGCCAGACGGCACAGCGGCACAACCAGATCAGAGCCCGGCATCAGGCTGACCGGTTGTTTGGCCAGCTTGGAGAGCCACATGATGGGTTGGCCGTCAGCCACAATCAAATCCTGCGCCTTATAGGCGCTGGCAAAGGCCGGATCGACGGGGAGTTTTGTCAGGTGATCGAGGTTTAAAGTGGCCAGCGCGAATCCGTCACCGCGGCTGAATTTTTCTCGGACGGCCTGAAACAATGTGCCGAGGTCGGGGATATTGATCTCGACTGCGCTACTTCCTTGCCCAAATCTCATCGTGCACCTGTGGTTGGCAGGTGCAGCCCGATGTGCGGTATGGAGGTGCGTCGCTTCAAGGTTTCGTTCCAATTCAATATGTTACTGGTTACTTGTGGCAAATTAGAGGCAAACTTGCCGCAAACTAGCCAGATGACACAGTCCTGCCTAGAGTGTATTTGCAAGCGTAAAGCTGTCCAAGGAGCACGATGCCCAACGCAATCGCCTATCTGATGCTGCTGATCTGGCCTGCGGTCTGCCTTGTGCTGTTCCGCACCCAAAGTGTTGAGCGCGCGATTGTCTGGTCGATCCTTGGCGGGTATCTGTTGCTGCCGCCGCTGGCGGAATTCAACCTGCCATTGGTGCCCGCGATGGACAAGGTGTCCATTCCCAACCTGAGCGTTCTGGCCATCTTGATGTTTGCCGGCGCCTACAAGTTAAATCTGTGGCCAGAGGGCCGCTCGTCCCACTCGCGGCGCATTTCAGGATCGCTGGCGAGATAGTCTTCCAGCACGGTATCCGCATCACGCACCATTGTCCGCAGCTTCAGGATAGAAAAGCGTTTGCCGTTCTGGCCCAGACGGGTCTGACGGTAGAAGGGGTTACCACCTTCAATCCACAGCGCTACTACGCACAGTGCGACGATTGGCACAAAAAACGGAAGGCTTAGAAGGATCAATAGCGTTTCAAACAGCCGCTTCCCACCGGCGCGGTAGACGGACTGCTGAACAGGTGCCTCCATGCCCGGTTCAAACAGCGATGACGCGGACTGCACCAATGCAATATGCGACAGCACGTCGCCGCTGGCAGTTGCCAAACGCGACATGCCATACCCTGGCTGATCCGTATCAAATCTCTTCATAGTCCAAACCCCCCAGGGTCATTCACTCGTTCACATCGTTGTTTCGATCTATTCGAAACATCCGTTCGTCTCGCGGAGTAGATCCGCATTTCGGCGCGCGTACTGGCAGGTACGCAAATCACCCGTCTGAAGTTTCAGATATCAAGCTCTGCGATGTCTTGCCTATCTTGTCATCACCGGACGGTGCTGCCCCGCCCTGCGATCCTGCATGCACATAGCACCGCCGAACCTCTGCCGTATACATAACAGATTTTAGCCACATTTGAGGGGGAATTTTCGAAACAAACTATTTCATACGATACTTACCGAATTTTGCACAAAATAACGCCAAGTGTTTTTATTGCGTTGAAATTTCAAGGGAATGTGGCAGCCCGTAGGGGAGTCGAACCCCTCTTTTCAGGTTGAAAACCTGACGTCCTAACCGATAGACGAACGGGCCACACTTGGTGAGGGCTTCTCTAAGCAATCCCCGAGACTGGCGCAAGAAGAAATTTCCGACTCATTGCGGTTTTTTTCTGCTTTCTGAACGGGCTGCATCTTCGAGCCTTAATTGCACGGTTTGGCGGCCCTGCCATGTGTTTATATCGAGCCTGCCAGCGAGGTGAAAATGCGCGCCCCCATGTGCCTCAAGCGCAGGTCCCAGCGCCGAATCGTAAGCGCCAAAGCAAATCGCATCCAGACGTTTCCCGTGACCGTCCCCAAAGCTGACCTTGAGGTGGCTTTCACCAACGCGACGGGCCGAAAAAATCCGCATGTCTGCAAAAACATAACGGGGGGCAGGGGCGCCGGCGCCAAAGGGGCCCGCCGATTCGATTGCTTGCGTGAGTTCGACACTGGTCGCGTCCGGCATGAGCATCCCGTCAAGGCGCAGATCGGAGGGCCCCCGCAGATGGGCGCCCTGCTTTTCCAACAAGGCCGTCAACTGGTCCATCGCTTCTTCCAGCTTGTCTTCGGCCACAGTCAGGCCCGCCGCCATCTTGTGCCCGCCACCTTTCAGCAGCACGCCCTGCATGGCCAGTTTTTGAATACAGGCACCCAGATCAACTCCGTTGACTGACCGGCCTGATCCTTTGCCGATACCGCCTTCCAGTCCGATCACCACAGCGGGACGGCCTGTGGCTTCCTTTAGCCGTGACGCAACAATACCTACCACACCCGGATGCCAACCCTCACCTGCGGCCCAGACCAATGCACCATCGGTGCCACGCTCCTCGGCCTGTGCCAAGGCGGCCGCGCGCACGGCGTTCTCTACTTCGCGCCGCTCCGTATTCAGGGTGTCCAGACGCTCGGACAGGGCAGCCGCTTCATGCGGGTCTTCAGTCGCCAGCAGGCGCGCACCCAGATCGGCCTTGCCCACACGCCCGCCCGCGTTGATGCGCGGCCCCAGCATGAACCCAAGGTGATAGGCGGCCGGTGCCGTATCCATTCGCGCTACGTCAGCTAGGGCAGACAGACCAACCCGCTCGCGGCGCCCCATAACCTTTAGCCCCTGGCGGACAAACGCACGGTTCACACCGTTCAATGGCGCCACATCGGCCACGGTGGCCAGCGCCACCAAATCCAGCATAGCCATCAGGTCTGGGCCTTTGACCTCAACCTCGCGCAGTTGCCGCCCGGCCTCCACCAGCATCAGGAACACAACGGCAGCAGCACATAGATGCGCCAGTGCCCCGTCTTCGTCCTGACGGTTCGGGTTCACAACGGCCAGACATTCGGGGAGGGTCTCGCCGCCCAAATGGTGGTCCAGCACAATAACGTCCGCGCCCTTGGCGGCGGCAATCGGACCATGGGACAAGGTCCCGCAATCGACACAAATGATCAGATCGTGTTTTGCCGCCAATTCGGCCATCGCCTCGTCGTTGGGGCCATAGCCTTCGTCAATGCGGTCCGGCACATACAAAGTAGCCTCACGCCCCATCTGGCGCAACCACACCAGCAGCAAGGCAGCAGAACTGCCGCCGTCTACGTCATAGTCGGCAAATACAGCAATACGCTGGCGGCTTTTTACAGCCAGCAAAAACCGCGCGGCGGCCTTTTCCATATCCCGCAAAGACCGCGGGTCGGGTAACAGATCGCGCAGGGCAGGGGCAAGAAATGCTGGCGCCTCGGCCCCGCCTATGCCGCGCTGTGCCAGCACCTGACACACGGGCACCGGAATGCCGGTCTGCTGGTGCAAGGCTTCCGAGGCGCGCACAGCATCGTTGCCGGGACCAACCCACCGCCGACCGGTCAGTGAAGTCTCGACGCCCAGAAAGGTGGCAGCGCTTGAACTTGCACCCTTTTCCATATCCCGATCCTCCGGTCTCGGCGCGCGCAGGCGCCTGTGTTCAAACCTCTTCGATGCGCAGCGCTACAGGCTCTCCGGCTACAACGGATGTGGCGCCGAATGCGGCCAGCGCGTGGTCGATATCCGCGCGAGTGGTTTTATGGGTCACGATCAAAACGGGTGCACTGTCGTTCACATGGCCGTATTGGCGCATCCGGTCGATGGATACACCTGCCTCGCCCAATACAGCCGCCACTTTGGCCAATGCGCCGGGTTTGTCGGTGATGGCCATGCGGATGTAATAAGGCGCGGGGCGCTGGCTGAGTGCGGGTGTGGCGGCGGTCAGTGTCTTGGCAGGTTGGCCAAAGACGGCACCACGGTGGCCGCGCGCGATGTCACAGATGTCCGACAATACCGCACTTGCCGTCGGGCCTGCACCTGCACCGGCGCCGCGCAGCACAATCTGGCCCACGGCGTCACCTTCCAGCACCAGCATATTTGTGCCGCCCTGCAACTGGCCTAGCGGCGATGTGTCTGGCACAAGGCAGGGCTGCATACGCTGCTCCAGCCCGCGGCCGGTCATTTGTGCCACGCCCAGTAGTTTGATTTTATAGCCCATATCGGCAGCGGCGTGGATATCCTCGATCGAGACGCGGCCGATTCCTTCCAGCTCGATACCCGCAAAATTCACCTGCGTGCCAAAGGCCAGCGACGACAGAATAGCCAGCTTGTGCGCCGCATCAATGCCGCCCACATCCAGCTGCGGATCGGCCTCAAGATAACCAAGCCCGTCGGCTTCGGCGAAAATATCAGCATAGGGCAGGCCGGAGTCTTCCATCCGTGTCAGGATGTAGTTGCACGAGCCGTTCATCACACCCATCACGCGGGTGATCTCGTTGCCCGCCAAGCCTTCGCCCAAGGCCTTGATCACCGGAATGCCTCCTGCAACGGCAGCTTCATATTTGATCACACAGCCTTTTTCTTCAGCGGCCAGCGCGAGGGCCTGCCCGTGCATGGCCAGCATTGCCTTATTGGCGGTCACCACATCTTTGCCCAAGGCCAGTGCAGCTTCGGTGGCGTCTTTGGCAGGGCCTTCATCGCCGCCTATCAGCTCGACAAAGACATCCACATCATCGCGTTTGGCCAGATCAACCGGATCATCCTCCCACGCATAGGAGGACAGGTTTACGCCACGGTCTTTTGTCTTGCTGCGCGCGGAGACGGCTGAGATGACCACTGCGCGGCCTGTGCGGGCTTCCAGCAGGGCGGCCTGTTTGCGCAGTATTTGCACCACGCCTACGCCAACCGTTCCCAGACCCGCAATCCCGAGGCGAAGTGGTTTTGTCATGGCTGTGCATCCTTTGATTGGCGGGTGTTAAATGTGTGTTGCGCCGATGTAGCCCGAACGCAACCCCCGTGCAACGGAGCACGCATGCGTTAGTGCAGGCCTTTTGCCAGCCGTTGCCGCTCGGGCCCGCTCAAAACCGATCCGCGCATGCGTGCTGCGCGGGATTTCAAGGCTGCGATGCGGGCGTCGATTGCTGCGCTGGCAGATACAGGCTCTACCCCGGTTTCTGCGGCGGAGGCCAGAACCGGACCAAGAGGCGTCAACGCAGGGTATTGTGATGCCTCAAGTTCGGGCGTGATCGTGCGGTCAAGCGCCGGAAATTGGGTGCAAGCCCCCAAAAGGGTCAAAGCCGTTGCAAAGGCTGTGGAGGAGAACGCGCGTTTCATGCAGCACGGTGTGCACCAGCAGGGCGCCTTCTTGCAAGTGTCTTGGTGACGATGGGCGGGAAAGGGTTTACTTTTTGAACGCACGTTCAGATATATAGACTTATGGCACGCACCGCAGGATCACATTCAGACATTACCGGCCCGAAAGTGCGCGAGGCCGCGCTCAAGCTGTTTGCGCGCGGCGGCTTTGCTGCGGTTTCCATGCGGGCGATTGCAGCGGAAGTGGGCGTGCAGGCCGGCGCTCTGTATAACTACACGCCCGACAAACAGTCGCTTTTGTTTGATTTGATGAAAAGCCATATGACCGAGCTGCTTGCAGCGGCTGTGGATAACGCAGGTCAATCTGCCGGCGCGCGGCTGGATGCCTTTGTGGGCTTTCACATCAGCTTTCACCATGCGCGCCCTGATGCGGTTTTCATCGCTTATATGGAGCTGCGCAACCTCACACCCGAGAACTTTGCCCGTGTTGAGGCGCTGCGCCGCCAGTACGAGGACGGGTTGGAGAGCATTTTGCGCGATGGTGTGGCGGCGGGTGCGTTTCGTGTGGAGGATACAAAGATTGCCACACTTGCGATCATTGCCATGCTTACGGGTGTGAACACATGGTTCCGTGAAGGCGGGCGGTTGTCATTGGAAGAAGTCACCGCGCAATATCGCGGGATGGTGCGCCGCGCGGTGACCTGAGTTTGGCTAATGGGCCGGTTTAATAAACGTCCCGTTGTTCAGCTCTTTGACGGCCTGCAGCAACTCTTCGCGGGTGTTCATCACGATGGGGCCGTGCCACGCGACAGGTTCGTCAATCGGGGCGCCCGAGATTAGCAAGAATCGCAACCCGTCGGGCCCCGCCTGAACAGTCACCTCGTCACCCGTGCCAAAGCGGACCAAAGTGCGGTCGCCGGACATGTCGCGGATATTCAGCTCTTCGCCCGCAACCTCCTTTTCCAACAGGATGCCCGAGGGGCGGCTGGCATCGACAAAGGCGCCCGCACCTTGGAAAATATAGGCAAACGCGCGGCGGTAGGTGTCGATATGAAACGTCTTGCGCACACCTGCGGGCACGGTCACGTCGAGATACTGTGGGTCAGCGGCGATACCGTCGACGGGACCGCGCTTGCCCCAGAACTCGCCTGTGATCACGCGCACCTTGGTGCCGTCGTCGTCAATGACTTCGGGAATCGCATCTGATGTGACGTCCTGATAGCGCGGCGCTGTCATCTTCTGGGCGGCGGGCAGGTTGCCCCACAACTGGAAGCCGTGCATTTGGCCGCGTGCATTTCCGTTTGGCATCTCCTGATGCAGAATCCCGCTGCCTGCGGTCATCCATTGCACATCACCTGCGCCTAAAGTGCCGTTGTTTCCAAGGCTGTCGGAATGCTCGACGGTGCCTTCAAGAACATATGTAATGGTCTCGATCCCGCGATGCGGGTGCCATGGAAAGCCCTTTTCAAAGTCAATGGGGCGGTCGTTGCGGAAGTCGTCGAACAGCAGGAACGGGTCCAGCTCGGACGGGTCGTGAAAGCCGAAAGCGCGGTGCAGCTTTACGCCGGCACCTTCCATGGTGGGTTGGGCGGCGCGGGTCTCGAGGGTGGGTCTGATCGACATGGGAATGCTCCTGTTCACTTGTTTGAATTAGAATTAGGGCCGCTATTCCCCGCAAACAAGGCGGGGGCATGCAGGGTATCTGTGCACAAATGCGCAAAGGTCGCATTTGGACTGGACGTGGGCTGGCAGTGGCGCAAGGTTGGGAAAAAATGTCAGGGAGTTATCGACATGAAAATCGGATTTATCGGACTGGGGAATGTGGGCGGCAAGCTGTCGGGAAGTTTGCTGCGCAATGGCGTGGATCTGAGCGTTCATGATCTGGACGCAGAGTTGGTGGCGGGCATGGTTGCGCGCGGTGCCAAAGCGGGCGGCAGCCCTGCACAGATGATGCGCGAATGTGATGCGGTGATTACTTGCCTGCCCAGTCCGGCGGCCAGTGCTGCCGTGGTCGAGCAAATGCTGCCAGAGGTGGGGGCGGGCAAGATCTGGCTGGAAATGTCGACCACGGACGCAAGCGAGATCAAGCGGTTGGGTGCTCTGGTGCAGGCGGCCGGCGGACAGGCTGTGGATTGTCCGGTATCGGGCGGTTGCCACCGTGCGGACACGGGCAATATCAGCATCTATGCCGGCTGCGACCGTGCCACGTTTGACCGTGTTCTGCCTGTTCTGACGCATATGGGGCGGCGCATCCTGCATGTAGGTGATATAGGAAATGCCAGCGTTCTCAAGGTGATGACTAACTATCTGGCCACTGCCAACCTGCTCACACTGTGTGAGGCGCTGACGGTGATGAAGGCGCAAGGGATGGACCTTGGCATGACTTACGAGGCGATTGCCATGTCTTCCGGCAACAGCTTTGTGCATGAAACCGAAAGCCAGTTGATCCTGTCGGGGTCGCGCGATGTGAACTTTACGATGGACCTGATCCAGAAAGACATCGGCCTGTTCCAGAAACTGGCGGATGATGCGGGGGTGCCGCTGGAAATCTCGCCGTTGATGATCGAAATGATGAGCGACGGGCAAAAGCGTTACGGCGTGCGTGCCCAGTCCGACCGGATGATCGAGCGGCTGGAAGAGGCCACAGGCCTGTTCATTCTGGCAGATGGTTTTCCGATGGAGCTGGTGGACGACGAGCCCGAAGAGCGCGGTTATGAGGTGCGCCCCAAGCGGATGAAGTAAGCCGGAATGCGGGGGCGAATGCCCCTGATTGACAGAGGCGCCTGCACAAATGTGCGGGCGCCTTTTGCGTACGGCCCTCAGCGAAGGCTTGCCGGAAGGATCATCTGCGTCTAGGGGTCGCGAAAAGGAGTACCTCCATGACCTCATTCAATGATCTTCCCCAAACGGCCTCTAACGAAATTTTGGCGACGGCGACTGCTGCTACCGGGCGGCGGTATCTGGGAATGGGGATGCTTGCGCTGCTGGGCCTGATGCTGATCTATATTGCTGTGGTTCAATCACCCGCACTCGAATGGCGACTGTTTCTGGTGCTACTGGGGGCTGGGTCGCTGTGGATGGCGGATAAGATGCGCCGCGCTACGCAGACGCGGATCGAACTGACAGAAACCGAGTTGCGCGACAGTGACGGTACCGTGATTGCATTGATTGCTGATATCGACGGGATGGACCGCGGGTTTTTTGCATTCAAACCCTCAAACGGTTTTTTGCTGCGCACCACATCGGGGGCAAGCAATGAATGGCGTCCGGGTCTTTGGTGGCGCTGGGGACGCCGGATCGGCATTGGTGGTATGACACCTGCGGGCCAGACGAAATTCATGTCCGAGATTATCGCGGCAATGATGGCACAGCGCGAGATGAAGCTGGACAAATAAGCTTATCTGTAACGCGGGCTGCATTAGAATAAGAAAACCCCGGACGGTGTGAACCGTCCGGGGTTTGTTTTTAGCTGGTCGGGTGGGACCGATCAGATGCCTTGCCACAGCACCTGTGGTGCATAGCGTGGCCGTGTGAAGATGAAGTTCGCGATTTCGCGGTCTTCAAGGCCTGTCGTGAACGGCGCGACGTAGTTCGCAAAGGTCTCGACGACGATCATGCGCTCGTTGTGTACCATCACTGGCAGTTTGGCAGTCCAGTTACGGACTTGGTTGTTGGACAGGGCCGTTGTGTTGCCGCGTGTCTTGGACCAATCCAGCTTGATGATGTTGTCACGCGAGTCGTAGCGTACAATGCTCACCCGCAGGCTGCTGTCCTGTGGGGCACGGGTCATCGTGTCGAACAGGGCGTGCGCCCCTTCCAGGTAGGTGCTGTCCAGCGGCAGTGTCTCGCGAGAGATCATGTCGCTGATCATGTAGGCCGCCTTCTGGTGCATTGCATATTGGCGGAATGCATCGAAAAGCGTGAAGATTGACAGTAGCACGAAGAAGACCAGAGGGATCATGATCATCGACTCAACGGCCGACGACCCGTCTTCTTCCTTGATGAAGGTGCTCTTCCGGTTAGGTTTGAGTTCAGGTTTTGACATTATCTTGGCTCCTGTACGAAGGCGCTGATCGAGACCATTTTGGCATAGCCGTCATCGCTTCCGTCGTTGGTGTCCAGGACAGAGCCCAGACCAATGTTGTTCCACAGAGGCACGAACCGGTAGCAAGCGCGCAGCAGCATCAGTTCATGCTGTTGGCCCAGGGACCAGCCGCGCACCGGAGTTACCGGCTGTGCGGTGTTGATGCAGTCCGCGTCAGATGGCAGCGACGCAAAAGTACGCGGGTTGGTCGGAATCATTTCCAGGCGCAGGTTGTCTTCACAATCTGCCAGACCACCGCTGTTCGCACAGATGGCGCTTTTCAGGGCGTCATGTGTGAACTGTACCGAAGTATTCAGGCGTACTTCACGGGTGGTCACTTCAAGGCCGCGATCCAGTTGCATCTGGCGGATGGAGTGCATGCTCAGCTCGAAGCCGAAGAAGAAGGTCATGAACAGCAGGGGAGCCATGATCACGAACTCGATGAGATACACCGACCCTTTTTCTTCTTTGCGGAAACGGCGGAGGAATTTGTTCATACGAATATTCATTGTGTGAGCCTCAGCTGGTTGATTTGGCGCGCAATGGCACTGAATGCGTCTCTGATTTCCACACCTTCAACCCGGAAGAAGTGGCTGGGAGAAGAGGCGCAGTCCTTCATAACTTCTGCGCTATCGTCTGTTACTTCGAAGCCGATGGACCAGATGACAATGTTCTTTGCTTTGGCTGCGCTACAGACGTTGCTCAGAAGGGTGTCAACGTATTCAGGCCAGTACTTTAGGTACTTCCACCGGTTGTGATAGTAGCTGCTGACATAGCGGTTCAGGTACCAATCCAGGCTATATCGGTCCCAGTGGGCCGCATGGCTGTAGTTGGCATAGTAGTTGTCGTTGATCCGGTAGGAATAGTGGTTCTGACCATCGGTCATCAGGATCACGGTCTTCAGCGTTTCATGGTCATCGAAGGCGGCAGGACGCGCGGCAAACACGGGGTCAGTTACGCCATCCGCGGCAAGTGACGCGTTGATTGTGTTAAAGTCGGGATCAAGCAGACCCGCAGCCCATTTCATACCCGCAAAGATGGACGTACTGCCGCGGGGCACCAGACGGTCGATCTTGTTGTTGAGCGCCGAGATGTTCTGGCTGAAGGCTACAACATCTTCGTACTGGCCTGTAGGGCAAACATAATTGCTGGGGGTTTGGCTATATGTGCCCCATTGAAAGTGCTGAACCTGATCATATTGCTTGTTGCGACGCAGGGTCG
>Ga0210307_1277445_pt1 | contig 10986 bp, 2 predicted proteins | sample R1073metaT_FD_159690 | JGI IMG/M metagenome (GOLD analysis project Ga0210307, IMG submission 159690) | Metatranscriptome of estuarine water microbial communities from the Columbia River estuary, Oregon, United States - R1073 (Metagenome... | ecosystem: Environmental > Aquatic > Marine >...
ATCAGAGGAATCCTGCAAGGTAAGCTTCAGTAACATGACTTTTTGTTCATTTTCAATTGCTTCTTCCGGTGTTGCCGCTCCGACATTCATAGGTATTGCAACTCGTGAAGCTTGGACATGAATTCCATGAAAGACAGCAGCGACTTGGTCTTGGTTGCGATCAAGCCACTCGAAGAAAGATGCGTACTTATGGGCATGTTCAGAGCTGTCTTTTTCGGTAATTGTTGTTGCTTCATGAGCAACCAGCAATGCACCAAATCCTCCTCGATTCATCAGATCTACAGTTTCCATGCGATGCTCGCCACGAACGTCGGTAATGAGTAATTCTGACATGATGCCTCGCCTTCTCTGTAAAAGAGAAACGACCACAACAACGGCCTCTTCGCGTATATCCCGTCGTTCATCTATGAGCATGCTATGAATATCAGCCATGAGGGCGACAACAAAAGCTCGGTCGGGCTCGTCAACAGTAGTCAGGTCTGGGTATGTGCATTGGAAGGAAGGTGGGCAACAACGAGACAAACTTGCAGACTGCCACAGTGGAAAGAAGCGACTATTTGGCGGCGGTGTTGGATAACCACCTTTGTTACGCATTGTGACTTGACTGACTTGACCACCACCAAGAAGATTGGATGGGACAAGGAGAAGCTGCCGCATGCGTTCACTCATCTTGGTCAACACTGCCAATTTTAGATCATCATCTCCCGAGTCGTAAGCACCCATCGGACGACTGCGTTGCAATGCTGTGAGGCAAGTTAGGCGAGCAACATGAGCCGAGTCGGCAACCAGTAAGTTTTGGTCAACATTTGCCAATGTGCGAGAAGCATAAGTTCCACTCGCTGTCAGACTGTTTAGAGTCAGCATTGCAATGTTAACTGCTTCGAAAACTGGCTCTGATGTGAAAAAGCCTGCCATCAGCCTATCAAGTAAAACTGAGCTCACCCCGATACAATTTGCGATGGCGATGGGCTCGCCTCGTTGCAGGGCATCTTCTACAACCGTGCGGCAATGTTCGATTAACACCAAGTGGAATGCTTCAACTTGATCCGGTGATGCATGGATCGGGAACGATCGAAATAGAGCACTCACAAGTGGGGCAGCAAAAGGTCCGTTGAACACCGCATGCGATAGAACAAGGTGCAAAAGTTGCACCATACCAATTCCACTTCCCTCGGATCCATCGTCATCTTTGCCAACAAATCTCTCGGTTGGAGTTTCGACTATGTTCGCCTCACTGAGACTACCACGACGACGCGCTTTGCTTGCGTTTGAATCTGGCCAAGCCACAAAGTCATTTCTGTCATCACCCAAGGACGCCCCTGACTCCGCTCTTTTGAGATGTTCCTTCCTAATTTCGTGTAATTGTCTCACATCCATATCAGCTGCATCGTTACCTTTTTCTTCGGCGCCTTGGGGTGCTCCTCCGAATGCAGGCGTTTCCATCTGCTGCAGCTTTTCGTCGTGAACTAAGCATAGAGCTTGAGCTAGTGGTTCCAGAAAGTCGGGTGTTCGACAGAATTTTTGGAAGGTAGGAGAGAACGCATGGCGATGACTTAACAGCTGTAACACTGCTTTGTTCGTGTCGCGTGCCTTCTTTCCCGTCTCGTTATCAAATGAAGCCAATTGAATATTGCGTCCGAGACACTCAGCCAGCAGTGCAAAAATCCCACAAGATGGATCCGAGTTGTACCGTAAACTTCCTTGTGCCTCATTGTTGATCAATTCAGCGGCATCACTTTCAGCATCAAAAACATCGCAGAGCTGCTTAGGTTCAAGGGTAGCAAAGCAAGGCATGTGTAGAATCGGGGCATGCAGTAAATTACTCAGCATCGACATAATGATGCTGGGGCAAATTGAAAACTTGGGAATGCTCAAAACAAGAGGAGCAAAACCACCAGCTTGCTCGAAGGATAATGCGAACTTGCGTGAATTCTGTATCATAAGAATCATGAGCCTAAAGACAGCCGATGCAGATGCTTCTTCACGACATCCTTCTAAAATACATGCAAACCACACAGGTGTTAAAATCCCCGCAAAAGCCGAAAGGAATATTTGGGCTTCTTGGTGCTTTGGGTGTTGCGGTTCGACTGCTGCGCCCTGAGACGAACGTGCCTCGCCTTTCTTGCGAGACATTGTTCCCAAATATGTTTGACCAGCACTCGATCCTCCTCCTGAATGTGGTTCCACCGTTGTTTCAGTTGCTCCCTCTGCGTCACGCGAAGTTTTGGCGTCATCTGCGACTATTTCATTTACTCCGTCAACTACTAGCTCCTCAAGAAGACGAAGGAGATATACGCGAGCAACAGCGCCCGGTGCAAGCTTCTCTTGTCCAGAGTTAGCTGACATTTGTGGTATTTGCATGTCATCCGATGTCTTTTCTTGTCCACCTGTGATAGAAACTGTATATATTGCGGCCCCCGCAATCGCTTCGAGGTCACCAGGAGTGAGCATAAAAGTCAGAACTCTTCGTAGTAATGTTTTGCAGCTGAGCAGCATATCAACACCGGGATCGCAGCCAGCTGCGACCCTTGAAACAAGTGGGGGATTTGCATACCATCCATTTTTGAGAGCCGCGGCTGTAGCTGCTTTTCGTTCATTTGGAATATCAGTGCTTGAACCGGTTTGTTTCGCAGATGCTCCTGCTGAGTAGAGTTCTGTGGCTTCAAGCATAAGATGTAATGTCCAACGAATGATTCCTAGCAAATGCAGTCGTCTTGAGTTGAAGGCCGCGTGGGTTGATTGCGCGACTACCAGGCCATTAAAATAAGCAAGGAGACGAAGTGGTAACTCAGGACCTGCTCCATTCAAGTCCCAAACTTGATGGTTCAATAATAGGTATTTCATAGCATCAAGATCAGCAAAAACCCAGCGATGAGACACTGCCTTTGATATACCACCCGGACCAGTATCATTCTTCACACCTTTATTTTTCGCTTGTTCTTTCTCAGAAAATCCGGGCACAAATCCATGGACTGCGAAAGCGAAGCACTGATCAAGTACATTAGCGTCCATGATTCGTTTTTGCCTTAATAGTAAAGCAAGCATTCGGTATCCTCCGCCAGCTTGGAGCATTTCAAGATTGGGCGGGTGTCTGCGAACACTTTCTCTAATCATGCGTAATGACAGAGCCAAACTAGATGCCGACTGGGTAGCATTTACAATCGGCATCAGAATGTTAGGCCCACCAATCCATTGCACATTCTCCGCAAAACAGTTGGGAGATATTATACTCGAGTAGCCATAAACGATAGCATCGGTCGAGACTGAAGTATTTGAGTTGATTCGTGAGATGTTGACTAGTCGGCGTGAGAAATGACGTCTACTGCTCGATACAAAATTATCCTTCATGCTGCTGCTTGAAGATGAAGCACGAAATCCGAAGACCACGTTTTCTGTTGGAAACTTGCATAGTAAACCAACTGCAGCGAGAGAATCAGATTCTGGTCCCGCAATAGGTCCACCACCAAATCCCCGTTCGCGCATTACATGGCCAACAGCCTCCATGCTTGGAATCTTACGTCGTCGAAGAGCTCCGGCAACACTTCCCTTCTCCCCATTTTCGGCAAGCATGACAAACGCAGCCGTTGCGGCAGCGGCAAGAGACAGCCGCTGCGGACGGTCACCCCAAAATAATCCTGGAAAATCAGGCCCTGCTGTGTACATCGCGGTAGCATCTCGAAGACTAAGCACCGTTGAAAACAGCAACGCTGGACCGAGATCCCACACTGGAAGATTGCCCCTAACAATGCCACTACTGGCGAGCACAGGATTTGGGACGCCGATGTGAACTCTTGCCGTTGGGGGGAGATTAAACGAATCGACTTTAGCCTCGGATTCTACTGTTCTCCCATCAATGTATAAAGTCAACACAGCTTTTCGCCCAAGCATTGAGCGTTTTGGTGCTTGGTACGTCAATTGAACATGGTGCCATACACCAGCGGGAAGCGGTGAAGTAGGAAAGCATGTTGGATCCCCCCTCGAATTAGATGAGGTGAGAACACAGAACCGTTGGTTTGTAACATCGAACCAGAATGAGAAGAAATCGTGCCCACTGCTTCCATATGGAAACGAACCCGAACCATCAGTTGATTTCTTTACTGGTGGGCTTGAAATATCAAATATAAACAGGCTGTTTTGTGATCCGTCTTTAATTGGATGGTGCTGACGCAGCCAACAGCAGTATGTAAATCCAGTGCTGACTAGAGGACTCCAAACTGTGTCTGTACTTTGAGGTGCAGCCGAAGACGAACCTGCAAGTGATTTCGCCGATGCATCTACACTCTCGATTTCGATAAACTTCATCCGCCCGTCTTCTGCAAGTTTGTAAATTCTGTCTTCCAGCGGGACTTTTTGCATGTACATTGCAACGGAGTTCAACGAGTCCCCACCAAGCTCGCATCTTGCAACTCTATCTCCTCTCTCAGCAATTACCGACAAGGTTTCAAGTCTATTACAAAACCCAGTTTCACGTGAATGCCAGGCTTCCGATTTTGTGATACTCGTTACCTTCTTTGCTTGGACAGAAGATGAAATGACTGCTAAGCGTATTCTCTTCTTCTTTTGCTCACTCTCATTATCAACATCTTCGTATTCAGCGAGAAGGATAGGCCCAGCCACACAGCGCAATAATGACACGAAGTCGTTGTATGTCATACTAAATGCAGCAATACGCCTCAATAGAAGCACAAACCTCGAGTAAAGGAAATGAGAACGATCCTCTAACATTTGAGCAAATTCTGTTTGACTTGTCAAGCTACTACATAAACCACTTGACGCCAGCCGAGCAAGTGAAGATCCTGCCATATCATTGGCACAAAGACGGAGCAGTTCATCGAATGCATTCTTGGCAAGAGATTTATGATGATCATGTGCATCATCTGTTGTAGGAAGTCTGATTGCTATACCAAGAACTAAACGCGTTGCATCTGCGTTGCGAATCGAAACGTTGTCACCTGCACTTTTGTCAGCGTTGGAACGCTTTCCTTCTGTCAGAACCAATCGTGGATGGATAAGTTCTAATGCAAGATTCATCACAGTCCTTGCGTGGAATACGTCAGAAAAAATACCCATCGAAGCAATAGCATTCGCAAACTCTACGTAGAACCCATTATTGCGCAAATATAGAAGATTTGCGGCATGGGACAAGGCCATCGACGATATTGAATCATCTAACGTCACGTCAATGGACAATAAAAGAGTCGACGAATTCTTGTCACCCTTATCCCCCGTAGCGGTGGCTATTAATGCAAACGCGGACTTCAACAGCTTGATAGCAGCCGCAGCAATCTCAGAATCTGAATTCTCAGCACTAATTATTCCTTCAAGACTGAAGATGAGGCGCACAATACACTCAAAGCCACAGCAAATGCGGAACACCTCTTGTGATGATTCATTCGCCGCAAGAATGCTCCTCATTAAGTTAAATATAGACCCTTGTCTTAAAACCACAAGATGTTCTGTTAGTTTGGCATCTTCTTCCACCGCTGGTTCTGACGCCGAATCAGCAAACTTGTGTAGGAGGTCAATTAGACATGCCATATCACTTTGCAATAGTCCATCGTGACTCTTTGCCATCATGGTTTCGAAAACATCTAATGAAGCACGAGAGGCTGTGTCTCCGAGATATAGGATGCCCATTATTAAAAGTGTGTTCAAACCACTATCACAAGGAATGATATCCCCCGCTGCACTGCCCTTTTCTCCAATTACAGATCGGGCCCCTGGCTGACGAACCACAACTTTCAAAACTCGACACAGCGATGAGTAAATGTCATCCACATTTGTAGAGGTTGCTGGGGATGGTCTAGGAAGATTACTTATCAGGACACCCTTTTCTTTGTCGGGAATATCAGCCCCTGTTATTGCAAACAACAAATCCAGCATGTCATCTATCTTGGGTCCAAGAAGTCCAGATTCAAGCATCACCTGGCTGACGTTCTCGTCAAACTCAAGTAATTTGATCAGGGTTTCACAAAGTAACTGAAGATCTAATGCTGAAGCCTCCATGGCCTTGGCTTTTGCTTGCTTTTGGGCATCATCTGCATCACTATCACAAGCAGCAGCTTCTTTCAACAGGTGTTTGCACAACGAGCTGAAAACCTCCGTTACAAGTTTCAATGGCATGAAAGTATTCGCCCCCGCTAATCCTGTACAAACATATTCCAACGTTTTGAGCGAGAAGACTTTCACACTAACGTCCGAGAAGGTGGGAAATGCGAGTATGTAATGGGAAAGCATGTGATACTCGGATTCGATCAAGTCGAAATTCTTGGCGTGATCGGAGTACAATTGCAATGTCGTCACGAGGAGTTCACTCGTCAGGTCGACCCCGACATCATTTTCAGCAACGTCGCCAGAGGATGCCGCAGCCTGTATCGTCAAATTCCATGCATACTTTACAGAAAAATCCGTCATGGCAGTGAAATCACTTGATGATGTAAAGTCCGGGCGTGCTCCATTGTGCTCAGCCTTGTAGGCCACAATCAACTTGAGCGATCGTACCATCAAATCATCCATTATTTCGAATGCATTTGTATTCATTGCCACTTTTGACTCGGCAAGATCCGCCGAATCGTTACCTTCTTCAGCTAGCATATGCTCGTCTTGTAATTGTTCGTGCGATGATGGTGAAGTTGACATTGAACTAGACGTGGAACCGATCTTACAACAAACAAGTGCCGTTACCAACTCCAACAATTTGGGCACATGCTTTATACTACTATTTGAAATGGCATACGCTAACACGTGATAGCCCCCGGCGGAATCATAATCCTTTAAAAGTTCCACACATTGATAATGGCAACTATTGGATACAAGATGTACCACTGTTCGGATTGCAACGACCCATAGTCCCTTCTCCTCCGCATCTTTCCCATAGAGACATCGATTGTTACTGCTGCTATTATTGTTTGATGATGAGGGTGATGAAGCTACAGACCCGGTCATGGCACACAACTCTTTAATATCATCCGTCATGTGCACAATCATCTTCCTATCATGCAAGAACCAAACGAGACTAGCACTCAGACAATTCCGGGAAAAAGCAAGTATGACATCACTCGCGGCAGCAGCAATGTGTACACCACTGTTGGGATACGACGCCCCCGATAATGCAAGGAGTCCGAACAAGTGTGGACGGAGTTGCTCACCCACGCTTGGGTCGGAACACAAGAGACACAATAATTTGGAAACTTTGGCTGCCGCTTGGGTGGATAGGGGAGACGCGGGGACGATAAGATCGTCTTCCTGTGCCTCAGCATCATCCTCAACATCATCACCATTATCAGTACGCTTACTCCGCTTCAGTTGCAGTTGTTTTTGTGCCACGGAATGATCATGCTGAAGTTCCAATACGCGCAGTAGTCTTAAACAGTGTATAAGGTTGGGAGGGAGCTCATTTTCCACACAACGCAACACGAACCGTTCACAAGAGGAGTTTTCCAAGAGAATGTCAATATCCGAGGGTGTGTCATTTCCTCTACCTGATGTCGCAGCATCGTCACCCAAACCAGATGATTCTCCGTTATCATTCTTTTCATTATCCTCATCAGACCCCCCTAGTAATTTCAATAATCGTATCTTCCATTCCTCCGGATCATTTCCAGATTGTCCGGAAGATCCACCCATCCGTGCCGCCAACACAATCCGACTTACTCCATCCCCTAAATTTCTTGCACTAATTGACACCTTTCGTTCCATTTCGGCATCTGCAAATGCTGCCCCACCTCCACGCCCGGCCATGAGGGCTTGGATGACACCTCCTCCGCCTGGTGGTGATGTAATATTATTATTTGCGGGACCGTCGCCATTTCCTCCGCCAACGCCGCTGGGACGATAATGATGTGATCTACCCGCGGTAAGACGCCCTGAGCCACGCCGATCATTATTTTCATTATCATTATTGCCACCCCTTGGTGGAGGGGACTGCGGCAGCGTGGAGGGAGGTGCCTCCGCTCCGGATGACGACGAATTGCCCGCTGTCGCCGCGATGTCTCTTTGGCTTTGATCTCCGCGGAGGTTGCTAAACCAACCCCTCATATTGTTGCAGGCCCTACAATCGCAAGTCGGTCAAGATAAACAGCGCAAAATCTTTGGTGAGTTTTTAATATATATTGCGAGTTATTGCTAGATATCTCTTCTTGTTTTGGGTTCAAGAAAAGAGGCCGGATGGGGCGTGGGCGGGCTCCACAAGGCTCCACAGCCCCAGCCAGCCCAGCGCAGCGCAGCGGCGAAGTGGATTTTTGACTTTTGACGGCATTTAATTTGTCATTGTATCCACCATAACCACCAGATTTAGCCGTTTCTATCCAAAAGTCAGAGTAGAAGCAGGTTGAAGCGTCAAGCGCAAAAATCCTGTGATGCGCCATAAGCGCCAACCTTGATTATTATTTTTTCTCTCCCTAACAAGCGAAGTAGTACCATAGTATTATTTGGTCGCTAGAACTGGGTCGTATCATTCTTCTTCCGCCATGAAAGTTAATAACGGGGCTGGCCTTGCGTTAGTTGCAACTTTGTTGTCTTCATCAGCAGTCAATGGTTTCAATTCCGCCTACCAATCTCCTATTTCTCAGAGTCGAATAGTATCATCTACGTTCAACAGTGGCAAACTCTTTTCGACCACATCAGCCGCAGCGCCTAAAACCAAGACCACTTCATTAACCGATGAAGAAATACTTGCAGAACTTGAAAAGGCTGCAGAAGAAGTTGCCTCAGACTCTTTTGATGAGAACTGCCTTGTAAATCCCGAAACTGGTGGTCCAGTTGATAAGTTATGTGTAGATGAATCATTATATGTCCGTACCAAGGGACGGTTCAAGAGCATCATTCGTGGAACTCTCGGGTTGGTTCGTAGCGGGGGTACTGCGTCAGATGCTTCAACTGATGGAGATGCAGATGTTGATAACTACCTCTTTGGATCGGATGTTTTCGAGGGAGACGTTCCGGAAGGAGAACTTCTTGAACAAGGTTGGGAAGCACGTGGTAACAGCAGTGCTTTACGCCGTAATGCTGAGGTTTGGAAGTTTGCATTAAAGTGTGTGTTTCGTGCACTCAAGCCGCGTAAGTTGGCCAAGGCTGGAGCCTCCGAAGAAGAAGTGTCGGCTGCTCGTGTCGATGCTGCTACGTTCATCAGGGATGGTTTGCTCCGTCTTGGGCCAACATTTGTCAAATTAGGGCAGGTAGTTTCAACAAGAACAGATGTGCTACCCGCAGAATATACCAATATTCTCAAGACGTTACAAGATGATGTTCCTGGATTTAGCGGTAAGCGTGCGAAGGAGATCATCAGTAAAGAGCTTGGCAAGCCATGTGATCAAGTGTTCAAGGATTTTTCTCTAGAACCTCTGGCTGCGGCTAGCTTGGGACAAGTCCACACTGCCACCTACAAGGGAAAGAAGGTTGCAATCAAGGTGCAAAGAGCAGGATTAAAAGAATTATTCGATGTGGATTTGAAGAACTTGAAAAAGTTGGCAGAACTATTGGACAAGTTCGACCCTAAAACAGATGGCGCTGATCGAGATTGGGTCGCCATATATTCTGAGAGTGAAAGATTGCTATATCTTGAGATTGATTATCTCAATGAAGCTAGTAATTGCGAGAGGTTTGCACGAGATTTCAGTGACATTGACTATGTGCGTGTGCCAGAAGTATACAGAGAGGTATCTACTCCTCGCGTGTTGACTATGGAGTTTGTTGAGAGCTTCAAGCTAACTGATATTGAGAAAATTGACTCATTAGGTTTGGATCGTGAGTTGCTTGCCAAGAGGACTGCTGATGCATTCCTAAGACAAATTGTAGAGACGGGGTACTTCCATTGCGACCCACAGTAAGTAAAATATGGTGTGATGGTGCTTTTGTCGATCTCGTGAGTGACGCTAACTCAATCATATGTCACCCGAAGTCCCGGTAATTTTTGTGTCGACAATTCCGGAAATCTGGTCTACTATGATTTCGGCATGATGGACGAATTGAAACCAAACGTAAGATCGGGCTTTAGAAAGTTTTGCAGCGCTCTCTTCGCAGGAGGGCCCATGATTTCTGATTCTGAGCTGGCAGAAAATGCAAAACAACTTGTAGATGGAGTTGAAGAAGCTGGCGTCCTTGCCCGTGGTGCAGATAGGCTTGCAGTAGAGAAGTTGGCCAGGTATTTCATGCGTACCTTCAAAGATTCTCAGCTTGGAAAGAAGGGTGCCAATGTGAAAGAAACTGTGGGTACAGACCTTCAAACATTGACTGAGAACGATGTGTTCCGTTTTCCAAGCACATTTACTTTCATCTTTCGAGCGTTTGCATCCATAGACGGTATTGGAAAAGGCCTCAGTAAAAACTTTGACATTGGGAAGTTGGCACAACCGTTCATTACCAAGTTTACCGAGGTTCAGAAAAATGAGTCTCCAACCGAAAAGAACTTGAACATCTTTGCAAAAGCAACTGGTCTGAATCAAGCTGATATCTTAAAGGCCATCTCAAGTCCAAAAAAGATTGCGTACATCGAAGAAACACTGCGTGAAATAGAAAGAGGTGATCTCAAAATACGTGTCCGATCACTGGAAAATGAAAAGGCATTAGAGCGCATGGCCCTGACACAGTTGAAGTTGGAGAAGCTTCTTGTGGCATCACTGATGCTCAATCTTGCTGGAGTAGCAACGAGCAGAATTTTGAGGAGTGCTGGTTTGGTAGGAGCGGTCGCATTTGGCTTGCAGGCTTTCTTGTCAGATGCTAAGATTGCAAAGTTTGATAAAACACAGGCAAAATTCGTAGCAACAAAGTTTGTAGATGATGAATAAAGAGAGCGAAATATCATCTCAGGTGAGGCTCAAGATGTATATATAAATTAGAATGTAATCCCTGTTTGTTGAGAAAGTTGTGTGATTGACTAAGCTCGTACATTGAGTGAAATGTAATTCCAATCGCCCTCAAACTCTCCAGCACTATTTACGGCTACAGGAACTTTCGCGTCGAATCCTAGGACCTCAAAATCAAGCACCC
>Ga0210307_1315783_pt1 | contig 10931 bp, 14 predicted proteins | sample R1073metaT_FD_159690 | JGI IMG/M metagenome (GOLD analysis project Ga0210307, IMG submission 159690) | Metatranscriptome of estuarine water microbial communities from the Columbia River estuary, Oregon, United States - R1073 (Metagenome... | ecosystem: Environmental > Aquatic > Marine >...
AATTTCTCTTTAACTCATTGAAGCGAAGCGTTTCGTATTGGGCCAGAGAAATAATCACGAGCACACTCCAGCGGTCACCAACGCGCGACAAAACTTCGTTGATGCGTTTGCAATCTGGGCATTGAACTGAATCCAGCATGGCGGTTCCCTTTGTGTGACCGGGTGTCGTTGATGTGCCTTCTTGTGGAGCAAGTCGGTTCTGAATACATCTTTGGTTACTAATATATACCGCACTGTAAGAGTGCCTACAATAGGATCAAAAACATGACAGACAGCACCCTTCTCGAGCAGTTGAACTGGCGCTATGCGACCAAGAAAATGGACGCAACCAAGACCGTGCCACAAGACAAGCTCGATGTTATTATCGAAGCGATCCGTATGGCGCCAACATCAAGCGGCACCCAGCCTTTCGAGCTGTTGGTCGTGACGAACCCGGAGAAATTGGCCGCCATTCAAAAGGCTGCCGGCGATCAGGCCCAGATCACGGATGGGTCCCATCTTTTGGTTTTTGCTGCGTGGGATAATTACACCGCCGCGCGTATCGACGAGGTGATTGATATTAACGTGGAGGCACGCGGCGACTTGCCGATGTTGCGCGCTTATTACGACAACTTGAAAAACAACTATGTGCCGCGCGATGCTGATGTGAACTATGCGCATGCCGCCCGCCAAGCCTACATTGCCCTCGGGATCGCGCTGGTTGCTGCAGCAGAACAAGAAGTCGACAGCACACCAATGGAAGGGTTTGATCCAAGCAAAGTTGACGAGATATTGGATCTAAAAGCACGCGGCTTGCGGTCAGTCGTGCTGCTGCCTCTTGGCTACCGTGATGCGACTGGCGATTGGTTGTTGCCGATGGGCAAGGTGCGCAAATCACTGGAAACCATCGTTACGCACGTCGATTAGCCTGAACGGGGCGAGCTATCATTCTCGCATCAGACTGATCGAATGAGTAAAAATCGAACCGTGTAAAAGGAACAACCGAATACTAATAACTCGGTGATCTCTCTAGTCAAAAAAGCGCAAAGCGGTCATTGGCCGCTTTGCGGAAACAAGAAGAGGGGCTCAATGCGGCCCTTTGCAGCAAAAGCATTTAGAAAGCCTTTGTCGCTATCGGTGACCGCTCACACCAACCGCGACATATCCTTGGCCGCTTTCACAAACCCTTTGAACAGCGGATGCGGCTGGAAGGGTTTGGACTTCAGTTCGGGGTGGAATTGCACGCCGATGAACCATGGATGGTCGGACCACTCCACAATTTCGGGCAGTTTGCCGTCTGGCGACATGCCCGAAAACGTCATGCCGACTTTTTCCAGCTGTTCGCGGTAGGCGATGTCGACCTCATAGCGGTGGCGGTGACGCTCATCGATCTTGGTGGTGCCGTAAACTTCGGCCACTTTCGAGCCATCCTTCAGCGTGGCGTCATAAGCCCCCAGACGCATCGTGCCGCCCTTGTCATCACCGACTTTACGTTCAACCTTGTGGTTGCCCTGCACCCATTCCTTGAGGTGATAGACCACAGGCTCAAACCGCTTTTTGCCCTTGGATTCATGGTCAAACTCTTCGGAGCCGGCAGTGGACAGACCGGCGACATTACGCGCGGCCTCGATCACGGCCATTTGCATGCCCAGACAGATGCCCAGATAGGGCACTTTGTGCTCGCGCGCATATTGCGCCGCTTTGATCTTGCCTTCGGTGCCGCGTTCGCCAAAGCCGCCGGGCACAAGGATCGCGTGGAAGCCGGCCAGATGGGAGGCCACATCATCGGAAGTGTCGAACACCTCTGCATCTACCCATTCGATTTTGACACGCACACGGTTGGCCATCCCGCCATGGGTCAGCGCCTCGGCGATGGATTTATAGGCGTCTTCCAGCTGGGTGTATTTGCCGACAATGGCAACTTTTACTTCGCCTTCGGGGTTGTGAATACGGTCGTAAACGTCATGCCAGACCGACAGATCGGGGCGCGGAGCAGGGGAGATGTCAAACGCATCCAGAACCGCCTGATCCAGTCCCTGCGCGTGATAGGCCAGCGGCGCCTCGTAGATGGATTTCAGATCATAGGCCGCAACCACTGATTCCTTGCGCACGTTACAGAACAACGCAATCTTCTCGCGCTCTTTCTCGGGGATCGGATGCTCGGAGCGGCAGACAAGGATATCGGGCGCGATGCCGATGGATTGCAGTTCCTTTACGGAGTGCTGGGTGGGTTTTGTTTTTAGCTCGCCGCTGGCCGCGAGATAGGGCAGCAGCGTCAGGTGCATAAAGATACATTGGCCGCGTGGCTTGTCGTGGCTGAACTGGCGGATCGCTTCAAAGAACGGCAGACCTTCGATGTCCCCAACGGTGCCGCCGATCTCGCAGAGCATGAAATCAACCTCGTCTTCGCCGACTGCAAGGAAATCTTTGATCTCATTTGTCACATGCGGGATCACCTGAATGGTTTTGCCCAGATAATCGCCGCGGCGTTCCTTCTCCAGCACGGTGGAGTAGATGCGGCCCGACGAGACGGAATCAGTCTTGCGTGCGGACACCCCCGTGAACCGCTCGTAATGGCCCAGATCCAGATCGGTCTCGGCGCCGTCATCGGTGACAAAAACCTCGCCATGCTCAAACGGGCTCATCGTGCCGGGATCAACGTTCAGATAGGGATCAAGCTTGCGCAGGCGGACGGAAAAGCCGCGCGCCTGCAACAGCGCACCAAGTGCGGCCGAGGCAAGCCCCTTGCCAAGTGAGGATACAACACCGCCGGTGATGAAAATATAGCGTGCCATGTAATGTCTCTCCCGTGCGCGAATATGCGTCTTTTCTGCGTCTGTTTGGCCTGCAAGGAAACACGCCAGTCGCGGTGCAAATTTCGCACCATCACGGGATTTCATTCTAGCAGGATTCGGAAGGCCAAGGCAAGGCGATGGACGCAACATGATGTCGCGAAATTGCGCAGTGCCTCAACCTGTTGAGTTTATGTGCTTAGTCGAGTGTGGGAACCAGCGGGGCATTGTCGCCCTCGGCTGGTGGCAGCAGGCTTCCCGCCTCTGGCAACTGCGCCGGCTCACTCTGGTTTAATGCGGGTGGGGATGCGCTCAGACGGTCAAGCACCGAAACCCCTGCGGATTTCTGCGCGGACAAGATGGTCAGCGTGATCGAGGTTACCACAAATGCAGCACCAAAAACCCATGTCAGTTTGCTCATCGGGTTTGCCGCCGGACGGCCGGAGTTGGCGCCACCGCCGCCACCCATTCCAAGCCCGCCGCCTTCGGAGCGTTGCAGCAGCACCACGCCAATCAGGCCAAGTGCTAGGATAAGGTGGATGATCAGGACGACATTTTCCATGGGGTGCAGACTGCTCTTTTCTGGATCGGTTGGGGGTATCTAGGCAAGTTTGCTTATGGGGGCAAGGGAGGATGCGCGGATGATATGCGCTATGCCCCGTAGACAAGCCGATTATTGCAGGGCAATCTGGCTTTCATGCCCCATGACCACCATGATCACGATCACCCGCACGTCCTCTTGCCGCCCGCGCCCGCCTTGCGGGTTAGGGCGCTTGAGACGATATTGACGCAAAAAGGGCTGGTTGATCCGGCGGCCCTTGATGTCATCATCGACACCTATGAAAATAAGATCGGCCCGCGCAATGGCGCGCATGTGGTGGCCAAAGCGTGGAGCGATCCTGCCTTTATCGACGCTTTGCGGGCAGACGCAGACGCTGCCCTACTGGAACTGGGTTATTACGGCCGTCAGGGGGAGCATATGGTCGTGGTCGAAAACACTACCGACACCCACAACATTGTCGTCTGCACCCTGTGCAGCTGCTATCCATGGCCGCTGCTGGGCATTCCGCCGGGCTGGTACAAATCCGATGCCTACCGCGCCCGTGTCGTGCGCGAACCACGCGCCGTACTGGCTGATTTTGGCGTGACCTTGCCCGCTGATTCCTCTGTGCGGGTTTGGGATTCGACCGCCGAGGTCCGCTATCTGGTTATCCCCATGCGCCCCGAAGGTACCGAAGGCTGGTCCGAAGCCGCCCTGATGGATCTGGTCACCCGCGACAGTATGATCGGCACCGGACTGGCAAAGGTACCGGCATGAGCCGCGTTCATGACATGGGTGGGCGTTTTGGGGAAGGCCCCGTGGTGCCCGATGCCGATGACGTAGTCTTTTATACCGATTGGCATGCCCGCGCGCTGGCCGTCACACTTGCGGCCGGCAGTTTGGGCAAATGGAATATCGACGTCTCGCGCCATGCGCGCGAATCCCTTTCACCCAAGGATTACATGGCGTTCAGCTATTACGAAAAGTGGATGGGCGGGTTGGCCGACATGCTGGTGCATCGCGGTGTGCTGACCCGCGAGGAAATGGCAGATCAGACCGTCACGCAAATCAGTGATCTTGCCGACAAAAAACTGACCGCTGATCAGGTCGCGGTCGTGTTGGCACGCGGTGGCCCCGCAACCCGTGACAGCGATGTAGCCCCTGTTTTCAGTGTCGGGGATGCGGTGATGACCCGGCGCATCGCCGAAAACGTGCTGGTTGCAGGCGGCCACACCCGTTTGCCCAAATACGCTGCCGGTGCCCGCGGTCGCATTCTGCGCTATCACGGTACCCATATCCTGCCAGACAGCAATGCACATGGGCTGGGCGAGGCGCCCGAGCCGCTTTATGCCGTCATCTTCCCGGCATCCGAGCTGTGGCAACACCCCGAACACCCCCGCGACGAGGTCGTGCTGGACCTGTGGCAAAGCTATCTGGAGCCTCTATGACCAGCGCACCCGAACCCGTTTTCGAAGCCCCCTGGCACGTGCAACTCTTTGCGCTGACCGTGCATTTGAACGAGGCGGGGCATTTTGTCTGGGGCGACTGGGCCGAGCGCTTTGGTGCCACACTCAAACAGCACGGGCTGGCCAAGGAACTTAACGGCGGCGAGGATTACTTTGCCGCGTGGCTGGAAACGCTTGAGACGTTTCTGGCTGAGATCAACATGGCAGACCCCGCCGCAGTCGAGCAAATGCGCGCGCGGTGGGAGCATGCCTATCTGCACACCGCCCACGGCGCGCCTGTTTCACTGGATTAGGCAGCAGGGGGCCGTGGGTGATTTTTGCCTTCGTTTCACGCGAAGGGTGGCGAAATTGATACCTCAACGTTAGGTTACATGCTGCGATTAGTGGCTTCGAACACAGCCTCTCGGCAAAACAACCAGCCTGAAATTTTTGAGTTCAAACCAAGTATCGCGCGTAGTTCTTTTGACACAGAGCGGCCCCTAATCTGTGTATTCTGGGCGGCCTCTACCGCGCCTTGGAAAGCCCTCCAATTTCCAGAATGTGGCTGAGAACCTCGTCAGTCCCTTCACCATGCCGCAGCGCGCAAAAGACGAATGGCCGCCCGTTGCGCATGTTTTTGCAGTCTTGCTTCATCATATCCAACGAGGCGCCAACATACGGTGCAAGATCGGTTTTGTTGATGACAAGCACGTCCGACTTTGTCAGCGCGGGGCCTCCTTTGCGCGGAATGTCTTCTCCGGCTGCCACGTCAATCACATAGAGAGTTACGTCCGCCAGTTCGGGGCTGAAAGTCGCAGACAAATTGTCACCGCCGCTTTCGATCAGAACAATATCAAGATCAGGATGGCGTGCGCGCATCTGCGCGACGGCGGCAAGATTGATCGAGGCGTCCTCGCGAATTGCAGTATGGGGGCAACCGCCTGTTTCGACACCTATAATGCGGTCTTGTGGCAGAATTTGCATCCGCATCAACGCCTCCGCGTCCTCTTGGGTGTAAATGTCATTGGTGATCACCCCAATCGAGAAGTCGAGCTGCAATGCGCGGGCAAGGCAGGCTGTCAGGGTCGTTTTTCCAGCCCCGACAGGGCCACCAATCCCGATGCGCAATGGACCGTTGAGTTCTGTCATGAGCGGAATATCCTTGGTTGAAGTGGTTCGTGTTGCATGGCTGCGATATCCGAGAGAAAGGCGGTGCTGCTCAGATCATCCAGCGTGGCGTCTCGGGTCTCGCTGGCAATCCGGTCGCACAGGGGGATCAGGGCTGCGACAACCCTTTGACCCTCCGTTTGGCCCAGCGGTACGGCCCGCACCGCCGCAGATACCAGATTGGCGGCAAAGGCATGGAGATATAGCGCCGTTGCCAAGTCGACGTCCAATTGCATGTGGGCAACTGCGCGGCCGACGGCGACAGGGTAGCAAACTGTTGCCTGATCGCTGCCCCAAATCGCGGCAGTTGTTTGGCTGAATGCGGTCCATTGAAGCTGCGTTTCAAGCACGCGCTCGCTGGATGCGGAAACCGCCAAAGCCGTTTGGTTTACATCCTCCAAGGCCGCCTCCGACCCACATGCATGAGCCACGCGTAACAGGATGCAATCGTTTCTCCCGCTGCCATAGTTCAAAACGTCCGATAGCCATTGCTCTAGCCCGACGGCAGTTGCGATTGCACCGTCTTGAATGGCTGTTTCCAGACCGTGCGAATAGGCAAACGCGCCCACAGGAAATGCCGGTGACAGCCATTGGGCGAGGGTCAGAATATTGTGTTCAGTGTTCATGTGCGGTGGCGACATGTTCATGGGAGTGGGTGCGGCCATGACCATAGGCGCCGCCTTCGGGGGTGAAGGCGGCTGTAAGCGGTTCAACAACAGCGCCGAGGTGTTCCAGCATGTGGCCAATGACGGGATCAGCCTGGATCAGCAGGTGATCGGTATTGATCTGGCAAGGCGTATGACGGTTGCCGACATGCCACGCCAGCCGCACAAGGTCAGGGCCGGATATCTTATAGAGTTCCTCAACGCCCGCAGTAATCTGGACCAAAAGGCCGTTATCAAGTTCAAGCGCGTCGCCATCATCCAGTGAGGTGGTCTGTGCCAGATCGACGATAAAGGCTTCGCCCGACGTGGTGGTGAGCCGTTTGCGGCGCAGGAAACGCCCGGTATAGTCCAGCTCGCATGTGGTTGCGGGGCCAGACCAATGCCCTTTGCGGTGCAGGATTTGCGCAATAGGAAGGTGTGTCATAACGTCCTCTCAGAACATGAAATAGCGTTGCGCCATCGGCAGCACTTCAGCAGGTTGGCAAGTCAACAAAACGCCAGCTGCGCGCACCTCGTAGGTTTCGGGGTGGACCTCGATTTGTGGCAGGGCGTCGTTTAGAATCATGTCGGCTTTGCCGATGTTGCGCGTATTGCGCACTGCTACGGTTTGCTTGGAGAGCCCCAATGTGTCGCCAATGCCGGCATCCTGTGCCGCCGCAGAGACAAAGCTGATCGAGTTATGCCGCAGCGCAGTGCCGTAAGCGCCGAACATCGCGCGGCTGTAGACGGGTTGCGGTGTGGGGATTGACGCGTTGGGGTCACCCATTTGGGCCACCACAATGGTCCCCGCCATCAGGACCATCTCGGGTTTGACGCCAAAGAATGCAGGGTTCCACAACACAAGATCGGCACGTTTCCCAACCGTAACATCGCCCAGAACATGGCTTACACCTTGGGCAATCGCCGGATTGATTGTGTATTTTGCAATGTAGCGGCGCACGCGTATGTTGTCGTTGTTGCCGGTTTCTTCCGCTAATGCACCGCGTTGTTTCTTCATCTTGTCTGCCGTTTGCCATGTGCGGATCAGCACCTCGCCGACACGGCCCATGGCTTGCGAATCGGAGGCGATGATCGAAAACGCACCGATGTCGTGCAGGATATCTTCTGCCGCAATCGTCTCGCGCCGGATGCGGCTCTCGGCAAAGGCGATGTCTTCGGGGATTGATTTGTCGAGGTGGTGGCAGACCATGAGCATGTCCAGATGCTCTTCGAGCGTGTTCACCGTGAAGGGGCGGGTCGGATTGGTAGAGGAAGGCAGGACATTGGCATCCCCGCAAATCTTGATGATGTCGGGGGCATGCCCGCCGCCCGCACCTTCGGTATGGAAGGCGTGAATGGTGCGGCCCTTCATCGCGGCGACGGTATGCTCGACAAAGCCGCTTTCGTTTAATGTATCCGTATGGATCATCACCTGCACGTCCATGTCGTCGGCAACCGACAGGCAGCAATCAATCGCGGCCGGTGTTGTGCCCCAATCCTCGTGCAGCTTCAGCGCACAGGCCCCTGCGTTGACCATCTCGATCAATGCGCCGGGTTGGCTGGCGTTACCTTTGCCCGACAGGCCGATATTCATCGGAATGCCGTCAAACGCCTGCAACATCCGCCCGATATGCCACGGGCCGGAGGTGCATGTCGTGGCCAGCGTTCCATGCGCGGGGCCGGTGCCGCCGCCAAAACAGGTGGTCACGCCGGAATGCAACGAGTCCTCCATCTGCTGGGGGCAGATAAAGTGGATGTGGCTGTCCATGCCGCCTGCGGTCAGAATGCGACCTTCACCTGCGATGATTTCCGTGCCGGGACCGATTATGATATCGACGCCGGTTTGCGTGTCGGGATTGCCCGCTTTGCCGATGGCATGGATCAGCCCGCCTTTCAAAGCGACGTCAGCTTTGTAGATGCCGGAATGGTCCACGATCAACGCGTTGGTAATGACGGTATCGACGGCTCCGCCCGCCCGGGTGACTTGGGACTGGCCCATTCCGTCGCGGATGGTTTTGCCGCCGCCGAACTTTACCTCGTCGCCGTAACGGGTCAGGTCATGCTCTACCTCGATGATCAGATCTGTGTCAGCAAGGCGAAGGCGGTCTCCGGTGGTGGGGCCATACATGGCGGCATATTGCGCACGGGGGATTTGGGTGGGCATTACAGGTCTCCCATAACTTGGGCGTTAAAGCCAAAAATGCGTCGCGCCCCGCCAAACGGGATCAGCTGCACCTCCCGGCGTTGACCGGGTTCGAACCGCACAGCGGTGCCAGATGCAATATCAAGGCGCAGACCCCGCGCGGTAGCGCGGTCAAACTCCAGCGCCGGGTTGGTTTCTGCGAAATGGTAGTGACTGCCGACCTGCACAGGGCGGTCGCCCGTATTGGCCACCATCAGGGTAAGGGCCTGCGCACCGGCATTAAGGGTTAGGGTGCCTTCGGCAGGGAAAACCTCGCCGGGGATCATTTGCGTGTTGCCAGAATGACCGAGGCTACGGCAATGAGCAGGACTCCCCCCACAACAGGCAGCCAGCCGGGATCATTGAGATGGTGATGCAGATGTGTGCTGCTATGCGCTGCGGCCAGAGAGGCGGTGAACACATAAACCAAGGGGGCAAGCAGATGTTTCATATCAAGTCCTTCTGTACAGTTTCAGCGAATTGGGTTGTGGACAGTGACCAGTTTGGTCCCGTCGGGAAAGGTGGCCTCGACCTGCACCTCGTGGATCATCTCGGGGATGCCCTGCATACATTGGTCGCGGGTAATGACGTGACCGCCGGCCTCCATCATATCAGCGACAGAGCGCCCATCCCGCGCGCCTTCAACAACCGTGTCGGTGATCAAAGCAATGGCTTCCGGATGGTTGAGCTTTACGCCGCGCGCCAAGCGTTTTCGGGCGACCTCGGCGGCCATTGCGATAAGCAGCTTGTCTTTTTCGCGGGGGGTTAGTTGCATGGTTTATAGCCTCCAGGACGCGGGTAAAGTGTTGTTTGAAAGGTGCTCGAGGATAGGGATCAGGCTGCGCCTAAGCTCGAAGCTGTCGGTGGCAAGCAGGCGGATCACCAGCACATCGTCTGCCAGCATGCTGGCTCCCGCCGTTTGCGGCAGCGCTGCGCGGACTGTTTTGAGGTGGCGCCCTGCATCGGGGCCAACCATCACGATGCTTGCCATTGCACCGGCCCCGTTTGCGATGGCGGGACGGGCCAGATGTGCAGCGGCATCGCCGTGGAGGTCCATCCCGTCAATATAGAGAGGGCGGCGATTGCGGGTGATCCTGATGCGATCTTGAAAGATCACATCGTTTAACACTTCGCGCATGGCGGCGCGGCCGAAGACCACGGATTCGACCATCAACAGGCGCGCGCGCGGGGCCAGATCAATGTTCAATCGCCGCCGCAACGCGCAGCGGTCAAACAGGATCAACTCTTGCGGCAGCCAATTCAGGCTGGCCCCGTCTTGAACCGACACGTCTGTGGTAACGCGGGCAATCTCGCCAGATTGCGCGCGGTAGGCGCGTTCGGCGGCTTGGGTGGTCATTCTCAGCGTGGCGCCTGTTTGCACTTCTATCTCGAGGGAAAACTGATCACCGCCGGTGATGCCACCAGCCGTATTGACCAAAATCGCCTCGGCATCGGGCCTGTAGGTCCGCGGCAGTACCAACCTGAGCGATCCCGACTGGCGCAGGTCACGGAGGCGGGTAACGCCGTGCTCGTCCCCAAAGACACAGAGCCTTCCCGAGCCACGGGCGCGTGGCTGTTCCAGCCCCGTTCGAGGCAAATCGGTATGGAAGAGTTGGTTGATAAGAGACCCCAGCAAAACGTCGTGTTGCCTGTATTTCCAACACATTGAGGGGTGGTGCGGCAGAGATTAGGCCAAAACCATCTTGCGAAATCGCGCAAATGATTAATTTCAGGGCGGCCAAGGTGATTGGTGCGTAACTATTGAGCATTAACGTAGAGCGGATGACTTTATGCGCAGTCAAAATTGCCCTCTGCGCTGCGACGCAGCAATCTCGGTGCATCCCCGGCCGTCGAATCGTGACGGTGACGGTAGGGTGTGTGACGACCGGATGAATTGGACCTCAGACCAGCCGCCACACGGTTTGCAACATTTAAGTTGCAGGGTGTAGCTAATCGCCATGTCTTGCGACAGCAAGATGCGACGGGTGTCCCTGCAAGGAGATATCTTATGAAAACGACAACTGCTCTTGCCACCGTCTTTGCCCTTGGTACGGCACTACCTGCCATGGCCGCCGATTGCCCGATCAAAGTGGGTGTCCTGCACTCGCTCTCCGGTACGATGGCGATCTCGGAGACCACATTGAAAGACACGATGGAAATGCAGATCGAACAGCAAAACGC
>Ga0210307_1408647_pt1 | contig 10884 bp, 12 predicted proteins | sample R1073metaT_FD_159690 | JGI IMG/M metagenome (GOLD analysis project Ga0210307, IMG submission 159690) | Metatranscriptome of estuarine water microbial communities from the Columbia River estuary, Oregon, United States - R1073 (Metagenome... | ecosystem: Environmental > Aquatic > Marine >...
GCCCTCACCTCTGACCCGCGCATAAACGGCGTGGCCTTCACCGGCTCCACCGCCACCGCCCAGCGCATCCGCGCCGCCATGGCAGAGCACTGCGCCCCCGGCACCCCGCTGATCGCCGAGACAGGTGGCCTGAACGCCATGATCGTCGACTCAACAGCGCTGCCCGAACAGGCCGTGCAGGCGATTATCGAAAGCGCATTCCAATCCGCAGGCCAGCGCTGCTCCGCACTGCGCTGCGTCTACGTTCAGGAGGACATTGCCGAACCTTTCCTGAAAATGATGACAGGTGCCATGCAGTGCCTGAACATGGGTGACCCGTGGCAGCTGAGCACAGACGTCGGTCCCGTCATCGACGAAGCCGCCCGCAAAGGCATCGCCGATCATATCGAAACAGCCCGCAGCGAAGGGCGCTTGATCGCCGTATTACACGCCCCCGATCACGGAACCTACATCGCCCCCACAATCATTCGCGTGAAAGGCATTGGTGATCTGGAGCGGGAAATCTTCGGCCCCGTCCTGCACATGGCCACTTTCAAGTCCCATCAGTTGGACGCAGTGATAGATGCCATCAACGCAACCGGCTACGGCCTCACCTTTGGCCTGCACACCCGCATCGACGACCGCGTCCAGCACGTCTCCGAGCGGATCGAGGCCGGCAATATCTATATCAACCGCAACCAGATTGGCGCCATTGTGGGCAGCCAGCCCTTCGGCGGTGAAGGCCTGTCCGGTACCGGCCCAAAGGCGGGCGGTCCCAACTACCTGCCCCGCTTCTCGGCTCCCGATCTGGCAGAAGCCTCACCCGCTTGGGAGAACTCCGCATCCCTGCCCGCCCTGCCTACACATGAAGTGAAGGTGCTGGATACCGTCTCGCTCCCCGGCCCCACCGGAGAAAGCAACCGCCTCTCCACCATGCCACGCCCCGCAATCCTGTGCCTTGGCCCGACAGCCGAAACCGCCGCCGCACAGAAACGCGCCGTCGAAGCCTTGGGCGGCGTCGCAGTCATCGCCACAGGGACAATCGCGCCCGATGCCCTTTCCTCCGGCCCCGACTTCGGCGGCGTCCTGTGGTGGGGTGACGTGGAAACAGCCCGCGCTTACGAAAAGGCCCTCGCCCGGCGCAAAGGCCCGATCATTCCGCTGCTGCGCGGCCTGCCCGATACCGCCAGTGTCCGGCAAGAGCGCCACGTATGCGTGGACACCACAGCTTCAGGCGGCAACGCGGCCCTGCTCGGCGCCTCCGCCTAAAACCCGTCGCGCGCAGGCCTCCCCCTGCGCGCGACGCTACCACTTCTTTATTTTGCCAATAAACTCAATCCCGTCCTCTCTGCGCCCCTATACCGCGTAGATCACAGCCCCCTTGACGCCCCAGCTGCAATTGCACAACGTGGGCGCACATGTTTCCCATCCGTGATCATAACCCCTCGGGCCGCATCCCCTATGTGACCTACGCACTGATGGCCGCCAACATCGGCATCTTCCTCAGCATGCTGCCTATGTCACAAGACGAACAAGCCCTGCATCTGTTCTACTATGACTGGGCACTTCTGCCGCGCCGCATCATCGCAAGCGACGGCCTCGGCGCCCTCCTCACCTCGCAATTTCTGCACGCCGGCTGGCTGCATCTGGCAGGTAACATGTTGTTTTTGTGGATATTCGGTGACAACGTCGAGGATGAGATGGGCCACCTCCCATATCTAGGGTTTTACCTGATCACCGGCGTCCTTTCAGGTCTTGCACATGTTGCCGCCGACCCCACATCCTTTGTCCCGACTGTCGGCGCCTCCGGTGCCATTGCGGGCGTTATGGGCGGCTATCTCCTCCTCTTCCCAAAAGCCAAGGTGGATATCCTGCTGGTCTTTGTGATCTTTTTCCGCATCTTCCCAATACCGGCATGGATCATACTGATGCTCTGGTTCGGCATGCAATTCATTGGCGGCTTGGGCACAGTACCCGGCACAGGCGGCGTGGCCTATTGGGCCCATGCCGGCGGGTTTATTGCGGGTGTCCTGCTGACAGTCCCGGTCTGGCTGCGACTGGGCGGAAGGGCGTTTTGGCAGGCCACACACGGCCACCCGCCGCATCCTCCCGCGACATACCCGCTTCCCAGCTCTCTCCCCAAAGTGAAACGCAAATGAGCCTCGCAATCACCGCAACCTGCCATTGCGGCGCCTGTGCCATCAAGGCCACCCTGCCCCATGGCCTCAGCGATGCCGCCCGTTGCACCTGCTCGTTCTGCAAACGCCGCCAAGCGGCAGCTGTGACAGCCACAACTGCCAGCCTCAGCGTTACCAAAGGTGCAGACACCCTACAGCGCTACAGCTGGGGCACGCACACGGCCAAGCATTACTTTTGTAAAATCTGTGGCATCTACCTCTACCACCAACGCCGCGCAGACCCCGCGCAATGCGGAATCAACCTTGGCTGTATTGAAGGTGTAGAGACATGGCAGCACGAGCCCGTGCGCTGGACCGACGGCGTCAACCACCCGTCGGACCGCACATAGCCTAGCCGCGCACAACTTTCGAGAAGCTGCTAAAGAGCGCCTCGTTAGAGGCAACAATCTCGCCGTCCACCAGAACGTCACCGCGCGGATTGATCGGCTCGACCAGACCACCCGCCTCTTTGACAATGATCACGCCCGCAGCCAGATCCCAAACGTTCAAACGACGCTCCCAGAACCCGTCATAACGACCCGCAGCGACATAGGCCAAATCCAGCGCCGCCGAACCCCAGCGGCGGATACCCGCACAAGTCGGTGCGATACGCGCCATATCCTGCAATGTGGCAGGCAAGTCCGAACGGCCACCAAAAGGAATACCCGTCGCAAAAATCGATTCGATCATCTTGTGACGGCCGGACACCCGCAAGCGGCTCTCGTTGAGCCACGCCCCCGCGCCCTTCTCGGCATAGAACATCTCGTCTTTGGCGGCGTCAAAGACAACACCCGCCACGATCTGGCCCTTATGCTCCAACGCAATGGACACAGCCCAATGCGGCAGCGCGTGCAGGAAATTTGTGGTCCCGTCCAACGGGTCAACAATCCAGCGGCGTGTGGGGTCTTCGCCCTCTTCCGCGCCACCTTCCTCGGCAATCCAGCCATAAGTCGGGCGTGCGGCACGCAATTCATCTTTCAGGATTTTCTCGGCGTTGATATCGGCACGGCTGACAAAATCACCCGCCCCCTTCATCGACACCTGAAGCTGTTCAACTTCGCGGAAGTCCTTCACCAACGCACGGCCCGCTTTACGCGCGGCTTTGATCATGATGTTAAGATTTGCACTGCCTACCATGTCATGCTGGCCTTTTCTGAATGGATCAAGCGCCTTCATAGGACGCCCGCCGCAGAAAGCCAAGAGCCAGTGACGTAGCGTGTCACTTGTACCGCGTCGGCACTCCGCTACCGTGTGGCGAAACCAACGGAGGATCCCATGACTGAAATGATGAAACAGATCGCACTTGCCAGCCGCCCCACAGGCGCGCCGACCCCGGCAAACTTCCGTCTGGAAGAGCTGCCCATCCCCACACCGGGTGAAGGCGAAGTACTGGTGCGCGTGCACTACATGTCCCTTGACCCCTATATGCGTGGCCGCATGGACGATGCAAAATCCTACGCCTCCAACATTCCGGTGAACGGCAAAATGGAAGGCGGCTCGGTCGGTGAAATCATCGCCTCCAACGCAAAAGGCTTCGAGGTTGGCGAATTTGTAATGGGCGGCTTCGGCTGGGCCACACACGCGGTCGCTCCTGCTGCTGGCCTCGCCAAGATCGATCCCAAGGCAGCCCCCATCACCTATGCACTCGGCGTGCTGGGCATGCCGGGCCTCACCGGCTGGTACGGCCTGACCGAACTGGGCAAACCAAAAGCAGGCGAAACCCTTGTTGTTGCCGCCGCTACCGGCCCCGTCGGCTCCATGGTCGGCCAGATCGCCAAATCCATGGGCCTGCGCACGGTTGGCATCGCCGGCGGCCCCGAGAAATGCAAAACCGCTGTCGAGCATTTCGGCTTTGACATCTGCCTTGACCACCGCGCCTATGCCACAGCCACCGACCTACGCGCAGCCCTGAAAGAAGCAGCACCCAAAGGCGTCGACATCTATTTCGAAAACGTCGGCGGCAAAGTCCTCGAAGCGGTGATGCCCCTGATGAACCAGCACGGCCGCATCCCGATCTGCGGCATGATCTCATGGTACAACGAGGGCGGCCTTGGCGCAGATGCCATCGAGAAAACCCTCACAGCCCCGAAACTCTGGCGCACAATCCTCGTCAATTTCCTGAGCGTGAACGGCTTTATCATCTCCAACCACTGGAACCGCATGCCTGATTTCCACAAAGCCGTCGGCCCGATGATCGCCAGCGGTCAGGTCAAAGTGCAGGAAGACATCACCGAAGGTCTGGAGAACGCCCCCGAAGCCTTCATCAAACTGCTCACTGGCGGCAACACCGGCAAAGCCATCGTAAAAGTGATCTAACCCAAATCCCCGCGCTGCCCCAACCGGCGGCGCGGGACCCGTTTGCAACCACAGCGATTGGCGGCATGGAGCCCACTTTACCGGTTTTCTATTGTGCAGCGAAGCTCGGCTTTAGGTGGAAGCCACTGGTTTTATGATCACCTGAACAGTGAAGCGCAGGTGATCAAATCATTGCGTCACTCGCTTCGAACGATCTCGCTGTAGTCGCCGCGCAATTGCAGCGTGACCGTAACGTCGGCGTTGTCGCGGTTGCGCCAGAACCAGCCGTGATCCCCTGCGAAGGGTGTCTGGAAGCTGCCCTCACCAGATGTTTGGCCACGTCCCTTTTCATATGTAACCGCGTCGCCGCCTGAATGGGCATGAAGGTCGAAGTTGACGCGCCCACCAGTTGACGACCATGCATAAGTCAGGGTGGCAGCCTCTTCCATGGTCGCCTTGATCTCTGTGGAATCGCCGGGTGCGAGGGTGAAGGTGATCTCGTCCTGCCACGCTTCCTGTGCCTGGGCCGCCCCGACAAACAATCCGAAGATATCGTTCATCAGGGATGAGGATTCGTCCCCTCCGTGTAGCGCCCCGTCTGCGGCGGCTTCTGCGGCAAGCTGCTGCTTGATCTCGCCCATCTCAGTCAGGCCGAGGATGTTGCCCACGCCTGTCGGGTCTGTTCCGTATTCAGCGGGGAGGTAAACGCAGACCCCGATGAACACGGCCCCGATGCCGGCGATAATCGAGGAACGGCGCAGTTGTGCCTTGGTGGGCAGGTCTTCGATGTTGGGTTTTGGTGCATTGTGCATTGTTCTTTTCCTATTCTTATGTGCTGGCGATGTAGCCTGCGATCTGCTGGTACGTCAGCAGAAGGCCAAGGCCGGCCATGATGATGTTTGCGACAGATGCCTGACGCATGAAATTGGGGCTACGACGCCAGTACCCCATGACGATCAAGATCACGAACAAGGCCAGCAGTTGCCCGACCTCAACGCCGACGTTGAAGGCCAGAAGGTTGGCCAGCAGCCCGTCTTCAGCAATCTGGTATTCGAGGATTTTGGACGCCAGACCCGTCCCGTGGAACAAACCGAAGATCAACGTGGCTGCTTTGGTATTAGGTTGAAAGCCGAACCACTTCTGGAAGGTGCCAAGGTTGTCGAGCGCCTTGTAGACGACCGACAGGCCGATGATCGCGTCGATGATATAGGCGTTGATACCCCAGCCAAACCACACGCCCAAAAGCATAGTGACCGAGTGGCCGATGGCGAACAGGCTGACGTAAATCGCCACGTCCTTCATGTGGTAGAGGAAGAACACGACGCCCAGCAGGAACAGGATGTGATCGTAGCCCGTCATCATGTGCTTTGCGCCCAGATAGATGAACGAGATTATATGCACCCCGAAAATCTCTTGGATGTAGCCCGCGTCCCCTGGGGTCACGTCATGGGCATAGGCCGAGGTCGCGAATGCCATAAGCATCAAGACGACGGTGGTGAAGATGGTCAGGGACTGTCGCAGAGGATGCGTCTGCTGCCCCGACCGATAGGATCGGTTTGGTATCATTTTGATTTTCCGTTTGTTGATTGTGATGGATTGGAACGCCCTGTCGGGCGCAGCATCACACTCGTGGCGGTCGTTCTAACCCGTAGTCTCTTCTGTCAGCCATGGCACTGGGTGCCATCATCCAGCTTGTGCTGGTGGGCATGATAAAACCCGAAGGATCGCGTGGTGGAAGAAACGCGATGTTGTGGTCATGATCCGCGATCTCATGGATGTGGTCATGATAGGCATGCATCAGGTCAATGATGTCTTCATGGGCGTGGCCATGTTCTGCAATCTCGGCGTGATGTTCCGCGACGATCTTTGCGAGTTCCGTGAAATCATGGGTGACCGAACGGGAGTTCGCAGACAGGAGCGTACCAACCGCCAAAGCGATGGTTAGCATTCCTCTCAGGTATCCCGTGATTGCCAGTGTCATTCTTCCTGCTCTTATGGGTCTTGGCACACTTTTTGGCATTTTCACTTATTTACGTCAAAAATCAAGTTCCGACAATCACGCAATTTTGCTTGAAGCAGACGTTGCGCGGAAAGAGGCGAACGGCAACTAAGTCCTGCAAACCGGACCTCGCCCCCACCTCACACCGCCTGCAACTTGCGTGCCTCAACCCCCGCCAGCCCCAGCAATTCGCGCATAAACGGCTTCTCGCGGTCTTCACTGCGGATCGCCGCGTATAGCCTGCGGGTGATGCCGCCTTTGGTCAGGGGCCGTGTGACATAATCCGAGGAATACTTCACCTCACGTACGACCCAGTCAGGTAGCACAGATACCCCGCGGTTCGACGCCACCAACAGCAAGATCACCGCCGTCAATTCCACCTGCCGGATATTTGCAGGCTCCACCTTGGCCGGAATCAACAGCTGGCTGAACACATCCAGACGTGTGCGCTCCACCGGATAGGTGATCAACGTCTCACCGCGAAAATCCTCCGCCTCGATAAAACCCTTCTTGGCCAGCGGATGCGCGCTCGCCGCGACAAAAACCGCTTTGTAGTCAAACAGCTCGATAAACTCTACGCCATCAATTTCTTCCGGATCACTGGAGATCACCAGATCCACCTCCTGCCGCAGCAACGCGGGCAGTGCGTCAAAGGCCAGACCGGGGCGGATATCCACGTCCACATCGCCAAAACTGCGGCGGAACTGCTCCAGCACCGGAAACAACCACTCGAAACAGGCGTGACACTCGATCGCGATATGCATGCGCCCCGTGCTGCCATCGCGCAGCCCGCTGAATTCATCCTGCAAGGCCGCGACCTGTGGCAACACCTGCTCGGCCAGCTTCAACAGCCGCTGCCCCGCAGGCGACAGCTTGAGCGGCTTGGAGCGGCGGACAAACAGCTCCACCCCCGCCTGATCTTCCAGCCCCTTGACCTGATGGCTCAGCGCGGATTGCGTGATGTTCATCATCTCCGCCGCCTTGGCCAAACCGCCCGCGCGGTGGATGGCCTGTATGGTGCGCAGATGGCGGAACTCGATGTGCATATGAGCTGATCCTCATGTTGATGATGAAAACTATGAATTTGTCTCATGTCGAATAGCATGTCACACATTAGGAAATCAACAAGGATGCCAGACATGACACCCCCTTCAGTTTCTTTCGAAGTCTTCCCGCCCAAATCCGTCGATGCGGCTTTCAAGCTGTGGGATACGGCACAGGCGCTGGCCCCTCTGGCCCCGCGTTTCTTCTCGGTCACCTACGGCGCAGGCGGGACCACCCGTGACCTCACCCATGACGCCGCACATGTGCTGCACCGCACCTCCGGTCTACCCGTTTCGGCGCATCTGACCTGTGTCGGCGCCAGCGTGGCCGAGACACTGGAAGTCGCCGAGAAGTTCCATAAGGCGGGTGTCACCGATATCGTCGCCCTGCGCGGCGATCCGCAAAACGGCGCCGAGCATTTCACCCCTCATCCGGACGGCTTCAAAAACTCGGTCGAGCTGATCGAGGCGCTGGCCCTGCAAGACAAATTCACCATCCGCGTGGGCGCCTACCCGGATTGCCACCCCGACGCCGTCAGCCAGCACGCCAACATCCAATACCTCAAGCGCAAATTCGATGCCGGCGCGGATGAGGCACTGACGCAGTTCTTCTTTGAGCCCGAGTCTTTCCTGCGCTTTCGCGACCAATGCGCAGCGGCGGGCATCACCAAACCGATTGTGCCCGGCATCCTGCCCGTCACCAACTGGACCTCGGCGCGCAAATTCGCCGAGCGTTGCGGCACAAAAATCCCGGCATGGCTGGACGAAGCCTACCGTGCAGCAGAACGCGATGGCCGGACCGAACTGCTCTCGACCTCCCTATGCGCCGAGCTGTGCAGCGATCTGGTGGACGAAGGTGTAGACGCGCTGCATTTCTACACGCTCAACCGCCCGGACCTGACCCGTGATGTCTGCCGCGCCTTGGGTGTGGCGCCCCAATCACAGCTTTCCAACGTGGCGTAACACCTTGCCACTGCGCACAAAGCGGCTCTAGGCTGGGGCAAACATCCCAGCCGGAGCCTGCCCCATGCGTCGCCTTGCCACCAAACCCGAAGACCTTCTGAGCACTCAAGATGCGATCAAACTAACCGGTCTCGAGTTTATGCAGAGCATTCTGGACGGTACCAACCCCGGCCCGCCCATCGGGGCCACCATGGGCTATACATTACACAGCGTAGAGGCGGGCCACTGCGTCTTCCGCGGCACCCCCGAATTCAACGTCACCAACCCGATGGGCACAGTGCACGGCGGCTGGTACGGCACGCTGCTGGACAGCGCCATGGCCTGTGCCGTGATGACGATGGTGCCGCGTGGATCGGTCTACACCACACTGGAATACAAGATTAACATCCTGCGCTCTATCCCGTTGGGCATGACGATTGATTGCATCGGCAAGATTGACCATGTGGGCCGCTCGACAGGGGTTGCCCATGGTGAAATCAGGGGTGTGGACGACGGCAAGCTGTATGCCACAGGCTCGACCACCTGCATCGTCATGAAGGTCGGCTGACGCGATGTCTCAGCGCAACATGCTCTTGTGCAGCTTGATGTCGTAGGACTTGGCCAGTGACTGGCAGTAGTCCACCCAATCACCGAATTCCGCCTTAAACGCCATGGTATTGCCCATGTCGACCCACGCGTCCCGCTTTGCCGATTGAACTTTGACCAGTTCGGCAGTATTGCGGCCTTCCGCTTGGGATTGCTGCCGCGCCGCCGCTGCCATTAATACTGCTGCTTCATAGAGGTACTGCTTTTGCGGTTGCTGGTGGACATAGTCCTCCATCACATCCATCAAGGCACCACATTGTGCCATACCCCAACTGACAGGCTGTGCATGTGTGGGCGCCGGCAAAAGAAGAGCAGCAGTCAAAACATATCGAAACATAGCTTACCTCTTACAGTTCAGAACTGCGAGGATGCCTGCGCGAAGCGGCAAGACTATGACCGCATTCTGGCAATTTCAGCTAATGGGTGTAGTTCTTCGCTCGGGACAACCTGAATACTGCTGTGCAGCTGCTCGGACGGATCAGCGCCAATAACCCGCTTGCGCCGTGTCACAAACAATTTGCCCCAGCCCGCCCATGTGCCGATCGACGGCGCAGTGACATCCTGCACAAACCGGTCCTGCCAGTTGTCGGGCAACGGCAAACCCATCTGTGCCGCTTGCTCCAGCATCCAGACCAACGGAATGTTCGACAAGGACCGCGAGGCGTGTCGCCCGCTCAACTGGCCACCAATATCCCCATGACTTCCCCGAAACCACACCTGCCGGATCTGGTCTGGCCGCGCGGGGTCGCTGGTCCACATCACGGGGCGGTAAACCACCCGCGTCTCGTCCCGCGCCAAGGCCTGACAGCCGCGCTTTACACAGGCACTCAGGTCATGGTTATGGAACGTATGGCGCGCCGCACTCAGCCGCCACAGGACTGGCGCATTGATCCCCAGTGATTTGACAGTATCCCAAACCCCTACAAATTCGATTGTCGTTTGCGGACGGCAATGTGCTGCCCTGAATGCTTTGGCCTCTGCACTGATCAGGCGGCGTTCATAAAGCCGGTAAACCTGCCTGATATTCCGCTCTGTTGCGTTTTCACGCGTCAGTAGCCCCATACGATCAATGATTCCGGCCAGCGAGCGGACTGCATAGCCCCCCCGCGAATAGCCCATCAGATAAATCCGGTCCCCGTAACGGTAACGCGATGCCAGATAGCCATAGGCGCGCCTGATTTGCCGGTTGATCCCGCGCCCCGTGGCAACATCCCGCACCGTGCGCCAGCTGTCCCATTGCAATCCGGGCTCGTAATAGATCGATATGCTGCTGCCCATTTCACGGGCCAGCCCATAGGCAATGCCCGCATTGGTTTCACAGCCGGGGTCCAGCGTGGACATTGTGCCGTCAAGGATCACCAGATGCACCTGCGGCCCATGCACCGGACGGATGTCTGTATCCGGCCGGTGCCACAAACGGCCAAACAGCCGCCTCACCAACGAGGGATTCTCATTATTCTGCGGCGATGGCCTCACCTTGCAACAACTCCCACACCTTATGCGGCGTAAACGGCATATCCGCCTGACGCACGCCATGCTCCCACAGCGCATCCTGCACTGCATTAGACACAGCCGCTAACGCGCCAACCGTTCCAGCCTCGCCGCACCCCTTCATGCCCATGATATTGGCCGTCGAAGGGACGGGCTCGCTGGTGAACGAAATATAAGGCACATCCAACGCGCGCGGCATCGCATAGTCCATAAACGATGCCGTGAGCAGCTGACCGTCCTCGTCATAGACAACACGCTCCTGCAAGGCCTGCCCGATGCCCTGAACAACACCGCCGTGCACCTGCCCCTCGGCCAGCAACGGGTTAATCAGATTGCCGAAATCATCGACAAC
>Ga0210307_1148841_pt1 | contig 10864 bp, 10 predicted proteins | sample R1073metaT_FD_159690 | JGI IMG/M metagenome (GOLD analysis project Ga0210307, IMG submission 159690) | Metatranscriptome of estuarine water microbial communities from the Columbia River estuary, Oregon, United States - R1073 (Metagenome... | ecosystem: Environmental > Aquatic > Marine >...
AGCGTGACCGCGCCTTCGTCCACAGTGACGCCAATTTCGGTGGACTCGATCCGAGGCTCGAAATCAATCTCCGATAAAACATCGTTTCTGATCTCATCATTGCTACGCATAACTCTGCTCCTAAATAGCGTGTTGCAAATACAAGCTATAACTAGGGGTCCTCATGCAATTGATTTTTATCAATTCCAGCGCATGATGAAATCAGGAAGATTTTTGTTTTGTGGGTTTGCCAGTCTTGGGCTTCTTCACAAATTTTCTCACCTTATCATCGGGCTCCAGACAGGATTTGATACCCTCCAAATCCAGCGTTTCCTCAGTCTCCAGACGGGCCACTAAGGCCGATACCCGATCGCGGTGATCCTCGATAAGTTGTACTGCCTTGCCTTCGGCAGTGTGCAGTAATTTTATCACCGCCTGATCCACACGCGCTGCTGTTTCATCCGCAAAGGTCCGAGGCCGGGAAATCTGCTGGCCCAGAAACGGATGATCCTCGCTTTCACGCAAATCCACGGGGCCGATGTCAGGGTCCATTCCCCATCGTGCCACCATTGAGCGCGCCATTGCCGTTGCCCGACGGATATCGTCATCGGCCCCAGAGCTAACCGATCCCAACAACAGCTTTTCCGCCGCACGCCCTGCCAGTAACGTCGTCAATTGCGCGGACAAATAATCCTCGGGAAGGGTGTGCCGCTCGACCTCTGGCAACATGTGCGTGGTCCCCAAGCTGCGCCCGCGCGGTATGATCGTGACCTTATAGAGCGAATCGGCGGCGGGGCTGTAATAGGCCGCGGCCGTATGTCCGGCCTCATGTACTGCCAACCGATGCTTTTCATCGGGCTGGATCGCGAGGGTGCGGACTGTACCCATCATGATCTTGTCGCGGGCTTCGTCCAGATCAGCGACAGTGATATCGCTGGCGGACCGACGTGCCGCCGTTATAGCAGCCTCGTTTAAAAGGTTCTTGAGGTCGGCCCCCGAAAAGCCCGGTGTGCCCGCCGCCACCAAATCAAGATCAACATCGCCGTGCATGGGCAGACCTTTGACATGCACATTCAGGATCGCACGGCGCGCCACCTTATCTGGAAGCGACAGTGTAACGTGTCGGTCAAACCGTCCAGGGCGCAAGAGCGCAGGATCAAGCACATCGGGGCGGTTTGTTGCGGCCAAAACCACCACGGCCTCGCGCTCTGCGAACCCGTCCAATTCGGCCAGAATCTGGTTCAAGGTTTGTTCGCGTTCGTCGTGGCCGCCACCAAGGCCTGTTCCGCGCGTGCGCCCGATACTGTCCAATTCGTCGATGAAGATGATCGAAGGGGCCTGTTTTCGCGCCTCCTCAAACATCTTACGCACGCGGCCAGCACCGACGCCGACAAACACCTCAATAAACTCGGAGCCTGAGGTTGAGAAGAACGGCACATCGGCTTCTCCCGCAAGCGCACGCGCCAATAGCGTTTTGCCTGTTCCGGGTGGTCCCATCAATAAGACGCCATGCGGCACCGTCGCGCCCACTTTCTGAAACCGATCAGGATCGCGCAAGAATTCGACAAGTTCAGAGACCTCGCGCTTGGCTTCCCGCCGAGAAAATCACCGAGTCCCCTCGATAACCCCCCGTTGAATCCGCCACCTGTGATGCGCCGGCTTATCCAGAAATAGAAAGCAAATATCAAAATCCATGGCAGGAATGACCATAGAGGCGATGGACTACTAGGCGCATCTTAGAAATCAGTCTTTCGACGTGACGTGAGGGGCTTCTATGCGGCCTCAATTGCAGCGTCAAGCAGTCTAACGCGGAAAATTTCACATCTGCCCAATATCTGCAAAACGGATTCCACATTGCGTCAGTAAATCACGGCCCAAAAGCCGCTTCAAAGTTTTAGATATAAAAGTTTACGGCGAAGGATTGGCAGAGGCGAAACCACACAAAACAGATACTCGCAACAATTCGCCCCTGCCGATCGACTAGACCAAAGTCTAGACTCCATTTCAGTGTGGTTTGCGCTTAAGAACGTACAAACGACACGGAATGCTACGTTTAGGATTTGACTAAAAAATGCTTAAAAGAGAAACACTTTGTCATGAAATGCACTTCCGTGACGTGTTTTGCAGGCCATTTTCTTTCACCTTGGCCGAATACAAGCTATGCGTGTCCCACCCCAACACCTATCAATTCTCCGCATTGATAGTCGTGATATTATTTGGCGTTGACCCGCATGGTTTCCGAGACGTTATGCCCGCATGGGAGGCACTACCGATCTGGATTGCTGCGGTCGTCGCGTTCATGACAACCTCATGCGCCGTGTTCTTGCTACTCGCTTCGTTTACATTTCGGGTGGGCAAAATCAGGGTGTTTAGCTGGATGATCTCACTTGTGGGGTTCCTTGCGGCAACAGTCGTCGTAGAATATCTTGCAGGTATTCACTCGGACGGTGCCTACGTGAATAACACGTGGCAGCAGAAGTGCTTTTTTGCGTTAACCGTCATCATGATCGAAACCATCTATTTCCGCTTTGTGATGCCGCCAATTCAAATGAAGGTCGCCCCCCCTAAAACGGTCGGCCCCTCTGAACCCGCAGGAGCGATCAAAATTGGACCGCGCGAGGTGAGGCTAGAGACCTTGCTGTATATCGTGTCAGAAGAACACTACGTCCGTGTCGTCATGCGCCATGACAAATTCATACATCGCGCGCGCCTGTTGGACCTCACGGCACAAACTGGCCCAGAACACGGCTTTCAGCCGCATCGTTCATGGTGGATCTCGATCAACGCCAAGCCACGTATCGATCGCTCAGGCATCAAGCCCGTGCTGATCCTATCAGATGGCACCACCTCCCCCATCGCACGCGGTCGGTTCAAAGAGACCCAAGACTGGATCGATGCCCATGCAAATTGGGACAGTCATGCGGAAAACCAAGACCAAACTGGCGAGCCTACCAAACACGCTTTGCCACGTTAGCGGGCGTAAACTATCGCGTCATGAGAGAGTAATGGGTGATAAGAGGTGAGAGCCCCCGACACAGGGTGGCTTGCCGCAGGCAAACGCCCACCGTCAAGACTGTGGAACGAACAACAATTGATGGGGAATGGTGGGTGATGAGAGGCTCGAACTCCCGACATCTTCCGTGTAAAGGAAGCGCTCTACCAACTGAGCTAATCACCCGCTGGGCGTCGTTTAGAACACCTTCGCGGCCAGTGCAAGCGTCATTCGAGAACTTTTTGTACACCATTTTTTAAATGATAAATTGTGCCCTGCCCACCGTGGATCGATGAGGGCTGTGATGCCGCTTCCCCCACCACCAATGTACGGATAACACGGCTGGTCACGCCGTGCGTCACAAGCACGGCAGGCCCTTTTAAATCAGCCAAAAACGCAGCAGCACGCAAGCGGACACCAGCCAACCTCTCGCCCCCGGGGGCCGCCTCATATTGCGCCATGTAAGGGTCTTCGACGTCTTCCATCGGAAGTTCATCTCGGAGCAATCCAGACCAGTCACCCACAGTAATTTCCGCCAAACGAGGATCGGTCACGATAAAATCAGCGACTCGTGCCAAAGCGATTCCCGCTGTCTGCACAGCGCGGCCCTGCGGAGAGCTGATGTATTGGAACCCAGTGAGGTCAAGGCCTTGCAGAATCATACCCTGCTTTGCAGCTTCCGCCTCGCCCTGCGGCGTCAGCGGCGAATTCAAAGCGCCCTGCATGCGGCCTTGGGCATTCCATTCGGTCTGCCCGTGGCGCAAAATGTAAAGTTCGGGAAACATATGCCCTGCGACTTAATCGTCGTTGTTGTCGTCGTCCGACTTCGACGCACCCAAACCAGCGCCATCTTTCATCGTCCGCAGCTTCAGGGTCAAAACCCGTGCGCCATCGCCGATGTCTTTCGACTTCACAACGCGCATTTTGCCCATTGGCGGCAGGTTCAATTCTTCGCCCGCCATCAACGCTTCTGACAAAACAGCCAATGCGGCTTCAATCGCAGGCTTGGCGTCACGCTTTTTGACGTCGCCGCGCTCAACCGCGCGATCAATAAACTCAGCTTTCTTCAACATCTCGCCTTGCGGAACGGAAATAGCCGGTGTCGAGATTTTCGTTTTTGGCACGGCGACATCCAATGGATTGACGACCGGCTCTGGCACAATTGTGTTGAGCTTAACCGTGTTGGAACCTGATTGATTCTTCGATGACATGATAGCGCCCCTTACTAAGTTAACATTAAACTACTGCAATCCTTAGGAAATGCACAGATTCGATTGCATTCATTAACAGAAACCTTGCCAATACCAACATTCCCGCAACAAAAAAGGGCGCGCCCAGACAGGCACGCCCCCATTTATTCACTCAAACAAATCTAGTGCGCAGTCGCACCCTGCCCGCCCAAACCCTTAGCAAGCGCAGCAGCCGCAGCAGCCTCCTCGGCTGCCTCATCCCACTCGATTGGCTCAGGCTTGCGGACAAGCGCGTGGTGCAACACTTCCGACACGTGCTTCACAGGGATAATCGTCAGCCCCTCTTTCACATTGTCGGGGATCTCAGGCAGATCCTTCTCATTGTCCACAGGGATCAAAACGGTCTTGATCCCACCGCGCAGTGCTGCCAGCAGCTTCTCTTTGAGGCCACCAATCGGCATCGCGTTACCGCGCAATGACACCTCGCCCGTCATCGCAATATCCTTGCGCACAGGAATACCCGTCAGCACCGACACAATCGACGTCACCATCGCAAGACCCGCACTTGGGCCATCCTTTGGCGTCGCCCCATCTGGCACGTGCACGTGAATATCTATGATGTCGAACTTCGTCGGCTTCACGCCAATCTCGGGTGCGATCGAGCGCACATAAGACGAGGCCGCATCAATCGATTCCTTCATCACATCGCCGAGTTTCCCCGTCGTCTTCATCCGCCCTTTACCAGGCAAACGCAGCGCTTCGATGTTCAAAAGCTCACCGCCAACAGAGGTCCAAGCAAGGCCAGTGACGACACCAACCTGATCTTCTTCCTCCGCGAGGCCAAACTTGTGCTTTTTGACGCCCAAGAACTCATCCAAATTAGCCGCCGTGACCTCAATCACCGTCGCCTCTTTCTTCACAATCTTGGTGACCGCCTTACGGGCAATCTTCGCCAATTCGCGCTCTAGGTTCCGCACACCAGCCTCACGGGTATAGACCCGCACCATCGACAACAGAGCATCCGCAGATACGCTGAATTCTTTGGCTTTCAACCCGTGGTTCTTCATCACTTTAGGCAACAAATGCTGACGCGCAATTTCGCACTTTTCATCTTCGGTGTAACCCGACAACGAAATGATCTCCATACGATCAAGCAGTGGCCCCGGCATGTTGTAAGAGTTCGCCGTCGTCAGGAACATCACGTTCGAAAGGTCATATTCGACCTCCAAATAGTGATCCACGAATGTGGAGTTCTGTTCCGGATCAAGCACCTCCAACATCGCAGACGCGGGATCGCCCCGGAAATCCTGACCCATCTTGTCGATTTCATCGAGCAAAATCAGCGGGTTCGTAGTTTTCGCCTTTTTCAGCGCCTGAATAATCTTACCGGGCATAGAGCCGATATAAGTCCGACGGTGACCACGGATTTCAGACTCATCGCGCACACCACCAAGGGAGATACGGATGAATTCGCGACCCGTCGCCTTTGCTACAGACTTACCAAGGCTCGTTTTACCCACACCAGGAGGGCCGACGAGACACATGATCGGACCTTTGAGCTTCGCCGACCGCTGTTGCACCGCGAGGTATTCAACAATGCGCTCTTTGACCTTCTCAAGGCCGTAGTGATCGTTATCCAGCACCTTTTGCGCCGCAACCAGATCTTTCTTGGTGCGCGATTTCACGCCCCACGGCACGCCCAAAATCCAGTCCATGTAGTTGCGCACAACAGTGGCTTCCGCAGACATCGGAGACATGTTCTTAAGCTTCTTCAGCTCGGCATCAACCTTTTCACGGGCTTCCTTCGACAACTTCGTCTCGGCAATACGCGCCTCAAGTTCAGCGACCTCGTTCTGGCCGTCCTCACCATCGCCCAGCTCCTTCTGAATGGCCTTCATCTGCTCATTCAAATAATATTCGCGCTGGGTGCGCTCCATCTGGGTCTTCACGCGGGTCTTGATCTTTTTCTCAACCTGCAACACGGACATCTCGCCCTGCATCAGGCCGTAAACCTTCTCCAGACGCTCGGTGACAGTCAATGTCTCAAGCAAGCCCTGCTTCTCAGACACTTCAATGCACAAATGACCCGCAACGAGATCGGCCAGCTTCGCAGGCTCAACAGCCTCGCCAACAGCGGCCATCGCCTCTTCAGGGATGTTCTTTTTAATCTTTGCATAACGCTCGAATTCAGCGGCGACATTGCGCACCAGCGCCTCGGCCTCATCCTCGTTACCCAACTCCTCTTCAAGGTACTCCGCAGAGGCCTCAAAATAATTCGGGTTCTCGTGGAATTCAGTAATGCGCACGCGGTCACGACCTTCAACCAACACCTTCACGGTGCCATCGGGCAGTTTCAACAGCTGCAACACATTGGCCAGCACGCCAGCCTTATAAATACCGTCCTGTGCGGGATCATCCTCACCGGGATCAATCTGGCTGGACAGCAAAATCTGCTTGTCATCAGCCATCACCTCTTCGAGGGCGCGGACTGATTTTTCACGGCCCACAAACAGCGGCACGATCATATGTGGGAAAACCACAATATCGCGCAGCGGCAGGACGGGATAGGATGAACTCAACGGTTCTTTCATGCTCTTTCCTTTTCTTAGCAGACCAGTCGCACCCCGCTTTGCGGCAACCCAACTGACCCCTTGGACTTCTTAAGATGGGGCGGACACTGCCCCATTTCAACTGCCCAACTATTTTGTGACAGTCTGCCCGTCCACGCGCGTGGCTGCAAGCAAACTTTGCTTAAAACTTATTCTCGGAATTAAGTGTTTTCTTCACTTAACGCCTGCATCTCCTGCGCTTTCAACGCCAGTTGCAGCAATTTATACCCGTTGCCATACCAATGCGTATCACAAGGGTACTCAATCCCCATGACCTTTGCGTCATTAGGGGTAAAGCTCCGCTGAGAGGCAGGCAACGCCCTGCGCCCCCAAGCAATCGGATCATTCTGGTGGTCGGCGTTATAGTCCCACCCTGCCTTTTCGCAAAGCCTGCGGAACATCTCGAACACCACAGGCTGGGTCGGATGGTTCATGCCATAAAGCGTCGGTTGCTTGCGCCACGTATCAAACAAATAGTCCGAAATCGTGATGTCACACTCCTCCACTTCCTTCTCGCGGATACGTTCAATCGACGACAACACGCGCTGTTCGCACTGCATATCGATCACACCATCACAATAGTCGTTGAAAATATGGATCGGCTTGCGCCCCTCTTGGCCCAGCAATAGCTGATCGGCGCCGCGAATAACCGACTTCCCCTTGGAGGCGATAATCTCAAGCGAAGCAATTCCGTCAATATAAACATAAGGCACAAAGATCACGTCACCCGTTGCACTCTGGCGCACGTCGTTCACGTTGAACGTTGTCGTCGGGTTCGCAATCGCTTGGCTGACCACGATATCAGCCTCGGCCAATTCCGCGCGGGTCTCTTCCTCGCTGAATGTCCCCCAATAGGGCGTGATCGTCTGGAACGTCGCTTTGACCGTCGGAAACATCTCGCGAAACAGGCCACGCATCGCGTTTACCTGACAATTCCCAAGGAAAAATACTTTCATCGCTACCGCCTCATTCACATTCTTTTGGCGATCCTACCGCAAGCTGCAGCAAACATCAAAGCGGATTGGCATGGCCCACACAAAGGCACTAAGACCGCCTCTCTCTCGCCAAAATTTCCTCCAAAATGACCCCAAGTCGTACAAGGACAACGATAAATGGAAGCAATTGGTGCCTACTGGGTGATATTTTGGCCGTACGCGCTCTATATCGCGGTCATGCTCATGTTTTGCGTGCGCGAGACAATGAATCGTCTGGTCCTGCCCGCAATGACGCAGCCCACATTCGGCTTCACAGCAAACGTCTTAGACGCCCTCAGAGCTGTCTTGATCGTGATCGGCACCATCGGCCTTTTTCATGCACAACTCTCATGGAGTGACGTGCACGACCACTTGATGAGTTTGGCTTTCTTAACGTTTTTGACGTTTGGCATCGTTGGTGCAATCGTTGTTATCGGAATTGGTATGACCACACGGGTCTGCCTGCGTGTCTCGCTTATATTCCTGCGACGCCACGTCTAAAGCGGTTCAATATCGCCCTGCGCACGGCCCGCATGAAACTCGGCCTCCCAAGCGGCAAAGCCACCCACCGCAATCGCGTCCCGCATCCCCTGCATAATATCTTGGAAATAATGCAGGTTATGCCACGTCAGCAACATCCCCGAGATCATTTCCTGCGCACGAAACACATGGTGCAGATAGGCGCGTGAATAGTTCGAACAGGCAGGACATGTGCAATTCTCATCCAGCGGCCTTGGATCATCCGCATGCCGCGCGTTCTTAATATTCAGCACACCGCGACGGGTAAACACCTGCCCCGTGCGCCCCGAACGGCTTGGCAAAACGCAATCCATCATATCAATGCCACGCTTGACCGCGCCCACGATATCATCAGGCTTGCCCACGCCCATCAAATAACGCGGCTTATCGACAGGCAGTTGATCAGGCGCAAAATCCAAGACGCCAAACATCGCCTCTTGCCCCTCGCCCACAGCCAAACCGCCAACAGCATAGCCGTCAAATTCAATCTCGCGCAGCGCCTTCGCACTCTCTTCGCGCATGTCCTGCTCAAGGCCCCCCTGCTGGATACCAAACAAAGCATGACCTGGACGGTCGCCAAACGCATCCTTGGAGCGCTGCGCCCACCGCATCGACATCCGCATACTTTCCTCAATCCGCGCACGATCCGCAGGCAAGGCAGGGCATTCATCAAAGCACATCACGATATCAGAGCCGAGCAGCTTTTGAATCTCCATCGACCGCTCTGGCGTCAACTCGTGCTTGGAGCCGTCAATGTGGCTCTTAAACGTGACGCCCTTTTCGGACATCTTGCGCAGATCAGCGAGGCTCATCACCTGAAACCCGCCACTATCAGTCAGGATCGGCTTGTCCCAATTCATAAACTTATGCAGGCCACCAAGGTTCGCAATCCGCTCCGCCGTCGGGCGCAGCATCAAGTGATAGGTATTGCCCAGCAAAATATCCGCACCGGTCGCGGCCACGCTCTCAGGCATCATCGCCTTCACCGTCGCCGCAGTGCCAACAGGCATAAACGCAGGCGTGCGAATATCGCCGCGCGTGGTGTGAATAACGCCAGTACGGGCCTTGCCGTCCGTGGCCGTGAGGTCAAATGAGATGCGTTGTGTCATACCCTCCTATTGCCGCAACTTGGGGAAAAGGAAAAGAGGCATCCGTGACTAAATCAAACGGCGGAGCTTCGGGATCGGATCGTCACGGCACGACATGTGACCGCAAGGCAGCATTGCCCGCACGATCTGCTATCGGCCAAGACTTGTTCAGATACCGATGCCCTTGCACTTGGATGTGGCGGGCGCCAGACATGCGGCGGTGCGACTTTAGCGCACGGCGGACCTCCTGCACAGGGAGACACACCCGTGCTAGCGGGCCATTTAACGCGTCGAGCAGCGCAGTCTTACGGCCAAAAATTGCTTCCACATCACCGCGCTCTTTGGCGGTTAAACACGCCAGCACCATCGGTGCTAGCAACAACGACTCGGTCAAGCAGCCATTCGCAGTGACCACCTCATGGCGGTCGCAAGCAAAATGCACCCATGTGATACGCCGCTTGCCGGCCATATGACGCACGCCGGCAAGCGGGGTCAGGGCTTTCGCGGCAACAAGGGCCTCTTCGGCAAAGTCGATCACCAATTGCCTGCCACCGCCAACCAATATCCGGTGATTGGGCGACACAATCAAATCTTGTTCAGGCACCCCTTCCCCCAGTGATCCCGCCGCGAAGAGCATGGGTTTTCGGCTCTGCTCAACACCGTCAAGCGGACAGTCGTGAAAACGAATCCATTGGATTGGCTGCAACCCATGATCCAGCGTCATCACCAGATCTCCGACCACAAGGGTTTCGACCGCGACCTCACCAGACCGCGTGGCGATCAAGGTGCCTAAGGCAAAACAAACAATCGTCGCACCCTGAACATTTGATGCACCAGCATTGATGCCCGACGCATTGGAGGTATTCAAACTCACCAAGGAAATCGACTGGATCGCTAGCCCGTCAAGCGGATTGGCTGGGTATTCCGAGATGAAAACTCGCCATTGGCCGCTTGGATCACCAGCACGGGCACCGACATTGTCGATCCATCGCCCAAAAGAATATCGGCATTATAGAGCGAGGTACTGTCCAACGCAGTGGTCGCCGTGCCGGTGCCTAGGTCATAGCGCAGATAATCGCCCGTCCCATATTCGTCGTCATAAATGACACCGTCCTCGTCCACATCGACCTCGGACACAGAGGTAACAACAAGATCGTCATGGGTCCCCAAAACATAATCAGGCTGTTCATTGGTCTGATTACCCTCAAAAGTATCCATATCGGCAAAATTGCCCGCATAAAACATTTGGACTGTGCTTGTCGTTGACATGATAGCTCCGCGAGTAAGGGGTTTCGTCGGCACCACACTCACGGTTTATCTTTAGTGTTTAATGAAGTTTCGCGATGAACTTAGCTGCAAATTAGTTCAACTTTGCGGCATGAAGCCTGACGCAGCGCTTAGTCGCAGCACTTGGCCATCATGAGCGCAATTTCGTGACATCCCCCTTTTGCTGTCACTGTTGGACGAGAAAAGAGGGATCGCGCACGCAACAAGTAAACGCAAACGATCCTGC
>Ga0210307_1181435_pt1 | contig 10810 bp, 9 predicted proteins | sample R1073metaT_FD_159690 | JGI IMG/M metagenome (GOLD analysis project Ga0210307, IMG submission 159690) | Metatranscriptome of estuarine water microbial communities from the Columbia River estuary, Oregon, United States - R1073 (Metagenome... | ecosystem: Environmental > Aquatic > Marine >...
AGGCAATGCCGATGGCTTGTGATGACAGCTCATGGGGGCGGCGCGCTAACCGGCGTGTAGAGGTTTGGGTCCGGTAGGTTAGAGATACCCTTCTGCGCGGAAGCTCAGTTCCTGCGATTTTCCGATAATGAGGTGGTCGTGGAGCGTTAGGCCAAGAGCATCACAAGCGGCATCGATGCGTTGTGTCATTTCCATATCCGATTGGGATGGCGTCGGATCGCCCGACGGGTGATTGTGTACGAGTATCACAGCAGATGCGTTCAACTCCAACGCCCGCTTGGCGACCTCCCGGGGATAGACTGGGACGTGGTCTACGGTTCCTTTTGCCTGTTCTTCATCCGCGATAAGTACATTCTTGCGGTCAAGATATAACACGCGAAACTGCTCGGTTTCGCGGTGTGCCATGGTGGTATGGCAATAGTCCAGAAGTGCATCCCAGCTTGAGAGAACTTGGGTTTGCATGATCTTTGAACGTGCCATCCTGTGGGCTGCCGCCTCAACGATTTTGAGTTCTACAATAACGGCGTCGCCAACTCCGGAAATGTCGCGTAACCGTGCTTCTGGCGCGGTGATGACACGGTTGAAGTCACCAAAGTGATCCATGAGAGCGCGTGCTAATGGTTTCACGTCACGCCGCGGGATTGCACGAAACAGGACTAGCTCTAGCAGTTCGTATTCGGGCATTGCGGCGGCACCGCCCGCCATGAACCTGGCACGCAAGCGTTGGCGGTGATCAGAAATATAGGAGGGCAGCTTTCCGGATACTGGCGTTACGGCCAGTGCTTCATCCATGAGAAATGGGAGAGGTTGTTCGTGAAATGCGCTCATGCAGAAAGCATGCATCAGATTCGGTTAGCGGATGGTTAACTGGTAGTGGAAAGTGCGCACTACTTGCTCAAAACACTAACGTTCTGGCAGGTCGTATGGACGGGATTGAGTTTAGAGGCACAATAAAGAAGGAGTCGGCGCACGCCAGAAGCGCGCGCCGTTCTTTTAGCCTTTCATCGAATCCCAGAAGGATTTGACGGATGAAAAGAAGCTGCTGCCCTCGGGGTTATTCTCTTCGGAGAGTTCCTCGAATTCGCGCAGGATTTCTTTTTGGCGTGAGGTCAGGTTGACGGGTGTTTCGACTGCCAATTCGATGATCATGTCGCCGGTGGCACCGCCGCGCAGGTGTGGCATGCCCTTGCCGCGCAGGCGCATCTGGCGGCCCGACTGGCTGCCAGCAGGCACGGATACACGACCACGGCCGCCGTCAATGGTTGGTACTTCGATGCTGCCACCCAATGCTGCGCTGCCCATTGTTACGGGCACGCGGCAGAACAGGTTTGGGCCATCACGCTCGAACAACTCATGCTCTTGTACCTCAATGAAGATATACAGATCACCGGAGGGGCCGCCGCGCATGCCTGCCTCGCCTTCGCCAGCAAGTCGAATACGCGTGCCGGTTTCAACGCCAGCGGGGATGTTCACAGAAAGCGAGCGGTCTTTTTCAACGCGGCCAGCGCCACGGCAGCTGTTGCACGGGTTCTTGATGATCTGTCCAAGGCCGGAACAGGTGGGGCAAGTCCGTTCAACCGTGAAAAAGCCCTGTTGCGCGCGGACTTTACCCATGCCTGAGCATGTGGGGCATGTTGTTGGCTCAACCCCGCCTTCCGCGCCAGAGCCTTTGCAGGAGCCGCAGCTGACGGATGTGGGGACGTTGATCGATTTTTGGAGGCCAGAGAAGGCTTCCTCAAGCGAGACACGCAGGTTGAACCGCAAGTCGGAGCCGCGTGCCGCGCGTCTACCGCCAGCTTGCCCTCCGCGCCCGCCCATGAAGTCACCGAACAGGTCATCAAATACATCGGAGAATGCAGAGGAAAAATCACCCTGCTGGCCGCCGAAGCCGCCACTGGGACGCCCGCCGCCCATGCCACCTTCAAATGCGGCGTGGCCGTAGCGGTCATATGCCGCCTTTTTGTCGGGGTCTTTGAGAACCTCGTAAGCCTCGTTCGCTTCTTTGAACTGGCCTTCCGCTTCGGGTTTGCCGGTATTGCGGTCAGGGTGCAGTTCTTTCGCTTTTACGCGATAGCCCTTTTTGATCTCTTCTGCGCTCGCGCCTTTGGCGATGCCGAGGATCTCGTAATAGTCACGTTTTGCCATCAGTATTATCCTTTACAGGAACGTGAAGGGCCGGCCCGTCTGATCGGACCGGCCCTGTCATTGGTTCCGCACTGCGGATTTACGCGCGCTTGTCGTTGTCGAGGTCTTCGAAATCGGCATCGACGATGTCATCATCGGGGCCACCGTTCGACGCATGGTCAGCTGCGGCAGCCATATCGTCTTCGGATGCATCCTGAGCGTTTTTGTAGATCGCTTCGCCCAGTTTCATTGCCGCTTCGGTGACGTTCTGGATGCCGGATTTAATTTTGTCGGCGTTCTCTGTTTCCAGTTCGTCTTTGAGGGCGGCAATTGCCAGTTCGATTGCTTCAACTGTGGTTGGATCAACCTTGTCGGAATGCTCTTCCACAGATTTCTCTGTAGAGTGGATGAGGCTCTCGGCCTGGTTTTTCGCTTCGATCAATGTGCGGCGTTCTTTGTCCGCATCTGCGTTGTCAGCAGCGTCCTGAACCATTTTCTCGATGTCGGCATCGGACAGACCACCAGAAGCCTGGATGGTGATTTTCTGTTCTTTGCCGGTGCCTTTGTCCATTGCGCCAACGGATACAATGCCGTTCGCGTCAATGTCGAAGGTCACTTCGATCTGGGGCATGCCGCGTGGCGCGGGCGGAATGCTCTCGAGGTTAAATGCACCGAGGATTTTGTTATCGGCCGCCATTTCACGCTCACCCTGGAAGCAGCGGATGGTCACTGCGTTCTGGTTGTCTTCCGCAGTCGAGAAGATTTGCGACTTCTTCGTCGGGATGGTTGTGTTGCGGTCGATCAGGCGAGTGAAGACACCGCCGAGGGTTTCGATACCCAGCGACAGAGGCGTCACATCCAGCAGAACCACGTCTTTAACGTCGCCCTGAAGAACACCGGCCTGAATGGCAGCGCCGAGGGCCACAACTTCGTCAGGGTTCACACCTTTGTGTGGCTCTTTGCCGAAGAACTTCGTCACTTCTTCGATGACGCGTGGCATGCGGGTCATACCGCCGACCAATACGACTTCGTCGATGTCTTTTGCAGTCAGACCCGCATCTTTCAGCGCTGCGGCGCAGGGCTTCATTGACGCTTTGATCAGGTCACCCACCAGTGTTTCCAGCTTGGCGCGGGTCATTTTCATAACCATGTGCAACGGCTGGCCGGTTTTACCCATGGAGATAAAGGGCTGGTTGATCTCGGTCTGGGACGAGGAGGACAGTTCGATCTTGGCTTTCTCGGCAGCTTCTTTCAGACGCTGGAGGGCCATTTTGTCTTGGGTCAGATCGACGGAGTGCTCTTTTTTGAACTCATCTGCGAGGTAGTTGACGATGCGCATGTCAAAGTCTTCACCGCCGAGGAATGTATCACCGTTGGTGGATTTCACTTCGAACAGGCCGTCGTCGATTTCCAGAATGGTTACGTCGAATGTACCGCCGCCAAGGTCATAGACTGCGATGGTTTGCGTGTTCTCTTTATCGAGGCCATAGGCAAGTGCCGCCGCTGTCGGCTCGTTGATGATGCGCAGCACTTCGAGGCCGGCAATCTTGCCTGCGTCTTTGGTGGCCTGACGCTGGGCGTCGTTGAAGTAAGCCGGAACGGTGATAACCGCCTGGGTCACTTCCTCGCCGAGATACGACTCAGCTGTTTCTTTCATCTTGCCGAGGATGAACGCGGAGATTTGCGAAGGGGAGTATTTCTCGCCCTTGGCTTGCACCCATGCGTCACCGTTGCCGCCATCAATCACGTTGAAGGGCAGGTTCTTTTTGTCTTTGGCAAGGTCGGCATCGTCGTTACGACGGCCGATCAGGCGCTTGACGCCAAAGATTGTGTTTTCAGGGTTTGTGACGGCCTGGCGTTTTGCCGGCTGGCCTACGAGGCGCTCTTCATCTGTGAAGGCCACGATAGAAGGCGTTGTGCGCGCACCTTCCGCGTTTTCGATCACGCGGGGCTGGCTGCCGTCCATGATGGCGATGCAGGAGTTTGTTGTTCCAAGGTCAATACCAATTACTTTGGCCATATTTTCGATCCCTCATTTAGCTCAAGGCGATGACACGAAGCGCAGGCCCGTTATGGCACCCTTGCCCCGATCCGGTTGAAGCTGGAAACAGGTCATTCCCAGCAGTTCGATGGGTATATAGTGAGGGGGTTGCGGTGCTGCAACCTTGGCAAACACCTAGATGTGATGATTCAGGGATAATTCCTGAAAATAGAGCTAAAATTGAGGGCGATACGGTGAAATTCTCGGTAAAGGGCTTTGATATCCATGCGGGGTATCTGGATGTTGCGGCACAGCGGACGCTTTTGGGGGCGGTTCGGGGTGTTGTCGCGCAGGCGCCGTTTTTCAGGCCGCAAATGCCGAATGGGCGGCCGATGTCTGTGCGGATGAGTGCTTCGGGGCAATTTGGCTGGGTGTCGGATAAAGATGGTTACCGGTATGCGCCCAGCCATCCATCGGGAGTCGCGTGGCCTTCGATTCCTGCAGAAGTGCTGGCGGTGTGGCAATCGGTGACGGGGCTGGAGCGGCAGCCGGAGTGCTGTTTGATCAATTATTATAGTGCCGAGGCCAAGATGGGCCTGCATCAGGACCGCGATGAGGCAGACATGCAGTGGCCTGTCGTCTCGATCTCACTCGGGGATGAGGGGCTGTTCCGCATGGGGAATGTGACGCGCGGCGGCAAGACGGAAAGTATGTGGCTGAAATCCGGAGATGTCGTGGTGATGGGGGGCGATGCGAGGTTGGCCTATCACGGGGTGGACCGGATCAGGGCGGGGTCGTCCAAGTTGCTGCCAAAAGGGGGGCGGCTGAATCTGACGCTGCGGGTGGTGACGTGAGGGGCGTCGCCATTGAATATCCCCGACGGGGAGGTGGCGATAACCTTCAACACCATTCTGAGTTTTGAACGGGGTTTTTGGCAGCGGAAAACGGGCCTTTTTTCAGCCGCGCCAAAAACGAGGGTTTGTTGAATACGTTTGAATGGCGGCTGTGCAGGGCCGTCCTCGCATCTGAGTAATAAAGGAAATGGCCCAGAGTCTCTTTGAAGCAGTTTAACATCAAAGCTTAGAGACTGCCATTTGTTTCACGTCAGTTCGCCAAGATTCTAAGTAGGTTAGGACTGATCGCAGCCTTACGTCCTCAGCGTCGTCGACAAGCGTGGCCAAAACAATGGAGCAAATGTAGTCATGCCCAAACCTACCAAAGCCTTCAAGAAGAGCGACGCTGCTCTTGGGTTTTCCGCCTGCAGGCCATGAAATATTGATTGGACTCATGCCATCAGAATCTTTCGAACCAACCTCGATGGCCCCTTTCCACCATTCAGCATCATGTTTCCAATAATTTGCAGCAAACCAAACGACGTTTGCAAATGAAACGCCTCCGGCTAATTTCGGCCCTGCATCAAGCGCTTTCTTTTGGTCAACACCAAATGAATAAAATGTCTCTGTCATGTACTTTTGCACCGCAGCAAGTCCAGCACCCATAAAGTACTCGCCAGAGTCGTAGTAGCCATTCCCCTCGGGATCATCGGATGTGTCTATTTAAGACGAAATATCCGCTATTTCCGCGTCAAGAACTTCCAGATGCCTCCGCAGATAAAAAATGAAAAGGTCGATATCATCCGTCACAAAGAGCTCCTAAACTGGAAAGCCTTACGGTCATCCTCATTAGATTTCCTAAACGTTGTCATCGCAATCTATCTTCTCGCAGACACCCTTCCAAAAACCACCGTTTTTGACCGTAGATTTAAGCAGTGGCATCCCGTGTTCCCAAAGTAGCCTCTACCGTCGCGCGCTCCAGCTGGCTGATGCGTGTTTACGGGTGTAGAATTCGCCCATCAGGCCGATCATGATGAGCACTACGCTGACCCAGAGGGTATACATCGGGTCGCTGTTGCGGGGATTGTAATTCAGGAAGGCATAGCCGCGGGATTGGTCAATCGCGTGGAACAGCGGATGCCAGTCAAACATGGCCAGCATAAAGCCGGGCAGCGTATTGGCGACAAACATTTTGCCAGATGCGATCATTGTGGCACGTTGGTAGATGGTGGAAAACACGCCGACAGCAGTTGGGAACCACGGTTTGACCGCCAACAGCACAAGGCCCAGCGACGCACCCGAAAGCCACGCAAGAAGCAGCATGCCAAAGGCACCGATAGGATCTTCGATCTCGAGCGGTGTGAATGCGACGTGATAGACAAACAAAATCGCACTCATCGAGAGCACCTGAATGTAGAGTGCGCCCAGCGCAGCCGAACAGATCGAGATGATGGTGTTCATTGGCGCGTGTTGCATCATCGGGCTTGCCGGCCCTTCAGAGCCCACAACAGCGCCCAGCACTTTGGTGTGCGTCATATAGAGAAAGATGCCCGACATAATATAAACAAGGAAATCACCGCGCATCGCGGCACCGCGCAGGCCCAGAACCGAGAACATGACATAGAAAGCCAGAACAAAGATCACGGCTTGCAAAATGTTTGTCCCGATGGCGAGAAATGCGTTGTTATGGCCTTTTCGTACGGAGCGAACGATGGAGTGATAAATCAGCTCCAGCATCGTTAGGGCGACGCCTAACGTTGAGCGGTTTATACGAATGGGTTGAAACATCTGATCTACTGCCTTGCGGTTATGACCAACTTTGCACGGAATTCTTGCCGATCCGTTACAAGGGCATCATAAGGTATTAAAACTCGATATCAACGAGGGATGGCAGGAGTAGGGCATGGATTACGAAAAATTGACGCAAGTGATGCGCAAGCTTTCATTGGAAGCGGGCGACAAGATCATGGAAATTTATGGTCAGGATGATTTCGATGTGAAATCCAAATCTGACGACAGCCCTGTTACAGCGGCCGACGAGGCGGCAGACAAGATAATCTCGGATGGTCTGCGTGCGGCGTTTCCGGATGTGATGCTGGTCACGGAAGAGCAGTCTGCGACGCATAGCACCACAGGGGATACTTTTCTGATTGTGGACCCGTTGGACGGGACCAATGAATTCATCCACCGTCGTGGCGATTTCACGGTCAACATCGCTTTGGTCGAAGGCGGCGTGCCGACACGGGGCGTTGTTTATGCACCTGCCAAGAACCGTATGTTCTTTACGCAGGCTGACGGGATTTCGGTTGAGGAGACCGGCGTGTTCGACAAAGACGCAGTTGGACCTACGAAAGCAATTTCAGTCTCTAAACCGGACAATTCCGCCCTGATGGTCGTTGCGAGCAAATCGCACCGTGATCAGGCGACGGATGATTACATAGGAAAATATGCAGTGAAGGATATGAAGAGTGCAGGTTCTTCGCTCAAGTTCTGTCTGGTCGCCACGGGCGAGGCGGACCTCTATCCGCGGGTTGGCCGCACGATGGAGTGGGATACAGCAGCGGGTCATGCCGTCCTGAAAGGTGCAGGCGGGGATGTGATCCGCTTTGATGACCATAGTGCGCTGGTTTACGGCAAGGCGGATTATGCCAACCCGTTCTTCATTGCTTATGCACCCGGTGTTGACCTGAAAGAGGCCTGAACAGGCACGCGAAGGGGCCTCCGGATATGACCGATCTGACTGTCAGTGTGATCATCGTGAGCCGCGAGCGCCCCGATGCGTTGCGCCGTTGTCTGTTGGGGATCTCTCAGCTGCAATACCGCGCCTTTGAGGTTGTTGTTGTCGCATGTCCGGCAGGTATCGCTGTAGCAGAGGCCTCACAGGCGCTGCCGGATATCAAATGCGTCGCCTTTAGCGAGGCGAATATTTCGGCGGCGCGCAATCAGGGTCTGGTCTATGCTGCGGGTGAGATTGTTGCATTTATCGACGATGATGCGGTGCCAGAGCCGAAATGGCTGCACCATCTAGTCGCCCCTGCCGCCCGCAGCGATGTGGCTGCGATGGGCGGATATGTGCGTGGCCGCAATGGGATTACATTTCAATACCAGGCACGAACGCTGGATGCGCAGGGGATACCGCAGGAGGTCGACATCGACCCGCTGCAAGCGACAATACTGAATCCCCCCAAGGGCCGCGCGATCAAGACCGAAGGCACGAATATGGCGTTTCGGCGCGATGTGTTGGTGGGGCTTGGCGGGTTTGATCCCGCGTTCCGGTTTTATCTGGATGAGACCGATGTAAACATGCGGCTGGCACGCGCGGGGCATGCTACCGCATTGGTGCCGCTGGCGCAGGTTCATCACGGCTTTGCCGCCAGTGCCACCCGTAGGGACGATCGCGTGCCGCGTGACCTGTATGAGATTGGTGCCAGTTGCGCTGTTTTCCAGCGCAAACATATCCCCCAGAAAGATCGTGCGGCGCATTGGAAGGCGCAACAGGTGTCCGAGCGGCAGCGGGCGTTGCGGCACATGGTGGCTGGCCGGTTGGAGCCGCGTGATGTGCGCCGTCTGATGAGGGGGCTTGTGGCGGGGTATGCGGAAGGGTTGGAGCGCGGTTTGGGCGGGGCGTGTCTGCCCAAACACCCGGTACAGCCGTTTCGCCCTGTGGTCGCGTGTTCGCGAGTGGCGCACTTTACAGCAGTGCGCGGTCTACGCGGGACGGCGGCGCTGAAAGAGGCTGCTGTATCTGTCGCAGGGGGTAGTATTGAAACTGTGCTTGTGTTGTCACCGACCGCGCTGTTCCACCGTGTGAGTTTTACTGCGGAGGGGGTCTGGGTGCAGTATGGCGGGCTGTTCGGGCGTGCCGACAGGGATCAGCCACTCTTCCGTTTGACTCGCTTCAAACGCCGTAGTGACCGCGAGCGCGCGCGTGTTGCCCATGTGCGAGGGCATGATGCGGGTTAGGATGGTTGGAAATTAAGCGAATTACCGCGCAAATTGTCCGAATTAGTCACACTTGTGCCCTTATTTTCCGCCAAATAGCGTAACAAGCCAAAAAAGCTGGATGCAATTGTGCTGCGTGTGCTGCATTCGTAACCCGAGATTGTAAAATCTACCAACGAAATAGAAATAAGAGGCCTTCGTAAGCTTATGGGCAATAAAGTTACTACAGCGATTTTTCCAGTTGCAGGCATGGGCACGCGTTTTCTGCCCGCCACAAAATCCGTTCCAAAAGAGATTATGACGCTGGTTGACCGCCCGTTGATCCAATACGCAATTGACGAAGCGCGCGCGGCTGGCATCACCGAATTCATCTTTGTGACCTCGCGCGGCAAAGGTGCGCTGGAGGACTATTTTGACCTCGCGCCAAACCTCGAAGAGGAGCTGCGCCGGAAGGGTAAGGATGATCTGCTGAAGGTGTTGGAAGAGACCAACATGGACAGCGGCACCATTGCATATGTCCGTCAGCACAAAGCGCTGGGCCTTGGCCATGCCGTATGGTGCGCGCGCCGCCTGATCGGTGATCAGCCGTTTGCTGTTATCCTGCCGGATGACGTGATTGCAGCAGAAAAGCCCTGCTTGCAACAGATGATTGAAGCCTACCAGGAGACTGGCGGCAATATGGTTGCCGCAATGGAAGTTGCGCCCGAGAAAACATCTTCTTACGGCATTCTGGATGTTGTCAGTGACGAAGGTAACCTGCTGGAAGTCAAAGGCATGGTTGAGAAGCCCAAGGTTGAAGATACACCTTCGAACCTTGCAGTCATTGGCCGCTATATCCTTGCGCCTACAGTTCTTAAGAACCTCGACGAGATGAAAAAAGGCGCAGGTGGAGAGATCCAGCTGACGGATGCGATTGCGGCAGATCTGGATCAGGGCCGCAAGGTTCATGGCTACCGTTTTGCCGGTCAACGGTTTGATTGTGGCTCTAAGTCAGGGTTTTTGCAGGCTACCGTATCTTATGGCCTTGCACGCGCCGAGCTTCGCGACGATCTTGCAGCATATCTGAAGAGTATTGTTCCAAGTCTGGACTGACACGATAGCGGGGGTCGCATGAAGCACGTTCTTGTCACGGGTGGCGCAGGTTATATCGGCAGCCACGCCTGTAAAGCGCTGCATGCGGCGGGATTTATTCCCGTTACATTTGATAACCTTGTAACGGGGTGGCGGGACGCTGTTAAGTTCGGCCCCTTCGTTCAGGGTGATCTGCTGGACCGTGCCGCAATCGACGCTGTTTTTGCTGAATATAGTCCTGTGGCTGTGATGCACTTTGCCGCTCTCAGCCAGGTCGGCGAAAGCATGAGCGAGCCGGGCAAGTACTGGCGCAACAATGTGATGGGGTCGCTGAACCTGATCGAGGCTGCGGCTGCTGCGGGATGTCTGGAGTTTGTATTCTTCTCTACCTGTGCGACCTACGGCGATCAGGATAATGTGGTTCTGGACGAGAACAGCGCGCAATATCCTATCAATGCCTATGGTGCATCCAAACGCGCGATCGAAGATATCTTGCGTGACTTTCAGTCATCCCACGGGTTGCGCCATGTGATCTTCCGGTATTTCAACGTGGCAGGTGCGGACCCCGAAGGCGAGGTGGGCGAGTTCCATCAGCCGGAAACCCATCTGATCCCGCTGATGCTGGACGCTATTGACGGCAAGCGCGCAGCGCTGACTGTTTATGGTACGGATTATGACACACCCGACGGCACCTGTATTCGCGACTATGTGCATGTCTGCGATTTGGTGGATGCCCATGTTCTCGGTCTGAAATGGTTGTCAGATGGCAAGGAAAGCCGCGTGTTCAACCTTGGTACCGGCTCCGGCTTTTCTGTGCGTGAGGTTATCGACCACAGTGCCGAAGTTACCAACCGTGCGG
>Ga0210307_1075899_pt1 | contig 10807 bp, 13 predicted proteins | sample R1073metaT_FD_159690 | JGI IMG/M metagenome (GOLD analysis project Ga0210307, IMG submission 159690) | Metatranscriptome of estuarine water microbial communities from the Columbia River estuary, Oregon, United States - R1073 (Metagenome... | ecosystem: Environmental > Aquatic > Marine >...
CCATCGCTTTCGCCATTACCGTCGCCACCGTCGCTGTTGTTATCGTCATGGCCATCGCTGTTGTTATCATCGCTCATGTGGTCGTCATTACCGTCGCTGTTGTTATCATCGCTCATGTGGCCGTTTCCGACCGAACCTGAACTTTCACCAGCATCATGACTTGAGCTGTTGCCACCGCTCAAGAGCTCGGCAGTTGAGGGTCTGTCTTCACTGGCCATCGCCACAGAGTTTGCGACAGTCAGAGTGGCAGCGATAATTGCAATCATTGAGGTTTTCATAAGTCTTCTCCAGTTTGTGTTTGTTTACAGCTACGTTGTCTGCTTTCGCATCCGGCGCGGCGTTGGTCGTCCAATAGGGGGTCGTCGTTAGCGTCGTTTCAGGCCCGTAATCATGGAACGAACAAGGTTTTCTTTGTGCTCGAAGCTGGCGAGGATCACGCCAACCACATGCAGAATGATGAGCAGCAAGGTGCCATTCACCAGTATTTCATGGGCATCTTCCACCCATTCAGCACCCCAGAACATATCCAGCGTCATCATGTATCCAGTGGCCGCGATGCCTACTATTGCCAGCAGCAAGGCGACCACCATGGCCCCACCTGCGGGATTATGACCGACATAACGCTTGCCCTTCATGGCAAGGCTGTCTTTGATAAACGCAACGATTGTGGATGGCCGGTAAAGGAAGTCGGAAAAGCGAGCATGGCGCGAACCGACAAGACCCCAGAACAGGCGACAGGCAATCAATCCTGCGATGATGTATCCGACCAGCTCATGTGCCTTGTCCCATTCATCGGCCGCGACATAGGCAACGGCAAATCCGCCAACCAGCGACCAGTGAAAGATGCGGACCACGGGATCCCAAACGCGGATCTTGCCGTCCTGCCTCTGCTTGCCGGATGAAATGGTCGAAGCAGCGCTGCCCATCAGTCGTCAGCCTTCACACCAACAAGTTCGCCGTTGGTCGGGTTAAAGAAGGCTTCGACACGCTGGCCCTTGGGGGAGATCGCATAGACTTCGTAGCATCCGCGCTCCACTTTCACAGCGCGGTGTCATAGCCGAGGCCTTTTGCTGTTTCCAGAATGGCGTCTTTGCTCATCCATCCTTCTTGTGCCCCACTGTCGCAGGAGATTTTGCTTGCAAAGGCAGGGGCAGCCATCAGGGTTGCAGCCAAGGTCATTGCCGTAAGAGTTTTCATGATTTTCATCCTCATTTGTGTTCCGAGCTGTTGTGCTCTGTGTTTCGATGGGATCGCTATGGCAGGACCAAAATGACAAACTGCCGACCGTGGCTGTCAGCAAACTGTCATTTATGATCTGCGAAGGAGAAAACATGAAAAATAACGTAATACTGCTTACAGCTTTCATCGCATTCTTTGCAGCACCCGTTCTTGCCGACGGGGATGATGACGAAAAATATGGCCTTGAGGCCTTAATGGAAGCACGCCGCGCTGGTCATGTGCTTCCTTTGATTACGATCCTGTCGCAAATTCATCCGATCACGGGTGACAATGTAGTCGACGTAGAATTCGAGCAGGATGACGGCCGATACAAATACGGCATCTATTATCTGGACGATAAGGGACGCCGTCGCGAGGTCTATATGGATGTTCAATCCGGTGACGTGCTCGAAGATGAATTGGACGACTAAAAATGCGTGTATTGCTGATCGAAGATGATGATCGAATTCGCACTGATGTCACTGCCGCGCTTGAGGCATCAGGATACATCGTTGATAGCGAAACCTCTGGAGAAGAGGGCTGGTTCCTCGGCGATACCGAGCTGTACGGTGCAGTCATTCTTGACCTTGGTCTGCCGGAAATGGACGGACTGACCGTTCTGAAACGCTGGCGTCAGGCGTGCCGGACAATGCCGGTACTGATACTGACAGCGCGGGGCACATGGAGCGAGCGGGTTGAGGGTATTGATGCCGGTGCGGATGATTACCTGCCCAAGCCTTTCCATATGGAAGAACTGCTGGCACGCCTTGGGGCCATTATCCGGCGATCAGGCGGGCAAGCCAGTCCCATCATTGCCGCTGGTGAAGCAGAGCTGGACACCCGGCAAATGAAAATCACCGTCCGCGGCATTCCGGTATCGCTCTCGCCTCAGGAGTATCGGCTTGTGTCATACCTGATGATCAACAGCGGGCGCGTCGTGCCACAACAGGAACTTGCGGAGCATTTGCAATCCGTCCATTTCGAGCGTGAGTCCAATGCCGTCGAAGTGCTGGTTGGCCGGATAAGGCGAAAGTTATCCATCGCCCTTATCCAGACCCGGCGTGGCTTCGGCTATATCATCGAGGCAGACCCGACAAAATGACCTTCCGATTACGTTCCTTGCGAGTCCGTCTTTTACTGATCTCGGCCGGCATTGTCCTGATTGCTCTGTTGGTCACCGGAGCAGGCCTGACCAAGATGTTTGAGCGGCACTCGGAACGCCGTGTCGCGGAGGAATTGAACATCTATCTTGATCAGCTATCAGGCGCAGTTCGCTGGGGGCCGGATCAGAGACTTTCCCTAACGCGTGATCTCGCGGACCCTCGCTTCAAGAAGGTGTTTAGCGGTCTGTATTGGCAGATCGGAAATGATCAAAATGGAGCATTGCTTCGATCACGGTCCTTGTGGGATTCCGAACTCATATTGCCAGACGATCCGCTTGCCGCTGGAGACATTCATCAGCACAATATTGAAAGCCCGTTCAGCCGCGCATTGCTGGTCCGTGAACAACTGATCGCGATATCCTTCGAAGGAAAACTGATTCATCTACGTGTCTCAGTTGCGATCGACGTGTCCGAAATCGAAAGGCTGGCGACAGACTTTCGAACCGATCTGATACCGGCTCTGTCCCTGTTGGGGTTGGTGTTGATGGCTGGGTTTGGTTTTCAGATTGCCGCAGGCCTAAAGCCCTTGGATTCACTCAGGGCATCCGTAAACAAAGTACGCTCTGGCAAGGAGGCGCGTCTGGATACGGTAGTCCCGCAAGAAATCCAACCACTCGTCGAAGAGGTGAATTCCCTTTTGGCGCTTCAGGAAAAATCAATGACCCGTGCGCGCGACCGGGCAGCAGATCTGGCGCATGGCTTGAAAACCCCCCTGACTGCGTTCGTGACCTATATCGCGAGGCTGCGCGCCAAGAACGAAGTCCAAATTGCCGATGACATAGAAGATTTAGCTTTCCGGATGCAGCGCCTTATGGAACGAGAACTTGCGCAAGCCCGTATCCGGCATGGGCGCTCTGGCCATAAGACATCCGTGAATGCAACCGCCGAGGCGATCATTCGCACATTGCAAAGAACGCCACGAGGCGAGAAAATCGACATAAGCGAAAATATCCCGACCCCTGTTAATGTGGCAATGGACCAAGATGACTTGAACGAAGTGCTCGGCAATCTCTTGGATAATGCGGTACGCCATGCCCGTTCCAGCGTAATCGTATCCGTCGCCAGCGGTTCCGGTAGGGCCCGCGTTTCCATCGAGGACGACGGTGAAGGCGTTAGCGAAGAACAGTCCGCCGCTATAATGCAGCGCGGCCAAAGGATGGATTTGAAGGGAACGGGTGCGGGCCTCGGTCTCGCAATCGTTCAAGACATTTTGGAGGCATCGAATGCATCCATTTCATTGAGCAAGAGTGCAATGGGAGGACTGGGGGTGACGTTGGAAATTCCTCTGTCTGAGCAGTTAGCTACTACTTGAGCCTCAATGGAGGACGCTTCGCTGAATTAAGACAATTCGATAATAACACTGAAGGCATAGTCCTGCTTTTGTCAAATGTCTCATAAGTCAAAGGCAGCTTTGCCCTGGGTTTTGTGCCGCTGGCAATAGCGACCGCTTCTGACCGCCCCATAAAGCGGACATTGGCGCAATCGCAGCGAATTCACACTTCGTCCGCATAGCAGGCATTGCCCCAGACCGCGCTCAAGGTCCGGTCCGAGGCGGTTACTTAGGGCATTACCGCATTCGCAGCGCGCCATCCAAGCGGATGACTTCGCCGTTGAGGTATCCCATCTCGACGATAAACGCGACCATACGCGCGTATTCGCTGGGCTCGCCCAGACGGGGCGGGTTGGGGACTTCGGCGGCGAGGCTGTCCTGGACCTCTTGCGGCAAGCCTTTGAGCATCGGTGTGCCGAAGATACCCGGCGCGATTGTCATGACACGGATACCGTATTGCGCCAGATCGCGGGCCATGGGCAGGGTCATGCCGACGATGCCGCCTTTGGATGCCGCGTAGGCGACCTGGCCCTTTTGCCCGTCGAATGCGGCGACAGAGGCGGTGTTGATGATCACGCCGCGCGCGCCGTCGGTATCGGGCGCGTTCTTGGCCATGGCGGTGGCGGCAAGGCGGGCGATGTTGAAGCTGCCGGTCAGGTTGATGTCGATGGTTTTCTGGAAGGCTGACAGCGGGTGGGCGCCATCGCGGCCTGTGGTCTTGATCCCCAATGCGATGCCTGCACAGTTCACGGCCACATTCAGCGCGCCCATTTTCGCTTGGGCTTGGGTGATTGCGGCTTTTACCGAGGCCTCGTCTGTCACGTCTGTCTGGACGAAATGCCCGCCGATTTCAGCCGCCACAGCAGCGCCGCGTTCCGCATCGCGGTCCAGCAGGGTGACCTTGGCGCCTTGGGACGCGAAATGACGGGCGGTGGCCTCACCCAGACCGGAGGCGCCTCCGGTGATGATGGCGGCGGTGGTGGACATGTGCATGGGGGATTTCCTTATCTGAACATTTGTTCAGATAATCACGGGCGGCGGTGTGGCGCAAGAGGTGTCCAGCGCAGCCATGTCCCTCCGGTGGGCTGTGCCACGGCACCCGTCCGCCGTTTGAAACGGTCGATTGCGGGTGTTGCTGTGATCCCGAGGTCGAGGGATGTGATGCCACGCGCTGCCAGTGCATTCATGGCCTGCCACATCAGCAGGTTGTGGGCGTGCAGGCGGCGACCATCGGCCCCGGTATGGCCGATGTGATAGGTCGCGCGGTTGCCGTGGGTCAGGAACAACATTTGCGCCACCGTGTGGCCGCGCAGCAGGGCGGTGAACAGGTGGGTCTGGTCGGGGGCCGCGCGGGCAAAGGCGGAGGTGAGGGCTGGTGGCCAGTTTTGATAGCGGCGTTCGCGGGCTTGTGCCGCCTCCAGCGCCAGCAGCGGATGATCGGGTGTCAGCGGGCGGTGCAACACGCGCAGGGGGCCGTTTTCGGCCTGTTGCAACTGGTTGCGCCAGTTCTGGTGCAGTCGGGCACGTCGGGCCGCGCGATCGCCGCCGAGGTCCAGATGCCAAAGGGCGCGGGCTGGGGCGATCTGTAGCGCGCGCGGCATCTCGCACGGCTGCTGCTCTGGTGACAGGATGAGGGGGGCGGCGTTGTAGCCCTGTCTGGCGCAATTGTAGGGATAGATCAGGCGGTGGTGCGGCACGGGGCAGCATCAGGACAGGCACCCCCGCCAAGCGCCGGCCCAGCAGCATCAGGCCCGAAGGCAGGATCACGGGCTGCCCGCCGCACAGCGCCAGCGCCGCAGCAAAGGCGCGGTCTTGCATCAGGGCGTGGGAGGCGGGCGAAGGGCTGGCATCAAACATGCCATAAGCCTGCACCGATATTGGTTAAGGCGGGTTTAACCCCGCCCCAACCCATTTAGCCCAGCTGGACCAGCGCGTGGCGCTTTTTACCTGCCGAGAGTTTGATCGGCGTGGTGAGTGCGGCTGCGTCAACCATCAGCCCTGCATCGGTCAGCGGCGCATCATCCATCCGCGCACCGTTTTCGGAAATCAGGCGTTTGGCTTCCTTGCCTGATCCCGCAAGGCCGGATTTGACCAGCAGCTGCACGATCGAGATGCCGTCTGCCACGTCTGCTGCTGTCAGGGTCAGCGTTGGCAGATCATCACCCACGCCGCCTTTCTCGAAGACTTCGCGGGAGGTGGCCTCTGCCGCCGCCGCCGCATCGGCGCCGTGCAACAGGCCGGTGACCTCATTGGCGAGGATCACCTTGGCCTCGTTGATCTCGGAGCCTTCCAGCGCGCCCAGGCGGTCACATTCCGCCACGGGCAGCTCTGTGTAGAGCTTGAGGAAACGGCCCACGTCTGCATCGGTGGTGTTGCGCCAGAACTGCCAGAACTCGTAAGGCGAGAGCATATCAGGGTTCAGCCAGATGGCACCGGACTGGGATTTGCCCATTTTTTTGCCGTCCGACGTTGTCAGCAGCGGTGAGGTGAGGCCGTAGACTTCGCCGTCAATCACGCGGCGGGTCAGGTCGATGCCGTTGACGATATTGCCCCATTGGTCCGAGCCGCCCATTTGCAGCACACAACCGTAGCGGCGGTGCAGCTCCATAAAGTCGTAGGCTTGCAGGATCATGTAGTTGAATTCCAGAAAGCTGAGCGATTGTTCGCGGTCGAGGCGGGATTTGACGGATTCAAAAGCCAGCATCCTGTTGATGCTGAAATGCCGCCCGATGTCGCGCAGGAAATCGAGGTATTTCAGCTGGTCCAGCCACTCGGCGTTGTTGATCATCATCGCGTCAGAGGGGCCGTCGCCATAGGTGAGGTAAGCAGCGAAGACCTTTTTGATGCCTGCGATGTTGTCGTCAATCTGCTCGGGTCCCAGCAGGGGGCGCTCATCCGCGCGGAAAGACGGATCACCCACCTTGGTGGTGCCGCCGCCCATCAGGGTGATCGGCTTGCCGCCGGTTTTCTGCAGCCAGCGCAACATCATGATCTGGATCAGGGAGCCAACGTGCAGGGATTTTGCTGTGGCATCAAAGCCGATATAACCGGGCTGCGCGCCTTTCAGCAGTGCCTCGTCGAGGCCTTGATAGTCGGTGCAATCGGCGAGAAAGCCGCGCTCCATCATCACACGGATGAATTCGGATTTGGGATGGTATGTCATGGCGCTTGCCCTCCGCTTTGATTGCAGGGCATCTATAGGGTGGGCAAGGCCAAAGGAAAAGGCATAGAATATGGGCGGGACGGTATGAGCAAAGCCATTGCAAAGACGGGTGTCGTGACGGCAGCGGGGGCGATGTCGGGAACTTCGCTGGATGGCGTTGACGTCGCAGTGCTGCGCACGGACGGGCATGACATTGTTGAGTTTGGCCGCAGTGCCTACCGTGATTATACAGCGCAGGAGCGGGCAACAGTTGCGGCAAGCTTTGGTCTTTGGTCCGGCGATGCGGTGGAGGCGGCGGCGGCGGTGATCGAGGCGGCACACCTGGAGATTCTGGCGGATTTCACAGACGTCGATCTGATCGGGTTTCATGGCCAGACGCTGGCCCATGCGCCGCGTTTGCAGGGGACCTTGCAGGTCGGCAATGGCACGATGCTGGCGGACAAGCTGGGCGTGCCGGTGGTCTGGGATTTCCGTAGCGCGGACGTGGAGCTGGGCGGCGAGGGCGCGCCGCTTGCACCATTCTTCCATCATGCCTGCGCGCGCTACATCAAGGCGCAGGGGCCTGTGGCCTTCCTCAATCTGGGCGGTGTGGGCAACATCACATGGGTTAATCCGTCGATTGAACAGCCGCAAACCGAAGGAGCGTTGCTGGCGTTTGATACCGGCCCTGCAAATGCCCCTGTGAACGATCTGATGCAGGAGCGGCTGGGGCTGCCCTATGATAAAGACGGCGCGGTAGCGCGCGGCGGCACCGTTGAGACGGGCGCGCTGGAGCTGTTTCTGGCGGAGCCCTATTTCGCAAGAATGCCGCCCAAGTCACTGGACCGGAACGATTTTGCCGAGATGGTGGCGCTGGTGCGCGAATTGTCGGATGCGGATGCCGCGGCGACCCTGACGGCGATGTGTGCGGCTGGTGTGGCCGAGGCGATGCAGCATTGCCCCAGCCCGCCTTCCCGCGTGCTGGTCACAGGCGGCGGGCGACGAAATCCGGTGTTGATGCAGATGCTGGAGGTCTCGCTGGATTGTCCTGTCGTCGCGGTGGAGGACGTAGGGCTGGACGGTGACATGCTGGAGGCGCAGGCCTTTGCCTATCTGGCGGTGCGGGTGGCGCGCGGGATGCCCACGTCTTGTGCCGGCACCACAGGGGTGCGTGCGGCGGTGGGGGGCGGGACGGTCAGCGTCCCTTAATCCGGCTTGTTCAGCGGCGTCACAACGCCGTCCCAGCAGGATGTCTCCGAGGTGAGTGTGTATTTCGTCTTGGCCCAGCTGCGGGCATGCATCCGCACGCAGACTGGATCACCGGGGGCCAGCTGAGGCTCGATTGTCACGGGCTCGGTCTGGAAACTGTCGCGGCTGGACAGTTCAAACGTCACCTGCCACAGGTCCGGCCCTTTGTTGGCGGGGGTGGAGCTGACAGAGACGACATTGGCCGGCACCAGTTCAACGCTGTTGGTGGCTTTCTCAACCAGTGACAGGACGACGATCAGGGCGACGGCGCTATAGGCGATCAGACGTTTGCGGCTCATATCAAAGTCTCCGGTTCGGGGGCTAGGCCGTTGAGGGCAGCGGTTTTTCGAAAAACAGAAGCTCGGGCAGTACGGCGTCGGGGATGGGCTGATACGGGCCGCGTGCGGTGAAACCCATGCGCAGATACAGCGCTTGGGCGGCGTGCAACTCTGTGTGGGTGTCGAGTACGACACGGGCAAAGCCGTCGGCCTGTGCCTGATCCACCAAAGCCTGACACAGCTGTTCGGCCACACGTTTGCCGCGTGCAGAAGGGCTGACAAAGACGCGTTTGATCTCGCAGGTGTTGGGGTCCAGCGGATGGCTCATCCCGCAGCCGACAGCTGTGCCGCCCGTGTCCCGCGCCAGCAAGATGGTGCCTGTGGGGCGGGCATGGAGCGTGGGCAGCGTGTCCAGCAGCGCGTCAAAACGGGACAGGGGGCGGAACATGCTTGTAACTTCGACGCTGACACCGGGGAGGTCCAGCAGGAATGTCCGGTAGTCACGGCACAGCTGCTGCACCGCCGCCAGATTATCGCCGCTGTGGGCGGTGTGCAGGGTGATGCCGCCAGTGGAGGTGGAACGCGGTGCGACAATGTGCACCGCGTCGTTTTGCGTCGTCACTTGAGGATGCTGCGGCCTGCGTATTGCGCAGTCTCGCCCAATGCTTCCTCGATGCGGATCAGCTGGTTGTATTTCGCCAGTCTGTCGGAGCGGGCCAGCGAGCCGGTCTTGATCTGGCCGCAGTTGGTGGCCACGGCAAGGTCGGCGATGGTGGCATCCTCGGTCTCGCCCGAGCGGTGGGACATGACGTTGGTAAAACCTGCGCGGTGCGCCATGTCTACCGCCTGAAGTGTTTCCGTCAACGTGCCGATCTGGTTGACTTTTACCAGCATCGAGTTGGCAGCGCGGCGGCTGATGCCTTCTGCCAGACGGGCGGGGTTGGTGACAAACAGATCGTCACCGACCAGCTGCACCTTGTCACCGATGGCGGCGTTCAGGGCGATCCAGCCCTCCCAGTCATCCTCGGACATGCCGTCTTCGATGCTGATGATGGGGTAATCATTTACCAGTGCGGACAGATAGTCGACGTTTTCATCTGATGTCAGCATTCTGCCTTCGCCATCAAGCACATAGATGCCGTTCTTGTAGTATTCTGTCGCGGCGCAATCCAGGGCCAGATACATATCCTCACCCGGTTTGTAGCCTGCCTTTTCAATTGATTTCATAATGAAATCAAGCGCGTCTCGTGTGGAGCCAATGTTCGGTGCAAAGCCGCCTTCGTCACCTACGCCAGTTGCAAGGCCTGCATCCGACAGTTCTTTTTTCAGGGTGTGGAATACTTCGGCGCCCATGCGGACCGCGTCGCGGATGTTCATCGCGCTGACCGGCATGATCATGAATTCCTGAATGTCGATCGGGTTGTCTGCGTGTTCGCCGCCGTTGATGATGTTCATCATCGGGACGGGCAGGATGCGGGCAGAGGTGCCGCCGATATAGCGGTAGAGCGGCTGTGTGCAGAAATCTGCGGCCGCTTTGGCTGTGGCCAGCGAGACGCCAAGGATGGCGTTGGCACCCAGACGGGCTTTGTTATCGGTGCCGTCCAGTTCGATCATCATTTCGTCGATGTCGACCTGCTCGGTTGCGTCCATGCCGATCAGCGCATCTGCGATCTCGCCGTTGACGGATTCGCAGGCGTCCAGAACGCCTTTGCCGAAATAGCGGGTCTTGTCGCCATCGCGCTTTTCAACGGCTTCATGCGCGCCAGTGGAGGCACCGGAGGGTACAGCTGCGCGGCCCATTGTGCCGTCTTCGAGGATCACGTCGACCTCGACAGTAGGGTTGCCGCGGCTGTCGAGGATTTCGCGGGCGTGGATGTCGATGATGGTGCTCATGAGGGTATTCCTTGGCGCAAATCGGTGAATTTGCGCCCGTCTTATAGGCGCGCGTCAGACTTTGGAAGGCTTGGAAGTGACCCGAAGGCCCTGTTTGCGCTCACGCCAGACCGTATAAATGCCTGACGCCACAATGATAGCGCCCCCAAGCAGGGTATAGCCGTCGGGCTGTTCGTCAAAGAAACTGACGCCGATGATCATTGCAAAAATCAGGCGCGAGTAGCGGAAGGGCGTGACAAAGCTGACCTCGCCCACGCGCATGGCGGCGACGATGCCGTAGTAGGCAAACACACCAATCGCGATGGAGGCGAACATAAGGGAGGTCAGGCGCAGGTCCATCGGTGCCAGCGATTGGCCGGTGACCAGAAGCATGACACATCCGGCGGGGATAAGGACCAGAAAACCCAGTAAACTCAGCTGCATAGTGGAAAGACTGGCCGAGATCTTTCGAGTGGAGATGTCGCGCAGCGCAAGGCCGAAAACGCCGCCCAAAGCAAACAGCGACAGGGGCGAGAACCCCTCAAGGCCGGGGCGG
>Ga0210307_1300205_pt1 | contig 10804 bp, 5 predicted proteins | sample R1073metaT_FD_159690 | JGI IMG/M metagenome (GOLD analysis project Ga0210307, IMG submission 159690) | Metatranscriptome of estuarine water microbial communities from the Columbia River estuary, Oregon, United States - R1073 (Metagenome... | ecosystem: Environmental > Aquatic > Marine >...
GGATCCAGCACTTCAAATAAAAACAATCGAGGATGAACTATGCGGTGCAATCGGGAAGGCATTGGGGCGACAGGGTGAGAAGATATTAAATGCAATGCGAGAAATGAATGATCATAAATTGAGGTATGAAGAATCACTCTCCGAAGAATTGTTTCATGAAGCAATCGATTCTGCAAATAGACACAATGAGGCTAGAGAAAGGGCAATCAAAGCTCGTTGGGAGTTGCTTGTACATCGACAGGCTGTGGGATTTACGGTTGAAAATCACTCTTACGTCCACAACGCATTTCGCATTCCTGATGCTCTGTCTGTGGAGCTGGATGAGCTAACACCAAATAATGAGACAATGCAGGAGAAGACTCCATTAGAAAACGTCACATTCAAGAAAGAGAAGTTTGGAGATCAGCTGGATTGGTGGCAACGAGTTGGCAGATGGAAGTAAAACCTTCGACATATTTTCCCTAAGTTATGAATTGAAATCTATAACACATAATTCAAGCGCCAAATCTCTCTCCTATTCTCTATAATTCTTCTTATGATGAAAGCGCTTTTTCTAATGGACGTTCCCGTCCTCGTTGCTTTGCTCTAATCTCTTCCAGCTGCTCTAAAATGGACTTCTTAGGTCCATCAGACGGCGTTGTCTTTCGGGATAGCAATAAGCTGTCAAGCGTGCGAGGAGATAGCGGCTGTGCTTGTGATGAAGCAATTTCCGTCGATGAAGGAGCCTTTGTCTCACGCAACGAAGTATCCAACTTCTTCGTCTCGGGTAATGCTGCACTCCTCGTGTTTGTTGGGCTCGTAGCCTTGGCTGTAATATTGTCCACAACTTTTTTCTGATCCCTTTTCTCTTCCAGCTGCTCTAAAATGGACTTCTTAGGTCCATCAGACGGCGTTGTCTTTCGGGATAGCAATAAGCTGTCAAGCGTGCGAGGAGATAGCGGCTGCATTTTCGTCGATGAAGGAGCCTTCGTTTCAGGCAACAAAGTATCCAACTTCTTCGTCTCGGGTAATACTGCGCCTGCGCTCCTCGTGTTTGTTGGACTCGAAGCCTTGGCTGTAATATTGTCCACGACTTTCCTCTCGGCCTTTTGCGTTTGTAACCAAGCACGTGTCGACTTGATTAGTGCATCCATTTCTTCCACCTTGCTTAGCGGTTCTGAGGCTTTCAAAGAGGTCGTGGTTCCTGCGAGGGCAGCTTTCGTATTGACTTCCATGGCATTCTTGTCTTCCTGCGCTTTGGTATAAAGAGATCCTTTGTTTTTACTGCACCCTGTCGCCTGACCACTAAAAGCAGTGCAGTCTGTAGTAGGATACTTCGGAGAACTTTGTAATGCAAGAGCTATCTTCCTCACTGACGCAGACTGAGCCGAATCACTTATTCTTGATACTATCCTGTCCACGGCAGCTGACTTAGAATCTATTGGAGAAGCTTTGTCTGAAGCCACAGCTTTGGCATCGACAGGAGTAGGGTTGACTGTAGCAGCACCTTTGGTATCAACAGTAAGGCGAGTACATGCGGGGGAACTTGTTTGTTCTTTAGTGACTTTCTTCTCAACAGCACGCGATGGCTCTACTACGCCATCTGATTGTTCTTCAGGAGTAGTATCATCTTGCTGTTCATCAGAAGGACTAATATCATCGTTGTCACCAGTAATCACCAGAAGCGCACCACTAGGACTACTTAAAATATCATCAAGATCATCGTTATCGTCGGTGGCTTTGTTGGTATCAGTGTTGGAGGTTTCCTTGATGTCATCATCATCATCGTCGTCGATTGTTTCAATGGTTTCGATGTTTTCGATAAGATCGCTGTCCTCGTAGGTCCCTTCGGTGTGCATTGTGGTCATGGTGTCCATAGTCATGGAAGCGCTGATGGTCTGATACCGTTCACCGTAAACCTCCTCAGTACATCCCATATACCTGAAGAGAACTTCAATCGATGCCTCAGAATCATCGTCGGGAATGTCGTCAAAGAGAGCTCTTTTAGGGGCACTTGGCTTGAAATTGGGCTTATGAGGTCTCTTCGAGAGTTTCAGAAGGCTCTTTCCGGCAATATTCTCTTCGTCATCAGGCAGCTCTAATTCTTCGTCTTCAACTGCTTCTTTTTCTTTTTTAGTTTTTCGTGCTACTGACACTTCTTTCTCGTTCGCTTCCTCTTCTCCATCATATCCACGTTGTTCTTCTTCTTTATCCTCAGCATCGTCCTTAGAGACGTGTTCTGGGAGATCAATTGAGGAGAGAGCAGCTGCTCCATCACACCTTTCGACCTCTCCTCTTTCTACTGTTTCTTCGGCATCTCTTTCCTCCTCCTCCTCGGGCTCCAACGAAGCTGCAGATGCAGCGCGTTTCCCAGCAGCAGCTTTTTCCTTTACCACCGCTGCCTCAACGCTTTCATCCTCCTTTTCATCGAAGCTTTCAACGATGTCTGACAAAGCACTACTCCCACCTCCCTTCGTCCAATTTACAGGGCTTACGCAAAAAGAAGGAAGTGAAGCAGGCTCCTCCTCTCCAGCAGCTCTCCCCCCTCCCTTCTTGGCAGTATTAGAAGAAGCAAAGAACACCATCCTGCTTCTTTGGATCGAGAGGTGTATCAAATAAGTTTCTTTTTGTTTTTTATGCACCTGTTCATAAGCGCTCCTACTCGGTGGTGATATTCTTGCGGTGACTGCATGCGGTAAGTAGCACTCCAACCAGCACTCCAACCAGCATTGTATTTGGCAACATGATGGTGCGCGTTAGGTTGGCGTTGGCAACCATTGGCGATATGTCGTGAGAAAGGGGCAGGAGAAAGCCTTGGGTATCTAGAGTCTTGAGGGGCCCACCACCGCGCACCCAATCACCCCCACCCATCACCAATCACAGTGCTGAAAAGTCCAATCGAGAATCTTTTTTCCGAAAGGTGTCACCGACGATGCCTCATAAATTGCATCGGATCATCACGAAGGATATCATCATACCTACTTGCTCGTCTTGCAGGGGAGGAGGAAATAACGACACTCTACACTGTATAATAACTATCAACCACACTCGCGATGACATTACTGGCGTCATCCTCTCGCGCCGCTTCCCGACTTGTCAGGGTTGCAGCTGCGTTGCCTTCGTCGAAAAAGAACTTTCCATCCATCGCTGCGGCTGGCAACAGAACCACTGAACGCTTCTTCTTGTCCACAGACACCGCCCCATCCTCCGGAACTCTCACACGCGAAGATGTCGTAGACTCACATGGTTTGCTCCAATTTACTACCCTCTATGAAATGAATCACTTTGCCTCCATTGCATTCAAAGACAATCCTCTGTTTGGAACGTACAAGGCGCCTGAAGTGGAAGAGAATGTCGTCAAGGACCAGAAGGAGGTGCAGGGAACGTTTGAGTGGATGACTTATGGCGAGTATGGTGAAATGATTAGCAGGTGCAGGACTGTGTTGAAAGATCTTGGAATCACTAAACATTCTAAAATCGGTATAATCTCTAACAACAGATGGGAATGGAGCGCACTTGCAGCGGCAGCCTACTCTCTCAATGCCGCTATTGTTCCAATGTATGAATCCCAACTGCCCAAGGATTGGACGTACATTCTGAATGACAGTGAATGCTCTGCCCTATTCTGCAGCACTGAAGAAATCTTCCTCAAAGCAGTCAAGGAAGTATTGCCCAATACACCTTCCGTGCACAGTACTTTATGCTTCAATTCTCCCCGTGATGAGCCGCACGCGCTCAAGACGGCAATTGAAAATGCCAAGGGAATGGAGACTCCAGTAATTCTTCCAACTCCAGATGATCTTTCTGGGTTGATTTACACATCAGGAACGACTGGCAAACCAAAAGGTGTTGAGTTGACACATGACAACTTTGTTAGCAATGTCTATGCTGTGCGAACAATGGCAGATGACCCTCTCGACTTCATCCGCTCCTCGGATCGATCACTGGCCTTTTTACCCTGGGCGCATTCCTATGGCCAAACATGCGAGTTATGGTGTGCCATATCTCATGGAGGATCCATGGGCATCTGTCGTGGTGTGCACAAAATCCTTGAGGATTTGGCTATGGTCAAACCAACCGTCTTATTTGCTGTTCCTACATTGTACAAAAAGGTATACGATGGAGTGCAGAATTTGATTGGAACCAGCAGCCCTACAAAGCAAAAGCTAATGCGTGCAGCGTTGGAAATGGGAAGAAAGAAAAAGGAATCGGGAGGCAACCTTGGCCTTGTGGATAGTCTCAAGTACAAAGTTCTTGATTCTCTTGTAACATCGAAGATTCGCGGTCGTTTCGGAGGTAACCTTCGTCATGGATTTGTCGCTGGTGCCGCATGTCCCAAAGAGATTATCGATTTCATGGATGATATTGGAATCCCTATTTGCGAAGGTTATGGACTGACGGAAACAAGTCCGATAATCGCCATCAGTACACCGTACAAAGGATCACGCAAATTGGGAAACGTTGGTAAGCCAGTGGGAGGAGTCAATGTGGTAATCATAAATCCTGATACTCAGCAGCCAGTGGCTCAAGGAGAAGAGGGTGAGATTTGCTGCTCTGGAAGAAATGTCATGAGAGGATATTACCGCAACCCTGAGGCCACAGCAGAAGTTATATCTGTTGCGCCTGATGGAAAGTCGAGATTATTCCACACTGGAGACATGGGTAAAATTGACGAGGATGGATTTTTGTCCGTGACCGGACGTCTGAAAGAACAATACAAGCTTGAAAATGGAAAGTACGTTGTCCCGACGCCAATTGAAGAGTCGATTGCAATGAGTCGTTTCATTAGCCAAGTTGTGGTGTGTGGTGCGAACAGACCTCACAATGTTGCTTTGATTGTGGCCGACTGGGTAGCTATTCGATCAGCACTTGGAATTGCTGATGACATTGACGAGGAGAAACTCGTGAATGATAAGAAAGTGAGAGGATTGATTGATGAGGAGATCAAGGTCAATTGCCACAAACTCAAAAAATATGAGATCCCTCAGAAGTGGGCTTTTGTTGCTCCTTTCACGGCTGCCAACTCCATGCTCACGCCTAAAATGAGCATTCGCCGAAACATTGTCATCAAGCATTATGAAGATATTGTGAGCTACATGTATGGAGATGAGCAACTTTCGTCGGGTGCATATGACGGACACAAGAATGAAAAGGTCGCAGCGTAAAGACAGCGGCTTTGTTCGTGTTTTTGTTTGTACATGACTGAATAGCTACGTCATTTGGCAACACGCACTGCGTAATCTACGTCATCCATGTAACAATAACTATATCGTAGCTAGCATGAAAACAATAAAAACGCTGTGTTGTTTTTATAAAAGTTGTTGTGCCAACTAAATGAAACTTTTCGACCAACGTGATACAATCATCGTTATTGCCTATTTGGGCACGCATTAGCATAATGGGGGCCTCCACAGCTGAAGCACCGGACAGATTCTCCACCGCCACCTCTACCATTAGTACTGGAAGCGCCCCATGAAGCTGAGTTTCTGCCACCACTTCCTCTACCTCCTCTACCTCTCCCGCGACCAGGCCTTCCTGCATTGTTATTAGAAGAGCTAGAATTGGAGCTTTGGCCTCCTCGACCTCCTGCCGAGTTTCCTGTTCTTCTATAATTTACTTGATTCAAGGCTGGAATTCTTATATCCATGTCATGTTTGAGTTGTTCGTCACAAAGAACGCAAGCACAAAGCTCACGATCATAATGCGGAGGAACGCTCCCTGATTTCCAAACAAACTTCAGTTTCCGTACTACTCTGTTAGAATTGGAACAGCGATTGCAGTTTCCTGTACTATCGTCGATGACAATTTCTCTCGCGGCCTTAGGTAACCAAATGGTATATTGACAACTACTCGGGCCACCATTCGAACACGATAGACGATATCCATGTTGACTTCTCTTTAAGCAAACTTTTCCGGAACTATTTCCCGACGAAGCGCAAAAAGGACACGAGAAGATCTCTACATCACCTCCACGAGTTCCTGTAGCAAGGCTACAAGTTTGGTGTGTACACTTTGTACAGGGGAAGTCAGTTGAATCTCCGCCATGCTCCTCAGGTGGATCAGAGAAGCACTGAGGACAAATAAAGTAACTGCTTCCGTCATCCTTGACACAATCAACTACCTGAAATTGGCAGATTGGACAAATCAAAGGCTCCTGTTGATTATTTGGATTGACTCCCGCTCGTACTTCTTGATGATATCTTGGCATTAAAAAGGACTTCGAACAAGGCGCACATTGCAATAGTTTGTTCCCACCCGAATCGCCAGTTGCTCCTCTGTTTGACCCTGCAGTACGCTGCTTCAGCACGGTCATTCCATTACAACTTCCACATCGCGTAAAATTTGGCTGAATTACCCTGTATTGGCTGCTGTCGGAACCTAATCTGTTGAAATGGCGAGCAACTGCCTCGTCTAACTTGTGAACTTCAGCGTTTACAATTTTGAAGCATTCGAGCATTTTACGTAGAACGGGACCCAAAATTTGATCCCTCGTCTTCCTTCCAGCCGCCACAGCATTGCATTCGGATTCCATCTCTCGACGCAAATCAGGTTTGTTGAGTTGGTATCCCATACTGTTGTACCCCTCCACCAATGCGATTCCGAGTTTTGTTGGATGGAACCGTTGGTTGCCATCCTTTTCTGCGTATTTTCGCTCGATGATAGTTGTGATGTGCTGTGCAATCGTAGCGTCAGTCCCTATGCCATTCCTATCCATTAAAGCGATCAGCTCGACCTCGCTAATGAGTTGAGGTGGTGAAGTTTGACCTGCATTCATAGACAGCGATGTGGGTACAATGCGACTTCCTACACGTGCTCTCGGCAGCTCACCCTGTCCTGTGTACCACTTTTCCCACGGCTGGTAGATATCTAACCAATTCCTCTCCAAAATCATGAGACCTTTGGCCACAAATTCCTCTGACGCAATTCTAAGAGTGAGTTCCGTCTCCCGACCTACTGCATCTCTTGAACAACAAGCAAGATAATGTTTCACAACAAGAGTGTAAATTTTTCTTTGAGTTGGGTCTGCAATCGTCTGAGGATCCACGGCTTTGGCAGGAGTGATTGGGGGATGCGCGTTATCATCATTCTGACCAGCTCTTGGATTTTGGAAATTGTTGCCAGATAGCAGCCTGTTGGCATAATCACCAAATTCTCCAGCTACAGCCTGAAAGCTTTGGATTAGAGTGTGATGGTTGAATTCTGGCCGAAACTTTTCCGTCTCGGTACGTGGATAGCTGATAAAACCTTGCTGGTATAACTCTTCAGCCTTTTGCATTAGTTCCTCACTTCCAATGCGAAGATACTTGGATGCTCTTTTTTGTAATTCAACTGTTGCTAGTGGAATAGGACGCCATTTATTTTTTGGTCGCCCAGTTATTGAAGTGACAACTGCCTCTCCGGCTTCCATACATGCATCGCACAAAGCCATCGTCATTACGCGATCATAAAGTCTTCCACGTTTCCAGGTAAGTTTGATTGGCCGACTTTGCTGGTTATTGTTGGGATTGCCATTATTTTGATCCAAGTTACTAACCGATCCATCTTCATTCAATCTAATTGACATCTCTAATGTCCAAAAGTCTTCGGGCACAAACGTTTCAATCCTTGCCCACCTCTCGACGACAAATCCTAACGTTGGGAATTGGCATGGCCCATACGATATGACGCCATTTGTAAAGCCATCAAATTTTTTTTGTAACCTCAACGTTTGGAACCTGGTGAACGCGGCACCAACACGCAAGTCATGTTCACTTCTCGCCAAAACTGCCTGAACAAAGTGTTCATTGATTCGTCCCAATGAACGCAATGCTCTTTGAATCTCTCCTGGTAGCACTGTGGAGAATTTGGCTCGATAGATCCGATTTTGGGATTGTAGTCTTGGATTTCCCTTGATACACACCGCACGTACCTCGTCGGATATGGCCTCTCCCTCGCGATCGCAATCTAACCATAAAATGAGTGCAGATGCCCGTCGTGACAAATCTCGTAGCATGCGCTCCAGCGGCTGCATATCCGTCGAATATTCGGTGTTGATCGGTGCATCAAACAATGCCACAGGAGGACATCGAGTCCACCCATACGCCGGTCCAAAGTCCTGCGATGCCAAGTGTCCACGGACAGATGTGGTAATCATTGTATGCGCCTCATTCCGAACATTGTTGGGCACGATCTGCCCCGATCCCTGTTGGTGGAGCGAGGGAAAGTTGACATTTTCAATTTCGAAGATTTGCGCCGGTCCGGAATGGTGTGATTGGCTCGGTCGGCTGCCGGGTATGCTCCCAAAGACTTGGGCCAGGGCGCGGGCAACCGATGGCTTTTCGGCCACGTTGAGAACGACGATTGGTGCCATGAGTGTTTATGAATGGTCCTAAATTATTTGTTATGAACAACACATCATCATCAGGCAGATCCGCCGCACCTTATATTGGTCACCATCACATTATTGAGCATCATCATATTATTTTTTATCATGAGCTACATACCATTCACCATTCCATATAATTTTATTTTTCTCATCTACATATGTACTCTAAGTATGTATCTAGAGAGGCCTCGATAGAGGTATGTGCGAGTGTGTAGGTAGAAGTATTTTACTACGCACGGGAGACGAAAGATCTAGCTACGTGATAAAACCCAAAGCTAAATATTCCGACATCCGACGTTTGTATCGAGATGGCAGGGCCGGTGAGAAGGAGAGAACCCAAAGCAGCAGCCCGCCCCGACCACTCCCGACCACCACACCCGACGGACCACCAGTTGTATGACCTGCAGAGAGCAGAGAGACCCAGAGATCTTTGACAAAACTTTCTACCACCTTACCTGTGCAGCATCAAACATCCATACTTATATACTTATCTTTAGCAGCGGCATAAACAATAAGTATTAGAGACAGCCGTAATCATGCCCAAAACAGCAGATCCTCAAGATAAAGATGATGAAGCATCGTTTGACTCGTCTGCGGCCAGTCTCGACATGGATCTTCAAGCTCTCAACGAGATGGACATCGATGCCGACTTCAACATGTGGTCATCCTTCAGGAACTCGTTCTCGGTCGAGAAGCGTGCATCCCTTCAAGAGATTGGGAATAGCAAGCGTTCTAGTGGAGGGAGCAGCGCCGCTGCTGTTCTAATGGGGTCAAGAAATGAAAAGTTTGATGAATCACTAATCTCCATCAAGGAAACTGATTCAAATGATGGAGATCCTCTTCATCAACTATCACCTGCAGAGCAAAAGGATATACATCAGTGGAATGCACGTTTGGCTCGCGAGCAAGTATTTAGTCGGTATTACTTTCCTGAGCAATGGGAATTGAGAGAGTTGGGTACTATCCAGAAATTTCTCAAGTTGGAAAACCCCAACACAACTCCTGGCTTTATGGATGAAGAGCCAGGGAAAGAATCAACCAAAAGGGCAATATCCTCCATATTTTTCCCAAACGATTACGATACGAAATCGGTGTTGATGAAGAGAGGTCCAATCTTACTCGATGGGATAGATGAGCGAGAATTACTCCTATTTACTCACGGATTTTTGCTCTCGCGTATTGAGTTTGATTCTCTCATGAGTCTATTGTTTGCCATGAAGAATGGAGATCCGGCACAATTCACTCGCGCTCAGTTAAAGAAACGCTTTGATAGTATTGATTCAGATCACAGCGGCGAGATTGATAGGTGTGAGCTACGTGAGATCTTCACAGGAATGGGAGTTCCTATTGGAGAGAGTGCTCTGAGTGAGGTGATGAGCAGAATTGATACAGACAACGACGGAACTATAACCTTTGAGGAGTTTGCAGTTGCAATGGAAGATTTAGCCCCAACTCCAAAAGAAGAAAAGACTCTTTTTGGTTCGCTGGGGAAACGGCTAATGAAGGCTCTGACTCCATCTGATGTTAAGCGAAAGGTGGATTGCGCTGCTTTATTTACAGATGTAGGGAGGATCGAATGTCTGAATGTGTGTCACAGTTCGAAGACGCGGATGTTTGCCGAATCTTCGTTTGGCGACCTTTCGTTTGCAATACTTTTGAAGGGCGAAGAACAGCCGCTGGTGGTGATATGTTCCAAACCTGAGCACAAGGACGCATGGATCAATGCGTTCAAAGTTTGCATCGTCAACTCGGTAAAGAATGCAACTGATAAATCATCAAAACAGATGCGCGATAAAATCGGCTGGCAGCATGATATTGTTCGTGCTAGCATCTTTTCATGTGTTGTTACGAACAATCTTGATGGTCTACACAAGCAAATAACGTCCCAAAGACGTCATATCAGCGTAGATGAACAAGATGAGTATAACGGCTTTACCGCGTTGCATTATGCATCTGCATTGGGTCGATTAGATTGTGCGATCTTACTGCTTCAGGCAAAGGTGAAGGTGAACGTGAAATGCAAGGACCAAAAGACGCCCCTTGACTATGCAATGTTGCATGAGAACAAAGATATGATAAAGCTGCTAGAACAATACGGCGCAATAGCAAACAGTTCAGGAGTTCTCTTTGCGAGTGCTAACGAAGAGCAAAAGAGATTGAAGGAGCAAACCCCAAAAGTAACCAATCGAAAGGCTATGGCCAAATTGCAGGGGGCTTCGGGGGCTTTGTCAGAGGCAATGAGTGCGCTCAAAGAACGTGGCGATCGGATTGAGCAATTGGATAGAAAAACAGCTGATCTTCAGAATGACGCGCAGAACTATGCCGAGATGGCAAAGCAGCTGAAGGAGAAGACTAAAAAGAAGTCTACATTCTTTGGCCTATGAGGAACTGATTGGTTTTATGATGAATTTGTGGCCTATCTGATGCTGTAGTAGGAACGATATAAATGTTTGTTTTGCC
>Ga0210307_1161006_pt1 | contig 10779 bp, 11 predicted proteins | sample R1073metaT_FD_159690 | JGI IMG/M metagenome (GOLD analysis project Ga0210307, IMG submission 159690) | Metatranscriptome of estuarine water microbial communities from the Columbia River estuary, Oregon, United States - R1073 (Metagenome... | ecosystem: Environmental > Aquatic > Marine >...
GGTGGCCGTGCTGCCGAAGTGACGCTGGACGATGTAACCGTTCCTGCCTCGGCCCGTCTGGGCGCTGCCGGAAAAGCATCCGATGCGATCGAGGCGCGGATTGCGGCTGCCAATGTGGCCCAAACCGCCGAGACATTGGGGGCGATGGAAACGGCCGTGCGCCTGACCAAAGACTACCTTGGCACGCGCAAGCAGTTTGGCCGACCGATCGGGACATTTCAGGCACTTGCACACCGCTTCTCTGATTTGCTGATCGAGATGGAGCAGGCGCGCTCTGCCGTGATCTTGATCGCGGGCAATCTGGAAGCAGACCGTGGCACGCGCGAGCGCAACGTCTCGGCCACGAAAAACCTGATCGGCCGCGTGGGCCGTCTGGTAGGCGAAGAGAGCATCCAGCTGCACGGAGGGATCGCGATGACTCAGGAATATGAGCTGGCACATATCGCCAAACGCATCGTGATGGCCGATCACCGCTTTGGCGATGTGGACCACCATCTGGAGCGTTTCATTGCCCTTGCAGCAGCCTGACGAAGACGCCGGTTTCATCCGTAATGAGACCGGCACACAACGCCTTGTCGGATATGTAGTGGACGTGCGGGATGCAGCGCATGGCCGCTGCTATCTGGATGTCACCGAGGATCACCTGAACCGCCACGGCGCGTTGCACGGTGGCATTGCGGTGACGCTGCTGGACAATTGCAGCGGGACCACGGGGTCTTTGACAGTGGACGCGACTGGTAAGGCGCCGTTCCTCACGGTGTCAATGAATACACAATTTGTGGGGTCCGGCCGTCCGGGACGGTTGACGGCTACGGGCACGGTCAAAGGCGGCGGGCGCAGTCTGCTGTTTATCGATGCCGAGCTGCGCCACGAGGACGGCACATTGGTTGCCACATCAACGGGCGTGTTCAAACGCGTACCGCCTGAAAAACTGACCTGAACGGGAGAGAGCGACATGAGCGCACGGTTAGAGGACGCAGGTGACCGCCTGATCATCTGGAACGGCAACACGGACAAGCGCGGCGCCCTGTCGCCCGAGCTCTATGCCTGCATTATGCAAGCCTGCGAGATGGCATCAGAACGGCGGATCAGATCCATCATCCTCACCGCTGAAGGGCCGTTCTTTTGCGCGGGCGGGGACCTGAACCAGTTGATCAAAAGTCAGGGCATGCCTGCGGACCAACGCAGTGCACGGATTGACGGCTTGCATGATGTAATCCGCGCCATGCGGGCCTGTCCCGTGCCGATTATTGCCGCTGTCGAGGGCGGTGCTGCGGGGGCGGGCCTCAGCTTTGCGCTGGCCTGTGATGTTATCGTTGCAGCGCAGGGGGCCAAATTTGTCGCGGCCTATGTGAAGGCAGGGTTGGTGCCCGACGGCGGGCTGACGGCGCATCTGGCCCGCGCGTTGCCGCGGCAACTGTCGATGGAGATGTGCATGCTGGCACAGCCTGTACTGGCCGAGCGGATGCATGCGCTTGGTGTGGTCAACGCGCTGACGGAAGCAGGGGGCACGATGGACGTGGCACGCGCATTTGCTGACCGTTTTGCCGCTGGCCCGCGTGACGCCCAAGCCGCGATCCGCAAAATGGTCGCCAACGCCTATGATGTGACCGAGGCCGAGCAACTGGATGTCGAACGTGACGCGATGGGCCATGCCACAGGTGCACCCGAAGCCGCCGAGGGTATCGCCGCGTTCCTTGAAAAACGCCCACCAAACTACAGCTGATTTAGGGAGTATGCCGGATGGCACGCGTTGAGGATTTTCTAAAGGACCGTGTCGCACTGGCCCCTGATAGCACAGCTGTGAGCGATTCCAGCGGTGCACATTGGAGCTATGCGCAGCTGGACCGCGCCAGTGATGATCTGGCTGATCATTTACGGGATGCAGGCGTGCAGCCCAATGACCGCGTTCTGATGCTGGTCGAGAACTGCGCTGCGGCTGTGGCCGCCCTCCATGCGACATGGAAGACGGGTGCGGTAATCATCCCCTTTAACGCCCGCCAGACCGAAGCCGAAGTGGCGCGTGTTATCAAACACGCAACCCCCGCGGTTGTCTTGATGACAGCCCATGTATCTGCGGATGCGACGGCACATGCGGCGCGCATGAATGCCTGTGAGGTCACAGGTGCATTCGGATCGTTGATGCTGGTCAAGGGTGCCTCCGATCCGGATGAGGTCCTGCATGATGTGGCGGTTCTGCTCTATACAACCGGCACCACGGGTGATCCCAAGGGGGTCATGCTGAAACACAGCGGCATTCGTTTTGGCGGCATTGCCTCCAGTAATCTACGCCGGATGGTGCCGTCCGACGTGGTCTATGGTGCCCTGCCGATGAGCCATGTGTTCGGCCTTGTCTCGGTCCTGACGGGGGCGTGCTATACGGGTGCTCATGTAAAAATAGAGGCACGGTTCTCGGCGCAGAAACTCTACGAAGCGGCGATGAACGGGGTGACCATCATTCCTGCCGTCCCGCAGATGCACGCGATGGTGATGCAATATTCAAAAGAGCAGGGCATGCAGAGGCTGGGCTCGCCGACGGTGCGTTATGTCTCCTCTGGTGGCGCACCGCTGGATCCGGCGTGGAAGCGCAAGGCCGAAGCCTTCTACGAGTTGCCATTGCAAAACGGGTTCGGCATGACCGAGACATCTTCGGGCGCGTCGGCCACTGATAACCCTATCGGGTCGCCGGATATTTCCGTGGGGCCTGTCACGCCCGGCACGCAAGCGCGCATTGATGCGGATGCGCCCGGTGGTAACGGTGTGGATGAAGGCGAAGTTCTGGTGCGTGGCCCGCACCTGATGAAAGGCTACTACCGTAACGATGCGGAGACAGCCAAAGCGCTGGACGCGAATGGCTGGCTGCACACGGGCGATCTGGGCAGGATTGATGCGCAGGGACGGCTGCACATTCTGGGTCGGTCGAAGGAGCTGATCATTCACGGGGGTTTCAACGTTTATCCGCCGGAAGTTGAGGCGGCGCTGAATGACCATCCGCAGGTGATCCAGTCTGCAGTTGTGGGCCGGACCAAAGACGGGGATGAGGAAGTGTTGGCCTTTGTTCAGGTTGCTGACGGTGACAGGCCCGATCTGGTTGAGTTGCGCGCGTTCATAAAAGAACGGCTGGCGGGCTATAAGCTTCCCAAACACATTGTACTGACAACAGCTCTGCCCGCTGCGCCAACCGGCAAGCTTCTCAAGCACAAGATGATAGAGACCTTCGCGGACCAGCTGCCTTAGGTCCGCGCACGCTCTTCGCTGCCCTGCGGGCGCTCATCGCTTCAGACGTAAACGCCGGCTGCGGCTTCGCGGATGGCGCGGATGTTTTTGCCGTAGGGGGCGGGATCGCTGACCGAGCCGCCTTTGAACACGGCAGAGCCTGCCACGAGCACATCGGCACCCGCGCCCGCAACGATAGGTGCTGTGACCGGATCAACGCCGCCGTCGATTTCGATGTGAATGGGGCGGTCCCCGATCATCTTGCGCAGGGTTTTGATCTTGGCGCTCATGTCGATGAATTTTTGCCCGCCGAAACCGGGGTTGACCGTCATGACGCAGATCAGATCAGTGAGGTCAAGCAGATGGGCCACCGCCTCGGCCGACGTGCCGGGGTTGAGGGCGACCCCCGCTTTGGCACCTGTTGCGCGGATTGCCTGGAGGGTGCGGTGGATATGGGGGGTGGCTTCCACATGGGCGGTGATAAAGTCGGCGCCTGCGCGGGCAAAGTCCTCGATGTAGGCGTCAACCGGAGAAATCATCAGATGCACGTCCATCACCCCTTTGATGTGGGGGCGGATGGCAGCGCAGGTGGCAGCGCCAAAGGTGATGTTGGGCACAAAATGCCCGTCCATCACGTCCACATGGATCCAGTCCGCGCCTTGTGCTTCGACGGCGGCACATTCTGCGCCGAAGTTGGCGAAGTCGGAGGCAAGGATGGAGGGAGCGATTTTAATGGAGCGGTCGAAGGGCATGGGCAGTGGCCTTTTGGATTGGGGTTGGCCTCTGATAACGGCGGACGTCGACTGTGGCAATCGGTGGATTGGGATATGGAAAAGGGTGCAGGGGACGGACGGTGTGCAAGAGCGTGTCCGGATTGCTTGACTTAGGTGGAAGCACGGGCGCAGATTGTGATTGGATATAATCGGGAGGGAAAATCTATGACACATTTCACACGCCGCGCGACACTGGGAGGGCTTGCGGCATCCGCAGCTGCGTTTGGCCTTGCAGCACCGGCAATTGCGCAGGGACGCAAGATTGTGCTGGGGGCACTCAGCTTTACCAGTCATGCGGGTACTTTTGTCGCGGTCGAGAACGATTATTTCAAAGCGGCGGGTATGGATGTCGAGTTGAAGTTCTTTCAGGCGGCGCAACCGATGGCGGTAGCGATTGCTTCGGGGGATGTTGATTATGCGGTCACGGCGATTTCCGGTGGATTGGTATCGCTGGCTGATAAAGGTGCGATCAAGGTGATTGGTGGCGCGTTGCAAGAAGAGGCTGGCATTGACGGGCAGAAGTTCCTTGTGTCGGATGCAGCATTTCAGGCGGGCATTACTGCGCCATCCATGCTGGACGGCAAATCTTACGGGATCAGCACGGCGGGATCATCATTCCATTACATGGGCGCGAAAATGGCCGCCGCGGAAGGGATTTCGCTGGAATACAAGCCATTGCAGAAGGTTGGGGCGATTATTGGTGCGCTGAAGTCCGGCCAGATTGATGCATGGTCTATCGTTCCGCATATCGCCAAGCCATTGGCCGGATCGGGTGCGGTGCACATCATCGGGGACGTTGCGACATATTTGCCGGATTATCAGGTCACCACGGTCTTTACCTCGGCGAAGAACGCCAGTGGGGAGCGGCAGATGACGCAGGATTATCTGGCGGCCTATTCCAAGGGTGTCGCGGACTATAACGCTGCGATGATTGCGCGCACCGGGGGGGATGCAGGCGAGGCGGCGATGGTCGATCTGCTGCATAAATATGTCTACACGGACAAGCCGCGTGAGCAGGCGGCACCGTCGATTATCAACGGCACGATGCGTCTGAATGAGGGTGCAAAGATGAACGTGGCCTCTGTGCGGGATCAATTGGAGTGGTTCCAGTCCGAGGATTTGGTCGGCAAGGATATTACGCTAGATGCGTTGATCGATACATCTTATGTCGAGACTGTAGGCGCCTGACAGGGGCCGCATGATGCAAGGGGCCGGGCGATCGCGTCCGGCCTTTTTACTTGGGAGATCGGGATGGAGCTGAAGTTGGAAAGTGTGACCCATCGCTATAGCGATGTGGATGTGCTGCGCGATATCTCGTTGGAAATCCCGTCGGGGCGGATCACCTGCATTGTCGGCCCGTCGGGCTGTGGTAAATCCACATTGCTGCGCCTGCTTGGCGGGCTTGAGAAACCTGTGCAAGGGGCTGTACGCCAGTTGGGGCAACCGCCTATCGGTTGTCTGAACGCGCTTACTTATATTTTTCAGGACTTCGCGTTGCTGCCTTGGCGCACGTTGGAGGGCAATGTGGCGCTGGTGCTGGAAGATCACAATTTGCCCGACCAGGCGAAGGTCATCGCGGATGTACTGGCGCGGACGCGTTTGACGGATTTTGCGGGTGCGCTGCCCAAGCAATTGTCCGGCGGGATGAAGCAACGTGTGGCGATTGCCCGTGCGCTGGCGGTCAACCCTGCTGTGATGTTGATGGACGAGCCGCTGTCGGCACTGGACAGCCAGACGCGCGAATTGCTGATGGATGATCTGGTAGCCTTGTGGACGCGGACACCATTCACGGCTGTTTATGTGACCCATAATCTGGCCGAGGCCGTGCGCCTGGGCCACCGGATTGTTGTGCTTTCGCGCCGCCCCGGCGAGGTGCGCGAAATTGTCGAGATTGATATACCGCTGGAGGATCGTGCCTATGGTGACCCCGCGCTGGAGGCACAGCAAAAGCACCTCTGGGGACTTATGCGCGATGAAGCCGCGGCGGCAGATGCGGAGTTGATGGATGTCTGATCAGGTTCCTTTTCGGGGGGGTGGCTTTGCTCCCAAACGGGTACGCGGTGTCGGCCTCGTTGTTTTTATACTGTTGGTCGCTTTTGCCGAATGGGGCACCCGCAGTGGCTGGATCACCTCGCTGACCCTGCCGCGCCCTTCTGATGTTTTGGGCACTTTTGTGGAGTTGTGGCAGAGCGGGGCGCTGTTCAAACATCTTATTCCATCGCTGAGCCGTTTGGCAGTTGGCGCCACAATGGGGGCGATTGTGGGCATTGCAGTTGGTGTAATGATTGGCCTGTTCGCTTATGTTCGCGCAGGGTTGGTGCCGCTGGTGGCTGCTATTTTCCCGATCCCCAAAATCGCGCTTCTGCCGTTGTTTGTGATCTGGTTCGGCATAGACGAGGGCAGCAAATACGCGTTGATTGCGTTTGGAACGTTCACGCCCACAGTTGTAGCAACCTACGCCGCTGTCGATAACGTTGACCGGACGCTGATCCGCATGGGGCAGAGCTTTGGCCTGTCGTGGTGGTCGATTGTGCGCAAGATTGTCTTGCCGGGTGCAATGCCGGGCATCCTGTCGGGCCTGCGGATTTCGCTGACCATCGCGATTATCCTGCTGGTCGCGGCGGAAATGCTGGGTGCCCAATACGGCGTTGGCGCCTATATTCTGGAGGCAGGCAGTCTCTATGATCTGGAGCGCTTGTTTGCCGGCGTGGTGATCCTGTCGGTATTGGGAGTTGCTGTATCATCGGTCATCGGGATGCTGGAACGGCGTGTGTTGCGGTGGCGTGTTTAGGGCCGCTCCGGACATATAGGACATATATGTTGACCTAAATCGCGAATCCATGCTTTGTACGTTTAAATTGATGTTCAGGGAGGAACAGATGGACTGGCAGCAGATATTCGCAACCCGCAACAGCCGTATGAAAGCCAGCGAAATTCGCGAGCTTCTCAAGCTGTTGGACCAGCCCGATATCATCTCTTTTGCGGGCGGCATTCCCGACCCTGACCTGTTTCCACACGAGGCGTTCAGCGCGGCGTTTTCCGATGCACTCAGCCCGGAAAATCAGGCGACGGCGCTGCAATATTCAGTCTCCGAAGGCTATGGCCCGCTACGTGACTGGATCGTGGGCGAAATGGCGCGTCTGGGTATTCCGTGCACACGCGATAACATCCTGATTACTTCCGGCTCGCAGCAGGCGCTGGATTATCTGGGCAAGCTGTTGTTGAGCCCCGGTGACACCGCGCTGGTGGGTTGGCCCACCTATCTGGGCGCGCTGGGTGCGTTCAATGCCTATGAGCCGCGCTATGACAGGCTGGACCCCGAAACCAACCGTTCGGCTGCTGATTACGCAGAGGCGGCGGACGCGGGCCTTGTGAAGTTCGCCTATATGTCTGTCGACTTTGCCAACCCCACGGGCAAGACACTGGACAGCGGTATGCGCGAGCGGGTGATTGATCTGGCCGATGAGTTGGACATCGCGGTAATCGAGGACGCGGCCTATCAGTCCCTCCGGTTCGAGGGTGAGGCACTGTCGCCCGTGCTCGCGCGGGAGATCGAGCGTAAGGGCGATATCAACGCCTGCCGCACACTTTATTGCGGTAGCTTTTCCAAGACCCTTGCTCCGGGTTTGCGCGTGGGCTGGGTTTGCGGCGCACAAGAGGTGATCAGCCAACTGGTGCTGTTGAAACAGGCAGCGGATTTGCACAGCTCGACCATCAACCAGATGGCGATTGCCACTGTGGCGAAGGCCCAGTTCGACAGCCATGTGGCCAAGATCAAAGCGGCTTACATGTCACGCCGCGACCGGATGCTGGCCGCGCTGGCAGAGCATATGCCGAAAGGTGTCACATGGACACGTCCCGAAGGCGGCATGTTTATCTGGCTGGAGTTGCCCAAATCAATGAACTGCGCAGACCTTCTGGCGCAATCGCTCAAGTCCGAGCGGGTGGCGTTTGTCCCGGGACATGCGTTCTTTGCAGACGGGTCGGGCACCAACACCATGCGTCTGAGTTTCAGCCGTACGGATGAGGCGGGCATCGACGAGGGCATCGCACGTCTGGGTCGGCTGATTTCTGCCGCGCTGTAGGGTTGTTGCCAATTGATAAGGCCTGCAGGGGCGCATAAAGAAGCGGTATGAGAACATCGCTGGCCCTTTCCCTGATATTGCTGGCTGCGCCCTTGCAGGCGCATCCGCATATTTTTGTAAACACAGGGCTTTCGTTTGTCATTGATGAGCAGAACCGCCTTACCCACGTCCAAGTCACTTGGGAGTATGACGAGCTGTACTCACTGCTGATCACTGAAGATTTGGGTGTTGATGCCGATTACGACGGTGTGCTGTCCCCCGAGGATATCACCAAACTCACAGGGTTCGATATGCAGTGGGTGGACGGGTACAACGGCGATCTGGTAGGGGCGCTGGAAGGCGTGCCGCTGGCTCTGTCGCGGCCCACTTCCCCGACGGCGGCTTTGGTGGACGGCAATATTGTGACAACGCATTTGCGCGCAGTCGATGGCTCCCCTGCGGTCACTGGAACGCTCAGCTTTAAGCCCTATGACGGGACCTATTACACCGCCTACGAAGTTGGCCTTGGGGTGACGGTACGGGGGCGCAGCGGGTGCGAGATCATTCTGGACGAACCTGACATCAATGGTGCACTGGCCATGACAAAGGCAGAGTTGGCAGCAATTCCCGAAGATATGGACATTGCAGAGGCGGGCTTTGGCGATATCGGAGTGCGGTTTGCGACCGATGTGAGACTGACATGCAGCGCGCCTTAGCTTTTGCCCTGTTGTTGGCGATGGCCGTGCTGGGCTGGCTTTGGATCAGTGGCGGAGGCGCGCAAATCTCTGCATGGGCCGCCGGAGAGCAGCGTGAATTCCAGAACGGTATCGCCCGCACCCTGCGCGCGCTGCGCGGCGGCGAGGCTGGAGCCTATGCACTGCTGCTGGGCAGTTGCTTTGCCTACGGGTTTTTCCATGCGGTAGGGCCAGGTCATGGCAAGCTGCTTGTCGGGGGCTATGGCATGGCGCGCGCGGTGCCGATGCTGCGGTTGTCGCTGATCGCACTTGTCTCGAGTCTGGGGCAGGCGGTGACAGCAGTTATTCTGGCCTATAGCGGTGTTTGGCTGTTGGGGCTGACGCGTGAGCGGATGGTCGGTGCGGCCGAAGACTGGCTGGCGCCGCTCAGCTACGCGATGATTGCGCTGATTGGCGGTTGGCTGGTCTGGCGCGGCCTGCGCCATCTGCGCAGCGCATTGCCGGCGAAAGAAACCCATCACCACCACCACCACGGCCACGGCGAGGTTTGCGGCAGTTGCGGGCATAAACACGGGCCATCGTTGGAGGAGGCCGAGCAGGCCACAAGCCTGCGCGATGCGTTGATCCTGATTGCTGGCATCGCAATCCGCCCCTGTACTGGAGCGTTGTTTGTGCTGCTGATCACATGGCAGATGGGGATTCCGATGGCAGGCATTGCGGGAGCATTTGCGATGGCACTTGGCACAGCTTCGGTGACTGTTGCGGTGGGCATTGCCGCTTCGGGCTTTCGGGGCAGCCTGACGCGGACCATCGGGCGCGCTGGCACGCTGATATGGATGATGCCTGTGATCGAGATTGCGGCAGGCATTGTGGTTGTCGCCCTGTCGGTCACGTTGCTTTTGCGCGCTCTTTGACCCTCAGGGGCTGGTATCTGGCATCAAAGCTGTGTGACTATCAGAGAACCCCACGATCCCCCGTGTTGATGGAGCCCCGCTTTGCCCCCGTTGTCGCCTGATACAGCAACCGTTTTCCGTTTTGAGGTTTTCGTGCAGCCCGGGTTCAGTGCAATCGAGCTGGCGGGCATCACCCATGCGCTGAAGACTGCAAATAACATCATCGGGCATGAGCGGTTCGCCTGCCGCATTATCAGCGATATGCCGGGGTTGGTGACCGGCGGGGGGCAAGTGCTGGTCCGTGCGGAGCCGGCCATTGAGGGGCACGCATTCGGGGATGCGATTATCGTGCTGGGCGGCTCGCGTGTCACACTGTCGGGGTGGATCAGACGGGTGCGCGCGATGCAGCGGCTTGCACGTCCTGCGGTCCTGCTCAGCGATGCGGCAACGGCATTTATTCGGACCACCGATGCGCCACCGGGCCGGATCACCACTCATTGGCGTGACATCGCGATGCTGGCCGAAGAGGGCTATTACCCCAACATCACAACGCAGCTTGCCGCACAAAGTGACGGCATTACCACCGCAGCAGGCAACGCAGCCACGGCTGAGTTGGTGATTGGCCTGATTTCCAAACATCTTGCCCCGATTGAGCTGGCCGAGTTGGGCAACCGGCTGTTACTGTCGGCCATCCGCCATAGCGATGCAGAGCAGCCGCGAGACATCTCTGACAATGCGGGCCTGTTTGATGTACGTGTGACCAAGGCAATCAAACTGATGGAAAGCAACATGGAGGACCCGCTGGCCATGTCCGAACTGACCCGCCGTGTGGGTCTGTCCACGCGCCATCTGGAGCGGGTGTTCCGTGAAGTATTCGACGAGACGCCTGCGCGTTTCTACAAGCGTTTGCGCGTGCGCCGTGCACGCGCAATGATCGAGGACACGCTGATCCCGCTGATAGATGTCGCCGTCGCGACGGGGTTCTATTCGCACAACGCACTCAGCCGCGCGGTGCGCGATGAATACGGCAGCACCCCTTCAAAAATGCGCGCGCGCAAGTCGATCAAACTGATCAAGCACTAGCTGCGCCTGCGTAAACCGGTTGTAGAGATTCCCGGTGCTAGAACAGTGCAGTGAA
>Ga0210307_1307474_pt1 | contig 10759 bp, 7 predicted proteins | sample R1073metaT_FD_159690 | JGI IMG/M metagenome (GOLD analysis project Ga0210307, IMG submission 159690) | Metatranscriptome of estuarine water microbial communities from the Columbia River estuary, Oregon, United States - R1073 (Metagenome... | ecosystem: Environmental > Aquatic > Marine >...
AAAGAGCACCAGAAATTCTTTTCCGTGCGTAACCCCAAAACGGGCCGGATCGAGAAATTCATCACCGTCGCCAACCGGACCACCGCCGACCACGGCGTGACGATCCTTGCGGGCAACGAGAAAGTGCTGAGCGCGCGTCTGGCCGATGCCAAATTCTTCTGGGACAATGATCTGCGGATTGCCAAATCTGCGGCAGGCATGGGCGCGTGGGTCGAGAACCTGAAAAACGTGACATTCCATAACAAGCTGGGCACGCAGGCGGAGCTGATCGAGCGCATGGCGGTTCTGGCGCGCGAACTGGCTCCGATGGTGGGCGCTGATCCGCAAGCAGCCGAGGATGCCGCACGGATCGCCAAGGCGGATCTTTCCTCCGAGATGGTCTATGAATTCCCCGAACTCCAGGGCCTGATGGGCCGCTACTATGCACTCGCCGCGGGCCACAGCGAGGAGGTCGCGGCAGCAGCCGAGGAGCACTACGCGCCGCTGGGGCCGTCAGACGATGTGCCGACTGCCCCTGTGTCGGTGGCCGTGGCTTTGGCCGAGAAGATTGACAAGCTGACCGGCTTCTGGGCGATTGACGAGAAACCCACGGGGAGCAAAGACCCGTTTGCGCTGCGCAGGGCGGCGTTGGGGGTTATCCGGACGGTGCTTGAGAATGACCTTACTATTCCGCTCGTCTCTGTTTTGCGAGGATCAGTCTTAGAAGCCGCCGGAACAGCTTACTGGGCAGAAGTGCTATCAGATGACAATGAAGATGAGCGAAAGCACTCTATAGGCATGGGCTTGGGACACTTTCGGGATGAGGCCTTTAAAACTTACCCCTTTAGTTCTGAGAAAACAGACGACCTCCTCGCCTTCCTCCACGACCGCCTCAAAGTCTACCTCAAAGACCAAGGCATTCGGCATGACATCATCGACGCCTGTATTGCCATGGAAGGCAACGATGACCTCACGCTGCTGGTCAAACGCGCCCGCGCCCTGTCCGACACGCTGAAAACCGACGATGGTGAGAACCTGCTGCAAGCCTTCAAGCGCGCCAACAACATCCTCACCCAAGCCGAAACGGCGGATGGGGTGGAATACTCCTACGGTGCGGATGTGAAATTTGCCGAGAATGACGCGGAGCGGGCGCTGTTCACAGCGTTGGATGCGGCAGAGGCAACGATCACCCCAGCCATGGCCGCGCAGGATTTCAACACCGCCATGTCCGCCATGGCCGGATTGCGCCCCGCGCTCGACGCCTTCTTTGACGCGACCCAGATCAACACCGACAACGGCGCCGTGCGCCGCAACCGCCTCAACCTGCTCAGCCGTATCCGCACGCTGTGCACCTCCGTAGCCGATCTGACGCGCATCGACGGCTAGGGCAGCACTAACCTAACGGCGCAGAGCAAAAGCAAACACTTGCTCTGCGCCACATTCAGCCTATGCTGCATCTGAACACAAAGGATGCTGCAGTGCAGAATAACCCCGACACCACGCTGATCACCCAGACCGCCAACATTGCCAACGCCACCCATGGCGGGCGGGCGAAATGTTTGCAGCGGTTGGTGCGGCTGGACCTGCCCGTGCCGCGCACGGTAGCGCTATCTTTTGGCACGGTGGAGAAGATCGCCAATGGCGAGTTGCCTGATATTTCCTCGATTGTGGATCAATTCCCCAAAGATGCGCTGCTCTGCGTACGCCCGTCCAGTCAGGACCCCGATTGGGGCGGGCCGGGGGCTGTGCTCAACATCGGGATGAATGATGCGCGGTTTGCGCGCTACAGCGAAACCATGGGCGAGGAAGCGGCGGCCGCCATCTATACCCGCTTCATTCAGGCCTACGCGATCAATGTTGCCCGCCTGGACCCCGATATGTTCGACGATGTCGAAGGCGATGGCCGCGCCGCACTTGAGCAGACCATCGAAGCCTACGAGCTTGAAACAGAAGAGAAGTTTCCGCAGGAACGGCGTGTGCAACTGGCCGCTGTTGTGCGCTCGATGGCGCGCGCGTGGAGCGGGACATCCGCCCGCCTGTTGCGCCAAGCCAAAGGCGCGCCCGCAGATGCGGGACTGGGTCTGGTCGTGCAGCAGATGGTGTTCGGTGTGGGGGCGGGTGAGTGCGGTTCAGGTGTGTTGCAACTGGTGAATTCGGACACGGGCCTGCCTCAGGTCACGGGGCGTTACCTGAGCCAGAGTCAGGGCCGCGATGCGCTGGGCGGTGATTCCGAAGCGCTATACCTGACCCGCGATCCGCGTGGCCCCTCGCTTGAGGAAAAGCTGGCGGCAGAATTCGAGACGCTGAAAGCCTACGCCAGCCTGATGCGGGTACGTCTGCGCGAGGAAATGCAGGTTGAGTTCGCCATCGAAGATGGTGTGGTGCATATCCTTGACGGTGTGCGGGTGTCGCGTACCTCGCGCGCTGCGGTGCGCATTGCGGTGACATTGGCCAATGACAAGGTGATCACCCGCGACGAGGCGATCATGCGCGTGCCGCCGCGTCTGCTGACCGAGCTGCTGCACCGCCAGATTGACCCCACTGTGCGCCGTGATGTGATCGGCAAAGGGATTGCGGCCAGCCCCGGTGCTGCCACAGGCAAACTGGTGTTTGATTCCGCCGAAGCGCAGGCCAGTGCCGCGCGCGGCGAAGCCTGTATTCTGGTGCGGCGTGAGACATCTTCGGAAGACGTGCGCGGCATGCATGCGGCCAGTGCTGTGTTGACCGAGCGCGGCGGCATCACCAGCCATGCGGCGGTGATCGGGCGCGGCATCGGCCTGCCCTGTGTGGTGGGCGCGTCATCGCTGATCTTTAACCAGCGCGACAAGACGATCACCTCCAAGGACGGGCGGGTTTTCCATGCGGGCGACCAGATGACAGTCGACGGATCGACCGGTCAAATTCTGGCAGGAGCGGCAGCGCTGCAAGAGGCCGCATTGGATGACTATTTCCAGCAGCTGATGGCATGGGCGACTGACAGTGCAGACATCATGGTGCGCGCTAACGCAGACACACCGCAGGACGCGCAGACCGCACGCAACTTCAACGCCGAAGGCATCGGGCTGTGCCGGACCGAGCATATGTTTTTTGACCGGGGTCGCCTGACGGTGATGCGCGAGATGATCTTTGCCGACACCTCTGACGGGCGCCGCGCAGTGCTGGAACGTCTGCTACCGATGCAGCGTGATGATTTCACACAACTATTCCGGATTATGGAAGGCAGGCCCGTGTGTATCCGCCTGTTTGATCCGCCTTTGCATGAATTCCTGCCGATGGATGCCAGCGGTCAGCGTGAGCTTGCCGAGGCGCTGGGGTTGCCCCGTTCGGATGTGACACGCCGGATTGAGGCGATGCGCGAATATAACCCGATGTTGGGCCTGCGCGGCGTGCGTCTGGGCATCACGGTGCCGGAAATCTATGAAATGCAGGCGCGTGCGATCTTTGAAGCGATTGTGGACGCCAGCCAGAATGGCGCGCCCATCCTTGCCGAAATCATGATCCCGCTGGTGTCGGCGCGTCGCGAAGTCGAGATTGTGAAGACCGCCATCGATGCGGTTGCCCAAGCCGTGCGGCACGAGCGTGGCGTCGATTTTGCCTACCGCCTCGGCGTGATGGTCGAGACGCCGCGTGCTGCCCTGCGTGCGGGTGAAATTGCGCCGCATTGCGCCTTCCTCAGCTTCGGCACAAACGACCTGACGCAGATGGCCTACGGCCTGTCCCGCGACGATGCGGGACGGTTTATGTCTGATTATGTCCAGCAGGGCGTCTTTGACGAAGATCCTTTTCATACGCTGGATCATGACGGCGTTGGAGAGCTGTTGGTGTTGGGGGCAAAGCGCGGGCGGATGGCCCAGCCGGAAATCACATTGTCCGTTTGCGGAGAGCACGGCGGCAACCCCGAATCGATAGCATTCTGCCGCGCGGCGGGGTTTGACTATGTTTCCTGTTCACCGTTTCGCGTTCCGGTTGCGCGGCTAGCCGCAGCTCAGCTTGCAATCGCTGACAAGATCAAGTGAGATTCCCGAGGTTTAGACACATCATCTTGCAGCCCTAAGCGATAGCCTGCCCAGTCGGGCAGGCGCGGGTTGCCCGATTTTGGGATTTAGGTTAGCCGAACGTTAGTGATAACGATCCTGGAGAACCCTGAATGCGGTCTGGAAGATATATGCGTGCAGCAACATTTGTGCTGGCGGTAGCTGTGAGTGCAGCGCTTCCTGCGGGTGCCATGGCCAATGGTCTGGTCAAAAATCTTGCTAAGGTCGAGGCGCGTGGACTGGCTTCTGTCAACGCCGAGCGGATGGCCAGCATCGTTACTTCCCCCGCATCAATCATCAAGGCTTCGGCGAGCGGGGGGAGCGAAGTTGTCTTTACCCGCGCATGGCTGGCGAGCCAGCCCAAGGCCAAAGGCTCGACCGAGTTTCAGTGCCTCGCAGAGGCGCTCTATTTCGAGGCACGCGGCGAGACCATCAAAGGCCAGTTTGCTGTGGCTGAAGTGATCCGCAACCGTGTGAAATCCAGCCGCTTCCCAAATTCATATTGCGCTGTGATCAATCAGGGCACCGGCAAAAAGCATCAGTGCCAGTTTAGCTATACCTGCGACGGAAATCCCGAAGTGGTGGCCGAGCCTGCGGCCTATGCGCGGGTTGCCAAAGTAGCGCGTGCCACAATTGACGGGAAGTCACCCGATATCACCAATGGTGCCACATTCTACCATACCACTGCTGTGCGTCCCAGCTGGTCGCGTAAATTCACCAATACGGCACGGTTCGGGGTGCATTTGTTCTACAGCCGTGGCGCGCGGACGGCCAGCAACTGACGCAAAGCGGACCTTGAGTGGCGCATGCAGCCCTCGACGCTGCACCATGCGCGGTATAAACGCCCGACAATGACACCAGACGGGAGCCCGCCGATGACATCCGAAACCGGCCTTGCCTTTGCCCACCCCTCCGAACGGGCGGATGCTACAACAGGTGCAGATGCGCTGGACCGTATTTCCGTACGCAACCATATCGTCGAAGTCGAAATCGGGGCCTTTCAGGCCGAACGGGGCGTCACACAACGCATCAGTTTTAACATCGTCGTCGAAGTGCAGCCGCTGAGCGGCCCGATCGACGATGATGTGGACCGCATCCTGTCCTATGACCGCGTGACCGAAGCCATAGCAACCGAGTTGGCCGTCGAGCGGCTGGCCCTGCTGGAAACGCTGGCCGAGCGTGTGGCCGAGCGTATCTTGCTGGAGCCGCAGGCGATGCGGGTTTTTGTCCGCATCGAAAAGCTGGACCGCGGCCCTGCGGCCTTGGGCGTCGAGATTGTGCGCGCGCGCGACAACGCCCCCGCGGCAGAAATGCGGGCAGGGGACACCCCCCATCCCGAACTGGTGTTTCTGGGCAATGCCGCCATCGCCTCGCCCTATCTGACCGGCTGGCTGGATCAGCTGCATGCGCAGGGTCGCCCGCTGGTGCTGTGTGTCGGCGCGTCGGATGTGGCCGCGCCGCAAGTGCCGCACAGGATGGCGCAGCGCCGGATTGATATGTTGGCAATCGAGCAGAACGCATGGGTGCTGGCCGCCCGCGACGACCGCTGTGTTGTGGTCGAGACCCGGACCGAACTGGATTGGGCGATGAAGAATGGCCAGACCTGTGTTTGGGCGCCCTCCAAGATTGTTCTGGATAGTGTGGATACCCCATCGGCCCAGCCCCGTGATGCTGTGGCGCTGGCCGCGTGGTTTGCCGCAACCTTTCAGGCCAGCGAGATGCTGGTGATCGGTGCCGAGCTCCCCAAGAATGCCAGAGTACCCCTGCGCGCGGTCAGCGTGGATACCGAGACGCTCTGAAGATGTCCCGCTCCTATCACCGCCCCTTGGTCAGCTATGATATTGCCCGCCCGCGAAACGCTTGTACCTTGGCAGGCGGAGAAGGCTGGTTTGCCTTTGCCGAGGTGCTTCAGCGCGGCGCGGCACCTGTGGTTGTGCGGGCGGATCAGTTGCCCGATGCGGCGCGTCTGGCCCTGACTGCCCCACGCGCGGCGGCGGCAGATACACCCCGGATCATGGGGATTGTGAACACCACGCCGGACAGCTTTTCAGACGGCGGCCTGCATGCCGTTGCACAGGACGCAATTGCGGGCGGTTTGGCGATGGCGCAAGCTGGGGCAGATATCCTTGATATCGGTGGAGAGAGCACCCGTCCGGGCGCACAGGCCGTTGCCGTGGATGAAGAAATCCGCCGTGTGGTTCCTGTGATTGAAGGTCTGCGCGCTGCGGGTTTTAGCGGCGTAATTTCCATTGATACCCGCAAAGCAGATGTGGCGCGGGCGGCATTGGCCGCAGGGGCTACCCTGATCAACGATGTCTCGGGCTTTATCCACGACCCCGATCTGGCAGGGGTGGCCGCAGGGGCTGAGGTGCCTGTCTGTGTGATGCACGGCCCGCTGGACCCCGCCACCATGCATCTGGATCCCAGTTATGATGACGTCTTGCTGGATGTCTACGACTGGCTGGAGGCGCGGATAGAAGCGCTGCAGGCCAGCGGCATCCCGCGCGCGCGTATCATCGCCGATCCGGGCATCGGGTTTGCCAAAACGCAGGCGCATAACTTGGCACTGCTTGCGCGGCTCAGCCTGTTTCACAGTCTCGGCGTGCCTGTTCTGTTGGGCGCGTCGCGCAAACGCTTTATTGGAACCATCGGCAATGCGCCGCAACCCGCCGACCGGATGGCGGGTTCCATTGCTGTAGCGCTTGCAGGTCTGGCGCAGGGCGTGCAAATTGTCCGCGTGCATGACGTGGCCGAAACGGCGCAGGCGATTGCACTTTGGCAGGCAAGCAAGGCAGGATAACCACATGACAAAGCTATTCGGGACAGACGGCGTACGCGGTACGGCCAATATCCACCCGATGACCGCTGAAATGGCGCTGCGCATTGGCGCGGCTGTGGGCCGGTATTTCCGCCGCGAGGGTGAATCCTCGGTGCACCGTGTGGTGATCGGCAAGGACACGCGCCTGTCCGGCTATATGTTCGAGAGTGCGCTGACAGCGGGGCTGACTTCCACAGGGATGAACGTGCTGTTGCTGGGTCCGGTCCCGACCCCTGCGGTAGGGCTGCTCACGCGGTCCATGCGCGCGGATCTGGGGGTAATGATCTCTGCCAGCCATAATCCGGCACAAGATAACGGTATCAAGTTTTTCGGCCCCGATGGTTTCAAGCTCTCCGATGCGGTCGAGGCCGAGATCGAGGCGCTGGTCGCGCAAGGAGTAGAACCGACAGCCGCCCCCGAGATTGGCCGTGCCAAGCGGATCGACGACAGCCGTTTTCGTTATATCGAGCGGGTGAAGTCAAGTTTCCCGCGCCAGATGCGTTTGGACGGACTGAAAGTCGTGATCGACTGCGCAAATGGCGCTGCGCACCACGTTGCCCCGATGACGCTTTGGGAGTTGGGCGCCACTGTGATTCCTGTCGGGGTGGCTCCGAATGGACACAACATCAACGAGCGCTGCGGATCAACCCACCCGCAATCCGCGGCAGAAACTGTTGTGGCGCATGGCGCTGATGTCGGTATCTGCCTTGATGGTGATGCGGACCGTGTAATCCTGTTGGACGAGCAGGGGCGTGTGGGCGATGGCGACCAGTTTATGGCGCTGATGGCGGCGCGGTGGAAAGCCGACCAGCGCCTGAAGGGGGACGCGCTGGTGGCCACTGTGATGAGCAATCTGGGGCTGGAGCATTTTCTGAAGGATCGCGGTGTGCGTCTGGAGCGTACGAATGTCGGCGACCGTTATGTGGTCGAGCGGATGCGCGAGGGCGGCTTTAACCTCGGGGGGGAGCAGTCGGGCCATATTGTGATGACCGATTATGCCACCACAGGTGACGGGCTGATGGCGGGGATGCAGTTTCTGGCTGAAATGATCCGCGCAAACAAACCCGCCTCCGCGCTGATGCACCAGTTCGAACCGGTGCCGCAACTGCTGGAGAATGTACGTTTTGCTGCGGGGCAGGTGCCTCTTGATGATCCGCATGTCATAGCGGCGATTGCACAGGCCGAAGATGCCCTGTCGGGCGGGGGCCGTTTGCTGATCCGTAAATCCGGCACTGAGCCATTGGTGCGGGTCATGGCGGAGCATGAAGATGCAGCCCTGATGGCGCGGATGGTCAATTCAGTTGTTGCGGCCGTTCGGGAAGCTGTGAAGGTTTAACGCCCGAACAAGCGCCGCAACGCGCCATACTGGCTGAGGCCTACACCGATCAGGATCAATGTCATCGCCAACAAGAGCGAGCGGGGCAATGCCTCGCCCAGGATCAATCCGCCAAGAACAACTGACCAGACCGGTACCTGATAGTTCACCAAAGACATAAACACAGGCCCGGCACTACGCACCACCAGCACGCGCAGGAAATTCGCCCCCGCCGTGGGGATCAGGCCAAGGAATGCCAGCACGCCGAGGATTTCCGGTGACGGCCTGGGCGGAGGCCCTTCGACAACCCAAGCTACAGGAATGGTCATGCATGCGCCGATCAGCAGCAGGATTGTGGCCAGCCCGATGGGATGGGCATTAGGCAGCCGGCGCAACATGATGGAGCCTATGGCGTAACACGCTGCCGCCAGCACGCAAGCGATCCGGCCTGCGGTCTCGAATGACGCCCCCGTGCTCTCGAAGGCCTGCGCGCCGATCAGGATCACAACACCGACAAAGCCGATGATGAAGCCAGCAATCTTGCGCGGTGTCATCTGCTCACTCGGAACGGTGAAATGCGCAAGCGGCAGCACAATCAGCGCCACAGCAGCCATCGATACCCCTGCAAACCCCGACGAGACATATTGTTGGCCCCATGCCAGTAGCGAGAAGGGCACCGCAGAGCTAAGACCGCCGATGATGACCAGATTGAGTTTATCGGTGCCGCTGGTTGGGCCCGAGAACAGCGGACGGCCCATGATGGTCCAGATCAGCCCCATCAAAACAGCTGCAAAGCCGATGCGTGATGCAGCCAGCCAGAAGGGGGGCATGCCACCAGCAAGGGCTACTTCGGTCACCATAAATGTGCCCCCCCATGTCAGGCCGAGGATCGCGACCATTAGCCAGCTGAGCGGGGTGATTTGGGGGGTGCTATTCATCCCGCCAGATAGGGGGAAATGACGGGTAGGGGCAAGGGCCTAGACCGCAACGAAAAAGGCCCGCAGTCTCCTGCGGGCCTCCGTATAAAAGTCGTAAGACTTAGTTCTTGGATTTGTCGACCATTTTGCCGGCAGAGATCCAAGGCATCATATCGCGCAGCTTGCCGCCGACGATTTCGATCTGGTGCTCGTCGTTGGAGCGACGCGATGCCTTCAGCGTTGGCTGACCTACAGCGTTTTCCAGCATGAAATCACGCACGAACTTGCCGGACTGGATGTCGGACAGCACGGCTTTCATGCGGGCCTTTGTCTCCTCATAGGGCAGGATGCGCGGGCCGGAGACGTACTGGCCATACTCGGCTGTGTTGGAGATGGAGTAATCCATGTTGGCGATGCCGCCTTCATAGATCAGGTCCACAATCAGCTTTGTTTCGTGCAGGCACTCGAAATAGGCCATCTCGGGCTCATAGCCGGCTTCTACCAGTGTCTCGAAACCCATGCGGATCAGCTCGACGATACCGCCGCACAGAACGGCCTGTTCACCGAACAGATCGGTTTCGCACTCTTCGCGGAAGTCAGTCTCGATGATGCCGGAGCGGCCGCCACCGATGGCGGAGCAATAGGACAGACCGATTTCCAGCGCTTTGCCGGAAGCGTTCTTGTCAACAGCAACAAGGCAAGGCACGCCGCCGCCTTTGACATATTCGCCGCGCACGGTGTGACCGGGGCCTTTAGGCGCCATCATGATCACGTCGATGCCTTCTTTTGGTTCAATCAGGCCGAAGTGTACGTTCAGACCGTGGGCGAACGCGATTGCAGCACCTTCACGGATGTTGTCGTGGACGTATTTCTTGTAGGTGTCTGCCTGAAGCTCGTCGGGCATGGTGAACATGATCACGTCGGCCCATGCTGCCGCTTCTGCGATGCCCATAACTTTCAGGCCTTCGCCTTCGGCTTTCTTGGCAGACGGGGAGCCTTCGCGCAGGGCGACAACGAGGTTTTTTGCACCGGAATCGCGCAGGTTCAGTGCGTGGGCGTGGCCCTGTGAGCCATAGCCGAGGATCGCCACTTTGGCATCCTTGATGAGGTTAACGTCGCAGTCACGGTCATAATAAACGCGCATGATTTTATCCTTTTGGTTGATCTGGAGTGCACAATAGGGAAGTTTGCGCGGTTTGCTATTGCTGGATTGTGAGTTTAGAAGGCACAATAAAGAAATTAATGCGTGTAATTTCGGATTGGTAAATAAATCATGCTTGATAATGATGATCGGCGTTTACTGCGCTATTGGCAGGCAGAACCGAGTCTGTCGCAGGGGGAACTGGCGGAACGGGCCGGCATGACCACAGGCCGTGCCGCGCGGCGGATTGCGCGGATGCAGGAACTGGGGGTTCTCAAGGGGATCGGTGCGGTTATCGATTGGGCCGCACTGGGCTATGCGGTTGAAGTTTCCTTGCGGATTACGCTGGACAAAACGCAGGGCAACGCCTTTGACGCGTTTATGGCCGAGGCGCGAAAAGTACCCGAAGTGATCGAGTTACAGACGTTTTTGGGGCGGGTGGATATACGCCTGTCCATCATCGCGCGCGACATGGCGCATTATCAGCAGATATATCGTAGCCAAATCCTGACCCTGCCGCATATCTCCGAGATCGAGGCGCTGATGCATGTGGCG
>Ga0210307_1244410_pt1 | contig 10730 bp, 11 predicted proteins | sample R1073metaT_FD_159690 | JGI IMG/M metagenome (GOLD analysis project Ga0210307, IMG submission 159690) | Metatranscriptome of estuarine water microbial communities from the Columbia River estuary, Oregon, United States - R1073 (Metagenome... | ecosystem: Environmental > Aquatic > Marine >...
ATGAAGACTGACCGCACCCTGACAGCCGTACTTTTTCTGCTCTGCGCCTTGACGCTGTTTGATGGCATGGGTCTGATCATAAAGCATCTTTCATCGCGGTACTCCGCAGCAGAGCTGTCAGCATGGCGGAATACCTTTGGACTGATTCCATCCCTTGTTGTTCTGTATGCCTCGCGGGACTGGCATGCGAAGGGGCGAATATGGAAGCTGCGGCAGTGGCGTATGGCCCTGTCGCGGGGGCTGATCCTAACGGTTGCGCAATTTTCCTTCTATCTCTCGCTGGGCTTTCTGACCTTTGCGACCGCGTCGACCATTACCTATGCCAATTCCCTGTTTGCGGTGGCACTTGCTGTGCCACTGCTGGATGAAAAGGTGGGTTGGATGCGGTGGAGTGCGGTTTTGGTCGGGTTTGTCGGTGTCGTCTGGATTGTTCGGCCGGGCGGGGACACGTTTACCCCTGCTGCGCTGCTGCCGCTGGGTGCTGCTGCGTGTTATGCACTGGTCGGCGTCACGGCGCGGATGCTGGATGACGATGTCCCGACACCTCTGATCAACCTTTATTCCAGTGTTGTTGCGCTGGGAGGTGCCGTTGTTCTTACGTTGCTGACCGGGGGGTTCACGCCCATACAGTACACGTCCGACATGCTGTTGATCATTGCGATGGGCGGTTTTGGCGGCACTGCTGTCTTGTTGTTGATCATGGCCTACCGCCGTGCCGAGCAGAGCAATCTGGCCCCGTTCAACTATTTCGGCATCCCGCTGGCCTTTGTGCTCGGTTGGGTGTTTTTTGACGAAGCGCCTTGGGGAGAGCTGTTTCCGGGCGCGTTGTTGATATTAGTCAGCGGCCTTTTGATCGTGTGGCGGGAACGGCAGCTTCGGCGAAACTAGATCTTCTTTCGGCAGTAAAGCTCAAGCCGGTGGTGCACCACCTCATAGCCAAGCTCGCGGGCGATCTCGTCTTGAAGCTGCTCGATCTTATCCGACTGGAATTCGATCACCTCGCCGGTGTCAACATCGAGGATATGGTCATGATGCTCTTCGTGGGTGGTTTCAAACCGCGCGCCGCCGCCTTCAAAGGCGTGGCGATGAACCACACCCTCACTCTCCAGGACAGAGAGGGTGCGATAAACGGTTGCAAGGGATACGGAAGGTTCCACCGCCTTTGCGCGTTCATGCAGTTCAACCGCGTCGGGGTGATCATTGGCATCGGCCAGAACCCCAAGTAATGCAATGCGTTGGCGCGTGACGCGGATGCCGGATTTGCGCAGCGCACTCGCCAGTTTTTCGGTTTTCCCGCTGTCGCTGCTCATGTTCCGCGCCTCTTCTTCTCATTCACCCGTTATCTTTGAGAATCGTTATCATTCTTATTTACAGTTGTGAATGGTTCTCATAACCATTCTACAAAGCGATATCATAGGATGAACCACGTCTATGTTTGCCAACACTTTGAAAACACTTACTGCCGTTTGCGGTTTTGCGCTTCTTTCGGGTCAAGCGATTGCGCAAGAAAAATTCAAAGCCGTCACAACCTTTACCGTGATCGCCGATATGGCGCGTAATGTGGCAGGAGATGCCGCTATTGTGGAGAGCATCACAAAACCCGGCGCGGATATTCACGGGTATTCACCCACGCCGCGCGACATCATCCGCGCGCAGGATGCGGATCTAATCCTGTGGAACGGGTTGAATCTGGAGCTCTGGTTCGAGCAGTTTCTGTCAAATCTGCGCGATGTCCCCTCGGCCACCCTGTCGGACGGGATTGAGCCGATGAGCATTACCGAGGGCGAATATGACGGTAAGCCCAACCCGCATGCGTGGATGGGTTTGAGCACTGCGTTAGTCTATGTGGACAACATCCGTGACGCATTTGTACTGCATGATCCAGTGAATGCCGACATCTACCGCGCCAATGCGGACGCTTATAAGGCAACGATCACAGAAACTATCGCGCCGCTTCGCGATTCCATTCTTGCCGTTCCAAAGCAACAACGCTGGCTGGCAACATGCGAAGGGGCGTTCAGCTATCTGATCCGCGATTTCGGGATGAAAGAGTTGTACCTCTGGCCTATGAACGCCGATCAACAGGGTACGCCACAGCAAGTCCGCAAGGTGATTGATACTGTCCGCGAGCACAATATTCCGGCTGTGTTTTGTGAATCAACAGTATCGCAAGCCCCCGCAGAACAGGTCGCTCGGGAGACGGGTGCGCGCTATGGCGGGATGCTGTTTGTGGATAGTCTGACGGAAGAGGACGGGCCGGTGCCCAGCTATCTGGACCTGCTGCGCGTCACCTCTGAAACCATTGTGAAGGGCCTGACAGAATGAGCACAGGCATTTCCGCACGCGATGTGACTGTCACTTACCGCAATGGGCATACGGCCCTTCGGGACGCCACATTTGATATTCCCAAAGGAACAATTACCGCCCTTGTGGGCGTGAACGGGGCGGGTAAATCGACCCTATTCAAGGCGATTATGGGGTTTGTACCTGCTGCCAAAGGTGAGATCACCGTGCTGGGCATGCCTGTCAAAGAGGCGTTGAAACGGAACATCGTCGCCTATGTGCCGCAGTCAGAAGAGGTTGACTGGAGCTTTCCGGTACTGGTTGAAGATGTGGTGATGATGGGCCGCTATGGTCACATGGGGTTTTTCCGGCATCCGAAGAAAGCGGATCATGAGGCTGTCACCGACGCGCTGAAGCGCGTGAATATGGTTAATTTCCGGCACCGTCAGATTGGCGAATTGTCGGGCGGCCAGCGCAAGCGGGTGTTTCTGGCGCGCGCGTTGGCACAAGAGGGTCAGGTGATACTGCTGGACGAGCCGTTCACAGGCGTGGATGTCCAGACCGAAGACCAGATCATCGACCTGCTGCGCGAGATGCGCGACGAGGGGCGGGTAATGCTGGTTTCCACTCACAACCTCGGTTCGGTCCCCGAATTTTGTGACAGAACTGTGTTAGTCAAAGAAACCGTGATTGCCTTCGGCACGACGGAACAGACCTTTACCCACGACAATCTGGAACTGGCATTTGGCGGGGTGCTGCGCCACTTTGTGATCGGCGGATCGGATCTGCATGACGATGACGATGCACGCACAATTCGCGTGATCACCGACGACGAGCGTCCCTTTGTAGTCTACGGCGACGAGACCCGCAATGAGGAAGAGCAGTGATGGAAACGCTGCTGCTGCCGTTCTCCTACGGCTACATGTTTAACGCGATGTGGGTCAGCGCGCTGGTCGGGGGTGTTTGTGCATTTTTGTCCGCCTATCTGATGCTCAAAGGCTGGTCACTGATCGGCGACGCGCTGAGCCATTCTATCGTGCCGGGTGTCGCGGGGGCCTATATGCTGGGGCTGCCCTTTGCTTTGGGCGCGTTTGCAGCAGGCGGGTTGGCGGCGGGGGCGATGCTGTTTCTCAATCAACGGTCCGGCCTCAAGGAAGATACGATTATCGGGCTGATCTTTACCTCGTTCTTCGGGCTGGGGCTGTTCATGGTCTCGCTGTCCCCCACATCCGTTTCTGTGCAGACCATCACGATGGGCAATATTCTGGCGATCACACCGTCCGACACCCTGCAATTGGCGATCATCGGGTTTGTAACTCTGGCGGTATTGCTGGCGAAGTGGAAAGATCTGATGGTGACCTTTTTTGACGAAAACCATGCACGCTCGATCGGGTTGAAGCCTGATCTGCTGAAGGTGATTTTCTTTATGCTGCTGTCTGCCTCCTGTGTGGCCGCCCTGCAAACTGTTGGCGCGTTTTTGGTCATTGCGATGGTGGTGACACCAGGGGCTACGGCCTATCTGATCACCGATCGCTTCCCCCATCTGCTGATGGTCAGTGTGGTAATCGGGGCAGGGACATCATTTATCGGGGCCTATCTCAGCTTCTTTGTGGACGGGGCAACGGGCGGGCTGATTGTCACCCTTCAAACACTCATTTTTCTTGTAGCGTTCGTTTTTGCGCCCAAGCACGGCTATCTGGCTGCGCGGCGCAAAGCGCGGGAGGCGCTGCGCGGATGATCGAGACTTTGCTCCAGCCTTTCCAGTTTCCGTTTATGCAGAACGCGTTTCTCATAATGCTGATGATCGCCGTGCCGACCAGCCTGCTGTCCTGCTATCTGGTTCTCAAAGGCTGGTCCCTGATGGGCGATGCGATCAGCCATGCTGTGTTGCCCGGTGTTGTGGCCGCGTATCTATTGGGGATTCCCTTGATCGTTGGCGCGTTTATCGCTGGTATGTTTTGCGCGCTGGCCACCGGATTCCTGTCGGACAACAGCCGCGTCAAACAGGACACCGTGATGGGGATCGTGTTCTCAGGCATGTTCGGGCTGGGAATTGTCATGTACACCAAAGTCTCCACAGACGTGCATCTGGATCATATCCTGTTCGGCAATATGCTGGGTGTGGGTACTACGGATCTGTGGACAGCGGGACTGATTGCGCTGTTCGTTGCAGGTATTGTTATCGCTAAACGGCAGGACTTCCTACTGCATGCGTTTGATCCAATACAGGCGCAGGCCGTTGGGCTGCGTGTGGGCTGGCTGCACTACGGCCTGCTCGCGCTGATCTCGCTTACCATTGTCGCGACACTTTCGGCGGTAGGGATTATCCTGTCGATCGGCTTGTTGATCGCACCCGGAGCGATTGCGTTCTTGCTGACACGGCAATTTGCACGGATGCTGCCAATTGCCGTTGGAGTCACCATTCTCTCCAGTCTTCTGGGCGTCTATGCCAGCTTCTATCTGGACAGCGCCCCTGCCCCCACGATCATCCTGATCCTGACGATTATCTTCATAGCGGCCTTCATCCGGTCCAACAAGGCGACCCGCCGCGCGTCAGCGCGCAAAGCCTAGTCAAATGCGCCGAATGTTCTCGACAATCGCTTGTTTGTAGAGCTGCCTGATCCGTTCCGTCATAGGGCGCGTGCCGTCCCCGATGGGCTTGCCGTCGATTTCCGACACCAGCGTTTGCGCACCAAAAGTACCAGTGAGAAAGGCCTCATCGGCGCCGTAAGTCTCGTAGAGGGAGAAGTTCCGCTCAAACACAGGAATACCGTCGGCGCGGCACAGGTCGATGACCTTCTGGCGGGTGACGCCATTCATACAGTAGTCACCGGTCGAGGTCCAAACCTCACCCCGCCGGACGATGAAAAAGTTACAGGCGTTAGTGGTGTTCACAAAGCCGTGCGGGTCCATCATCAGCGCTTCATCCGCGCCTGCCTGTTCTGCTTGCAGGCAGGCAATCACGCAGTTCAGCTTGGAGTGGCTGTTGTATTTGGCATCCTGAGACATCGGCAGGCCACGCACCTGCGGGACAGTGGCAAGGCGGATACCTTTACTGCTGAGCGTCTCAACAGGTTTGGAATGTTCCATGATGATCACCAACGTCGGGCCGGAACGGGACAGCGAAGGGTGTTGGAACGGCTTAACCTTGACCCCACGCGTAAGCATGAGACGGCAGTGCACATCGGTCTTCATGCCGTTGGCCTCAGCCGTCACGCGCAGGGCTTCTGCGATACCTGCCTTGTCCATCCCTACATCTAGCGACACTGCTTTGCAGGAGTTGAAAAAGCGGTCCATATGCTCGTCAAAGAACGACCAAACCCCATTATAGAGCCGCATTCCTTCCCACATTCCATCGCCCAGCAAAAAGCCGCTATCGTAGACGGAAACAGTCGCTTCCGCCCGCGGCTTTAGCACGCCGTTAACATAGATCAGGATGTTTTCGTTACGCGCGTCTTCATCCGCCTCGTGGGTGGTACTCATACGATAACCTTTTGTGCCGTTTGCTCGCCCAAACCAAAAACACGTTTATACCGCTCGATCTGGTCGGCAGGACCCATGGCCTTGTTCGGGTTGTCAGACAATTTTACCGTCGGATTGCCATTGGCACTGACAGCCTTGCAGACAAGGCTGAAGGGCGCCAGTGCGTCCTCTGGCACGAGGCCACGGAAGTCGTTGGTGAGCAATGTTCCCCAGCCAAATGAAATGGCCGTCTTTCCCGCAAACTGGGCATGCAGCTCTTTGATCTTGGCCACATCGAGACCATCACTGAAAATTACGCGTTTTTGACGCGGGTCTTCGCCACGGGATTTCCACCAGTCTATCGCCTTATTTGCGGCGGTGGCCGGATCACCGCTATCGATGCGGATACCCGTCCAACCTGCCAGCCAGTCCGGCGCGTTATCAAGAAAGCCTTGGCTGCCGTAAGTATCCGGCAGGATGATGCGCAGGTTGCCTTCATGCTCTTCATGCCAGTCTTCAAGCACCTTGTAGGGTGCTTGGAACAGGGCATCGTCATCCTCGGCCAACGCCGCGTAGACCATCGGCAGTTCGTGGGCATTGGTCCCGATCGCCTCCAGCTCCCGCTTCATGGCAATTTTGCAGTTGGACGTACCGGTAAACTTGGTACCCAGCCCTTCGTTCATCGCTTGCACACACCAGTCCTGCCAAAGAAAGCTGTGGCGGCGGCGGGTGCCGAAGTCGGCGATAGACAGGTCCGGAATCTCCCGCAGGGCCTCGACCTTTTCCCAGACGCGGGTCATCGCGCGGGCATACAGAACCTGAAGCTCGAACTTCTCCATCTTGCCCAGCACCGCACGGCCGCGCAGCTCCATCAGGACTGCCAGCGCGGGGATTTCCCACAGCATGACCTCATGCCATTTACCCTCAAACGTCAGCTCGTACTGGTCGCCCTTACGCTCAAGATGGTAGGGCGGCAGACGCAAATTCTCGAACCACTCCATAAAGTCGGGGCGGAACATCTGGCGCTTGCCATAGAAAGTATTACCGCGCAGCCATGTTGATTCACCACGGCTCAGGCTGAGTGAGCGGATATGATCCAGCTGCTCGCGCAGCTCGCCCTCGTCGATCAACTCGGCCAATGGCACATCTTTGGACCGGTTGATCAGGCTAAATGTCACCTGCGTGTCCGGCTTGTTGCGGAAGATGGATTGGCACATCAGCAGCTTGTAAAAATCAGTATCGATGAGCGACCGCACAATGGGGTCGATCTTCCATTTATGGTTCCAGACACGGGCGGCGATATCAACCATTGGCTATTCCTTTTAGGATTAACCGTTTGTGCCAAAGAAGAGCAGGAAGTGACAAGCGAAAAGGCACAATCGACACAGTCCGAAAATGTCTTGCGCGCGCCGCATTTGTGTCAAAATTTGCGGTCAGACCAAAATGAGCAGAATTAAGGACATCCCGTGACTCTTCAGTATGACATCGACATTTCCTATGTAATGCCGCCAGAGGCCTTTACCGATTCAGGATCGGCAGAGCTGCTCAAAGCATCGGGTTTTGCACTGAATGGCCGCAGCAACTACATTGCCAAATTCCGCGACCCGCAGACCGCAGCCGCACTTGCCGGAGCATCACCTCGCGTTAAGGCATATTTTAAAACATGTGGTTTTGTGTTCAATCCGTCAGGCAAGGTGCTGCCCAGTGGCGCATTTGACGAACGGTTTGATGGCCAGTTGAGTGATGTCGCAAGCCGTTTGCAGGAAAACCTGCACCAGTTTCATCTGAAGGATCAGATGTGGAACGAATTCGATCTGGGCGCATGTATCGTTTCGATCGAGAATGCCAAACCGATTGAGGTGCCTGCTATTGCGCCTCCAAGACGCCGCAAACGCGCTGATCAAAAGGCTGTCTGAACCCACTTTATGCGCCCTCAGGTTGTTTTTCCCGTATTCGCAATCACGCTTGCGCTGACGCTACAGTTCTTCGGCTTGCCGCAGTTCTCTGCCGGAACAGAGACCGCCGAATTTGCGCCAAACCTCGGGGCTGATCGCTAGGTCAAGCGAGCGTTACGCCAGCGGATGCCATCGCAGCCTCTGCCGCGGCAAGCGAGCCGTTTAAATCAATGGCGCGGCACAATTCCCTGCGAACCGTCACATCAAAACCCAGTTTGGCTGCATCAATCGCGGAATAGTTCACACAAAAATCCAACGCGAGGCCTACAAGCGTCACTTTGGTAATACCACGCGTGCGCAAATAGCCTTCCAAGCCTGTTGGTGTTTTGTGGTCGTTCTCGAAGAACGCCGAATAGCTGTCGATGGCAGGGTTGTATCCTTTGCGAATGATCAAATCCGCCTGATCGGTGTTTAGCGCACTGTTAAACGCCGCGCCCGCTGTCCCCTGAATACAATGGTCTGGCCAGAGAATCTGTGGGCCGTAAGGCATTTCAATCATATCATACGGGCCTTTGCCTGTGTGGGACGCGGCAAAGGATGAATGGCCCGCCGGATGCCAATCCTGCGTAAGAATCACCGCATCAAATTGGCCCATCAATACGTTGATGTCAGAGACAATCTCGTTTCCGCCTGCAACCGCAAGCGCGCCCTTGGGGCAAAAATCATTCTGGACGTCGATGACAATAAGCGCATGCATGGCAAAACCTCTTTGAGTAGAAAACTGTGATAGCGCAGTTTTAGCCCACGTCCCTCTTGCGCAACAGCCCCTGCGCGGCCTATTTGGCGTCCCATGTATACCATAGCCGCCCTGTATCACTTCGCCCGCTTCGATTCCCCCGAGGCGATCAAGCCACCCTTGCTCAAGCTATGTCTTGAGCAGGAGATCACCGGCACGCTGTTGCTGGCGCGCGAAGGGGTGAATGGCACCATCGCAGGCCCCTCAAAGGCTGCGGTGGACGCTGTTTTGGCGCATCTGCGCGCCCTGCCCGGCTGCGCCAGGCTTGAACATAAATACGCGGAGTCGGATGTGCCGCCTTTTGGCAAAATGAAAGTCCGTCTCAAGCGTGAGATCGTGACCATGGGACAGCCTGACGTCGATCCTACCGCCAGTGTGGGCCACTATGTAGCGCCCGAGGATTGGAATGATCTGATCACCCGTGACGATGTGGCCGTAATCGACACCCGCAACGATTACGAAGTGGCGATTGGAACGTTTCAGGGTGCAATTGACCCGCAAACCGCCAGCTTTGGCGAGTTTCCGGCGTGGTGGGAGGCGAACAAGGACCGCTTCCACAACAAGAAGATCGCGATGTTCTGTACGGGTGGTATCCGCTGCGAAAAGTCCACCAACTATTTGTTGGGTCAAGGCGTGCAGGATGTGTACCACCTCAAAGGCGGTATTCTGAAATACCTCGAAGAAGTCCCCGCCGCCCAAAGCACATGGGATGGTGCATGCTTTGTCTTCGACAACCGCGTCAGCGTGGAGCATGGGCTGAAACCCGGTCCGCATCTGCTTTGCCACGGCTGCCGCCGCCCGATCCTGCCCGCCGATACTGAACGGGACGGATATGAGGCTGGTGTGAGCTGTCACAACTGCGTCGGCGAGACCTCAGAGGATGACAAAATGCGCTTTCGCGAGCGGCAAAAGCAAATGGCTTTGGCAAAGCAGCATAAGTGGTAGCTTAGGCCATTGCCATTCGGGATGCGCGGGGACGACTGCGCAGCAAGAGCCACAGCATGATCGCGATGTTTGCCCCATTCCAAACGATACCGTTCACGAAGGCCAGCGTGTACGAGCCGCTGACGTCATAGATCCAGCCCGACATCCAGCCGCCCAGCGCCATACCCAGAATCGTGGCCATCATGACAAATCCGACGCGCGCGCCTGCTTCCTTTGCGGGCATGTACTCCCGCACGATGAGCGCATAACTGGGGACGATGCCGCCCTGACTAAGACCAAAAACCATGCTGACCAGATAGAGCGAGACCATGCCGCCTGCCGGCAGGTATAAAAAAAGTGCCAGACACTGCAGGAATGACCCGATCAACAGGGTGCGTACGCCGCCAAGTTTATCTGCCAACAGTCCCGACACGATGCGCGAGGCAACGCCGCCCAGTAGCATTAGCGCCAGCATCTGCGCACCAACAGCAGGGCCGAACCCCAGCCCGACGCAAAGCGCCACAATATGAACCTGCGGCATGGACATGGCCACGCAACAGCCAATGCCGGCCAGTCCCAGCAAGTACTGGAGCGCACGCGGCGATAGGCCCGAGGATCTGGCATTCAGGACCGAGGCGGTTTGGGCGGCGGTCTGTGCTTCCTCTGGGACGCGGCGGCGCAGGGTCAACGCCAGCGGGATCACCACCGCCACCGTTACCGTTGCCATCACCAGATAGACCGCACGCCAGCCGCTTTCTTGCAGCACACCGGCCAGCAAGATGGGCCAGATCGCACCAGAAAGGTAGTTGCCCGATGCGGCAATCGCCACAGCAATCCCCCGCCTGCGTACAAACCAGTGAGAAATGTCTGCAATCAGAGGGCCAAAGCCCACGGCAGAGGCAAAGCCAACCAGCAATTGCGCCAAAGACAACATCATCAACGAGCCCGAAAACGTGGCCAATACATACCCAAGTGCTGTCACCACAGCAGCCACCATCAACGACAGCGTAATTCCGAAACGGTCCACCGCGCGGCCAATTGCATAATTCCCCGTCGCAAAGCCGATCATGGTGAGCGTGTAGGGCAGCGACGCCATTGCACGACTGCCGCCAAACTCCGTCTCAACCGCAGGCATAATGACAATGATGGCCCACATGCCCGCATTAATCACGGTCGCGACCAAGAGCGTCAGCCCAAGACGGGTCCAGGAATAGCGACTATCTGTGATCAGATTCTTCATCTCGCGATCTGGCAGCGATTGCTTTGCAGCAATAGTCTTGTATCAACACCAAACAAAGCGCACTTGGCATTAAAGCCTAAGTAGCTGAAAAACAATTTCCAATGATGGTCAAGTCAAATCCTTTGTAGAC
>Ga0210307_1359908_pt1 | contig 10715 bp, 11 predicted proteins | sample R1073metaT_FD_159690 | JGI IMG/M metagenome (GOLD analysis project Ga0210307, IMG submission 159690) | Metatranscriptome of estuarine water microbial communities from the Columbia River estuary, Oregon, United States - R1073 (Metagenome... | ecosystem: Environmental > Aquatic > Marine >...
GAAAGCTCGAATAGATCGCGACAAAGGGTTTCAGCCCCCCCGCCGCAAGACCGGCAGCAAAGGTGACCCCGTGCTGCTCGGCGATGCCAACATCGAACATGCGATTGGGATGGGTTTTGGCGAACAGATCAAGGCCCGTCCCCCCCGGCATCGCCGCAGTGATGGCAATGATCTTGGAATCCCGCGTTGCCTCGTCGCTCAGAGCGTTGCCGAAGACAGCCGTATAAGACGGTGCGTTGGGTTTCGATTTCGCCTGCACGCCGGTGGCCGGGTCAAACTTGCTCACCCCGTGATAGGCATCGCTGGCAGCTTCGGCGGGGGCATAGCCCTTTCCCTTCACCGTGCAGCAATGGATCAAAACAGGGCCGGTGGCCCGGATCCGCGCCGCGCGCAAGACGCTCAACAGCTGGTCCATGTCATGGCCGTTGATCGGGCCGATGTACTGAAAGCCGAGACTCTCGAACAATGTGCTTTGCTCGGCCACCGCACCCGTAACCATCTGGCGCGCGCGGCGGGCGTGTTCGCGCAGCGGGCCGGGCAAGGCCGCCTCGAACCCGTCTGCCACTTCCTTTAGCCCGCCCAACGGCGAGGCGTAGAGGCCGGAGAGATATTTGGACATCGCACCCACGGGTGGGGCAATGCTCATCTCGTTGTCATTCAGGATGACAAACATCCGCTTGCCCATGGCGCCGGCGTTGTTCATCGCCTCATAGGCCATGCCGGCCCCGATGGAGCCATCGCCAATGACGGCAATCGCATCACCCGTAGGCTCGCCCATATCCCGCGCCACGGTAAAGCCCAATGCGGCAGAGATGGAGGTGGAGGAATGGGCCGCACCGAAGGGATCAAATTCGCTCTCGGAGCGTTTTGTAAAGCCCGACAGCCCGCCTTCCTGACGCAGCGTGTGCATCCGGTCGCGGCGTCCGGTGAGAACCTTGTGCGGATAGCACTGGTGGCCCACGTCCCAAATCAACTTGTCCCTTGGGGTGTCAAACACCGCATGCAGCGCCACCGTCAACTCGACCACGCCAAGGCTTGATCCCAGATGGCCGCCCGTGGTGGCCACAGAGGAGATTACCTCGTTGCGCAATTCGGTCGCGAGATGCGCCAGTTCCGTATTGGTAAGGGATCTGAGATCTGAGGGAGCGGACACACGGTCCAGATGCGGGGTGGGACGGCGCACGGCAGTCTCCTTTCTCGACATGTTGGCTCTCGAACGGGGTGGCTGGGGTTCCTGTTGGCCGGGGAACAGAGAGTAACACACGCGAAGCGGTCACCCTCTGTCTCCCGTAGCCAACAGGAGGCGTCGTGGGGTCGAGGCCCCCGACAGTTTCAGAACACCCTAGGGACAGAGCGTCTGAACTCGGGGGAGGCGGGGCGCACGCCAGCGGCGCCCGACCTCAAATCGTTTATGCGTGCGCGGATGCTTCCGCAGGCAGCACATAGGACAGCGGTGTTGGATCCGGCGCTTCCTTGGATTCGGCCGGCAGCAGCTTCCCGATCCAGATTGTCGCGGCAAGAAAGATGCCAACGGCGAGGCAGAAGATTGCGGCGTAACCCGCCCCCTTCAGCATCAGCGCCAGGACATCGGCGCGCAGACGGAAGGGCGTGTCATTGGCCGTACCCAGATAATCGTGATTGTCACTCATGTCTCGATCTCCTTAATCAAGCGGCGCGTAGCCGTGGTCTTGGGCCCAGATGAACCAGTTGTCGACAACCGTGCCGGTCAGCAGGATCCCGATACCACCCGTCAGAGTGGTGAGAACTGCGAACCACCAGGCCCAGCGGTGAATCCCTTCCATCGTCGCGTTGAAGCCCATGGTCCAGCGCCAGAAAAGTGCGGCACGTTCAGAGGCTGTCCCGCGGTCCACGATCTGTTCGATCTCGCGCTCGCCGCCGTAACGGCTGACGGCGAGGATCGTGGCACCGTGCATGGCGAACAACAGGGCGGAACCGTAAAGGAACACAATGCTAAGCGCATGGAACGGGTTGTAGAAGAGGTTGCCGTAGGTCAGCGAAAAGAGGTTTGTCCAGTCAAGGTGCGGGAAGATGCCGTAAGGCACAGCCTCGGACCATGATCCCATCAGGATGGGACGGAACAGGCCCAGCACAAGAAACAGCCAAATCGCAGAGGCAAAGGCCCATGCAACATGTTTGCCCATGCCCAGCTCTTCGGCGCGCAGGTAGGTGCGGATCCACCAGCTGATCACAGAGATCAGCAGGAAGAAGCTGGCAATCAGCCACCATCCGCCCTCATCCAGTGGCGCAAAGCCCAGCCCGTAGTCTGACGAAGGCGGCTCAAGCGCCATCCAGAACAGCTCGCGCATGAACAGCGCAGGAGAGTAGTCAACCTGCCACCAGAAGTTCATGCCGACGATGAAGAACCAGATAAAACCTGTCGCCAGTGACACCACACCGAAGGTGCCCAAGTAGATCGGGCCCAGCTGTGCGTTGCCAAACAGACCGGCCAGCGAGCTGAACGAAGTTCCTGTCGTGCGTTCCCGGGCCAGCATGCCTTGCGGGTCGATGCCCATTTCAGGCGGTCCCTGGACCTGAACCTGGGTGAAGATGTTTTGATATTCAGCCATGTCTCATGTCCTCCTTAAAGATCCGCCCACCAGGGCAACAGTGCATACCAGTCCCACCATGCGCTCCACTGGTCGAACCAGATGGTGCCCGAGATGACGATACAGATCGCGCTCCACAAACCGGCATTCAGCGCCAGTAGCAGACCCAGACGGTGGATACCGAGCGGCCCTACCGAATAGCCGATCAGATCGCGGAAATAGGTATCTTCGTGATCCGGTGTCGCGATGGTCTTGCCCTTGCCGGGGTTGACCGCGGACAGAACGAGGCTGCCGTGCAGCGCCAGCGCCAGACACGTTGTAAAGAAGAACGTGATCGCGACCATATGCGCCGGGTTGTAGTGGAAGTTGCCATAGGAATAGCCCACGTTATTCACCCAATCGAGGTGGCTGAATATCCCGTAGGGAAAGCCGTGACCCCATGCGCCCATCAACAGCGGACGAATGATCACCAGCGTCACATAGGCCAGGATCGCCACGCCGAATGCGACGGGCACGTGATAGCCCATCCCCAGCTTGCGGCAAATCTCGACCTCCCGCAGCGCCCATGAGCAGAATGCAAAGGTCGCGCAGATTGTGATCACCTGCCACAATCCGCCTTCTGCCAGCGGTGCAACCCCAAGGCCCACCTCCAGCGATGGCGGATCAATCGAGATCAGCCAGGGGTTCCACGTGTGGCCCAACGAGGCGCCGTAGAAAATCATAATTGTTCCGAGTGCAGCAAAGAAAAATGTCGTGACGCCGAAAAAGCCGACATAAAAAGGGCCCACCCAGAAGTCGAACAGGTCTCCGCCCACCAGTGTCCCACCTCGGACACGGTATTTTCTTTCGAAGCTGAGCTGTGCCATCTTCCGTCTCCTTATGCGCCCCTACCCAACCGGGGGGCAGACCTGCGCGCTAATCATTGACCAGGGTTGCCGTGGGCGGCAGAGCATCTGCCGCGCCGCCCACAGCGTGTTCGTGCTACTGAGCTTATTCGCCGGCTTCTGCCGCACCGAAGGCGCGGTTGAACCAGTTGGTCTCTGGATTGCTGAGCAGGACGAGGTGAATCATCGCCGCCAGCAAGAAGAGGAACACGCCCTGCGCCACGAAAACGCGACGGGGGTCAAAGATCAGCCAGATTTTGTAAAACTGTGCCATGTTAGATATTCCTTCCGTTTACCAGGCGAACCAAGGCAGTTTGAAATAGGTCAACAGGTGGGCGACGCATGCCACGATCGTGAAGATCATGAAGCCGCTCATGTAGACCGAGTGCAATTCCTGCGCTTGCTCGTCTGTCAAACCTGTGAAGGACAGGTCATTTTTATCAGCCATGTTTTTTCTCCTAGAAAAATTAGGTCCGACGCCGCGCATCCCCCGCGGCCGGGTCACAACAGGGGCTCGCCCCCTGCTTCAATCCACCAATCCCTTGGGGGGAATGACGAATATCTGAATGCCCTGGTCCCTCAGAAGCAAAAACTCTGGTCCGGTCCGCGCCGCTTACGCGGAGAAGATCCGGGGTGTGATAATCTGCGCCTGGCTCCACGCAGCTTTCACAGGCCCGCGCGATGGCAGGGCCAGTTGCCGTACTGCTGTCAGCGTCCATGTCAGAATCGCCAGCGGCAGTGTGGCCACAAAAATGATCGCGAAATACACGTAGTATTCCCGCTGGCTGGCGGTGCTACTGCGCTTGCGCGGCATGCTTGTATCATTGGTAAAATCAGTCATTTCGTTCCTCCCGAACTGGGTTGAAGACCAATCACCGTTTCCAGAACCACCCGCTCCGCACCGCTGTCCAGCGCGCGCTTTTCAGCTTCGTCACGCAGGGTTTTGGCCGCAGAGATGCGGGTCAGGATCGGATGTGTCGCCACGATTTCATCGAGGCGGGCCTGAGCGTCGGCATCCCAAGGGAAGTCACGGCGCAAAGGAGTGGGTGTTGCAGGCGTCGCGTCCATCTCACTGCCCAGGGGCAGGATGTGGAACAGCGCATCAAACAGGCCATTGCAGACCTCTTGCAACAAATAGGTGGCACCAGCATAGCCCATGAAGGGCGTGCCCGTGGCGCGGCGGATCGCGGCGCCCGGAAAGCTGGCGGGAATAAACGTAGGTGCCGGACCAAAGCCCGATTTCATCTCGGCGAGGTACATCTTTTCGTTGATGCTCCCCATCACGATCAGCGGCCGCTTGGTATGGATCAGGCTACGCACTTCGTCGTTGTTGGTCTTCTTGCCGCGTGTACGTGCAACGGCAAAGGCGCAGGGCAGCCCCAGATCTTCCTCAAGGAAATTCCGGATACCGCGCGCATAGGTTTCGTTCGCCACGATCCCGAAGGACGCCGTGGCAAAGAAATCCTGCGTGACAGAGCGCCACAGATCCCAGACCGGCTTGATGGTCGAGTGTTTTTCGCACTCGATAAACGGCTCGGGGTCCAGCCCCAGCATCTCGCCCAGCTTGCGCAGGAATTTTGTGGTGCTGTCAATTCCGACAGGCGCCTGAAGGTACGGCTTGGCCAACACTTCGCACAGACCCCGGCCAAACTCGCGGTACATGCAGATGTTCACATCCGAATTCACCAGATTGCGCATCTCGCCCACATGTGCACCCAAGGGCATCACCATGTTGACCTCGGCCCCAATCCCCTCGACCAGACGCCGGATCTCGGCCAGATCCGAGGGCATGTTGAAGGTGCCATACATCGGCCCGAGGATGTTGACGCGCGGCGCCGACCCCTCCTCGCGTTTCACTTCCTTGGGCATACGGCCCTTGGTCATGCCAAACTCGGTAAAGATCCAGGTCATCGCGCGGTCTGCGGCTTCCCACTGGTCCTCATCAATCGTGCGCGGCAGAAACCGCTGGATGTTGGTCCCCGCAGGCGTCACGCCTCCGCCGATCATCTCGGCGATGGAGCCCGTCACAACAACCGCAGGCAGCGCCGGATCCAGCACACCCCAGGCGCGTTTCATCGCTTCCTCGGTCCCCGATCCCATCTCGCCCTCGCCCAGACCGGTCACCACAATCGGCAACTCATGCGGCGGCAGCGCATCGGTGTAATGCAGGACAGACGTCACCGGCAGGTTTTCACAGCCCACAGGCCCGTCGATCACACATTGCAATCCCTTGACGGCACAGAAGGCATAGACAGCTCCCCAATATCCGCCCGCGCGATCATGATCCTGCACTAGCATGATACACCCCCCGCATATGTCATTTGGCCGGAAATACTCCGGGGGTATGGGGGCTGGCCCCCATGTCTGAGGCTTGCCACGCGCTCAGCGCATTTATGAGAATAAATACGCATCAAATCATCTGCTCCGCTTTCGCGGCCTTCGCGGCGCGCTCGAGCTTCTTGGCGTTCAGCGCCCGGAACTCGGGCTTGAGGTTCGGAGACCCCTCCCAGACACCAGCAGTATCGCCAGTGCCCACGCCCTCGAAAAACGCTTTCATCTTGCCCATGCGGTCCTTGTTGCCCATGGCCGCATTGACCACTTCCTGCAACGATCCGGCACCAGCCACACCCATCAGGGGGCGCGCAGAGATGAGGTTGGTAAAGTACAAGGACGGGATGCCCAGCTCCTTGCCCTTCTGGACAACGGGCGTTGTGCCGATCGCCAGATCGGGCTGCACAGCTTCCATCGCCGCGCAATCATCTTCCAGAGACGCTCGGAACTTAACCTTCACGCCGCGCGCTTCCAGCCATGCCGCATCGGCTGCGGACCATTCAGATTTGGCACAAGCCGTCCCGACATAGGGCACATTGGCCCCGCTCTCGATCAGCAAACGCGCCACCAACAGCTCGGAGCCTTCATAGCCAGACAGCGTGATCGTGCCCTTGATGGGGGTCGCGGCAAGAGCGCCCTTGATAGCGGGCAGGAACATGTTTTGCGCCTGCGCCACCTTTTCGGCGGACAAGCCAAAAATCTCGCCAATGCCCTTCAGCCAGCTTGCCGTACCATCAAGACCCACGGGCGCTGAGCCCAGAACCGGACGGCCCGCGGCCTGAAACTCGCGCACGGCGGCAGTATAGAACGGATGGATCGCCGCCACCGCACCGCAATCGAGTGCGCCATAAAGCTCGCGCCATTCACGGCAGGGCACAACGGGACCGGCGGCAAGACCCAGCGGCGCCAACATCTGGCCGATCATCATCGGGTCAGCCGGAAACATTTCACCCAAAAGGCTCACTGTCGGGCGATCGGATTTACCACTCGCCGGCATCGGCACGGGGCCTGCCTTGATCTCTTCGCGGGCGTATTTCAACATCGCACCGGCCAGCACATCCTTGGCCTCGGCGTGGGTCGGGATGCCAAATCCGGGCACGTCGATACCGATGATCCGCACACCATTGATCTCGCGCGGCAGCAATCGCAGCGGCACGCCGGAGGCCGTCGGCACGCACAGGTTGGTCACGATAATCGCATCGTTCTTATCCGGATCAGCCATATCATGGACCGCCTCGCGGATGTCCTCGAACAGTTTGCCCGTAACCAGCGTCTCGGAATTGAACGGCACATAGCCGACAGAACGGCGCGCGCCGTAAAAGTGGCTCACGAAAGTGAGACCGTAAACACAGCAGGCAGAACCTGACAGCACTGTGGCCACCCGCTTCATCCGCAGGCCCACGCGCAAACTGCCGAAGGCGGGGCACATGCTTTGCGGTTGGTCATGGGGGCCGGTGGGATAATCTTTTGCAAACTGGTCGAGCATCTCGGAGTTGCCCGCCAGACGCGCGGCCTTCTCCATCTCGGAGCCGGACGCACAGCTCAGCCCGTCTTGGGTCAGCGGCACATCGCGATTTTCGACCGCAGTACCTGTCTTCACCTCGACAGTGTCTGCACCGTCATATTTCAGCTCTTCACTCACGAGGAATACCTCGCGCGCGGCAGGTCAGGGCCGTCACTGTCTGCAAGCGGTTTTTTCGTATGAACCATGTCGGTGACATTGGAACGGTCGTCATTGCCCCCCGCACGTGTTTGCGCGGTCTCGCTGAACTGTCCTCGGGCAATATCGCTGAGCACGCGGCGGATCTTCTCCGGCTCCGCTTGTGCCAGCGCCGCCTCAAGTTCGCGCAAGATGTCGTCTTTATACGGCATCATAAATGACCTCGAGGCTCTCGACTGGCATCGCGTTCTTGCCGCGCATGTCTGCGTCTGTAGCAGGCTCCAGCGTCACGTTGCCGCCGGTTTCGGAGGCATCGAACAGATCTAGCAGACCGTCCTGTGTCAGCGGGTTCGGCCGCACCGGCGGTGCCACGGCCACCTCGTCGCCCAGGGCGGCAAACAGCGCGCCCCACTGGCTCTGCATGGTCCCGACAATCTGGTAGTTCGCGGATTTCTTGCGCAGGTCGTCGTCCTGCGGAATCGCGGCCAGCACAGGGATATCTACTGCCTTGGCAAATGCCGCCGCTTCGCCCGAGCCGTCATCCTTGTTGATCACAAGGCCGGCCACGCCGACGTTACCACCCAGCTTGCGGAAGTACTCCACCGCCGAGCAGACGTTGTTGGCCACATAAAGCGATTGCAGATCGTTGGAGGCAACGAGAATAACCTTCTGCGCCATGTCCCGTGCGATAGGCAGGCCAAAACCGCCGCAGACCACATCACCGAGGAAATCGAGCAGGACGTAGTCAAAGTCCCAATCGTGAAAGCCCAGCTTCTCCAACAGCTCGAAGCCGTGGATGATCCCGCGCCCGCCACAGCCACGGCCCACTTCCGGCCCGCCCAGTTCCATCGCAAAGACACCGCCCCGTTTGAAACAAACGTCGCCGATCTTCACTTCTTCACCGGCCAGCTTCTTGCGGGTCGAGGTTTCGATAATGGTCGGGCAAGCTTTGCCTCCGAACAACAGTGAGGTGGTGTCGGATTTCGGGTCGCACCCGATCAGCAAAACGCGCTTGCCCTGCTCTGCCATCATGTGGCTGAGATTCGCGAGAGTGAATGATTTACCAATCCCGCCCTTGCCGTAGATCGCGATGATCTGCGTCTTGGAGGTTGGCGCGTCATGGATGATGTCCGCCAGATCTTCGTTTGCCTCGTCGCGCAAACGCTGGTCGAACTCGGAAATGGTGCCGCCGTCTTTGAGATTTGGGATATCAGTTGTCATGCGTGACCTTTCCAGTCGAGTATCATTTTCAGGCAGCGCGCATCATCAAACGCAACGGGATAAGCATCCGCCGCCTTGTTTGCGGGCATTTGATGGGTGATGAGCCCGTCCAGATTGAGATTGCCGCTTTCCACCAGTCCACGGGTCGCGATGAGATCGTCACGGGTCCATTCCGCTGCGACGCGGAAACGGGCCTCTTTCATAAAGGCCGGCGGGAAGGCAAAACTGACCGCGCCGGAGTAGAAGCCCGCCAGCACAATCTCGCCGCCCTTGGCGATACGCCCGATCAGCTGGCCCAGAATACCGTCCGCGCCAGAGGCGTCGTAGACTGAAGTGTAATCATGACGCGGGTCATCATCGGGGTGCAGCACGCTGTAGCCCTCGGCACCCGTGCGGCGATCGGCGTTCAGATCCCAGACCGTGGGCGCAGGCGCACCGGCTGCAATGGTCAACCGCGCGAGCAACCGACCCAGAACGCCGTGACCGACAATCAGATCCGGCACTGCCTTGTGCGGCCCCGCCATGGCATGTCGCGCAGTTGCCGCGAGCGCCAGAAGCGCCCCTTCGGCCCCAAGACCCGCATCTATTCGTGTGGCGCGCGCCGCATCACTGACCAACAGGCTGGACGCCCCGCCAAACAGGCCAAACGCGCCGTCAAAGCAGTTGGCACCCGGCACAAACACCCGGTCACCGACTTTGAAATTTGTGTTGCTCCCCGCCTCGACCACTTCGCCCGCGGCCTCGTAGCCGGGCACCAGCGGATATCCCATGCCGGGAAAGGGCGGCATCGCCCCGGACCAGAACAGCTTTTCCGTGCCCGTGGAGATGCCCGAATGGCTGACCTCGACGACAATGTCATCCTGTGTGGGCGCGGTCACGTCCAGCACATCAAGCCCGATCTTCTTAGGCTCTGAAAGAATGACAGCAGTGGTCTGCACGGTGATGTCCTTATTTCCCTGTTTGCCGCCTACCCCTTGAAAAGGGACTCGGTGCGACAATTTGTTCTATCTGTAATACTAACTAGACATATTAAAGTGTCAACTAGGTTAGACACTTCATGTCGGGAAAGCTGCTCAGGGCTTTCGCGCTTCGACACAAGAGGTGACAAATGCGCGGCGGGCCTTGGGTGTTTTGACATCCTCAAACCCTGCCGCATGGCACAGTGCTGCAATCTCATAGGCCGAACGGGTGCGCCCGGTACGCATCGCCAGCGTATACAACGCGAAATAGGCATCCCCCGCTTTCGTGGGCTGGGCGCCACCGGTCATCGGCTCAGAGATGATCAGCCGCCCGCCACTGGGCAGCGCGGCAAAGCATTTCGCCAGCAGATCGGTGACTGTCCCGTCACTGTGGTCATAGAGTACACGCACAAGGCTGATGGCATCCGCCCCCTTTGGCAGCGCCTCCTCCCGAAAAGAGCCGCCGATGATTCTGGCCCGTGCACTCATCCCGGCCGCGGCGAATCGGCTGGTGGCAGAGGGCGCAACTTCGGGCAGATCAAAGAGCATTAACGAAAGGTCTGCGTAGGCCGCGCCCACCGCCGCCAGAAACGCGCCAGAGCCGCCGCCGATATCCATCAGCGTGCCGATGCCCGAGAAATCGACCGTGGCCAGTGTATCGTCTGCGACCAGCAGCTGACTCTGCGCCATGAGATCAGAATAGGTCGCCGCCACCCCTGCATCCATCGCGCCGCCAAAGACGTAGGGCCAGAAATCCGCCAGCTCCGTCTGCACTTCGCCCCGGAAAAAGGCGACCGGATCCGAGAGATCACGGTAGAGTACGTCATGGTGGGCGATCATCTGGCTCAGCCCCGGCACGCCGACCAATGCAGCACCCGTGCGCGTCAGCCCAAAGCGTCCGCCGCGTCGCGCCTTCAGCACCCGCAGCGCAACGCCCGCACGCAACAGGATCTGCATCCGGTCCGGCGGCACTGCGGTGCGCGCGGCCAATGCCTGCGCATCCTGCGGACCGTTCATCAGGATTTGAGGGATCTCAAGCTGCACCAGCGCCGACAGGATCTGGGAGTGGCAAAACCCGGCCAACAGGTCGAAC
>Ga0210307_1215650_pt1 | contig 10704 bp, 10 predicted proteins | sample R1073metaT_FD_159690 | JGI IMG/M metagenome (GOLD analysis project Ga0210307, IMG submission 159690) | Metatranscriptome of estuarine water microbial communities from the Columbia River estuary, Oregon, United States - R1073 (Metagenome... | ecosystem: Environmental > Aquatic > Marine >...
CCGATGTCAGCCGCGAACAGGTTGCGCGTATGTGTGCGGCCGACATCACGCGTTTCTGCTATACCTTTGACGGCTGAGTGTTTCTTCAACTCAGGGGGGGGAATATTTATCTAATTTCCCCTCTGTATACATTTAGGGCGTGTAAATTGGCACTCAAATCCACAATATCTTAATAAATACGCGTCCATTGTTGTCCATATTAGTGACGATGCCTCAAATCTGCCGCTTTTCGGCTGTCAGATCGCGCCGAAGATATACGCAACTGAGGTCATCTAAATAATGCCCCTACTTGTGCGGGGGACACCATGAGGATGGAAATGATGTTTGGAACGGGTTTGAAAATGCGTCATCAGAACCACCGCACCGTCGAAATGACGGGCGCGTTTGATGGGGGCATTGCGACACTCAGCCACGGTTTGAGAGTTGGAACTCGGGTCGCAAGCCATCTGGGATGGCGCGCGATTGATGCGCTGGCAGTTGGCGACAAAGTGCTCACATTTGATCATGGTATGCAGGATGTCGTGGAAATCCGCCGCGCCCATGTCTGGCTGGATGCGTCTGATACGGCCGAGGTTTTCTGGCCCGTTGTGGTCCCCGCCTGGGCGCTGGGCAATCGTGAGGATCTGACGCTGCTGCCCGATCAAGGTGTGATGATAGAAAGCGACGCTGCGCTGGATATGCTCGGTGATCCCTTTGCCATTGTGACGGCCCACAGCCTTGTCGGTTTGCGCGGTATCCACCGCCGCCAACCGAAACAGCGGGTTGAGCTGGTTGCCGTTTACTTCGAGCATGATGAAGTGATTTTTGCCGAAGGGGGCGCATTGATCCATTGTCCGGGCGATATGTCGTCGCTGGACAAATTTATGAATGCGGCACCGCAGACCTACCGTGTCCTGACAGGCGAACAGGCGGGCGATCTGGTGATGCATATCACGATCGAGGACAGCCTTCGCCTTGCGTCCTGTGACGCAATGTATCAGGCGGCAACTGCTTAACAGCTTTTGGGTCGGTAATAAAAAAGGGGCACCAGAGGCGCCCCTTTTATTTTCTTGCGCGGCTTCGGCTCAGGCCGCGTTTGCCGCTTTGGGGCCGAAGCGACCATAGAATGTCTGGTTCTTATCCGCCATTTCGCGCAGCAGGTCGGGGCATTTGAACCGCTCGCCGAATTGCGCTTCCAACTGGTCACAACGTTCGGCGGCGTAGGGCGTGCCGATCATGTCCAGCCATGAGAACGGGCCACCGGACCAAGGGGCAAAGCCCCAACCCAGGATCGCGCCCACGTCACCCTCGCGAATGTCCATCAACACGCCTTCTTCCAGCGCACGCACGGCTTCCAGCACCTGAACAAACATCAGACGGTCCTGAACGTCTTGCAGCTTGGGCTGTTCTTCGGCCAGCGGGTATTTGTCCTGCATTCCGTGCCAGTACCCCAGACGCTTGCCCTTTTCGTCATAGTCGAAATAGCCGGCCTTTGTCTTGCGGCCCAAGCGGCCTTTCTCTTCCAGCCAGACAATCAGGTTATCCGCCTCGGACGCCGGATAGGCATTGCCCATGGCAGCCTTGGTGGCGCGCATGATTTTGGTGGCAAGATCGACAGAGGTCTCGTCGCCCAATTGAACCGGACCGACAGGGAAGCCCAGCATCTGCGCGGCTTGGTCGATGTACCACGGTGCCACGCCCTCGGTGATCATGCGGTTTGCCTCGCCGCCGTAGGGGATGATGCAGCGGTTGGCGTAGAAGAACCGGGCATCGTTGACCACAATCGGTGTCTTGCGGATCTGGCGCACATAATCGAGCGCTTTGGCCACTGCACGGTCGCCTGTTTCAGCGCCTCTGATGATCTCGACCAGTGCCATCCGCTCAACAGGTGAGAAGAAGTGGATGCCGATGAACTGCTCTGCGCGGCTGGAAGCTTTGGCCAGATCAGTAATGGGCAGGGTGGAGGTATTGGAGGCGTAAATGCAATCCGCAGGGATAACCGCCTCGACCTTTTTGGTCATCTCGGCCTTCACCGCAGGGTCTTCGAACACGGCTTCGATGATCAGGTCGCAGCCTTTGAGCGCATCCAGATCGGCAGTCGCGGTGATCAGCGACAGCAGCGCTTCTTTCTTCTCGGGCGTTGCCTTTTTGCGGGCGATGCCTTTGTCCATATAGCTCTCGGAGTAGGCTTTGCCTTTGTCCGCGGCGGCCTGATCACGGTCGATCAGAACAACTTCGATACCGGCCTGCGCGGATACCAATGCAATGCCCGCACCCATCATGCCTGCGCCCAAAACGCCCAGCTTTTTCACGCGCTGGTCAGGGACACCTTCAGGGCGCACAGCGCCTTTTTCCAGTGCTTCCTTGTTGAGGAACAGCGAGCGGATCATCGCGGAGGACGTCGGGTTCAGCAGCACGGAAGTGAACCAGCGTGCTTCGATCTTGAGGGCCACATCAAAGGGCACAAGTGCGCCTTCGTAGACGGCGGACAGCAGGGCTTTGGCCGCAGGGAAGACACCTTTGGTCTTGCCGTTGATCATTGCAGAGGCACCCACAAAGGTCATGAAACCGGCCGGATGGTACGGTGCACCGCCGGGCATCTTATAGCCCTTGGCGTCCCATGGCTTGAGAATATCGGCGTCCGTGGCAGACAGAACCCACGCTCGGGCATCTGCCATGGGATCATCGCTGACCTCGTGAATGATGCCTGCCTTTTTGGCGGCATCAGGTGCAACCATCTTGCCTTCCAGCAAGAAGGAGGAAGCCCCCATTGCGCCCAGCATGCGCGCAAGGCGGGTTGTGCCGCCCGCGCCCGGGAAAATTCCAACCAGAATTTCAGGCAGGCCGATGCGGGCCTTGGGGTTGTTCGCGGCAAAAATGCGGTGAGTGGCCAAGGGCAGCTCAAGCCCGATACCCGCCGCAGTCCCCGGTAGAACGGACGCGATAGGTTTGCCGCCTTTGTTCGTCTTGGGGTCCATGCCTGCGCGCTCGATCTTGCGCAGCAGGTGGTGCATTTTCATCGTGCCTTCAAACAGGCCCTTGGCCGGATCATCGCCCGCATCTTCACGCATTTTTGCCAGCAGGTTCAGGTCCATGCCACCTGCAAACGATCCCGCTTTGCCAGAGGTGATCACGATGCCTTTCACAGCCTCATCGGCAAGTGCAGCATCAACGCAATCGTTCAGCTGGGTCAGCCCTTCGATGGACATCACATTCATGGATTTGTCAGCGACATCCCAAGTGATGGTGGCGATGCCATCGGCATCTGTCTTCATTGTAAAATCGGTCATGTGTTTCTCCCGGCGTTGGGTTTTCTCGAAGGGCGGTCAGATTGGTAGTCCGAAAACTTTACCAGCAGCATCTCGATCAGCGCCAAAGTGGCGTCCGGCCCGCTGCTACAATCTTCCTCGCTCAAAAGGATACGTTTGAAGTCGTTGAATTCTTCCCGATCGATGTCATCGCTGGGGTCATTCTTGTGTTTGAAAAACAACGGCGGATCATTCTGGAACAGGCGTACATAATCGCCGTTATGGGCGACCATGATTTCCAATTCGTTCATGCCGTTGGCAGCCGCCAGTTTGGCGACCGCATGAAAGGGATGCGTGTGTCCGGCCATTACACGCGCTCGATAATGGTGGCGGCACCCATGCCGGAAGCGATACACAGCGTCGCAAGGCCCACCTCTTTGTCGGCGCGCTCCAGCTCGTCCAGCAGCGTGCCGATGATCATCGCACCGGTGGCGCCCAGCGGGTGACCCATGGCGATAGAGCCGCCGTTCACGTTCACGCGGTCATGATCGACGTTAAACTTGTCCATGAACAGCATGACAACAGAGGCAAAGGCTTCGTTCACTTCAAACAGGTCAATGTCTTTGATGTTCATGCCATTGTCCGCAAGAATTTTCTCGGTCACCGGCACGGGGCCGGTCAGCATGATTGTCGGGTCGGTCCCGATTTTGGCGGTAGCGCGAATGCGCGCACGGGGCTTGAGGCCGTATTTCTCGCCGAATTCCTTGTTACCGATCAGGATAGCAGCCGCGCCGTCAACGATGCCGCTGGAGTTGCCGGCATGGTGGATGTGGTTGATTTTTTCCAGATGCGGGTACTTCAGCAAGGCGACCTTGTCGAAGCCGGGCATCACTTCACCCATGGCCTGAAAGGCGGGGTTGAGCGCGCCAAGCGATTGCATGTCGGTTTGCGGGCGCATGTATTCATCGTGGCTGAGGATCTCGAGGCCGTTCTGGTCACGAATTGTGATGACAGATTTTGCAAAACGCCCTTCGTCCCATGCCTTCTTGGCCCGCTGTTGCGAAGCAATGGCGAGCGCGTCAGCCTGATCACGGGTAAATCCGTATTCGGTGGCGATGATGTCCGCCGAGATACCTTGCGGCACAAAATACTGGTCCATCGCGATGCTGGGATCAGCAGCAATTGCAGCACCGTCGCTGCCCATCGGCACGCGGCCCATCATTTCCACGCCACCCGCGATATAGGCCATGCCGGCCCCGCCGCGTACTTGGTTGGCGGCAAGGTTTACAGCTTCCATACCGGAGGCGCAGAAACGGTTGATGGCAAGGCCCGGAATGCGTTCATCCAGATCAGAGGCCAGCACGGCGGAACGCGCAAGGCAGCCGCCTTGCTCCATGACCTGCGTGACGTTGCCCCAGATCACATCCTCCACGGCGTGACCTTCGAGGTTGTTGCGCTCTTTCACGGCGTTGAGTGTCAGTGCAGAGAGACGCAGCGATGTCAGTTCGTGCAATGCACCATCGCTGCGTCCTTTGCCGCGCGGCGTGCGCAGGGCGTCATAGATATAAGCTTCGGTCATGGGGTGTCCTTTCAATCTCGTTTATTCAAAGACTGCAGCAATCTGGCGTGCAGTCTGGTGAGGTATCGGCGGCGCTGCTTTTCCCGCGCGGGCAATAGCAGCCCGCGCAAGGGTCGCAATAATCGTACCAGCGGGCTTCTCGCTTTTTCTGCGGGCCGTCCCCATCGTCGTTCCGGTCATCAGATAAGGTCAGTGCTGCCTGTTTGCAGGCCGCAAATCGTTTCAGGATCTTGGGCAAAGCCGCGAGCGTGCCGAGATCAGCGATGGCGTGTTTGGCAAAACCCGAATACCTCGCTCCGCAATGTGCAAGCCTGTAGGCGCAGCCATAGCCTTTGCGCGGTGACACATACCGCTCATAGGCATTTATTGCCCCAAGGGCTGGCCGGCCCAACATGGTTTACGCGCGATCTGCCGGAGAGCCGGGCATCAGGTCGTAAGGTGATTTCCAGCCCGGCGTTTCAGAGATGCGTGTTAGCCATGCGTCAATATTGGGGTGGGCACTGCGGTCAAAGCCGAAAGGCTCAGGGTAGTAGAGATAGCCACAGCAGCTAAAATCCGCATTTGTCATGGTGTCACCGACAATCCACTTCCGGCCCGCAAGATGGTTATCGAGAAGTCCGTAAGCCGCGGCAAGGCGCCCTTGATTAAAAGCAATCACTTCTTTCGGTTGCTTGTCGGCAGGCAGAAAATTCATCAAGAACCGCGTCATGCCGGCCATCGAGCTGAGCTTGTGGTTGTCCCAGAGCACCCAGCGCATGATCTCGCGGCGCTCGGCTGCGTTTTTACCGCCAAACTTGCCGGATTTCTCTGCGACGTAGTCCTGAATGACCCCGGATTGGGTCAATCGGACATCACCATCAATCATTACAGGGGCTTCGCCCAATTCATTAACAGATGCGCGATACTCCGGTGTGCGGGTTTCACCACCAAAGAAATCAACCTTGACGGGCTCCCAGGCAAGTCCCGAGAGTTCCAGAGGAAGGGCGGCCTTGTAAGCATTTCCGCTTTCGCCAAAGCAGTAGAGTTTAATGGTCATCGCTAGAGTGTCCTTCAATAGTGGGCGTGCCGTTTTGGGCAAGCTGCGGGATTGGGATATGAAAAAGGGTGCAAGTACGTAAGGCGGTGGCAGAACGGGCGGAACGGTGCCTTGTTGCACCCTTTTCTATATCCCATTCCAACATCAGACACCTTGAACGGCCCTTAGAGATTGCGCGCAATCAGCTCCTTCATAATTTCGTTGGTGCCGCCATAAATCCGTTGTACGCGCGCGTCTGTCCACATCTCGCCAATGGCATATTCCTGCATGAAGCCGTAACCACCATGCAGTTGCAGGCATTCGTCCAACACCTCGCCTTGGGTGTCTGTGAGCCAGTATTTTGCCATGGCGGCGCGGTCTACTGTCAGCTCGCCGCGCAGATGCTCGGCAATACACTGATCGAGGAAGGCGCGTGCGACTGTGGTTTTGGTTTTGCATTCGGCCAGTTTGAAGCGTGTGTTCTGGAATTGGGTCAACGGGCCGCCAAAGGCTTCGCGGGTTTGGCAATATTCTATTGTGCGGGCGACGGCGCCTTCCATGGCGCCCACAGCCTCGCAGGCAATGATCAGGCGCTCTTGGGGGAGCTGCTGCATCATTTGATAGAAGCCTTTGCCCTCTTCCCCACCGAGGATGTTTTCCGGCGGGATTTCGACGTTGTCAAAGAACAGCTCGGAGGTGTCCGAGGCGTGTTTGCCGATTTTTTCAAGGTTGCGGCCGCGCTGGAAGCCGGTGGCGCCTTCTGTCTCGACCAGGACGAGGCTCACGCCTTTTGAGCCGGCGTTCGGGTCGGTTTTGGCCGCGACAATGATCAATTCGGCATGCTGGCCGTTAGTGATAAAGGTCTTTTGTCCTGACAGCCGGTAGGCGTTGCCGTCCTTGATAGCTTTGGTCTTGATGTTCTGGACATCCGATCCGGTAGAGGGTTCGGTCATTGCCAACGCTCCGACCATCTCGCCAGAGATCATCTTGGGCAGCCAGCGCTGTTTTTGTTCTTCGGTGCCGTAGTTGAGGATGTAATGGGCAACGATACCCGAGTGAATGCCTGCACCCCAGCTTGCCAGATTGGCGCGCGCGCTTTCGATCAGGATTGCGGCTTCATGGCCGAAATCGCCGCTTGCGCCGCCGTATTCCTCGGGAATGGACGGGCACAGCAGGCCAAGGGCTGCGGCCTCGTTCCATGTGCTGCGGTCCATCTGGGATTGTTTGCGCCATGTCTCGAAGCGCGGCGCCCATTCGGTATTGATAAAATTGGCCGCCATATCGGCGAGCATGCGGTGTTCGTCTGTCATCCACGACGAGGTAGCAGGTGCGAAGTTTTTCATTCTGTTATCCAATCACTTTCGCGCGGCCTTTGGGAAAGGTGACGCCTTTGATATCGGGATACACACTGCGCATCAGGTCAATCTGGCCCGCATCCTCGATGCGTATCAGATACCATTTTCCACCGTCTTCCAGAGTGAGTGTCTGGGTGTTGGATTGCAATTTGGTGCCGCCGGGCGTCTGAACAACGGTCCGGGTCGGGATCAACCCGTAGGCGCGGCCTGTGGGCGTTGTCAGGAACTTGGCATTGGCCAGTGACATGCCGAAAGAAACTACTTTGACGTTGCGGGTAGCTTCACGGGTGAGTTTGGCCATTTCGCGGCGCAGCACGGTCTCGGAAACACCGCCGCGGGTGGCGATAGCGGTGATCATACGGGGAGGGACGACATTCACGACTTCAGTTGTGTCACCGTTTACAAAGGCGCGCTCGAAGCCGGCGATGCGTTTGGCAATGTCAGCGCGGTCATTGGCGGGCAATGTATAGGGTGCTGCACATGCCGCAACAAACAGCGCTGTCGCGACTAATAAAATACGGAACATAAAATCGTCTCCTCTCGTGTCGGAAGGCGCGGGATCGCACCCCTTTGATCTGCCGGATGTTAGTCTCCGGTCAGGTCTATTTTTTGCGGTTCTCCAAGTCCGAGTTGAACAGCCTCAGGCGGGCGGTCAGGTTTTCCTCGTTCATGACGGACGAGAAGTTCTCGAACAGGAAGGACAGTGCCTCGCCTTCATCCAATCCGGCATCCGCGCTGAATTTCTTGAGGCGGCGATAACCGTCTTCCGTCATGGCGATGGGAAAGCGGCGGGTCAGGCGAAAGCGTTTTGGCATTGTTTCTCCAGATTGGCAGGCGGGGGAAGGCCCCCGCCAGACCAGCTTAGAAGTTTGCCGCGTCGAGTGCCATAACCGTATCCGCACCTGATTGGATGCGTGTCAGGTGAAGGGCTGTGGCGGGCAGTTGGCGTGCCATATAGTAGCGCCCCGTTGCCAGCTTTGTCTCGTAGAACGTGGCGTCGCTGGTGCCGTTGGCCAAGGCGGTATTTGCGGCTTTGCCCATACGCGCCCACATCAAACCAAGGCAGACATGGCCGAACATGTGCATGAAGTCGTTGGAACCGGCGAGTGCGTGGTTCGGGTTCGTCATGCCGTTTTGCATGAAGTAGATACCGGCGGCTTGCAGATCCTTTGAGGCGGATTTGAGCGGCTCAATGAAGTCTTTGTCAAATGCCGCATCCTGACCTGCGTTGTCTTTGCAGAAGGATTTTACCAGCTCGAAGAAAGCCATCACATGTTTGCCGCCGTCTTGGGCCAGTTTGCGGCCAACCAGATCGAGGGCCTGCACGCCGTTGGCGCCTTCATAGATCATGGCAATGCGGGCATCGCGGGTGAACTGGGACATGCCCCATTCTTCGATATAGCCGTGGCCGCCGTAGACCTGTTGGGCCTTTACCGTCATGTCATAGCCGACATCTGTCAGGAAACCCTTGATTACAGGCGTCAGAAGCGACACGAGGCCGTCTGCGTCTTTATCACCCGAGCGATGGGCGGCATCGATCATGGTCGCCCCCCAGAGGATGAACGCCCGCGCGCCTTCCACAAAGGACTTCTGATCCATCAGGGAGCGGCGGATATCGGGGTGAACGATCAGCGGATCGGCTGGTTTGTCGGGGGCTTGTGCCCCTGTTACCGCGCGGCCCTGAAGGCGGTCGTTGGCGTAGATAACAGCGTTTTCATAGGCGACTTGCGCTTGCGCCAGACCCTGCATGCCGACACCCAGACGCGCTTCGTTCATCATGGTGAACATTGCACGCATGCCTTTGTGCTCTTCACCCAGCAGATAGCCTGTGGCCTCGTCATAGTTCATTACGCAGGTGGAGTTGCCGTGAATGCCCATCTTTTCTTCAATGGAACCGACAGTTGCGCCGTTGCGTGCACCCAAAGTGCCGTCTGCGTTCACGTTCACTTTGGGGACGATGAACAGCGACACGCCTTTGATGCCTTCGGGTCCGCCTTCGATCTTGGCCAGCACCAGATGGATGATGTTGTCGGCCATGTCATGCTCGCCCGACGAGATGAAGATTTTCTGACCGGTGATTTTGTAGGAGCCGTCCGCCTTTGGCACAGCCTTGGTGCGCATCAGGCCCAGATCGGTGCCGCAATGCGGCTCTGTCAGGTTCATCGTGCCGGTCCATTCACAGCTGACCATTTTGGGCAGGAACAGATCTTTTTGCTCGTCTGTGCCGTGCGCAAGGATCGCGGAGGCCGCGCCGTGCGTCAGACCCTGATACATGGTGAAGGCCTGATTGGCAGCCGAGAACATCTCGCCCACGGCAGAACCTATGACAGCCGGCATGTTTTGCCCGCCATATTGCTCCGGCATGTCCAGACCGGGCCAACCGCCTGCCTTGACCTGTTCAAATGCGGCTTTGAAACCGGTTGGCGTATAAACCACGCCATTCTCCAGACGGCAGCCTTCTTTGTCGCCCACAGCGTTCAGCGGGGCCAGAACATCGGATGTCAGTTTGCCTGCTTCTTCAAGGATCGCTGAGGTGAAATCCGGTTCCAGATCGGCATAGCCGGGGATTGTGGCCTCGGTGATCTTGAGCACGTCATGTAGGACAAATTGCATGTCTTTGGTCGGGGGCGTGTAGGTCGGCATTCGGGGTCTCCCTGAAACTGAAGTATAGCGGATTATTGGTGGGTGCGGTTCAGCCTGCTTTGCGGGGCTGGCGCAGGGAGGCGATCATTTTCTCGCCCCATTTCAATTGGTCGCGCAGATCGGTGATGGCGCTGTCCAGGTCGTCGCGCTGACGTTCCAGATCCTCTAGGCGCTTGCAGGCCAGTGCATAGCTCTGCTCCATCTGGCTCTGTTGCCCGTCACCTTTGTAATAGAGGTCCAGCAGCAGCCGGATTTCTTCCAGCGAAAAGCCAAAGCGCTTGCCGCGGATGATCAGCTTGAGCCGGGCGCGGTCGCGTTTGGTGAAAAGGCGTTTTTGCCCTATCCGCTGCGGGAAAAGCAGCTCTTTGGCTTCATAGAATCTGAGGGTGCGCGGGGTGACATCAAAGGTGTCGCACATCTCGCGAATGGTAAGTGTATCGGTGTTCATGTGTCTCTCACGGTTCAAAACGGGACGTGTCATGAAGGGTAGTTTTGTACCCTTATCGCGTTTGTGTAGGGTTACCTAATGCTCCCTTACGTCACTTTCCAGCTTTACGTTTTGTAACCTTACGTCAAGATGCGGGCATCGGCGTTTAGGCAAGTGAACCCGCCTATATTTTCACTGAAGGGTCGGGGAAATATGCTTTACTTAAGATGTTGCGGTGTGGACATATGGACAGTAAAGCGTCGCGAATGGATCTGTGTTATATCCGTTCGGATAGGTCGAGAGATTGCCTAGGGAAGTCAGGAGTTTTTAGGATGACAGTTTTGGTTTTCAGCGCGCCGGAGCCCAAACAGGGGGATTCTGCTCCCTTGGAGAGCTATCTGCAAGCTGCGGCCCTGATCGTTGAAACTGTTGCATTTGAAGTGGCGACAAAGTCCCCG
>Ga0210307_1005414_pt1 | contig 10571 bp, 9 predicted proteins | sample R1073metaT_FD_159690 | JGI IMG/M metagenome (GOLD analysis project Ga0210307, IMG submission 159690) | Metatranscriptome of estuarine water microbial communities from the Columbia River estuary, Oregon, United States - R1073 (Metagenome... | ecosystem: Environmental > Aquatic > Marine >...
GGCCGACAGCACCGCCAACCCCTCTTTGGTGCCACGCACGCGAAGCTCCTCGTCGCGCCCCCCCGCAATCAACTGGCGTGTCTGGGTGAAAAACTCGATCTCGCGGATGCCGCCCCGGCCCAGTTTCATATTGTGACCGGGCAGCGTGATCGGGCCACCAAGGCCCTTATGCTCGCGGATCGCAAGGCGCATATCATGGGCGTCCTGAATGGCGGCGAAATCCAGATGGCGGCGCCAGACAAAGGGGCGCAGCGTGCGCAAGAAGGCATCCCCTACGGCAATATCCCCCGCACAGGGGCGCGCCTTGATATAGGCGGCACGCTCCCACGTCCGGCCCAGGCTCTCGTAATACCGCTCGGCGGCCAGCAGGCCCACGCAGACGGGTGTGACTGCCGGATCGGGGCGCAGGCGCAGATCGGTGCGGAACACATAGCCGTCGCCCGTGATGTCATTCAGGCTAGCCGCCATCGCGCGGGTGGCCTTGATCAGCCCCGCACGGGCCTCCTGAAAATCATCCGGGCTATAGCGACTTTCATCAAACAGGCAGATCAGATCAATGTCGGAGGAATAGTTCAGCTCTCCCGCACCCATCTTGCCCATCGCCAGCACGGTCATGCCCCCTGCGGTTTCGGCATCCTCGGGCGTGAGGCCCGGCAGCTTGCCGCGCCGGATTTGCGCGCCCACAGCCACCCGAAGTGCTGCATGTGCCGCCGCATCCGCATAGTCCGTCAGCGCGCCTGTCACCTCCTCCAGCGACCACGCCCCGCCCAGATCAGCCAAGGCCGATAGTAATGCCGCCCGCCGTTTACCCTGCCGCAGACCTGCGTTCAGCGTGCCCTCATCCAGATCCGCGGGCGCTGCCAGCACTGCGGCCAGTGCGGCCTCGGGTGCGGCAACAGCATCTGCCAGCCAATCGGCCTCTTTTGTGATCAAAGTCGCCAGATAGGGTGCGAGTGCGGCCGTGCCTTTTAGCAAAGGATGCAGCGCCGCATCAAATTGCGCCAGCGGCAGCCCCGTCTCGGCCCCTACAGGTGTGCGCGGGGATCGGGTGAGCCGTTTGGAGAGAGATATATCATTCATATATCCACAGTTACGCCTGCGCGATTGCCCGTCAATGGGCCATTTTCAGAAAATCACCCCCGCCAAGTATCTGAAATAATGAAAGGAACACAAATAATGTAAATAACATTCACATGGTCCCTTGCAAAATCCCCAATCATCGCAAAATTGAGTGATGTGAAAGGCATTAACATAAACATCCTTTCACCGGTGAAGCGCCCCACATCCGGCGGCAGCACACCGCAATAGTGAGGGACTATAATGACTACAATGACTGGCACACCGACCTTCTCGTCCCGCAACCGCAGCCGCGATGGCTGGTTTGTCCGCACCGAAAACTGGCTGGACGAGCGCGGCAAGCCCGCATGGATCGCCGCCATGGTGCTGGGGTTCATCTTTTTCTGGCCCGTTGGCCTTGCCCTTCTGGGCTATATGATCTGGAGTAAACGTATGTTTTCATCATCTTCGCGTAGCTGTAGCCGCAAAATGCACCGCAGCATGACCATGGGCCGCCCCACCGGCAACACCGCCTTTGATGCCTACAAGGCCGACACGCTGAAACGTCTGGAAGAAGAGCAGGACAGCTTCGAGACCTTCCTCGAGCGCCTGCGTGCGGCCAAGGACAAATCCGAGTTCGACGCCTTTATGGACGAACGTGCCACCCGCAAGGATGACACCGCCGAAGCCTAACCGCTTGCAATCCTCCCCGCGCCTGCCCACATCTTGGGGCAGGCGCATCTGCCCCCTGTAAGAAAGACCGACATGACACCTGATCCTGACATCCAGCCGCAATTTTACGAAAGTGTCCCGACGTCGCGGCTGCTGGCCTGGGTGATAGACATCATCGTCACCACCGGACTGGTGCTGTTGATATTGCCGTTTACCGCCTTTACGGGCCTCTTCTTTCTGCCCTTCCTGTTTATCATACTGGGCTTTGCCTACCGCGTTGTCACCCTGTCGCGCGGATCGGCCACATGGGGCATGCGCCTTATGGCGATTGAGCTGCGCACCCGCAACGATGAGCCGTTTGACCTGCCCACCGCCTTTGCCCATACGCTGGGCTATTCCATCAGCGTCGCATTTGCACCGCTGCAACTGATCTCGATCGTCCTGATACTGAGCACCGAGCGCCGGCAAGGCCTCAGCGATATGGTCCTGGGTACCGTCGCTTTGAACAAACGCGCCTGATCCGGCATCAGCCTTATGGTGCCTGTTTAACCAGCAGGTCACTTTAGGGTTTGCGCCCCTGCACAGCCGCGCTATCCTTTTACCCAAATCATCCCATTTGCGAACAGATGTCCGGACCCGCCCCATGCGCCACTCGCTTCCCATTGCTCCGCAGTTCTATGTAACTGCTCCACAGCCCTGCCCCTATCTGGAGGGGCGGATGGAGCGGAAATTGTTTACAGCCCTACAGGGCGAGAACGCGGAGAGGCTGAACAACAGCCTGTCCGCACAGGGGTTCCGGCGCAGCCAGAATGTCCTCTACCGTCCGTCCTGTGCCGATTGCGCGGCCTGCCTCTCCGCGCGCATTGATGTGTCGCGGTTCCAGCCCAGCAAAAGCCAGCGCCGCACGCTCAAACGCAACGCAGGGCTCAGCCGCCGCGCCACGTCCCCTTGGGCCACCGAAGATCAATACGAGCTGTTCCGCCGCTATCTGGACAGCCGCCATGCGGACGGCGGCATGGCGGATATGGATGTGTTCGAATTCGCCGCCATGGTTGAGGAAACACCGATCCGCAGCCGCGTGATCGAATACACCGACGACGAGACCGGTGAGTTGACCGGCGTATGCCTGACCGATGTTCTGGGCGAAGGGGTGAGCATGGTCTATTCATTCTATACCCCCGACCGCCCCAGCGACGGATTGGGAAATTACATCATCCTCGACCATATCGAAATCGCCCGCAGCGCAGGCCTGCCCTATGTTTATCTGGGCTATTGGGTGCCCGGCAGCCAAAAGATGGGCTACAAGGCCAAGTTCTCCGGGCTTGAGGTCTTTATGGGCGGCGAATGGCAGCAGATGCGCGATCCGCAAGGCTTTACCCTCGACCCCCACCCGCTCAGCAACGATCCGATATCCGAGCAGGTCGCAAACATCTCCCTGCCCGATATGGCGCCCAAACGCGGCTAGCAGCGTTGACCCGGCCACCCGAAGCAACAAGAGCACGAATTCTCACTGCCTTCTCGAAATGATCCAGCTTGTGGATTTAAATCCACCATGTCGCCGCCTCCATCAGCAGCGCAGCATCATCATTGCGGTGCGCAAAGAAGGCGTAGCACGACAGGCCCACACGGTCCCCCTTCTGCGCAATTTTTGCGTCACAAACGGCAATCGCCTTCGCTCTCAAACTCGCCCGCATTTACACCTCGTCACTCTCATGTCTTCGCCAGAAAACGCCGCTAATGTAACGATCGGACCCCGCTGAAACCGCTTCTTTATTGTGCTTTTAAACTCAATACCGCCCCTGCTAAATCCACAGTTCCATAAAGAAAAGGGCGCCCTATCGGACGCCCTCTTTTACTGTCTCTCCAAAGCCCGCCCGCTTACGGGATCAGATCCGGCACAATCGTCACAATTGCCGGGAACAACCACAAGATCGCAAGGCCCCCCACCTGGATCAGCACAAACGGAATGATCCCGCGGTAGATGTGCTGTGTCGTGACACTCGCCGGAGCAACGCCGCGCAGATAGAACAGCGCAAAGCCGAAAGGCGGTGTCAGGAACGAGGTCTGCAGGTTCACCGCAATCATGATCGTCACCCATTTGGGGTCGAACGTACCGCCATAGATAACTGGTCCCACGATCGGTACAACGATGTAGATGATCTCGAGAAAATCGAGCACGAAGCCCAGCACAAACAGCACCAGCATCACCAGCAAGAAGACCTGAACCTCGTTGTCGAAGGAGCGCAGGAACTGCTGGATGTAATGCTCGCCGCCAAAGCTGATGACCACAAGGTTCAACAGCTGTGAGCCGATGAGGATCGTAAACACCATCGAGGTCACTTTGGCCGTCTCGCGTACCACGGGCGTCAGAACACCCGATGTCCACAGGATCCAGCAGCTGAACAGCAGGCCGAACACCGCATAGAGATAGGCGCCGTAGGCAACAAAGAAGGCAACCCAATTCTCGAAGCCGACTTCGTCCTGATTGATCCGCAGGTCAAAGTTCACACCGACAAGGATACAGATGATGATCGCCAGTGTGGACCAGATGATCACCTTGGGCGAGCGGTCCAGATCCTTCAGCTTGCGGTAGGCCGCCAGCATGATAGCCCCCCCCGCACCCAGTGCCGCAGCGGGCGTCGGGTTGGTGATACCGCCAAGGATGGACCCCAGCACAGCCACGATCAGAACCAGCGGCGGGAAGACCACGCGGATCAGCTCGTTCTTGGCGCAAACACCCGTCGCATAGACGACACCGTACATCACGGCGGTGAAGGGCAATGCCATCAGCACAACCATCACACCGGGTGACGTGGTCGGACCGACCAGCAGGATATCAACCAGCAACAGCAACACGACACCAATACCGCCGATGATCAGGGGCTTGGTATCCGCTGTGGGCGACACACCGCGTGCAGTTGTCAGGATCAGCGACAGCAGGATCATCAGGACCGCAATGCCGGTTCCGACGGGTGCAGCCGCATCAATCTTTTCCTGCTGTGCAATCGCAAACTGCTCATCCGTCAGTTTGGCGCTTTGGGCCAGACCGCCCGCCGCATCGATTGTTGCCTGTTGCTCCAGTGCAAGGTCCCAACGTTCCTGACCGTGCAACTCGATCATCGCAGCTTTACATTCGTCCCCGACATTGGTCCGCAGGGTGGCGCTTTCGCCGATGTCGGAAAAGCTGGAGATACGCGTGCTCTGGCTGCCGACAAAGCCAAGCGTACCCAAGACAATTATGCCGACAATAATCAGCACTGGCGCGCCGACAAACCATGTAAACGCTTCTGAACGGGTCACAGGCTCGGCGTTGGTGCCCCCCATTGGAACGGCGGGTGCCTTGTCAGGGTAGATCAGCGCATAGCCAAAGGCATAGAGCGCATAAAGCAGCGCCAGCAGGATACCCGGCAGCAAGGCGGCCTGAAACAGCGTACCAACGGAGACAACCGCAGGCTCGCCCAGATAGGTCAGAGCATCGGTACATCCCAGCGAAGAGGCACGCGCCTCTTGTGCGGAGGAATAGAGATCACCCGCCAGTGTGCCCAGCAAAACGATCACGATGGACGGCGGAATAATCTGCCCCAAAGTACCCGAAGCCGCGATGACACCCGTTGCCAGCTCGGGCGAGTAGTTGTTGCGCAACATTGTTGGCAGGGCCAGCAGGCCCATGGTGACCACTGTGGCCCCCACAATACCGGTAGAAGCCGCAAGGAAAGCACCCACAACCACAACCGACACGGCCAGACCGCCCGGCAGCGGGCCAAAGACCTTGGCCATTGTGGTCAGCAGATCGTTTGCAATTTTGGAGCGCTCCAGCGTGATGCCCATCATAACAAACATCAAAACGGCCAGCAAAGTCTCGATGGACTGGCCCGCCAGAACCCGCTCGTTCATGCGGTTCACAACAAAGGATACGTTGCGGTCCAGCGCCGTTTCCCACCCCTGCGGGAACACGGATTCCCCGATGCGTGGCAAGTCCGGATAACTGAAGACCGATATGTTCTCGTATTTTATACCTGAATCCACCAGCGCACGATACGCGTCCGAGGATTGGTCAATGGCTTGGTGGATCAGCAAACCCGCACTGTCCAAAGCCGCGATAATACCGAATGAAATGACCCCGGCGCCCCCGATGGCAAACGCCACCGGAAAACCGGACAGAATGCCGCCGAAGAGACAGACAAACACGATGATCAGGCCGACTTCGACCCCGTCTAGACCAAAAAACATTAGTGTGTTCCCTCATAGGCTTCTTCGCCCTCGCCAAGTGTATCCTTGTCGAGATATTTACCTTCGCTCTCTTCGCCCTCACGCAGTTCACACCACGAGCGGTAGAACATGGCGATGGCTTGCAGCATGACCATTACGCAGAACATGCAGAGCAAAATTTTGAACATAAAATAACCGTTAAAGCCGTTGGGCGAGAAACCGATGGTCTCTACGTTCCATTTCAACAGCTTTGCCTTACGCAACAGCAATGCCAGCGTGTCAGAGGCAGACGGGTTCGGCGTTACAAGATGGCGCCACAAGAAGTACCAGCCGTACATCCATGTGATGATCGCAAAAGGCAGCATAAAGAACAGCGCACCGAACATGTCGACAATCTTCTTGGTGCGGAACTTGGCGCCTGCATAGAACAGGTCAACGCGCACATGGCCGCCTTGCACAAAGGTATAGCTGACACACAGACAGACAACCAAAGCATTGAACAGCTTCAGCTCTTCTGCGAACCAGCTGATATCGAATTGCAGCGGGATACCAAAGCCGACAGAGATATCAGGCCGCGTGAAAATCCGCTGCATAAATACGATGATAATCTGTTGCAACACCATGATCAGGCCGGCCCAGGCGAACAGGCGTCCAACGCCATTGGCAAACCCTTCCAGGCCCCGCACCATTGCCCACATAAATTCGCGTTTACGCATGCCGATAATGCTGAGGATCACCAATCCGGTCGCCAACACAAAGAACAATTCGACCGAGCCGCCATAATAGATAAAGCGCATCAGCGCCTGTCCGTCGGACCAGTTCAACCACATGCCTGGGTTCAGAAGTGCGGCGAAAAAGTTGTAGAATGCTTCCAACACGTTGCCCAAAACAAATTGAACAAAGCCGCTCTCCTGGAATTTATCAAGACAGCCGAGCTTTGCGCCCTCGGCTGCACGGAAAAATCCCGAACATACAATATCTTCTGCCATGTGTCCCCTCCCCGGGTCGCGCCGGAGGCGCGTAGTGGTATCGCGCCGGAGGCGCGCATTTTATGTCACGCTAGGCGTGTTCCGGCGTCATAGGCATATGAGGAATTTTTTCACCCCTGTGAGGCGCTCATTGCTTAACCCGAAACCCAGAGGCCGCGACGATGCGCGGCCTCTGAACTTGATTGGCCTTAGCCTGCGTTGCGCACGCGCTCACGCTGCTCGACGTAGAAGGCGTCGGACTTGGACAGCCACTCGGCGGAAGACGTCAGTGACGCCTCAAAGCTCTCGCGTGTACGTGCGAACAGCTCGTCGCCCATGTTCTCGTCCATGACTTCTTTGGAAGCTGCACCGAATGCATCCCAAACATCGTCAGAGAACTGCATGGTTTTTACACCCTGCTGCTGCAGACGCTTCAGCGCTGCACCGTTGTTGGCCAGTGTTTCGGCCAGCTGGGTGTGCGTGGTCGCCATCGTTGCGTATTCGATGATCTTCTGGTGCGCTGGGGACAGCTCGTTGAAGACATCAAGGTTAACAGCAGCTGCAAGACCGGAACCTGGCTCGTGGAAGCCCGCTGTGTAGTAGACTTTTGCAACTTCTTGGAAGCCGGCGCGTTCGTCCGCGAAGGGACCAACCCACTCCAGACCGTCCAGCGCGCCCGAGGACAGCGCCTGATACAGTTCACCACCGGGGATGTTCTGCACGGATGCGCCCATTTTACCCAGCACTTTACCGCCAAGACCCGGCATGCGGAACTTCAGACCGTTGAAGTCTGCGGCAGAGTTGATCTCGTTGCGGAACCAGCCACCGGACTGTGAACCGGAGTTACCTGCAAGGAAGGACTTCAGGTTGAAGATCTCGCCCAGCTCGTTGTGCAGCTCATGGCCGCCACCGTGGTGGTACCAGTTTGTCAGCTCTTGTGCTGTGCCGCCGAATGGTACGGCAGTGTAATAGGCGTAGGCTGGGTGCTGACCGATGAAATAGTAATCGGCAGAGTGGTACATGTCGGCCTGACCGGAGGACACGGCGTCAAATACTTCGAATGCGCCAACCAGCTCGCCCGGAGCTTTCTTGTCGATGGTCAGCGTGCCATCAGACATCTCGTTAACCATGTTGTTCAGGTATGTGGCCGCATCGTCCAGCACGGCGAAACCGCGTGGCCATGATGTTACCATTGTCAGTGTCTTTTTACCTTGGGCGTAGACGGGTGCCGCAAGTGTAGATGCGGCTGCTGCCGTGCCACCAAGGGCAGATGTCTTCAGAAATGAACGACGATCCATAAGGGTATCCTCCCGGGATTATTTTTGCCCGCACGAAAGAATCCGCGCAGGTCGTTACAAGTGGCCTAAGACTAGCGAGGCTTCAGATATTTGAAATACCTACTACTGCGTAGAAAACCATATTCTGTCGATTTGAACGGCTAAATTTCAGGCGAATGGAGTTAGCCAAGGGAAAATTCGCTCCAGACGGGCGGTTTCTACTTTCGGGCACAGCACGCGCTTAACCTTTGAACGTGACGCAGATTCGTCGTATCGAATCAAAATGACACCGGACCGGCCCCGCTTTTACATTCCGTATGCGCAAAAGCTCACGCTTTTGGCGGCGCTGCCGCTGATCGTGGCCGTAGCCGCTATTGCGCTGGTTGTTGCTGCCCAGTCCCGCGCCTTGGCCGAGCGGGAAATCATCGCACTCGAAACCCAGCTGATCGAGGCGAAGAAGGTCGAATTGCGCAACTACGTCACGCAGGCCCGCAACGGGTTCTACTTTATCTACGGGTCCGCCGCCCCCGATGACGAAAACGCAAAACGGCAAGTTGCCCAAATCCTCTCGGCGATGATCTATGCAGAGGAAGGCCAGTTCTTTGTCTACGATTATGACGGCACCGCGATCGTGTCCCCGCGCGAGACCGAGCGAATCGGCAAGAACTTCCTCAGCGAGAGCGACAGCGAAGGCACCCCTGTGGTGGACCGCCTGATCCAGATCGCCCGCGAAGGTGCGGGCTATCACAGCTATATGTGGCCCAAACCCTCTACCGGAGAGGTGGCGCGCAAGATTGTCTATGTCACCTCTTTTCCGTCTTGGCAGTGGGCCGTGGGTACAGGTGTCTTTATAGATGACGTGGTGGCGACTGTGGCCAACACCCGCGCCGAGGTAGAGGCGCGGGTGCAGCGGACCTTCCAGTATATCGGCGCAATCACGCTGGCCGCACTGCTGGTGGTGTTCGGCACCGGCATGGGCCTGAACCTGCGCGAACGCCGTCTGGCGGATGCCAAACTGAAAAAGCTCACACAGCGGGTGTTTGACGCGCAGGAGGAAGAGCGGGGCCGCGTGGCGCGCGAGCTGCATGACGGGATCAGCCAGATCCTTGTGGGCGTGCGCTATGCGCTCGACAATGCCCGCCGCCGTCTGGACCGGGGTGACCCGAAGGCAGGCGCGCCGTTGGCAAAAGGCATCGCTTCGCTGGCCGAGGCCATTTCCGAGGTCCGCCGGATCAGCCGCGATCTGCGCCCCGGTGTGCTGGATGATCTGGGTCTTGGCCCTGCCCTGCGGATGCTGGCCGAAGAATTCGGCACCCGCACCGGGATCGAGACCAGCTATGCCACCGTTGTCTTTCGCAACCGTCTGGACAACGACGCCAAGATTGCCCTTTACCGCATCGCCCAAGAGGCCCTGACAAATATCGAACGCCACGCTGGCGCCACACATGTCAGTATTGATTTGCGCGGCCACCGGCGGGGTGCAACACTGCGGATCACGGACAACGGCTGCGGCCTTGACCTGCGCGGCGGGACGCAGGGGCTGGGCCTGCGTAACATGCAAGAACGGATGGACCAGCTGGGCGGCCGCCTCCAGTTACGCTCAAGCCCCGGCAAGGGTGTCGAGATCGAGGCCATCGCCCCGCTGACCCATATGCTCCCGCCCACACCGGACAGCTCCAAACCCGCGGCACCTTCTCACGATACCGGAAAGATCAACCTATGACCCACCGCCTGCGCATCGCAATTGTGGACGATCATCCGATGGTCGCCGAAGGCATCCAGTCCATTCTGGAGAGCTATGACGACGTTGAAGTTGTTGGCACCCTGAACGGCGGGCGCACCGTGATCGAGCAACTCGCCACATTGAACCCCGATGTGATCCTGATGGACCTGAACATGCCCGACATGGGGGGACTGTCCGCCACCGAAATTGTGCTGGAACAGCGCCCCGGCACCCGCATCGTGATCCTGTCGATGCATGACAGCCCCGAATATATCTCCTCAGCGCTCAACCATGGCGCCATGGGCTATTTGCTGAAAGACGTGCCCACCGATGAAATCAAGCTGGCCATAGATACGGTCATGCGCGGCGAGCGGTATCTGTGCACCGGCGCGCAAGGGTCCCTCACCCCCAAAGGCGGCGGCGTGCGCGAAACCCTCACCGGGCGCGAGCAGACGATCCTGTTGCAGCTGGCGCAGGGGCAATCCAACAAAGAGGTCGCACTGACCCTCGATATCTCCGTGCGCACCGTCGAGACACACCGCAAGAACATCAAACGCAAGCTGGGGATTTCCAGCACAGCCGGCCTGACGCGCTATGCGCTGGAGCACGGCGTGCTGCAAGGAACCGGTGTGGATTTGTAGAACGTCCCGCAGTTTTGCCTCACAA
>Ga0210307_1127500_pt1 | contig 10562 bp, 7 predicted proteins | sample R1073metaT_FD_159690 | JGI IMG/M metagenome (GOLD analysis project Ga0210307, IMG submission 159690) | Metatranscriptome of estuarine water microbial communities from the Columbia River estuary, Oregon, United States - R1073 (Metagenome... | ecosystem: Environmental > Aquatic > Marine >...
CGGGGAGGTGAGATGTCCAGTGAGATTTCTTCATGGGAGTGAGGATGATGTGATTCGTTTCGAAAAGATTTATGACGTAGCAGTTGCTCTTCAGTCGAAATATTCTGGAACAGATATTTCGATAGAGTTGTTGAAAGGTGGAGATCATCGACTATCGAGGGAAGAGGATATTTCAGCTATACTAGACACACTTGATGAGTTGTTGTGAAGAATGGAGAACGAAGTATGCTAACACTTACTCCAAAGATTTTCATCGAAGACAAAGAAATGTAGGGGTTGCTCACCAAGTTATCTGATGATGGTCATCGAGCTGGGAATAAAGCAATTACACTGTACTCACAGAACAAATCCGACATCGCTCTGTCTCCACTGCTGCAAAAGTTTACTGCTAAACGATGTAACCAAATCAAAGAAGACGCTTCTTCACACTTACATTTTTCGCATCTAGTTACCTTACTTCTTTACACTTCGCTTGCATGATGCCATCTTGTGATACAACTTCACGACAAAGTCTTCCGCATCTTCGTCCAAAACCATCTTCATCTCATCCAACATGGAGCTAGTATTGCACCCTCCTTCCTTGGCTAATTCTTTCATAATAAATGCTATGAGAGTGTTTTCTTCCTCACCTAGGTAGTCCACAATTTGAGCAGTGATGTATGCCTTCAAAGAATCGACTGCGGTTAAAAGAGGAGGGAACTTGGTTTCGGCGGACAGTATACCTTCTTTCGTAGTCTGTGCAACAAATGATGCAGCAGCAGCAGCTTGCTTGTCTGCAGCTTCGTTTGCGGCGCGTATTTCGCTCAGACTTTGTCCGCCTTCAACATCTAAACGTTGCTTGCGAACATTGATATCACGATTGGCCTCGGATGGGACAAATTTTCGTTTTTTAGTGAGTTCCTCTTCATCATCTTGTGGTTTTGTTTGTGTTGTCAAGGTTGTTGTTGTCGCTTCCGCACCGTTGGCGTTTGTCATCCACGCTGGCAAATTCGAAACTCCGCGTTGTCCAGAATCCGCTACATTGGCAGTCATCGCGACAGTAGTACTTTCTATCAAATGCTGCTGCTGCTGCTGCTGCAGTTGTCGCTGCATTTCTTCCCTCTTCTTTCTCTCGATTCGTCCCTGCTCAACAAACTCCCGTACCTTTCTCGTCATTCTATCAGTAATGATGTCTACCCTTCTTCGTCGGCTGGTCACATCTCGTGTTTCCAACTTCCGCTTGAACTCCAACACAGCATTCACGACGTCGGGTGCATTGAGTGGATCGGCATCCTCATCATAAGCTCCACCACCGGCGGCAGCGGCAATTTTGTCCTTGTCCAATTTCAGACCGTGATTGTTAAACGCATTATCAGGATTATCTCCTGTAGCAGCAGCTGCATGCCCACCCCACTGGTCGTCATTTGTCTTTTGTTGTTCAGTACCACCATTCGATGAGGTCTTTGTAGGTGGTTCTTCGTACCGCAGTCGCAACGCCGTCAATGACTCCAGTAAACGAAATGTGATCGTCGGATCCTGAGGGATTGGGTCAGGTTGCGGAATTGTCATATCAGGTGGAATGTTGGGAGGATCCGGGATGTGATAATTCGCCAAATGGTAAATGTGCATCTGTTGTAATTGTTGGAGTGTTGCCAAATGTTGTGCTTCTTCCTCCTTCGTATATTCCGGTTTCTTTTCTTCTCCTTTGGTAGTTATTGTTGTTGTTTGCTCGTTATCTGCTGCAGCATCTTCTTCTTGTTTGTTTTCGTTGGATTCTTCATTTCTTATTGCTGTCTCTTGCGGTGTCAAGTCGGCTATTTCCTCAATATTATTTGCGTCTGCACCCCCTTCATCACCACCAACATCCGCTACCACTGATGATGGCGGAGGTTGAATAATCTGAATGGAAGGCATAGTACCCTTTCCGTCATTTTCCAAACTACACTTTTTCAATGCCAAAAACGCCCCAGCAAAATTCTTTGCTCCTATGTAGTGGTTCATTTTAATCACAGCCACTCCTCCCTTAGCACCTGTCCAGTGCAATGCCTCCATGATTTGCTTCTCTGTATCATCACTATTACTACCACTGCTGTTGCTGTTAATTTTTTGATCCTCGTTGCCTGTCATGAGTCCCAACAGTCCACGCTCCTTCATCTTTCGCCACTCCTCACTGTTGTCCGAGGGAGGAGCACAGCATCCCAAATGAACCGTGCGCGCCGTGGATCCACACGCTGGAAATGCAGCCTCGCGGATAGTTCGTATTGATCGCAAAAAAGGTGGTAGATGCGATAGAAGGACGACTTGAGCAGAATTTTGGGGGTGAAAGTTCAAGTTGGGTGTGTCCGCCGCAGCAATGAGTGGTGGTGGGATTGCTGCTACAGCTCCTAGAAGAGGTGGAGGAGGCGGTGGCGGCGGCGGAAGACCAGGAGGAGGAAGCGGTAACGGTGGTGGTGGAGGTGCTCCCGGTGGAAGAGGAGGCGGAGGAAACGATGGAGGATTCATTTTGTTAATAGTTTCTCAATTATTGCAATTTTCAGTAGTTAGTTATATTGTCTTCGACCGCTGCTATATGCGCACGGAGATTAATCATCAATGACAACAATAAAAAGAGAATGATGGATCGGCGAACGCTTTACGCTTACGCTTTAATATGATGCCTATCATCCTTTTTGTCAATATGCGCTGCAATAAAAGAATTTATCTTCCCGCTGCGAGGTCTGGAATTCGGACAGACCATTTGTCGCTCGCTGCTAATTTTATCTACGGTTTCTCGGCCACACAGAGTGCATTCTTATGCTATTGGCACTTCATCATCGGCATATCTTCTTGTGTGCTGCACTGAACAATACTTAGCTGCATATACATTGTTGTTAACGCATTTGATTTTCAGCAGCACATTGTTGCACTGCCAATAGGCATTAACAATCTCCCATTATCTCCACTATATACAACACTTCAATCATCAACCATGCCGCCGAAAACAAAGAAGGCTCAGGAAAAGGAGTCCAAAAAGGCTGCCCAGAAGAAGAAGGAAAAGATGCTCGAGGACAAAACTTTCGGCCTGAAAAACAAGAACAAATCAGCCAAGGTTCAGGCATATGTCAAATCCACGGAAAAATCTATCTTGAATGCTGGTACCGATGCCCGATCACGACATTTAGATGCACAAAAGAAAGAACAGGCCAAGGCACGTAAGGCATTGAAAAAGGCCAAGGAGGCAGAACAGGCTGCGCTATTTGGTGAGGCATTGTTGGCTGTGTCTAAAAAGGGGCCAAAGTTTGATGCCAAATCTGGAAAAGTCGAGGCCAAGGGACGTGATGCTGACGATGGTGACGAGAAGAAGGGAGGGACATCCCGTGCAATGAAAATGATGTATCAAATGGATGCTCAAGAGATGGAAAATAAACTCAAGGAAGATCCAAATTACGTCCCAACATTAGAAGACGAGGTGGAGGCACAACGACAAAAGAAATTAAAGGAGTTAGTAGCATCAGGTATCAAAGGAACGCCGGTAACTGAAGAAACATTCAAGGCATGGCAGGATAAAAAGAGAAAACGGAAGGAGGCTGAAAATAAAAAGTTGGTTGAAAAGGAAATGAAAAAGAAGAAGGGTGGGAAGGGTCTCAGTATTCTGTCTGGGCGAGAGTTGTACAATTATAAAAAGGATCTCTTTCAAGATCAAGAGGGTGATGATGATGGTGATAACGTTGTTGATGTAAATGCAGCAGCAGCTATCGCCATGAAGGTTGAACAGGATCTATTTTTGGAAGGTGATGAGGATTTGGACGATCTCGAAGACTAAACGAAATATTAAACGAAGATAGTTTGCTAAAGGTATAGAAGAAGATACTAATTGCTGAATTACAACGTGTCTGTCTTACCCAATTGTACAGTACCAAAAGACTTTAGTTTAATAAAGAAGATCGCTCTTTTCATTCATTCTACTGTTACAAAAACCAGATTGTACAGCTCATTCTTTTGTTATGCATTTTACATCTTCAATCGTCCTCCAACTCTTCATCATCATCTACGCCAGGATGCAGCTGTGCAAAATGCGCATGTTCCGCCTTATCAGGCTTCCTTTCCAAGTTCCTCCTCATCTCTTCCAGCTTTTCTGGCGTAAACTCACCTCGTATCGCCCGCTCATGCAACTCTGTTCGCAATTTGACCAAGTGCTCTTGGAGTTCTGCTCTTGTCCATGCACTCTTGGGCTTTTCTAGTGTGTAATCATACCAACTTGGAATGTATTTTTGTTTGAATTCTTCGTCGTAGGCAATTTTGCGACCGATAAAAGGTGTTGCAAGGAAACTACATACGAGAGACATTCCCAAACCCAGCTGTAGATAGAATTGCTTGTCTCTATGCCGTTCGTTAAATCTTGCTTTCTTGGCCGCAATTACCTTCTCAACTGGATACTGATAATACTCTTTCATGGATTCATTTGCCCTTACTAAAGCTTCCTCTACTTCTTCAGCGGTCATTGCTTTGTTACTTTTTGAAGTTGATGTTGTAGGCGAAGAGAATTTTCTTTGCACTACCACTCCGTTTTTGTGAAAGATGTTGCGACAGATACCTCCCCGACGTGATGATAGTAGCAGCCGAGGAGCTGATGGTACTGTTAATAGACGTAAGCTCATGCCTGCTGTTGTTTTATTTATCAGTTCACAAGATGGAAGCGTAGAAGTAATTACCAAGGAGCTAGCTGACGGGTGTGTCGTGTGACTTCGCCATGCACTGCACTTGCCCTCCTGCCACCTACACCACCGCAGAAAAGAAGGAGGGAGAGGGGTAAAGGAAATGGGCTTCAATGTTGGAATTAGTACGTCATATACCGCGCTCATGGAAGGAAACGAAGTTTAAGCGGTGAGCAATTGTTCACGGATGCCAAGTTTAAGCTTTGCTACAATTCACCCATTAAAATGCCTGATTTTAGTTTTAAGCATTTAAGCCATAGTTTACGTCTGTCTGACACTATCCAGTCGGTCATCATCAGCATCGAGAGAAAAAGCTGGCGCCTCTGAAGATTTCCATCTCATAATTCAATTGGCTTGGAATCGATCCCGTTGATGTTGGTTGTGGATATCAACATCTCTTTCATTGGGGAGATTCGCCGCCTTGCCTTTTAACATCACCAATTTATTTTTCAAAGTTAGCTGAAGGGGAGTTTATTTTACACCATCAAATAATGGTGAGCATGATAATGATGCACTGAACGAATGAAAAGACATCAATTATTAATCCGGTAAAGATACATTCAAAATATCTCTGCGGCTGATGCAATTAAAAAATGCCTCCCTACCAACAACCTGAAACTCCGTCATCATCTCCCCCACCTCTGCCAATGAGTCCTGCTGGTCCTTCCACGCTGTCGTCTTCTACGGCTCAAGCACTACTCGGACAGCAAGAATGTGGCAATGCATCCAATAACATCATGGCCTCCGCATCTGTGGAAAGCGTCTTCGATGACGTCGAAATCCCCCCAAACTTTCGTCCACCACCACCTCCTCGTGAGGTGGCCTCCGGTGTGGCCAACCTGGGCAATACATGTTACATGAACGCTGCCCTACAGGCATTAGCGCACGCTCCTGAGTTGTGTCATGCCCTAGACGCGGAATCTCATATAAAGAGATGCCCAGTTGCATTGAGGAATGAGCGCAGAAGAAGAAATTTTCAGCGTGAAAATGCTGCAAATATTGAGAATAATGCTGCTTTAAATGCAAAGTCTCATCGTCGTAGTAATAGTACATCATCAGGCTCATCCAAGGGAAGTACGAATTCTAAGAAGCAGCACAGCAAGAAAAATAAAAAGTTGAATAGGAAAGGATCCTCAGCAGGCAGCACTTCCGGAGAAGAAACGGACTCCAACGCTGATCTCCAACAGCACGACGATGAGTATGAATATTGTACTCTCTGTGAACTAGAACGTCTTTTGGGGAGGGTGCATTCCCGACCTGACGAGACGATAGAAATGATGGATGATGATTTGAGCAAGACCAAGGTTGAGGATACTACTGGGAACAACAGTGTCAATTACCCTCAGGAAACAGAAGACAATAGTGGTGGAGGCCCTGTTGTCCCTGAAACTTTTGTTTCGGGATTTATGTCCTCGGTCGCCCCCTGGTTCCGAAGGGGGGTACAAGAGGACTCTCATGAATTCCTCCGTTTATTGATTGATGCTATGCAAAATAGTTGCAAGGTAGCCCGCCGAGAGGAGGGTAGCAACGATAGCACTTCTTCCCCGACTAAAACGAATGGCAATAACGACCAAGATTCTTCAGCTGAAGATACCGAATATCCCTTTCGCCTCTTCCGTGGAACCGTCGAGTCTAATGTCACATGTTCTGCATGTCGTGCCACATCCTGTAAGATCGATCCAATAGAGGATATTGGGTTAGATATTTTACCAATAACAAAGCCATCGTCAACTTCAGCCCCTCCTCGTGGTGGATCAGAACGAAACTCGTCGTCTTCCACCCGATACACAAGCTCGTCTAGATCAACATCGCCGACTTCAAATTTGGCCTTGGCAGATGTTACCCAAGCCCTTGATAGATTCATATCCCAAGAACGCCTCGATTCTGGATACAAATGCGAGAAGTGTGGAAAGGTGGGGAAGGCCACGAAGACATCCAAGTTGGCTTCGATTCCGCCAATTTTGACGCTGCACCTCAAGAGATTCCGTTACGGTGGCATGTCTGCCGGAAGCGGTCGTTCGGCACGTAGTGCATCTGGAAACAGTTCAGATATTGGAGTGAGCGACTACGTCGGCCCATCTGGCTCTGCCAAGGTTGAAGGCCACGTGAAATTCCAAAGTATTCTGGATATCAAGCCCTATCTGACCCCCAAGTTGCAAGATACTGATTTCAAAAAGGCCATCTGCAGACTTTTTGCCGTGGTGGTTCACTCTGGGAAGAATAGCCACAGTGGCCACTATGTTACCTATGTTGCCAACATGAAGGGGAAGGACTGGTGGAAAATGGATGACGGAAAAGTAGTCCGTGCAAGCCTCAACGAAGTGATGCAAGCTGAAGCGTACATGCTTTTCTATCGCGTTACTAATCACCCAGTTGCAATGCAGCTCAAAGCTGACGCAGATGCCAAATCTGCTGCTTCAGCAAGGATCATGAAAGCGATCAAGCGTAAAGAAGACGAAGCCAAGGCGGCAGAGGAAAAGAAACGCGCCCAGGCAAAATCAGCTGCCCTTGCTCTGAAACAGCTTGTTGAGGCAGACGGAGAGTGGGTCCCTGATGTCCTCCCTTCGAGTGATCACTCAGACGCACCATCTCTTGGGAAGCGGAAGCGCCCTGTGCTTGCGTCTGGAAAAGAGTGGATGGAGGAAACAACAACACTTTCTCCAGAGTTTCTCCCTCTTTTGCATCGAATTCAGGACTTTATTTCAGAGAATGTTACCTTCAACTCTGAATTTTTCGGATACATCACTGAAGAATACAACCGAATGTCATCCAAACTTACAGTGGGCCGCAGAGTCAAGAACAGCAAGAGGATCAAGACACTCCTAGGAAAGGGCCCAGGAGGTGTTTATCCTCAAGAAGACGTCAACGAAGATATGAGCGGAGGAATCCTAGATTTGTTTCACCAGATCTCAAGTTTGTACAGGCAGGAACATCCTGACTCCCCATCTTTCATCATCCCTAAGACAGTGGAGGTAGAAGCAACAGCTGAGGAAGTTGATGACGTCCCGACCTTGACCATAGACAATGACGAATTGATCATTCCAGACGCCACTGAGAGTTACGACGGCGCACTCTGATTGAACATAATATTAGGAAATTAGAATCATAGAATAGAGGGGAATGTAAAACTATAATGTTATTACTGCAGTATTTTTCCGATCTATAGTAAGTAAGATGATAACGATGTATTCTAGAGTTTCTCCTCCCACCAACTCTTTGACGACATCTCCAGCACACGACTTGCTGCCCTGCGAAACGCAAACGATAATTCTTTAACACTCGCTAAACTGCTCAGTGCTGTATTCTGTGATTGTGCAACATCAACTGCTAACATAGTGCCATTTAGACTGACATTATTGTCAGCCATAGACTTTTTACCGTGCGTGCCACTTTCCTCTTCGGTTGCTTTCCCTATGAACAATCTATCTGGAACATCAACTGCACTACACACTAAGCAACATTCAGCCTCATAAAGTTCATCAATTAATGTGATGAATCTCCTTGATCGATCGGGATGCTTCAGGTCGAGACGAGGAATATTTTCAATCATTACTATCTGGAACTGGTTGGCAATTGCATTGTAGTCTGAACTTCCTCGCTCTTTAGTACATAGTTCATCAAATGTGAATCGAGCAATGACATCGGAATGAGCCCGATGGACAATTAGTGTTCGTTTGAAATTGACCTGCAACGTAATTGGTTGTGCATTGGATGTGATCGGATGTTTCTCTTGATAATGTAAAAATAAACGATCTAATTCTCGTGAAGCCTGCTCTCCATGTTTAATGTTTGTGGTGAGGTGGAAATAGTCGCCATGAGTGTTGCTTTCGGTAGCATTAACCCCAGACCTCACACGGCGGTAATCTATCCCAGTCGTGTTGGCATCCCCCACGCTGCTTTTTTCTGTCAAATGATGCACTACACAATATTTCTTCAACAATTCTATGAATGGAAGGAAGTATTCTCTATTCAGGCCACCCTCATACAGTGCATCGGGAGGTCGATTGCTTGTTGCAGCGACAATCACACCTTGCCTCCAAAGTTCACCAAAAAACTGAGCTAGTATCATTGCATCTGCAATATCTGTTACTTGGAATTCGTCAATGCAGAGCAAAGTAACTTCTTCCGACACTTGTTGTGCAATATGTAGAATAGGATTTCGTGCTTTGGCTGTATCAATATGAAAACTTCGACCATGTTTATCTAGAAGCTGTTTATTCAATACATGTATTCTTTGGTGGATCTCTTGAAGAAATGAATGGAAATGCAATCTTCGTTTTTTGTGGGTTGGTGCATGTTCATGGAAGACATTCAACAACATCGATTTTCCACTGCCCACTGAACCATGGATGTAAAATCCTCTTGGGACTTGTATCGATATAGATGGAGGTTCTTCATTTTTGTCAGAATCATTATTGCTGTGGATTGTATCGTGTTGCTGTTTGTTTTGCATTTGCTCTTGTTGTTGCAATCGCTGCTGTTTTTGATGGTCATCTACACGTTGCAGTTGCTGTCGAAATGAATCATGATTGTATGATTCTAGTGTGCTTTGAACTCTTGTCAATTTTTTGGCAGCTTGCCGCTGCAATGGATCAAATAATAACTTTCCGTCGTCTATTTCATCTTGAATGGCTCTTGCAACTCCTTTCCATGATGTTGCGCCGCTACCGCTAGTGGAGCGGCTGGTAACAGCAGCTTTACGCAGGTGTTGAATCCGACAAATCATCATAATTGGTGGTCGTCATTCATCCCCCTCGCCTCTGTGGGGAAGAGACGACGGATGCGAAGGTTGGATCACTACTCTCTATCAACTCAACCAAAAACAATGTTTATTTTTTACCTCGTATTACTCGTCAAAGACCCGACCCCTGTTGTAGATGTCCCTAACCAAGCATCACATCACTTGCCACCTCTTCAAAATTGACCTCTTTCATCCAATCGTTTTCAATCGTGGCAGCCAAATAATATTGTCGATCCGAGCCGCATAGGGCAATTGCCTTTCTCTTACACACACTTGAGCATGGTAGCTTATTCCACTTTCCACTTCCACCGGAAAAGAGCTTTTCTCCTAATGGTTGCCTTCTCTCTTCTCTACTTTTTGGTTTGTCGCGTTCGGTGGGTTTTGATCCCAGAGATCGCTAAATTATTTAGGACATTTATGGTAGGTAGCGCCTCACTTTCGCCAAGGGATCTTACAGCATTGCCCAAATTTTAGATTGAGCGATTCTGTAGGGTTCCTACCGTTGGAATCTTGCAGGGATCTCGTTTTTTTTGGCCGCAAGAATAATTCAACGCCCGAAATCTTCTGATGAAAACGCCACTTGCGCTCTGGCTTTCCTGAATGCAGTCAGATCCATTTTACCTTTACGCTGTTAGTTGATTGGGGCGAAAGCGTCAATCGGCAAGAGACACCTTCCCAACCAGCATTGGCCATAACAACAAATAGGTCGGCGCCACTACACAACGTTAGTGTTTGTTATCGTTCGTTCATGCGAGAAGTTATTGAACACATCTTTCATACAACGACCTTCGCCTTCGACAACAAAAATGATGAATCCCGACGACTATGATTCGCCCAGGAAACGGAAGAAGATCAAGATAAAGGAGTCGGTGATTGACCACACGTACAGGGACTACTCTCAGGTGGAGGTGCCCCCCGAAGACGACGACGGTGATGGCTCCCAGCGTCCCATTCAGCCGAACTTCCCTGCCAAACTTCACGACATCGTTAGCAACCCCGAATACCGACACATCATAGCCTGGCAGCCACATGGGCGATGCTGGAAGGTTATAGACAAGTACCTTTTGTCCACGGTGATATGCCCAAAGTATTTCTCGCACTCTAAGTTCGAGAGTTTCAATAGGTCGGTCAACGGATGGGGATTCAAG
>Ga0210307_1262767_pt1 | contig 10544 bp, 8 predicted proteins | sample R1073metaT_FD_159690 | JGI IMG/M metagenome (GOLD analysis project Ga0210307, IMG submission 159690) | Metatranscriptome of estuarine water microbial communities from the Columbia River estuary, Oregon, United States - R1073 (Metagenome... | ecosystem: Environmental > Aquatic > Marine >...
GGCGGCACCGACGTCCCCTGCGCCTGGCAGCAGTTGGAGTGCTGTGAGGGGCACGCCGGCCTCGTGTAGGACGTTGATGGCCATATGGGCGATGAGGGGCGTTTGCTCGGCCGGTTTTGCCAGCACAGCGTTGCCGGCGGCGAGGGCGGCGCCGATCTGGCCGAGGAAGATGGCGAAGGGGAAGTTCCACGGCGAGATGCAGGTGAACAGGCCCGCAGGTGGCATGTTGGTGGCTTGGGCGGCGTAGTAGCGCAGGAAATCCACGCCTTCGCGCAGTTCGGCCACGCAGTCGGGCAGGCCTTTGCCAGCTTCGCGGGTCAGCAGGGCAAAAATCTCGCCGTAGCGTTCCTCATAGATGTCGGCGGCGCGCAGCAGAGCCTTGCGGCGCTCGCTCAAAGGGGCGTTCCATGGTGTGGCGGCGTCCAGCGCTTGTGCCACATCGGCTGGTGTGGCGGGGTGCACTGTGCCCGGGGATGTGCCCAGGCCGGCAGGGTTTTGCACGGCTTGGGAAGCACCGCCTTTGGCGCCGCCTGCGATCAGCGGCAGGGCGGTCCATGTGACATCTGCATAGGGCGCGCGCGCGGTTTCAATCGCCGTGAGGGTTGGTGTGTGGTTCAGGTCAAAGCCTATGGCGTTGGCGCGCAGGGGGCGGAAGATCTCGGGGCCGGTCGGGATGACCGCAATGCTGTCTTCCAGTTTGGCAAAGGGGTCGGCTGCGACTTCTTCGGGGGCCACGTCTTCGTCGACGATCTGGTTGACGAAGCTGGAGTTCGCACCGTTTTCCAGCAGGCGGCGCACGAGGTACGCGAGCAGGTCTTTGTGCGCGCCGACGGGAGCATAGATGCGGCAACGGCTGCCGTGCTCTTTGAGCACGATGTTATGCAGTGTCTCGCCCATGCCGTGCAGGCGTTGGAACTCGTATGCTTCCTTGTCCTGACCCATGTGCAGCACAGCCGCGACGGTATGCGCGTTATGGGTGGCGAACTGGGGATAGATGCGGTCTGTCATGCCCAGCAGTTTGCGGGCATTGGAGATATAGCTGACGTCTGTGGCGGCCTTGCGGGTGAAAACGGGGAAGCCGTCCACGCCTTCGACCTGTGCGCGCTTGATCTCGGTGTCCCAATAGGCGCCTTTGACCAGTCGCACCATGATGCGGCGGTTGTGGGTTTGGGCCATCTCGTAGAGGGCATCAATCACGCCGGCAGCGCGGGTGCCGTAAGCCTGTACCACAATGCCGAAACCGTCCCAGCCGGCCAGCGCAGGCTCGGCCATCACAGCGTTGATCACGTCGAGCGACAGGCCAAGGCGGTCGGCTTCTTCTGCGTCCACGTTCAGGCCCATGCCGGCAGATTTTGCGAGCAGGCACAGGGCGCGCAGGCGCGGCACGAGGTCGGTCATCACAGAGGCTTCTTGGGCGACCTCATAGCGCGGGTGCAGGGCGGAGAGTTTGACGGAGATGCCGGGGTTTTTGCGGATGTCGTCATGGGTGCAACCGCGCGCGATGGAGGAGATCGCGTCGGAATAGCTGAGGTGATAGCGGCGGGCGTCTGCTTCGGTGCGCGCGGCTTCGCCGAGCATGTCGTAGGAGTAGGTGAAGCCTTTGGCCTCCATGCCGGCCGCGCGTTTCATAGCGCCTTTGATGTCTTCGCCCAGCACAAACTGGCGGCCCATTTCCTTCATGGCGCGGGAGACGGCGGTGCGGATCACAGGCTCGCCCAGACGTTTGATGGCGGCGCGCAGGTGGCGCACGGGGCCGGGCTGTTCATCATCAAGCACGCGGCCGGTCAGCATCAGCGCCCATGTGGACGCGTTCACCATTGTAGAGGTAGAGTGGCCCATGTGACGGCCCCAGTCGGACGGCGCGATCTTGTCCTCGATCAGGGCATCCATGGTATCGGCATCGGGCACGCGCAGCAGCGCTTCGGCCAGACACATCAGGGCAACGCCTTCGTCGGTAGACAGACCGTATTCCGCAAGGAAAACCTCCATCATGCCCGGCGCTGTGGTGGAGCGGATGGCGCGCACAAGTCCGGCGGCGGTGCCACAGATTTCCGCGCGGTCTTGGGCGGTCAGGGCTGCGGTGTTTATCAGCGAGGCCAGTACCGTTTTGGCATCGCTATATGTGGCGGTATCAATACGGGCGCGCAGAGATAGGGAAGTATCGAAGGCCATTTGATCACTCCATGAAATGGTTTTGACTAGTATATGTGCTATTTTAAAGGCATGTTGACTGAAGATGTGACCATATGAAGGTTTAATGCTTTAATTTTTGGGGATTTATAGTGCAAAACACTTCTGATCTGGATCGGTTCGATCAAGCGATTCTCGCTACACTGGCAGAAGACGGGCGTATCAGCATCACTGATCTGGCGAAACGGATCGGTTTGTCCAAGTCTCCGACGCAGGCGCGTTTGCGGCGTCTGGAGGAGAATGGCGTGATTCTGGGGTATCGCGCCATGCTAAATCCTATCCGTCTGGGGCTGGACCATGTGGCGTTTGTGGAGGTTCGCCTGACCGATACACGGGAGGCGGCGTTGGCGGCGTTTAACGCAGCGGTTGCAAAAGTTTCACAGATTGAGCAGGCGCATATGATTGCAGGCAATTTTGACTATTTGCTGAAGGTGCGCACCCGCGACATGAACAGCTATCGCGCGTTTCTGGGCGATACGATCTCGGCGTTGCCGCATGTGGGGTCTACCTCGACCTATGTGGCGATGGAGGCTGTGAAGGAAGTAATGTTGTCTGAGGGGGCTTGACGGAAGCCTCCCCTGCGTCATCTCATATCGCATGCGTATCCTGTTTGCCTTAGCCCTGATGGTTGGCCCCGCCCTTACCAACGCTGCTTCAGCGCAGGAGTGCGCGGCCGTGCATGACGTTAGTGAGGAGCTTGCGCAGCTGATCACGCAGGCGCAAACGGCTACGGATTTCCGGCAAGGGCAGGCGGCATCCGACGCGATGTGGAAGGTCTGGCTGCGCGCGCCTGATGAGGCGGCGCAAGCGGTGCTGGACCGCGGGATGGCGGCGCGTGGCAGTTTTGATTTTCCTGCTGCCCATCGTGAGTTTACGCGCCTGACCGAATATTGCCCTGACTATGCAGAGGGCTGGAACCAGCGCGCCTATATCAGTTTCCTGCGCGAGGATTACGCCGCCGCATTGCTGGATCTGGACCGCGCGCTGGTGTTGCAACCGCGCCATGTGGCGGCGCAGTCGGGCAGGGGGCTGACGCTGATGAATTTGGGCCGCATCGCCGAGGCGCGCGAACAGATGCTGGCGGCTGTGGCGAACAACCCGTGGCTGTCGGAAAAGGCGCTGCTGGCCAAAGGCGCACCGCTGGGCCTGAAGGGCGAAGACATTTGAGATATTTGCATCGGTGACATGTTTACAAGGGCGCAATGCTTTGTATGGTGCGGCGGATGCGGGCGTGGTGGAATGGTAGACACACCAGACTTAAAATCTGTTGGGGCGTAGCCCCGTGGGGGTTCGAGTCCCCCCGCCCGCACCATTGGTATATTGCACCTTATTGTAGTTTGGAGGGGCAGTGGTATGTCCGCCAGTGTGCTGGCAATTCCCAAGCTTCTGTTTTGCGGAGTTTAGTATCTACATTTGCACAAGCGTCAGAATACGGGTTTGTGAACCGTTCAAGAAATGGTCGGTTCTGGGAGGGTAGAGATGCCTCTTTTAAGGTCATTCAGGCACTTGCAGCACAGCACTAGAATTGCATGTTCAGTCTGGAACTATCGCTCCTGAATGCTTTAACTTGTGTTCCGGTTCGACATGGATCGTGATTTTGGCTCCAGCCAAGAAATCTTTCAGAGAATTCTCTATCCGGTCGCAGATTTCATGCGATTGAAAAGCCGTCGTTCCACCGGGCATGACCAGATGAAAATCAATAAATATTGCCGCGCCTGCGTGCCGTGTCCGAAGATCGTGCGCTTGCATTGCGCCATCCAATTGTGACGCGATAACGTTACGGATCGCGTCGAGTGTCTGCGCTGAGACGGCCTCATCCATTAAACCGCTCAGGGACTCTTTGACGATTTTCGAACCTGACCACAGGATGTTGACAGCCACGAGTGCGGCCAGTGCCGGATCCAGTATCCACCATCCTGTTGCGACAGCCAAAATAACGCCAGCGGCAACCCCGACAGAGGTAAGTACGTCTGTAATCAGGTGTTTTCCATCAGCTACCAAGGCCGGTGATTTCTGTGCTCGTCCACGTGTAATCAGCACCCAAGCCCATAGTCCGTTTATGACCGTTGCCGCCATGTTCACAAGAAGCCCTGCTACTGAGGCATCAAGGATGACCGGCTGCATGAAGCCGTGGTAGGCCTCACGGAAAATCAACAGCGCAGCTACGATGATCATCACACCCTCAAGGACAGCACTGAAAAATTCTACCTTGTGGTGTCCATAGGGGTGATTGGCATCAGCGGGTTTGGCCGCGATATGGATCGCGACGAGCGCGGCGAACGCTGTTGCGACATTCACCGTGCTTTCGAGTGCGTCTGATAAAAGTGCAACCGAGCCAGTTATCCAGTAGGCGAGGGCTTTCAATCCCAAGACAGCAAAGCCGACGAAAATACTGCCGATTGCAAGCTTGATAGTGGTCATGTTGGCTACTTCTCCAAGTCTGACCGCGGCAGTTTACCTGCGCGATACAGTGGTGCAAGCCGCTGGCTTTGCGAGTGAAAGTCATGTTCAAACTTATCTATATTTTTATAGCTGAGATATTCCAAAAGACCCTCCTTTTTGGAACGCACGCAAACGACTTCATTTTCCGCTTCCACAAACCCCGTTCAAAATCTGACGAGTTGTTAAAGGATTTTGGCGCGATAGCAGACATCCATGAATTCCCGCAGCGTTGATCGAAGGGGTGGGGCAAAGAAGGCCTGCGTGCATCTGCGCATGCGGGCAGCGGATTATTACTGCTGCCCGTCCTTAATCCCGCTTGCCTGCGAACCGCTCTGCCCATTCCTCGCGTTGCTCGTCGGTGATCTTGGCAAACAGCACTTCGGGCACCTCAAAAACGTGACCTGCGGGCAGTTGGGCTACGGCGGCGGGCACGTCTTCGGGGAAGCCGGCATCGGCGATTTTCATACCAGCCAGCATTTTGGCTGCGGCGTCGGGGATGAAGGGGGCTGCAAGAGACGCGTAGAGCGGGATGAGGTTGAGCGCGAGGCGGGTCTGGGCGGCGGCGCGGTCGGGGTCGGTTTTGAAGGTAGTCCACGGCGCTTGTGCTTGAAGGTATTCGTTACCTGCGGCCCAAATGGCGCGCAATTCGGCTGCGGATTTGCGGACTTCCATCTTGTCCATGGCTTCTGCGTAGCGCGCGACACGCTCGGTCAGGTCGGCAATGAGGGCGTGTTCTTCGGGGCCGTATTCGCCCGCCTCTGGCACTGCTTCGCCGAATTTGGAGCGGCAGAATTTGGTGATGCGGCTGACGAAGTTGCCCAGAACATCGGCGAGGTCTTTGTTGGCGGACGCTTGGAAGTTCTCCCATGTGAACTCGGAATCGGAGGTCTCGGGTGCGTGGGACAGCAGCCACCAACGCCAGTAGTCGGCGGGCAGGATTTCCAGCGCTTGGTCCATAAACACGCCGCGCCCGCGCGAGGTGGAGAACTGGCCGCCGTCGTAATTCAGGTAGTTGAAGGATTTGATGTAATCGACCAGCTTCCACGGCTCGTTTGAGCCCATGATGGTGGCGGGGAAGCTGAGGGTGTGGAAGGGCACGTTATCCTTGCCCATAAACTGGGTATAGCGGACGTCATCGGCACCCTTGTCGGTGCGCCACCAGCGCTCCCAATCGGCACCTTTGCCGGCATCGACCCATTCCTGCGCACAGGCGATGTATTCGATGGGCGCATCGAACCAGACGTAGAAGACTTTGCCTTCCATGCCGGGCCAGTCCGCATCGCCGCGTTTCACGGGCACACCCCATTTGAGGTCACGGGTGATGCCGCGATCCTGTAGGCCGTCGCCATCGTGCAGCCATTTCTTGGCGATGGAGGTGGTGAGCACGGGCCAGTCTGTTTTGGAGACGATCCAGTCGTTCAGGCGGTCTTTCATCTGCGACTGTTTGAGCATCAGATGTTTGGTGGCGCGCATTTCCAGATCGGTGGCGCCCGAGACGGTGGAGCGAGGATTGATCAGGTCTTCGGGATCCAGCTGTTTGGTGCAGTTGTCACATTGGTCGCCGCGCGCGTCTTCAAAGCCGCAGTTGGGGCAGGTGCCTTCGACATAGCGGTCGGGCAGGAAGCGGCCATCGGTCTCGGAGTAGATTTGGCGCTGCTCGACTTCCTCGATCAGGCCTTCTTTGGCCAGCGCGCCTGCGAAATGCTGGGTCAAACGCTTGTTTTGCTCGGAGGAGGAGCGCCCGAAGTGATCAAAGCTGAGGCCGAACCGCTCGGCGATACAGGCCTGCACGGCGTACATCTCGGCGCAGTAGTCCTCAACCGGTTTGCCAGCCTTGGCGGCGGCCAGCTCGGCGGGGGTGCCGTGTTCATCGGTGGCGCAGAGGAACAGAACCTCATGGCCGCGGCTGCGCAGATAGCGGGCATAGAGGTCTGCGGGCAGCTGGCTGCCGACCAGATTGCCGAGGTGTTTGATCCCGTTGATATACGGAATGGCGGAGGTGATCAGGTGACGGGTCATGGGCAGGTTCCTCTGGCTTCCCGTCTCCCATAGCGCTTGGCGCGTGCGGGATCAATCAGTGCAGCGCGGCTGTGATGCTTTCGCGCAGATCGCTGTAGGCGTCGGGGGGCAGAGCGCCCTGCCAGTTGGCGACAAAAACGGCACCGGTGTCGCTGACAACAAACAGTGCGCCGGACTGGCGCTCGGGCGTTTTGCTGCGCCACAGTCCCGAATGGTTGAGCATATGATGGCCGTCCACACGGCGGTTGAACACGCCAAGGCCCGCGCCGCTGTTGCGGTCTAGCGGGAAGGCGTTTGGATTTTGCATCCATAGCCTGTCGGGGGCGAACCAGTGCATCAGAAAACGGGCGTATTCCGTTGCCGAGACGCTCCACCCGCCAAAGCCGGCAGAGGCCCACATCCGTCCGCCGACCTGTGCAGAGGTGGCACCTGCGGGGCGCATGACCGTCTCAAAACAATGATCGCCATAGGGCTGTCCGGTAATGCCTTCGATGATCTGGCCCAGCAGGGCGAAGTTGACGTTGGAATAGCTGTGGCTGCGGTCCGCACTGAGGTGGGCGGGATTATGCAGAGCGGCGCGGGCGAAATGCACCTGAGTGTAGAGATTGCGACCCTCGCCGGCGGTTTCGTCCGCGTCGATGTTTTTGGGCATGCCGCTGGTGTGGGTGACCAATGCGGACAGGGGCAGCTTTGCCAGTTCAGGGTGGGGCGCCATGCCCAGCGTGTCCCAGACTGCGGTGAAGTCCGAGAGGGGCGTGTCCCAAGTACATGGCGTTTGCGGGAGAAGCGTGTTGAGGCACATGGCGGTGACGGCTTTGGACAGGCTGGCGACGGGATAGGGGGTAGCAGCCTCGCGGCCAGCGTCGGCGGTGCGGATGATTGTGCCCTGTGCGCCAAGGTCCATGGTGCTTTGGGTCATATCGTGGCGCGGCATCCAGTCCCGCCATGCGGTTTCTATGGCGGCGGTGTCGGCATTTTCTGGGGATACGTTGGGTAGTACTGCCAGTAGTGCAATGGCCAAAACGGTTGAACAGACCACACCTGCGATGAGTCGCATGGCCTGCATTTTTGTCTGCCTTAGCGTGTCGGGGAAACATGCGGGGCAATGAGGGCGGGACTATGGCTGCTTGTTGACCTTGTCACGGTCGCGGCGGAACAGGCGGCCCACCACAAAAGACGTACGCGGGGAATCAACATATGCGGTGCGCAGTTTCGGTGTGGCGCGCGCGCGCACACGGGCGATGCCGAACACAATCAGCCCTGCGTGGCCGATGGCCAGCATGACGAACATGGCTTCGGGGCCTTTTGCCTGGATCAGCACGGAGGCGCCGTAGGGGGCGGCGATAGCGCCTAAGGCGAACCAGAACATCAGGGCGGCCGACAGTTCCACCCGCTCGTCCGAGCTGGCGAAGTCATGGGCGTGGGCGTGGGCGGCGGCGACGGAGTAGATCGGGAAGGTTGTCAGGCCGAAAAGACCAGCCGAGAGCAGAATGCCAGTGGGCCCCCAGCCGGATGTTGCCATTGTCACACCGCAACTGCCAATGGCCGCAACCGACAGCCAGATCAGCACCTTGCGGCGGTCGTATTTGTCGGCGAGCTAGCCGATGGGGAACTGGGCGAGCGCACCGCCGATGACAAAAGCGGCGAGGAACCATGCAATCTGGCCAGCGGTCAGGCCCATTTCCTGTCCGTAGATTGGACCGACCATGCGAAAGGACGCGCTGGAAAGGGCGGCCACAATCACACCCGCCACAGCCAGCGGCGAGCGGGTATAGGCCAGCTTGGGGCGCAAACGCGGCGATTTAGGGGTTTCGGGCTGGGATGCAGTTGTCAGCGTGATGGGCAGCAGTGCGGCGCAGCACAGGATCGCAAGGATGTTGTAGGAGATATAGTCCGCAGGGGCGAGGATGCCGATGATGCCTTGCGCACACAGGCTGCCGGTCATGTCGACCATGCGGTAGGTGCCCATGGCGCGGCCGCGGGTCTCGTTGGTGACTTTGGCCTGCAACCATGCCTCGACCACCGTATAGCAGCCAGCCACGCAGAGGCCCGATGCTACCCGCATCAGAGCCCATGCGTAGGGGTCAATCACCATCATATGCGCAATCAGGGAAATGCTTCCCGCAGCGGTAAATGCTGCGAAGGTCCGGCTGTGGCCGATACTGCCCAGCAGGCGCGGCGCAAACCAGCAGCCGATAAAGAACCCGAAGAAATGCGCAGAGCCGAGCATACCGATTTCTTGCCGGGTGAATCCCAGCACTGTGCCAGACAGCACGTCCAGCGGGCCAACCCCGCCCGAGGACAGCTGCAACAGGACAACTGACAAAAACAGCGCCGCAAAGGAGATCAACATCCGCATGGGGTATCTGTGCGCCCGATCACGGGGGGAAGGCCAGCCAAAACCGACAGATTGTGACGTAATTTTTTGCTGATTCCGGATGAAGAGGCACAAAGCGGCTTGCAGCGCGCGGGGGCCTGCGTAGGTTGCGGGTAACTGATTGCGAAGGGATCAAGCTATGCAAATGACAACATTGGGCCGCACGGGGATCGAGGTCTCGAAGTTTTGTCTGGGGTCTATGACCTGGGGCACGCAAAACACCCAAGCTGAAGGCCATGCGCAGATTGACCGCGCGCTGGCGGCTGGCATCAACTTTGTCGATACTGCCGAGATGTATCCCGTCAATCCGCTGAGTGCGGAGACCCAAGGCGCTACCGAAGAGGTGATTGGCGCGTGGTTCGGGCAGACGGGACGACGCAGCGACATGGTGCTGGCGAGCAAACATTCGGGCAATGGCATCGCCTATGTCCGCGATGGTGCGGATATTACCGCTGCGTCCATTCCGCTGGCGCTGGACGGCTCATTGAAGCGGCTCAAGACCGACTACATCGACCTCTACCAGTTCCACTGGCCCAACCGTGGCAGTTATATGTTCCGCAAGAACTGGGCGTATAATCCGACTGCGCAGGACCGCGCGCGGACGCTCCAAAATATGGAGGATTGTCTGGGGGCCTTGCAGGCCGAGGTCGACCGGGGCCGCATCCGTGCTTTTGGGATGAGCAACGAGAGCGCGTGGGGCCTGACGCAATGGGCCAATGCGGCCGAGCGGACCGGCGGGCCGCGTGTGGCCACCGTGCAGAACGAATATTCGCTGATGTGCCGACTGGCCGATACCGACGTGGCAGAGACCTGCCATAACGAGGACATCGGCATGTTGTCATTCTCGCCGCTGGCGACGGGCCTGTTGACGGGCAAATACCAGAACGGTGCGGTGCCCGAAGGCTCGCGTCTGTCACTGAGCCCGGAGTTGGGCGGGCGCAAAACGCCCCGTGTGTTCGAGGCGGTGGATGCCTATCTGGCAGTGGCGCAAAAGCATGGTCTGGATCCGGTGCATATGGCGATGGCCTTTGTGCGGGATAGGCCCTTTATGGCCAGCGCCATCTTTGGCGCCACATCCGTGGAGCAGCTGGACCGGATTCTGGTAGGTGCTGAGCTGGTGCTGGACGAGGCCGTGATGGCGGATATTGATGCGGCCCACCGTGCGCATCCGATGCCCTACTAACCGAAAAGACACCAAACGCGACACATATCGACGCTTTCGGGAATGGCAAAGCCGCCCTTGGCATCGCAGTATTGCACCAAATCCAAAGGGAGCTACCTTATGACACTGGCTATGAACACAGACGTTTTTATCACCTGCGCGGTCACCGGATCGGGCGCCACCCAAGACCGCAGCCACCATGTGCCGCGCAGCCCTGAGCAGATTGCCGAGAGTGCGATCAAGGCCGCAAAAGCGGGCGCCGCTGTGGTGCACTGCCATGTGCGCGACCCCGAAACCGGCGCGCCGAGCCGCGACGTCGCGCTCTACCGCGAGGTGACCGAGCGTATTCGTGAC
>Ga0210307_1396323_pt1 | contig 10483 bp, 10 predicted proteins | sample R1073metaT_FD_159690 | JGI IMG/M metagenome (GOLD analysis project Ga0210307, IMG submission 159690) | Metatranscriptome of estuarine water microbial communities from the Columbia River estuary, Oregon, United States - R1073 (Metagenome... | ecosystem: Environmental > Aquatic > Marine >...
ATCGAAGGACACCGCCATATGGCCCATCTCACAGCGCCTAATCTGGTCAATCATGCTTTGGCGAACTGGCTCTTTCAGCCTTTCCCCCGCGAGGTCGCCTCATGAGCGGCTTTGATCTGCGCGCTTTGCGTTCCGCTTTTGGCGCCTTCACCACGGGCGTCACGGTTGTCACCAGCCATGATGCAACAGGCGCACCTATTGGCTTTACGGCCAATTCCTTTACCTCTGTTTCGCTTGATCCGCCTCTTGTGCTGGTCTGCATCGCCAATAGCTCAAGCAACTACGAAAATATGACCAAGGCCACAGGTTTCGCAGTCAACATTCTGGCCGAAACGCAGGTCGAAGTGTCCAACACATTCGCCCGTCCCGTGGATGACCGCTTCGCAAGCGTAACTTGGCAAAATGGACCGCATGGCGCACCAGTGTTTGAGGGCGTCTCGGCGTGGTTTGACTGCTCGATGCACCAGATTGTCGAGGCGGGTGATCATGCGGTCCTGATTGGTCGTGTCGAGGCGTTTGATAGTTCAGCAACTGCTGGCCTTGGCTATGCGCGCGGCGCTTATGTAACGCCCTCCACAGCCGCCGAAGCGCTTGAGCCACACATCGGCCTCACGGTGTCAGCACTTATCGAGCGAGACGGGCAGGTGCTTCTGGTCGAAAATAGCGAGGGCGGATTGGCGCTCCCCGAAAGGACTGTAAAAGAACACGGTGCGTCTGAGACGCTGCAAAAGCTCCTCGCCACTACAGGTCTCACGGCGGAGCCGGGATTTGTGTATTCGGTCTTTGAAGACGATGCCGCAAAACGCCAGCACATCGCGTTTCTCTGTCAGACCGAAGAGGGCGCGCCTTCTCTGGGGCGCTTTGTTCCCCTGACCGAAGAGGCGCTTGCCTCTGTCACCGACAGTGTCATGCGCACCATGCTCACGCGCTTTGCCGCCGAGAACAAGCTTGGCAACTACGGCGTCTATTTTGGCAATCAAACCAGCGGCAAAATCCGCCCCGTTTCTTACGAAAGGTAAGCCTCATGCGGTTTTCTCTCTTTGTGCATATGGAGCGCGTCAGCCCCGATCAGGACCAGCGCCAGCTTTATCAAGATTTTCTGACGCTGGCGAAGATGGCTGATGAGGGCGGCATGCATGCAGTCTGGACTGGCGAGCATCATGGGATGGATTTCACAATCGCGCCCAACCCGTTCCTGAGCCTGATCGATGTCGCACGCCAAACAAAACATGTTCGCCTCGGCACAGGGACAATCATCGCGCCTTTCTGGCATCCAATCGCGCTTGCAGGCGAAGCCGCGATGGCGGACCTGATCACAGAGGGCCGTATTGATCTTGGTATCGCGCGCGGCGCATATAATTACGAATACGAGCGCATCATGCCAGGGATGGATGCTTGGGAAGCAGGCCAGCGTATGCGCGCTCTTGTTCCTGCAATCAAAGCACTCTGGGACGGAGATTATGCCCAAGAGGGAGAGTTTCACAGCTTCCCGTCGACAACGTCTTCGCCCAAGCCTGTTCAGGAGGGCGGCCCGCCCGTTTGGATCGCGGCGCGTGACCCGAACAGCCATGAGTTCGCCGTGGCCCAAGGCTGTCATGTGCAAGTGACACCACTCTGGCAGGGCGATGAAGAAGTGACCAAACTGATGGAAACGTTCAATGCCGCTTGCGCCAAATTTCCTGACATTCCGCGCCCCGAGATCATGCTGTTGAACCACACTTACATCGCCGAAAGCGCAGAAGATGCGCGCCAAGCTGCAGAAGAAATCAACCGCTTCTATTGCTACTTCGGCGCATGGTTTAAAAACGAGCGACCCGTCAGCCAAGGGCTGATTGCGCCGCTCTCGGACGCAGAAATAGCGTCACACCCGTTTTATACACCAGAGGCTATGCTGCGTGACAATGTGATCGCCACAGCTGATGATGCTATCGCACGGATCAAAACATATCAGGACATGGGTTATGACGAATATTCGCTCTGGATTGACTCAGGAATGAGCTTTGAGCGCAAACGCGCCAGCCTTGAGCGCTTCATAAACGATGTCATGCCTGCCTTCGCCTAAGGACATAAAATGCAAGAGTTTGAGCAATATATCGGTGGCGACTTCTCCAAAGCGAGCGCCAATTTTGAAAGCCTCGATCCCGCGTCAGGCACAGCTTGGGCGCTTATGCCTGAGGCCCGTGAGGCCGATGTGAACGCAGCGGTTGAGGCGGCGCACGCGGCGTTTCTTGCTCCTGAATGGGCTAACATGACGGCCACAGCGCGCGGTAAGCTGCTCTATCGTCTGGCCGATCTTGTGGCCGAAAACGCTAGCGAGCTGGCCCGCCTGGAGACGCGCGATACGGGCAAGATCATCCGCGAAACCTCGGCCCAGATTGCCTATGTCGCCGAATATTACCGCTATTACGCTGGCCTTGCCGACAAGATCGAAGGCGCGCATCTGCCGATCGATAAGCCCGACATGGAAGTCTGGCTGAGGCGGGAGCCTGTTGGCGTGGTCGCCGCCATAGTTCCTTGGAATTCGCAGCTCTTCCTTGCGGCAGTCAAGCTTGGCCCCGCTTTGGCGGCAGGGTGTACAGTGGTTCTCAAAGCGTCTGAGGAAGGCCCTGCGCCCTTGCTTGCTTTTGCGCGGTTGGTGCACGAAGCGGGCTTTCCAGCAGGCGTGGTCAATGTGCTCACAGGCTTTGGTCCGCGCTGCGGGGCGGTCCTGACAAGCCATCCGAAAGTGGCGCATATTGCTTTCACAGGTGGCCCCGATACCGCCCGCCATATCGTGCGTGGCTCGGCTGAAAATCTCGCCTCCACTTCGCTCGAACTGGGTGGCAAGTCGCCCTTTATTGTCTTTGAGGATGCTGATCTGGAGAGCGCAGCCAACGCGCAGGTTTCTGGTATTTTTGCCGCGTCTGGACAGAGCTGCGTCGCGGGTTCGCGGCTTGTTGTGGCCGCAAGCGTCAAAGAGGCGTTCCTTGCGAAGCTAAAGGCCAAGGCCGAGGCCGTCATCATCGGCGCACCCGATAATATGGCCACAGAAGTTGGCCCTCTTTGCACAGCTGCCCAAGTCGCGTGCGCTGAAGATATTATCGCCCGTTCTCTCGCGGCAGGTGCCAAGCTTGTTACAGGCGGCACGCGCTTGGAAGGGGCAGGGCACTACTTCCCGCCCACCATTCTTGATTGTTCCGCCGCGCCAGATGCGCCTTGCCTGACCGAAGAGTTCTTCGGTCCCGTTCTGTCTGCCGTCAGCTTTGAGTCCGAGGCCGAAGCGCTCGATATCGCCAATGATACAGCGTTTGGTCTTGCCTCGGGCGTCTTTACAACAAGCCTCACGCGCGCCCATCGGATGATCCGTGGCATTCGGGCAGGCATTGTCTGGGTCAATACTTACCGCGCCGTTAGCCCCATCGCGCCTTTTGGTGGCCACGGCCTCAGCGGGCATGGGCGCGAGGGCGGACTTGCAGCTGCGCTAGATTATACGCGGACAAAAGCGGTCTGGCTTCGGACATCGGATGAGCCGATTCCCGACCCTTTCGTGATGCGCTGAACTCTCGCTGCGCCAAAGGTTGATCCCCGCCCGCTTTGGCCTACATTGGCAAGGCCCAATGAGGACGCGCGCATCATGACCAAACTCCCCGATTTTGCCTTTGACAATAGTTATCACCGCGAGTTGTCTGGCGCCTATGCCCAATGGCAAGGTGATAAAGTTCCCGCGCCGCAGATGCTTAAGCTCAATGTGGCGCTGGCCGAAGAGCTTGGCCTTGATGCAGATGCGCTCGCAGGTGAAGCGGGCGCGCTTGTATTCACAGGCATGCGTGCGCCCACAGGTGCGGCTCCCTTGGCCATGGCCTATGCAGGCCACCAGTTTGGGGGCTTCTCGCCCCAGCTCGGCGATGGCCGTGCGCTGCTTTTGGGTGAGCTGATCGACCGTTTTGGAAGGCGTCGCGACCTTCACCTGAAGGGGTCGGGCCGCACGCCCTTTTCCCGTGGTGGCGATGGCAAGGCCGCGCTCGGTCCCGTCCTGCGCGAATACCTCATCGGTGAGGCCATGCATGCCCTAGGCATCCCCACAACCCGCGCCTTGGCCGCAGTCACAACGGGGGAGAAAATCCATCGTGAAACAGGCGCCAAGGACGGTGCCGTTTTGGCGCGCATTGCAAGCTCTCACCTGAGGGTCGGCAGCTTTCAGTTCTTTGCGGCACGTGGCGACACTGAAATGCTGCAAAAGCTCGCGGACTACGCCATCGCGCGCCATGATCCCGATCTTGTGGGGCGCGAAGGCCGCTACCTCAGCTTCCTGAAGCGCGTTGCCGAGCGGCAGGCGAGCCTGGTCGCGCAATGGGTCAATATCGGCTTTGTGCACGGCGTGATGAACACCGACAACATGACCATTTCTGGCGAAACGATTGACTATGGCCCCTGTGCTTTTCTCGACAGCTACAGCCCGAAGGCGAGCTTCTCTTCCATCGACCAACAAGGCCGCTACGCTTACGGCAATCAGCCCAACATGGCCGCATGGAACCTCGCCCGCCTTGCCGAATGCCTCCTTGGCCTGATCAACGCAGATGATGACAAGGCCATCGCAGAGGCAACGGCTGTGATCAATAATTTCCCCACGCTTTATCAAGCTGCTTGGCTGACGGGTGTGCGCCAAAAGCTTGGCCTCTCGCAGGACAAAGAAGGTGATCTCGCGCTCGCAAACGGCTTTCTGATGACAATGCAGGGCCAGAATGTCGATTATACGCAAGCTTTCCGCGCTCTCGCGGAGGCCGTGCTTGGCAACACATCTCCCCTGCGCGCTCTGTATGATGATCCGAGCAAAGAACTCGATGGTTGGCTCGCCGCCTATTTCGCTCGGATAGGGGAGGAGGCCCAAACGCCTCAAGACCGCGCCGCCGAGATGAACGCAACGAACCCGCTCTACATCCCGCGCAATCATAAAGTCGAAGAGGCGCTCCAAGCGGCGGAAGCGGGCGATATGGCTCCGTTCGAGGCACTCCTCAAAGTTCTGCAAACGCCTTTCACAGAGCAGCCAAATGCCGAGAGTTACAGCCTAGCTGCTCCCGACAGCTTTGGTCCTTATAAATCCTTCTGTGGAACCTAAGCCAAAAGCGGACCCAGCTCTTTTTCTTTCTGGAAATATCCTAGGGGGTCTGGGGGCCAAAGGCCCCCAGCGGGGCGCTTTGGCTTTGCGCTAGCGCAATCCCTAGACGCTTAAAACTTCTGCCAAGACACTCACCGCAAGTTTGCGTGCATCCCGCACTGAAGGCACAAGCCCGATGGGCCCCCGCAACTCTGCTATGGCGTCATCAGAAACTCCAAGTCGTATGAGCTCCATTCGCCGCATCTCGGCCGCCCGCATGCTGCCTTGGGCGCCCACGTAAAACGCGTCTGTTGTCAAAGCCTCTGCCAAAATAGGGGGCTCCCAATCGTGATCATGGAAAAACAAAACAACGGCGCTGCGCTCGTCAATGCCGAGGCCTGCGGGACAATGCGCATGGGTCAAATGTTGGGTAGCGCAGCCTGCCGCGCCCACGGCGTCAATTGTTTCGCCGTCAGGCGACAGAACAAGATTTGGATAGCCCGCCGCTTGTACCAGCCCAGCAAATGTTGCTGTCTCTGGCCCTTTGCCAAAAATGAAAAAGCGAATTTCAGGGTCAATTGCTATGCTGAATACATCTCCGGTCCAGCCTGTTGCCCCTTGGGTCACAGCAATCAATGCTCCGCTGCGCTGGTCCACGTCCAAGACACAGGCTTGTCGTGCCACATGATGGCTCAGCAGCGTGTTCAGCACGGCGACATCAGGGCGTGGCAAAAGCATAATCTCAAGCCCGCCACCGCAGGGCAGTACGATGTCTGCAAAAGGCGAGCCCTTCCCGTAGCGCACCGTATATGGCGTGTTTGTGTCCAGCGCCTTGGCAGCATGAAGCGCAATATCGGCTTCGACACAGCCGGAGGAGAGCGTGCCGATGCGCCGCCCGTCTTCAAGAACGGCCATCATTGCGCCGAGCGGACGATAAGACGGGCCGTCAACATGGGTGATCACACAGAGCACACCCGCCCCACCCGCATCAGAAAGCTGGCGGATCGGTTCGATCACGGTGCTGGCGTCCAGCGCTGGCACAGACATGGCTCTCTCTTTCTTTTGGCGCGTTAACATCGCGCTAACCTTGTTTTGTCAAACTCGTCAACGATGGGTGTACATCCGCCAAAGAACTTGGCTCAAATGCGCTAGATGCAGGGTGTCGCCCATTCCGCACTTACCATTCAATCGGTTTATAAGCGTAGTCAAAGAACTGCCCGCTGTCGTCGGGAGTGAGCCCCAGCATAACGTCCACCAAGTTTTTCGCGGCCGCCTCTGGGCGAACTGTAGTGTGCCGTGCAGCGTAGTTTGCGGTAAAGTCTGTGGCCACAGTCCCGGGGTGCAGTGCCACAGCAATCGCTTCTTTGTGGCTGCGTCCCAGCTCGATAGCCGCGCCGCGCAGTAGCTGGTTTGCAGCTGCCTTGGAGGCGCGGTAGGCGTGCCAGCCACCAATATTATTATCGCCGATAGAGCCGACCCGCGCTGTCAAAACAGCCAGAACAGAGCGGCCCTTCTTCGGCAGAAGCTTCGGCACGTGGCGCAAGACATAGGCTACACCAAAGGTGTTGACCTTGAAGACCTCCTCAAAGCTCTCCTGTCGGATCTGGCTCAGTGCTTTTTCAGGCGCTCCGCCCTCGGCGGCAAGCACGCCAGACGCCATAAAGACGAGCTCGTAAGGACCGTTCTGTGCTTCCAAATGTGCATCCACATTGGCCTGATCGCTAATGTCCAAGCCGTCATGTGCGCGCGAGAGCCGCGTCACCTGCCAGCCGCGTGTTTCTAGGTCTTGCGCTACAGCGGCGCCGATGCCGCCAGATGCGCCGATGATGAGTGCGTTTTGTGTCATTTCGCCAAGCTAACCCTTCATGCGCCTATTGCAAGCGCTCGGCCGCTGACTATTTCTGATCTGCCCCTTGTAGTTGCGAGTGATTTGCAATTACAGTTAGCTGACTCATAGAAAGGTCTTCTTTCATGCTCCGTTCATTGTTGCTCTGTTTTGCGTTTCTGACGGCCACAAGCCTCGCGGCCCAAGACAAGCTCAAAGTCGTGACAACTTTCACTGTCCTCGCTGATATGGCGCAAAACGTGGCTGGCGAGGCCGCTGATGTTGTCTCCGTGACAAAGCCAGGTGCCGAAATTCACGGTTATCAGCCCACGCCACGCGACATTGTCCGCGCCTCTGACGCCGATCTGATCCTATGGAATGGCCTCAACCTTGAACTCTGGTTTGAACAATTCCTTGCCAATCTTGGCGATGTCCCGTCTGCGACCCTGTCCGAAGGGATTGAGCCGATTTCGATTGGCTCTGGAAGCTATGAAGGCAAGGCCAATCCGCACGCGTGGATGGGTCTCGAAAACGCGCTTGTCTATATCGCCAATATTGAACGTGCGCTCAGCTCGGCAGACCCCGCCAATGCTGCCGTCTATCAGGCCAATGCCAATGCCTATTCCAACCAGATCCGCGAGACGCTTGCGCCGCTCAAAGCCGAGATCGAGACTATTCCTGCTGAAAACCGCTGGCTTGTGACCTGCGAAGGCGCGTTCAGCTATCTGGCGAGAGACCTTGGCCTTCAAGAGCTTTACCTCTGGCCCATGAATGCCGACCAGACTGGTACGCCTCAACAGGTCCGCCGCGTGATAGACGGGGTGCGCGAACACTCGGTTCCTGCGGTCTTTTGTGAAAGCACGGTCAGTACATCGCCCGCCGAACAAGTCGCCCGCGAAACAGGCGCGGCTTACGGCGGCGTGCTCTATGTCGACAGTCTCAGCGCCGAGGACGGCCCCGTGCCGACATACCTAGACCTCTTGCGCGTCACCACCGAAACGGTCGCTCACGGCCTCAAGGGAGACAAGTGATGGATGGCATCCACGCCAAAGGCGTCACAGTCACATACCGCAACGGCCATACCGCCCTGCGCGACGCCAGCTTCAATATCCCTCGTGGGACAGTAACAGCGCTTGTGGGCGTCAATGGCGCAGGCAAGTCGACACTCTTCAAGGCGATTATGGGCTTTGTGCCGATCTCAAGGGGCGAAATCACCCTCTTGGGCAAGCCTATCCGCGAGGCGCTCAAGCAAAACCTTGTCGCCTATGTACCGCAAGCAGAGGAGGTCGATTGGGCCTTTCCTGTTCTGGTTGAGGATGTGGTGATGATGGGCCGCTACGGCCACATGGGGATGCTGCGGCGTCCCAAAGCCGCTGACCACGCAGCTGTGGATCAGGCGCTCGCTCGCGTCAGCATGCAAGACTTCCGCAAGCGTCAGATCGGCGAGCTTTCGGGGGGGCAGCGCAAGCGTGTGTTTCTAGCGCGTGCCTTGGCGCAAGAGGGTCAGGTGATCTTGCTGGATGAGCCTTTTACGGGCGTCGATGTGACCACGGAAAACCAGATCATCACACTCTTGGGCGAGTTGCGCGACGAAGGCCGGGTCATGCTGGTTGCCACGCACAACCTCGGTTCTGTGCCTGAGTTTTGCGACCGCACAGTGCTCGTCAAAGGCACAGTGCTGGCCTATGGCCATACCGATGAGGTCTTTACCCGCGACAACCTCGAAGAAGCCTTCGGAGGGGTGCTCCGTCATATCACAATCGGCGGCGATACGCTTCACGAAGACAGTGACGAACGCGCCGTAACGATCCTCACAGATGACGAGCGCCCCTTTGTGCAATACGGCGAACAGACCCAACGGCAGGATCGCGACCAATGAGCTGGCTAGAGCCCTTCGGCTATTCCTATATGCTCAACGCCATGTGGGTCTCGGCCCTCGTTGGCGGGGTCTGCGCATTTCTCTCGGCCTATCTCATGCTCAAAGGCTGGTCGCTCATCGGCGATGCGCTCTCGCACTCGGTTGTGCCCGGTGTGGCAGGGGCCTATATGCTCGGCCTGCCTTTTGCGCTGGGAGCTTTCCTTGCGGGAGGGTTGGCGGCTGCTGCCATGCTCTTTCTCACAGAGCGCTCTGGCCTCAAGACCGACGTGATCATCGGTCTGATCTTTACCAGCTTTTTCGGCCTCGGCCTCTTCATCGTCTCCGTTTCGCCTGTCAGTATTGATCTGCAAAGCATCACCATGGGCAATATTCTCGCAATCACGCCCGAAGACACGCTGCAACTGGCCTTGATTGGCGGGGTCACCCTCGTGGTGCTTTTGGCGAAATGGAAAGACTTGATGGTGACGTTTTTTGACGAAAGCCACGCCCGCTCGATAGGGCTGCACCCTGCGCGCTTGAAGGCTGTCTTCTTCGTGCTGCTGTCCGCGTCCGTCGTTGCCGCCATGCAAACCGTTGGTGCGTTCTTGGTCATTGCATTGGTCGTCACGCCAGGGGCCACGGCTTACCTCTTGTGTGACCGCTTCCCGCGGCTCATTCTGACATCTGTCGCCATTGGTACGCTGACAAGCTTCCTTGGCGCTTACGCCAGCTACTTCCTTGACGGGGCCACAGGCGGTATCATCGTTTGCCTCCAAACCACTCTCTTTCTCTTCGCCTTCGTGTTTGCACCCAAGCATGGACGCCTCGCGGCGCGGCGCATGGCGCGACAAGCTCTGGAGGAGGTGGCATGAGCGAACTGCTTCTCCCGTTCCAGTTTCCGTTTATGCAGACGGCCTTCCTCATCGTCGCGCTGATCTCCGTGCCGACGGCGCTGCTGAGCTGCTTTCTTGTGCTCAAAGGCTGGGCACTTATGGGGGACGCCGTCAGCCACGCCGTTTTGCCTGGCATTGTGCTGGCTTACATCCTCGGTGCGCCGCTGATTTTGGGAGCGTTCTTCGCGGGCATGGTCTGTGCGCTGGCCACGGGCTATCTGAGCGAGAACAGCCGCGTAAAGCAGGATACGGTCATGGGTGTGGTCTTCTCTGGGATGTTCGGGCTCGGGATCGTGCTTTATGTCGGCGTTGAGACAAACGCGCATCTTGACCACATTCTTTTTGGCAACATGCTGGGGATTTCTGCCCAAGAGCTCTGGACCACAGCGATTATCGCAGCACTTGTCTCCGCTGCGCTTCTGATCAAATGGAAGGACCTCCTGCTTCACGCCTTTGACCCCGCTCAAGCACAGGCATCTGGTCTGCCAGTGACGTGGCTGCACTACGGCCTCTTGACGGCGCTTTCGGCCACAATCGTCGCCACGCTCTCGGCAGTAGGTCTGATCTTGGCGATTGGCCTTCTCATTGCGCCGGGGGCAATTGCCTTTTTGCTCGTGCGCGAATTTCGGACGATGCTCTGGGTGTCGGTTCTGGTTTGTTTGAGCTCGTCTCTTCTGGGGGTTTACGCGAGCTTTTTCATCGACAGTGCGCCTGCGCCGACGATTATCTTGATCCAGACGCTGATGTTTATTGCCGCGTTTCTACGCAAGCTTTCACTGAACAAGTCACGTTCTGCCTATTGAGGCTTCGGATTGTGCTTTTCACAATCCGAC
>Ga0210307_1095250_pt1 | contig 10468 bp, 10 predicted proteins | sample R1073metaT_FD_159690 | JGI IMG/M metagenome (GOLD analysis project Ga0210307, IMG submission 159690) | Metatranscriptome of estuarine water microbial communities from the Columbia River estuary, Oregon, United States - R1073 (Metagenome... | ecosystem: Environmental > Aquatic > Marine >...
CGACAGCTTTGATTTGTCCTCCATGCGCGTCAAGTTCTCTACCTCTGCGCCCTTGCGTGCGGCGTTGAAGGCGGATGTGCTGGCCTGCTTCCCCGGCAAGCTGGTGGAATATTATGGCCTGACAGAGGGCGGCGGGGTGACGGTATTGGTCGCAGACGAAAACCCGACCAAGCTGCACACCGTGGGCAAGCTGGCCCCCGGAAACGACATCCGCCTCATCGATGCGGCAGGCCACGAAGTGCCTCTGGGTGAGGTGGGCGAGATTTGCGGCCGTGGGCCTACAATGATGGCGGGGTACTATGGCCGCGATGACCTGACCTCCGACTACATCTGGCGTAATCAGGCGGGCGAGGTCTATTTCCGCTCCGGCGATATGGGCTCATTTGATGCCGATGGCTTTCTGACCCTGTCGGACCGCAAGAAGGATATGATTATCTCCGGTGGCTTGAACATCTACGCCAATGATCTGGAGCTGGTTCTGCTGGCCGATGCGGACGTGACAGATGCTGCCGTGATTGGTGTGCCGTCCGATGCATGGGGCGAGACGCCGCTGGGCCTGGTCGTACTGCGCGAAGGGGCAACCCGCAGCGCCGAGGATATCCGCGATCGGGCCAACGCAACCCTTGGTAAAAGCCAGCGGTTGTCAGCGGTCGAAATCCGCGAAACACTTCCGCGCAGCACCATCGGAAAAATACTCAAGAAAGAACTCCGCATCCCCTATTGGGAGAAAGAACCGACGTGACTGAGACGAAAATGAATGGCGCCGAAAGCCTTGTGCACACCTTGCTCGCTAATGGCGTCGACACTTGTTTTACAAATCCCGGCACGTCCGAGATGCACTTTGTCGCGGCGCTGGATCACATCGCCGGCATGCGCTCGGTGCTGGTCCTGCAAGAGGGTGTAGCGACGGGGGCGGCGGATGGGTACTACCGGATGGCAGGCAAGCCCGCGTCGACGCTGCTGCATCTTGGGCCCGGTCTGGCCAATGGTCTGTCCAACCTTCACAACGCAAAAAAGGCAGGCTCCGGTGTGGTGAATATCATCGGTGAACATGCCTCGACCCATATCGAGCTGGATGCGCCGTTGACCTCCGACATAGAGGGGATTGCGCGTCCGGTGTCCCATTGGGTCCACAGCTCGAAATCGGCGGCGGATGTGGGCAAGGATGCGGTTTCTGCAATTCAGGCGGCCATGGTCGCGCCGGGCCAGATTGCATCGCTGATCCTGCCAAGTGATACGGCGTGGAACGGAGGCGGCGTTGCACAGGAAGCAGCAGAGATGCCAGCGCCTGCGCCCTTTGATGCTGCCCAACTTGAAACAGCCGCCACTGCGCTGGGCGGCGAAGAGACACTGCTGCTGTTGGGTGGGCGCGCACTGACTGAAAACAACCTGAAGATTGCGGGCCAGATTGCGGCCAAGACCGGCTGTAAACTGCTATCGGAATGGTCCAACGCCCGGCTGGAGCGCGGCGCGGGAAGGGTCTTTGTCAATCGTGTGCCTTATCCGATTGATATCGCCCTTAAGGTGCTCGAGCCGTTCAAGCGTATCGTTCTTGTGGGTGCGCGCGCGCCTATCGGGTTTTTCGCCTATCCGGACAAGCCTGCAATCCTCACGCGTGACGGGGCACAGATCACCACGCTGGCCCATTCCGGCGCGGACCTTACTGCGGCACTAGAAGCATTGCGCGACGCGACAGGCGCAGAGGATACCGCCCCCGCCCATGTGGTTGAGGCGTCCATGCCTGACCGGCCGACGGGCCCGATTAACCTTGATACTCTCGCCGCTGTCATTGCCCGTGCCATTCCGGAACAGGCCATCGTCGTAGACGAATCCGTGACCACAGGCCGCGCGTTTTCGCCCGCGACCAAAGGCGCGCCTGCGCATACTTGGCTCAACAATTGCGGCGGCTCTATCGGCTATGCGATGCCTGCGGCGATTGGGGCCGCAATTGCCTGCCCTGACCGCAAAGTGATGTGCATGTCGGGTGATGGATCGGCGATGTACACGGTGCAATCGCTTTGGACGATGGCCCGTGAAAATCTGGATATCACCGTGCTGATTTTCGCCAACCGCAGCTATCAGATCCTGCGCGGTGAGCTGACAAATGTGGGCGTTGGCAACCCGGGCCCCCGCGCAATTGACATGCTCAGCCTTGATCGTCCTGCGCTGGATTGGGTGCAGATGGCCCGCTCTATGGGGGTTGAGGCACAGCGGGTCGAAACCTGCGAGGCGCTGGAGGCGGCACTGGAGGACGGGCTGACCGGTGGCGGTCCGAACCTGATCGAGATTACGCTCTAGCGAGGGTTTTCATCCAACCCAGCCCGCCTTGCGTGGTGGCGCGGGGGCGGTATTCGGCGCCAATATGGCCCTCGTATCCAAATTCAGCAATCTGCCCCAGCAGCCAGCGGTAATCCACCTCGCCGCTGTCGGGTTCGCCACGATCCGGCACAGCAGCAATCTGGATATGCCCGATCTTGGGTAGCAGACGCTCAACAGTTTTCGCCAGATCGCCCTGCATGATTTGCATGTGATAGCAGTCAAACATGATCTTCAGCTCGGGGCGGGCCAGATCGTCTATGATCCGCTCTGCGTGATCCGTCCGGCAGAGGTGATAGCCGGCTACATCACGGGTATTGATCGGCTCGATCAGAACGGTAAGGCCCTGTGCTGCGGCCAGATCACAGGCGTGGTTCAGGTTGTCGCGAAAGCAGCTCTCAGCTGCCGCATCGCCAACTGTGCGCCCCGCCATGACATGTACTGCCCCGACACCTGCGGCGGCGGCATAGTTCACCGCGCGGGCAATTTCCTTGCGGGCCTCGTCGCGGCGGTCGGGCAGGGCGGCAAGGCCGAAATCCCCCGCGGCACGGTCCCCCGGCCATGTGTTGAGCCCCAGCATCCGCAGACCGGTTTCATGCAACGCATCACGCATCACCTGCGCCGGTGTATCATAGGGAAAGTGACACTCTAGCGCGTCAAACCCGTCTGCCTTGGCCGCGCGGATCGCATCTGGCAGCGGCAGGTCGGTGTAGAGAAACCCGAGGTTTGCAGAGAATTTCATCAGTCGTCCCATTCCACATCAAATTTGGTCACCAGTGCCCGCACATGGTCTTCCGTCAGCGCACGGGCGTTCAATCCGCGCAGCATCATCGCCAGACGTGCCGTGTCTTCCAGCTCTTCAATCGCGTTACACGCCGCTTCTATATCTTTGCCGGCCACCACAGGACCATGGTTTGCCAACATCACCGCACTGCGCTTGCCTGCCAGCCCGCGCACCGCATCGCCCATGGCGGGATCGCCTGGCAGGTAGAACGGCAGCAGCTTGACGCGGCCCAGCTTCATAATCCCGTAGGGGGTGAGGGGCGGCAGAAAGTTGTCAGGGTCCGCATCGGGCATCATGGACAGGGCAACAGCATGGCAACTGTGCAGATGGACAACGGCGCCGGCACTACTGCGCGTATCGTAAAAGGCGCTGTGCAAGGGCATTTCTTTGGTCGGTTGATCACCGCTGATTAATGCGCCGGCTGCATTAAAGCGCGACAGACGTGCAGGGTCCAGCCGCCCGAAGCTGGTCCCTGTAGGGGATACAAGCAGCCCGCCATCATCGGTCCGTGCCGAGATGTTACCAGTGCTGCCGCCTGTCAGTCCGCGCTCAAACATGGATTTAGCCAGCAGGCAAATCTGCTCACGCAGTGCCGTTTCACCCATTAGTCTTGTCCCAACACAGCGGCAGCCTTTTCAAAATAGTCTTCGCTGCCGAAGTTACCTGATTTCAGGGCAATCACCAATGTTTCGCTTGCGCGCAAAGCGGGCACGCCCGGATCAATCTCGGGGCCGATGGCAAGGGTCTCAATCTCCAGCGCCTCAACAACAGCGCCCGATGTCTCACCGCCGGCGGTCAGGATGCGGGTCACCCCAAGTGACGCGAGGCGGGCAGCGACCTTGCCAAAGAAGCCCTCCAGCGCGGTTGCAGCGGTATTGGTGCCAAAACGTGCTTGCGTTTGCGCCACTTCGGCAGGATCGGCAGAGCTATAGGCAAGGGGCAGGCCATCTGTGACAGCAAGCCACTGTGCAACATCTTCAGGCGTCTGGCTGCCGTCAATCACGGCAGCGGGATCAATCCTGAGGCCTTTGTAGCGGGCAAGGTGATAGGCGATTTGGCCGCGTGTGGCTGTGGAACAGGAGCCGGACAGGATGGCCGCTTTGCCAGCCTGTGGATGCCACGGCACTTGTGCGGGCGCGATGCCAAAGTTGGCGGGCAGCCCCAAGGCCACACCTGATCCACCTGTCACCAATGGCAGCCCCGTCGCGGCGGCACCGATCTGCATCAGGTCTTCATCGCGCAGGGCATCCACCACAATCATCCGGTGACCGGCGGTATGCTCAGCCTGCAATCGTGCTGCAATCTCGGCAGAGCCCTTAAAAACAGTCTCTGCGGGCACTAATCCCACGCTATGCACACTCTGTGCTGCCATCAATCGGCGGAGGTTTGCGTCTTTCATCGGGGTGAGAGGATGGTTCTCCATCCCGCTTTCGTTCAGCAGGGCATCTTTGACAAACAGATAACCTTGATAAATCGAGCGCCCTGCACCCGGAAAGGCGGGGCAAACGATGATTTTATGGGCATCAAGCGCCTCGGCCAGCGCATCGGCAACAGGGCCGATGTTGCCTTTTTCTGTGCTATCAAAGGTCGAGCAATATTTGAAAAAAATCTGCTCGCAGCCTTGATCTTGAAGCCAGCGCAATGCCGCTAGAGACTGTTTTACAGCCTCTTCAGGGTCAATTGAGCGGGATTTGAGCGAGACAACACCTGCCTGCACATCCGCGTCCGCAGGTCCGCTGGGTATGCCGCTGTATTGCACCGTCCGCATGCCCGCCTTGGCCAGTGTATTGGCCAGATCGCTGGACCCTGTGAAATCATCCCCGATACATCCCAGCAGCATTATACGTCTCCTGGCAAAGTGATGCCGCCTGCACGGGCGAAGTATTTGGCGATTGCTGCGTCGTCCTCATTGCCCAGACCGGCAGCTGAGGCCGCGCGGAATTGTGCCAGCGCGTTGGTTGAGACAGGAACGGGTAGGCCCGACGTAGCGGCAATCTCTGTGACAATGCCAAGATCTTTCAGCCAGATGTCCACCTTGGAGCGTGGGCTGTAGTCAGCTTCTACTACATGGGCGCCACGGTTCTCGAACATCCATGACGTACCTGCGGAGACGGAGACCACATTCAGCACCTGCTCGGGCGTCAGGCCCTGAGACGCGCCAAAGGCCATCGCTTCGCCCATAGCGGCGATGTGCACGCCTGCCAGCAACTGGTTCACGGCCTTCATGGCCGAGCCTTCGCCCGCGCCATCGCCCAAGCGGTGTACGGTTTCAGCCATGGCGTCCAAAACGGGAGCCGCGAGGTCAAAAGCCTCTGCTGTGCCCGATGCCATGATCGACAACTGTCCAGCGGCCGCTTTGATGGCGCCGCCAGAAATGGGCGCGTCCAGATACAGATGATCCGCGTTGGCGGCTGCCGCCTCCATCTCTTTCGCAAAGTCGGGAGAGACGGTTGCACATGACACGATAACGCCGCCTTTGCGCAGCCGCGCCGCAACGCTCTGTGTATTCGACAAAACACTGCGTGTTTGATCGGCGTTCAACACCGCGCTGACCAACGCATCCGCGGGTGTGGTGCTTTCCGACGCCGCAATGCCGCCGGCGGCTATGAACATTTCAACCCGCGAAGCATCCGGGTCATGCCCGCGCACAGCGTGTCCTGCGCGTACAAGGCTGGTTGCCATCCCCAGCCCCATCGAGCCGAGGCCCACAAAATCAATCAACATCATTTATCCTCCAAAAAACTATTCCACCGGCCACAGCGTGATCGCGGGAACATAGGTGATCACCATAAGGGCGGCAAAAACAATCAGCACAAACCACACCAACTGCGGGATGATCTTCTCGACCTGCAACTCGGCCACAGCGCAGGCGGCAAACAGGTTCACCCCCCAGCGGCGGCGTGATCATCCCCAGTGCCAGATTGGCCACGACAATCTGGCCGAAGTGGACCGGATCGACGCCATAGCTGAGCGAGATGGACGGCGGGATCAATACGCCAAATTCTGCGGAAGAGGCCTGAATGGAAGCGGCCAGTGGTTTGGGGTAGCTATGTTTGACCATCGCGGGGATCAGAATGGCCCCGATGGGGAATGTGGTTGCCACCGAAGAGCCGGAGATAGATGCGAACAGCATACATGTCAGAACGCAGGTGCAGGCCAGACCGCCCTGCACACCACCCACCAGCGACTTCGCCAGCTCGACCAGACGTTGCGAGATGCCGCCCGCAGACATCAAATTACCAGCCAGAATAAACAGCGGGATCGCCATGACGGGAAAGCTGTCGATTCCGGTAAACATGCGCTGGGCAACCAGCAGCAGTGGCAGGCGACCTTGCGCCTCAATCCCGATGATCGAAGCCAAACCGATAGAGACCGCAATGGGCACACCGAGAACAAAAAGGATGGGGAGGGATAGACCAAGTGCACTGTTCATTGTGCCGCCTCCGGATCGCGGGCGGCCAGCCAGTCACCCTGCACTGCACGGATCATGGAGGCGATAATGGCAATCAGAATAAACGCAGAGCCGACAGGCAGCGCCGCATAGACCCAGGCTATTGAAATTTCGAGAGCAGCAAGGCTCTGGGACATGACACGCAAGGTCATTAGATACCCCTGCCACATGAGGACGGCAAAAAAGACGACAGACCCAAGGTTGGCAACCAAAAACAGGGCCAGACCCAGACGGGGCGGCAGCGCGTTCTTGATCACATCGACCGAAATTATGGCGCCGTGATGGAAGGCCACAGCCACACCCAGAAACACCGACCAGATCATTCCGGAGCGTGTGATCACTTCGGACCGGGGTGACGGCGCGCTAAAGGCAAAGCGGGTGATCACCTGAAACAACGCCAGTCCGGCAGCAATAACCAGAAAAGCAATCGACAGCCGTAAGGCCACGCCGGTGGTGATGTTTTCGAAATGCAAAAAATAGCGCATGGCGGGGGCCTCAGCGGGTCAGAGTGAAAGTGTCAGGTGCGGAACGGACCCGCGCCTGACGTCTGCGGGGTTACTTGACCGCTTGGATGCGCTCCACCAGCTCGGGGCCATACTGGTCGGTGTAGATTTTGTAGGCAGGTGCTGCCAGCGCCGCAAAAGGTGCCTTGTCGATATCGGTGATGACTTCCATGCGCGTTCTCGCGCAGCAGGGCGACACCGGTATCTTCCAGACGGTTCACTTCGGCGCGTTTGGCTACGGCAGAGGCTTTCGCCGCCTCGTCGAGCCAGCCCTTCTGCTCGTCGGTCAGCCCGTCGATCAGGATCGGCGAGGCCAGCACGGCCACGGGTGAATAGACGTGACCGGTCAGCGAGACGTGGCCCTGTACTTCCCGGAGCTTCGACGCGGTGATCACGGTAACAGGGTTTTCCTGACTGTCGACCACACCCTGCTGAAGCGCTGTAAACAGCTCGGGGAAGGCCATTGGTATCTGCGAGAAGGCTTCCATGTGGACCTTGTTTTCCATCGTCCGCAGCTTCAGACCTTCCAGATCAGCAGGCGTGCGCACAGGGCGCTGCGAGTTTCTCACATGGCGGAAGCCGTTTTCGGACCATGCAAGGCCAACCAGATTGTTCTCGTCGATCTTGGCCAGTAGTTCCTGACCGATTTCGCCAACCAGCACCGCGCGTGCGTGATCATAGTCGCGGAACAGGAATGGCAGGTCCAGCGCGTAGATTTTCGGAACAAAGTTGCCCAGCGGGCCAGTGGAGGTGATGACCACATCCAGCGAGCCAATCTGCAAGCCCTCAATCATGTCACGCTCGCCGCCCAGCTGGCCTGCGGGTGCTTGGGTGCCAGTTATCGCGCCGCCGGACAGCTCTTCGAGTTTGGCGATGAACGGATCGGCGCCAAGGCCGTAGTGCGATGTCGGCGACAGCGCGTGGCCGATGACGATGGGTTGCTTGGCGGAGGCGGATGTCCCAGCCAACAGGGCAAAGGTGCTCGCAACTGCGAAAAGAGCATGTTTCATTTGGTTTCTTCCCAAAGATGTTCAGTTCGTGTCGTTCTTTTTGCGCTATGGGCGCAGAGGGGCGGTACCTGTCTGGGCCGGCTGGCCCATTTCATCTTCCAGATAAACCGCGATGATTTCCTGAAAGGATGTTTCGGCGACAAAGCCTGCGGCATTGGCGCGCGCTGTGTCAAAGTTGCGCGGCCAGCCAGCGACGATGCTGGCCACTGCCGGATCGGGCGCGCGTTTGATCAATGCGACGGCTGCATCGCCTGCCACTACACGCAATGCCTCGATCTGTTCGGCAACGGTGGCTGTTACGCCCGGCATTGTCATGCAGCGCTGGGCGCCCAATGGGGCGGTGTCCATCGTCGCGGCATGCTCGATATAGCCGACAGCGGCGCGGGGGCTGGCAAACCAGTGGCGCACTGTGTCCTCAACGGGCAGGATCGCCTCCTGACCGTTCAGCGGCTCCCGCAGGATGCCAGAGAAAAAGCTGGAGGCGGCCTTGTTCGGTTTGCCCGGCCGGATGCAGATGGTGGGAAAGCGGATGCCGATCCCGTCCAGAAAACCGCGACGCGAATAGTCGTTCAACATCATCTCGCCCATCGCCTTCTGGGTGCCATAGCTGGTGAGCGGTGTCAGGTGATGGGTGTCGGGAATCCGGTCAGGGAAGGGGGCACCGAACACGGCCAAAGACGATGCATAGATCACGCGCGGGCAGTAACCCTCAACCGCCTGAATGGCCTCCAGCAGCGCGCGGGTGCCGTCCAGATTTACGCGGTACCCTTTGGCGCAATCGGCCTCTGCCTCGCCCGACACAATGGCCGCAAGATGCACGATTATCTCAGGACGGTCCGCGATGACGCGGGTGGCAACACCGGCGTCCGCCAGATCGGCAGCCAGCAATGTGCGTTTCCCCTTAAAGTCAGGTGCCACATCCGGCTCGATCACATCCACAAGCGTCATGGCATAGACGGGCGCGCCGCCAATCTGACCGGTTGCGGCAATCCGTTCGGCCAGTTTGCGCCCGATCATTCCCGCAGCCCCGATGATGGTCACTCGCATTATTTTTCCCCTTTGGTTGTCGCGGCTATCAGCGCGCGGGTGCTGTCATAAATCCGGCATTCATGGACGCCTAGGGCCTGCATCAGTGCGGCGCCATCGCCTGCCGTAAGTGCGGACAGGATCACGCGGTGGTCCTCGATGCTCTGCGCTATGGCACCGGGTGCGGCTACGGCGCGGCGCCGGTGATCCAGCAGGTATGAGTATAGTGTCGTTGCAATGTCCGAGAGGACCGCGTTGCCGCACGATTGGTAGAGAGTTGTATGAAATTCGCGGTCAGCGATCAAAAAGCGAACCGGATCATGCGTGCTCCCCTCTTGTGCCACAATCAGTGCAGCCAGTTGCTCCAGCGTGGCAGGCTCTACCCGTTTGGCTGCCAGAACGGCCACCCTTGCTTCAATCATCAGGCGGCTCTCATGCACATCGTCCAGTGTGTAATCCGTGACATGTTTGCTCGACAAAACCGACATGCCCAGATCACCCACATCCGCCGAGGCAACCCGCGTGCGCGCGCCCTGCACAACAGATACGATGCCTTTGGTTGATAGGATCAACAACGCGCCACGGATGGTTTCACGGCTCACGCCCATCGTTGCTGCCAGATCGCGTTCACTGGGAAAACTATCGCCAACGCTCAGGATGCCCGAAGCAATCAGCCCCGCGAAACGCTCCGCGATCACGTCTTTCATCGAGCGATGGGCAACTTTTTCCAATGCAGGGCTATGGGATGCGAGGAATATGGAATCGTTCATACCGTACTCCTCCCAAAGCCTGATATTGCATATTGGTCTACTGGTCCGGTGTGTAGTCCAGTGGTGTGTTTTTTGTCAACAGCAATGAATGCGGATTGGAACGCTCCGGCTCCGGACGCGATGTCCGGTTGATTTTGGAACCAAGCGTGTTGCAGCTTATAGACTAACGGATAAGCAAGCTATTCTTCTGCGGTCTTGCCGGAGAAGTTGCTGCGATTTTATGATGGTTGAACGGGCGGACTTCCGTGAGGGGGTTCCCGTCAGGGGGGCTGAAAGTTCATCTGAATGTCAGCTTGCCAATGTTGCGCAGTCTAATGCGCATTGGATATTCCTCTGTGCGTTAAGAGATTCTTCACGTCAGTCCGATAAGAAAACGGGCTCCTGTGTTCAATTTGGGCACAGGCCGCCGCATGGTGACCTTTGAAATGACACATTCACAGTCTTGTATCTACCCTGACGTGTATCCGCATGGGCGTAAAATTTGGTGCTTGCCCAATTTCCGACGCGAACCCGTCCCAGCATCCCCTCAATTTCCTGCGAAAAGCGGACTGTAAAGATGAAAAGCCGTATGTAGTGGGACAATATGTTTAGGATAATCAAGCCATGCC
>Ga0210307_1099691_pt1 | contig 10463 bp, 13 predicted proteins | sample R1073metaT_FD_159690 | JGI IMG/M metagenome (GOLD analysis project Ga0210307, IMG submission 159690) | Metatranscriptome of estuarine water microbial communities from the Columbia River estuary, Oregon, United States - R1073 (Metagenome... | ecosystem: Environmental > Aquatic > Marine >...
CCAAAGCAAGCTCTGGACTGACAGGCGGTTTATTTTCTGTGGCGCTTTCCGTCGGGTTGCCCCGCCCGGGCGTTACCCGGCACCATTTCTTTCCGGAGTCCGGACTTTCCTCCCCGATGTCTTGCGACATCAAAGCGGCCATCCAGCCTTCCGCGCAAGGCGCGGCTTACGCGCAAGCGGTACATCGGGTCAATGGGGTATGCGCAGGCGCCTGCTGTTCAGAGCGTGAAATCAGCGGAGGCAAGCGGGCCAGAACGCCACGGCGCGCGGCGCAGGCGGGTGGTATGCAGCAAGGTCTCAAAGTCACAAGGCGCTGTAAATCCGGCGGCCTGTGCGGCGCGTATGAAGTCCGACGCATCCTGTCCGCCCGCGTCATAAGGGCGAGCGGGCCCCGCCAGACCCTGCCGCTCCAGCCGCGACCAGTCAAAATGCGGACCGGGGTCCGTCTTGCGGCCCGGTGCCATATCAGAATGCCCGATCACGTCTTCGGGTGCGATGCTCCATCGCGCCATAATCCCGCGCAGCAGGTCTTCTAACGCATCCATCTCCGGGGCGGAACACGGGTGCGTGCCGCGGTTGTCCAGCTCGATCCCGATAGAGCGGGAGTTGATATCATCCACCCCACCCCATTCACCGGCACCTGCATGCCAAGCGCGTTCGGCCTCTTCCACCATTTGGGTGACAGTGCCGTGCGCGCAGATCAAGTAATGGGCCGAGACTTCTGCAAGCGGATCGCACAGTCGCTCCAACGCAGAGGCCGCATCTTGCATAGCTGTGTAGTGGATCACCACCATGGAGGGCGTCAGACCGTCACGGCGCGGGCCGCAATTGGGCGAGCTTTGGAGTTGTGCCACGCGCAGTTTGGCTTAGCTGCCGGAGGTATTGCGATACACCGACGGATCCCATGTGCAGGCATAGCCGTCCCCGTCAGGGTCCATGCCTTTACGGTCTTTTTCAGGGCCACCAGCCGCCAGAAACGCAATCTGCGCCTGATCCTGATGGCGGAATTCACCACAACTACGGTTATACTTGTTGCCCGCATTAAAGCGGCTGCGCTTGTAGAGTTTGGCACCCACTGGATGTGTGGTGGCCAATGCATAGGCAACGATATTCGGGCCTGTGTCTGTCCGCTCTGGCAAGGCCTGTGGCTGGATCACACGGTATTGGGCGCGGTTGGCTGCGATGCGTGCGGCATCGCTTTCTATGCTGCGCTGACCGGACACCGCGTCAAAACTGTTTTCCTGACTGATGCCAGTGGCGCTATTAATCACGGAAGGTGCAGGATTGGACGGGCTCGCCTCAATCGGTGCGATTCCCGAATTATTCGCGGTAGCGGCCAGACGCTCTGCGTCTGCGGCACTGCCTGTCTGCGCCAGTAGAGCAGCCGTCTGGGCGGCAGTATCTTCGGCAGAGCCAGCGGCAGGCAGGGCCTGCGCGGAAACGCCTGGTGCGGCGGGCACACCGTTTGACAATGCCAGATCCCGATTTGCACGTTGTGCATCAAACGTCTGGTCGAATCCTGCGCCAAAACGGCTGTCTTCCGGCACTGCCGGTTGGCAGGCTGCCAATGCTGCAAGGGCAGTTGCGCCCAGAATTGTACGAACACTCATCATCATTAAAGCCTGCAATTCCAATTAGAGTTGGGCGCGTCTACCACCATTTGTCCGCTTTGGCTACAAAACCTGCGCTGCGTTCCAGTGCATAGGCGGAAGACAGCAGATCGGCCTCTTCCCATGGGCGCCCGATCAGTTGCAGGCCCAGTGGCAAACCCTGACTGTTGGTGCCTGTGGGCACAGCAATGCCTGGCAAACCGGCAAGGTTTACAGTCACGGTAAATACGTCGTTGAGGTACATCTGGATCGGATCGGCATCGATCATCTCGCCCAGACCAAATGCAGCAGACGGTGTTGCCGGTGTCAGGATGCAATCAACACCTGCGGCAAAAACGTCGTCAAAGTCCTTCTTGATCAACGTACGCACGCGACGCGCGCGGTTGTAATAGGCGTCGTAAAAGCCCGCCGACAAAACATACGTCCCGACCATCACGCGGCGCTGCACCTCCGTGCCGAAACCTTCGGCACGGGTTTTCTCGTACATCTCCGTGATGCCATCACCCGCCGCCAGCGTGGCGCGGTGGCCATAGCGAACGCCATCGTAGCGCGCGAGGTTGGACGAGGCTTCGGCAGGGGCAATCACATAGTAAGCGGGCAGCGCGTATTTGGTATGCGGCAGTGAGATATCGACAATCTGCGCGCCCGCATCCTTGAGCATCGCCGCGCCATCGTCCCACAGTTTGGCAATCTCTTCTGGCATACCGTCCATGCGGTATTCTTTGGGAATACCAATTTTCTTGCCGCGCATGTCACCTGTCAGAGCTGCCTCAAAATCAGGCACAGCCAGATCGGCGCTGGTGCTGTCTTTGGGGTCATAGCTGCACATGGCTTCCAGCATAATCGCTGCATCACGCACGGATTTGGTCATCGGGCCAGCCTGATCGAGGCTGGAGGCGAACGCCACCACACCCCAACGCGAGCAACGGCCATATGTCGGTTTGATACCCACAGTGCCGGTGAAGGCCGCAGGCTGGCGGATGGAACCGCCCGTATCGGTGCCCGTTGCTGCAAGGCACAGATCAGCGGCAACAGCCGCGGCAGAGCCACCGGAAGAACCACCGGGTGTCAGGGCTGTATCTTCGCCCGCACGGCGCCACGGGTTGACCGCATTGTCATAGGCAGAAGTCTCGTTCGACGAGCCCATGGCGAATTCGTCCATGTTCAGCTTGCCCAGCATGACCGCACCCGCGTCCTGCAAATTCTGGCTGACGGTGGATTCATATTCCGGCTTGAACCCCTCAAGGATACGCGAAGCGGCCTGAGACGGCACACCTTTGGTGCAGAACAGGTCTTTGATGCCGATGGGAAGGCCACACATGGCAGGCGCATCGCCCGCTTTGATGCGGACATCCGCCGCTGCGGCGCGTTCCATCGCGATTTCTGGCGTATGGTGGACAAAGGCGTTCAACGCGCCGGCGCCTTCAATCGCTTTCAGGCAAGCTTGCGTGATCTCTTTTGACGTCGTCTCGCCTTTGCGCAGCAGATCGCGGGCCTCGGACAGACCCAGTTTGTTCAAATCAGTCATTATTCAACCACCTTCGGCACGGCAAAGAAACCTTCACGCGCATCGGGCGCGTTCTTCAAAACGGCGGCTTGCTGGTCACCGTCCGCCACCACATCTGCGCGGCGGCGCAGGTTTTGCGGCGTCACCGACGTCATCGGCTCAACGCCTTCAATGTCTACTTCTGCCAGCTGTTCGATAAAGCCCAGAATCGTGTTGAACTCTTGCGCAAGTGCCGGCAGCGCTTCTGGTTCAACTTTGATACGGGCCAGCTTGGCCACCCGCGCGGCGGTGCTCTCGTCAATTGACATCATCAATTCCTCATCTGCTTGTCTGTCCTCTACCGCTCTCGCGGCGCTGCTGCAAGCCATGGGGCAAACCCACAGCGGTCAGCAGCAGAAAAATGCGCGGCGCGCCCTCGCCAAGCCCCACGGATGATCTAAGATGCTCGCAAATCAACCACAAGGAGAGACGTTTTGAATATCATCTGGCTTGGGCACGGTTCGTTCCGCATTGAAATCGAGGATCAGGTTGTACTGGTCGATCCGTGGTTCACCGGCAACCCGATGTTACCCGAAGCGCAACACGCAGCTGCCATTGCCGGTGCCACGCATATTCTGGTGACACACGGGCACTTCGACCACATTGCCGATGTTGTAAAAATCTCCAAAGACACAGGCGCGCCCGTGTCGGGAATGTACGAGCTGGCACAGTATCTGCACAGCATTGGCGCGGTTGAAGGCGCTGCCTTTAACATGGGTGGCACAATCGCGCTTGGCGATGCGGTCAAGGCCAGCATGGTGCCCGCTTCGCATTCCTCGACGGCCGATATTGACGGCACACGCCGCTATATGGGGTCCGAGGCCGGATACATTCTGCGCGGTGAAGGCCGCACAATCTATATCTCAGGTGACACCGGATTGATGGCAGATATGGCGTGGATTGGTGATTACTACAAACCCGATATCGGCATCCTGTCAGCGGGCGGGCATTATACGATGGATATGGAAATGGCGGCCTATGCCGCACGGAGCTATTTCGCCTTCAACGTGGTGATTCCATGCCATTACCGCACCTTCCCCGCGCTTGCACAGACCGCCGAGGCACTGACAAACGGTGTATTGCCCGGCACATCGGTGATCGAGCCGCAGGTGATGGAAGCGATCACTCTCTAAACGCCGGACTACCCCGCGCGTCCCGATTGGCGGGCGGGGTTAATCACGTCTGGCAGCGAAGAAGTCGCGCAGCATGGCTGCACTCTCGGTCTCGGCAATGCCGTCAAAAACTTCGGGTGCGTGGTGACACTGCGGATGCGCAAACACCCGTGCCCCCTGCGCCACACCGCCTGATTTCGGGTCAGACGCGCCGTAATACAGCCGTGCTATGCGGGCTGCTGCAATGGCGCCTGCACACATCGGGCAAGGCTCCAGCGTGACATAGAGCGCGCAGCCGGTCAGCCGCTCGTCGCCCAAATGGGTACAGGCCGCGCGGATCGCCAAGACTTCGGCATGGGCAGTGGGATCATTGTCCGCACGGGTGCGGTTGCCTGCACGGCCAATCACCTCTCCTTGCGGCGAGACAACGACAGCCCCCACAGGAACTTCGCCGCGTGTGGCGGCAGCGCGGGCCTCGCTCAGGGCCGTTTCCATAAAAGACGTAAATGCCATCCCCTTTGATGGGCGCAAAACACCTCCTTTCGCAAGGGGTTCTGTTGCGCTATGGCTGGCCGCATGAATGATACATCCTCAGCGCCCGAAGGCGACCGCATTGCCAAAGTTCTGTCCCGTGCCGGCATCGCCAGCCGCCGCGAAGCCGAACGCATGATTGAGTCAGGCCGCGTCTGGGTCAACGGCGTGGTGATTTCCTCGCCTGCGCTGAACGTCACGCCTGCGGACAAGATCACCGTGGATGGCAAACCCGTCGGCACGCCCGAGCCTGCGCGCGTGTGGCTGTACCACAAGCCTACAGGGTTGGTGACCACCGACAGCGACGAAAAAGGCCGCGAGACGATATATGATGGCCTGCCCTAAGACATGCCGCGTGTAATGAGCATCGGGCGGCTTGACCTTAACTCTGAAGGGTTGCTGCTGCTGACCAATGACGGCGGTGTGAAACGCCTGCTTGAGCTGCCCTCAACCGGATGGCTGCGCCGCTACCGCGTGCGGGTAAACGGCCGCCCCTCCGAGGAAACACTGGAGCCGCTGCGCAAAGGCATCATCGCGGATGGCGAGCCGTTCCAACCGATGGAAGTCGTGCTGGACCGCCAAAAAGGCGCAAACGCATGGCTGACCGTGGGTCTGCGCGAAGGTAAGAACCGCGAAATCCGCCGCGCGATGGATGAAATTGGCCTCAGCGTGAACCGTCTGATACGGGTGAGCTATGGCCCCTTCCAGCTGGGTGATATCAAACCGGGTGCCGTGGAAGAAGTACGCCGCAAAGTGCTGCGTGACCAGTTGGGACCAGACGCCGAGGCGCTGCTGGGGGAGCCGCCTGCCGCCCCAACCGAAGTAAAACGCGGGTTCAAACGCCGCGTGCCACATAAAGGCGAGTTCGGCGGACCGGGCCAGCCGGGCCTGCCCAAACCGCGTGAAGAGATGGACGATGACCGTGGCAAGCGCGGCAAATCGGGCAAGCCCGCAAAGTCCTACCGCCCGACAAAAGCAGTCCGCGACGCTGCACGCAAGGCGGCGGCAGGGCCCGCACCACGGACATTCTCAAGCGGGACAGGAAAAACCTTCTCAAGCGGGAAAACGTTTACAAGTGGCGCGGCCAAACCTGCGGCATCCACCAAACCGCGCGCGCCATCAGGGCCACGCGGGCCCAAACGCAAATAGGTAAACGCGTCAGGCGCGGATCAGGACCAGTGCAGCCACTGCAACGGCTAGGGCTGCGCACACTGCAACAAGCATTCTGCGGCCTTGCTTGCGCCCGTTCGGATAGACCTGCGGGATGCGGCTGTCGGTGAATTTTCGCTGTTGCATACTGCGGGTCCAATCGGCGCTTCGGGCGTGGCAGACGCCTAGACTGTTTTTTGCCCGGCCAGTGAGGGACATTTTGCCCTCCCTTTCCCCCTGCCCTTCACGCTCCGCTGCGTTAAGCCTGCGGCAAAGAGCCACAAAGGAACCGACATGACCGATCTGCTGACCATCGAAAATCTGGGCAACCTCATCATGCTATGCTTTTTGCAGGCGGTGCTGGGCTTTGACAATTTGCTCTATATTTCGATCGAGAGCCAGCGCGCGCCGGTGGCGCAACAGGCAGTCGTGCGCAAATGGGGGATTTTGCTGGCCGTGGCCCTTCGGGTTGTTTTGCTGTTTGTGATGATCAAGGCCATTGATGCCATGGCCGCTCCGTTCTTTATCCTGAACTGGGAGGGTGTAATCACTGGCGGCGTCAACTTTGCCACGCTGGTGTTTATCATCGGCGGTGCGTTTATCATGCACACAGCCGTCAAGGAAATCGGTCACATGCTGGCGATTGAAAATCTGGACACGGACCTGCACGCCAAATCCGGCAAATCCGCCGCCAAAGTGGTCGCGTTGATTGTGCTGATGAACCTGATCTTCTCCTTCGATTCGGTCCTGTCCGCGCTAGCGATCACGGATGTCTTCCCTATTCTCGCCACTGCCATCATGCTGTCCGGAGTTGCTATGTTGGTCTTGGCCGAACGGGTCACCCAGTTTCTGGAGGCCAACCGTATGTATGAGGTTCTGGGCCTGTTTATTCTACTGATCGTGGGCATTGTTTTGCTGGGGGAGGCCGGACAGGCCGCCGCCCACGCCATGCACGACCCCGATCTTGCGCTGCGGTTCTTCGGCTACGAAGTCATTCCGATATCAAAAACCACCTTCTATTTCAGTGTCTTGGTACTGGTCGCGGTTGAGATCATCCAGTCGGGCTATACCCGCAAACTCAACTCCGAGCGGCGCACAGGCAAGCGGCACTAGAAACCGCGTGCAAGCCTGCATATGATAGAATTAACACAGGTAGAACATCTGCCGCAGACCGGGGACACCATGGGACCACGACCGTTTCGCAAAGCCGCCCATGTCGCACTGATTGTGGTGCTTTTCGGCGTTAGCTCCGGCTGGCTCGGGGGGCTATAGACATGGCGCAAAAGTTTGGCGGCAAATACAGCCCCGATGAACTGGACACCCCCAAAGGGGGCCGTGCCCGCCGAATTGAAGTAGACCCCGCAGGCGGGCGCGCCAATGTGCTGTTTGTCCCCGCAATTGTGTTGGTCGCAACCTCGATTTCAAGCGGCGCATTGTCTTTGATCCCGGCATTGTTGGGGGCATTGTCACTGACCCTGTCCGCATGGCTGCTGCGCAGCGGCCTGCGGGCCGAAGCCGCGTATGATGCCCGCAAAGTGGCGCGCCGCCCCGCCCTACCCCGCAAGATGCTTGCGGCTGTGTTCAGCGGTTTTGGCGCGGCTTTGGCCGTCACTGCACATCTTGATGCCATCAACCTGCTGTCCCCTCTCTTGTTCGGGGTGATCGCGGGTGGCCTGCATCTGGCAGCATTTGGTCTTGACCCGATGCGTCACAAGGGCATGGACGGCATCGACACCTTCCAGCAAGACCGCGTGGCCCGTGTTGTGGATGAGGCCGAGAAACACCTGACCACAATGCGCGAGACGATTTTGCGCGCCGGTGACCGCCAGTCCACTGCCCGCCTCGAAGACTTCGTCGACACCGCGCGTGAGTTGATCGGCACGGTAGAGGAAGACCCGCGTGACCTGACCGCCACGCGCAAGTTTCTGGGCGTCTATCTGCAAGGGGCGCGCGATGCGACGGCCAAGTTTGCCGACATCTTCAGTCGGACCCGCGATGCGCAGGCCCGTACTGATTATCTGGCGCTTCTGGATGACCTCGAGAAAAACTTTGCCGCCCGAAACCGCAAATCCCTGCTCGAAGACCGCAGTGATTTGACCATTGAAATTGACGTGCTGCGCGAGCGGCTGTCGCGTGAAGGTGTGCGCCTCGAGTGATCAGGCCCTGCCTGCCTTGACGCGCACCCTATTTAACAAGGAATATAGAATGTCTGAAGCTACCCGTGAAAAAGCCACCCAATCCCTCGCCTTGGTCGAAGAAGTAACCGCCGTGGTTCTGCCGGAACCAACAGAGGCGAATGCCGTCATCACGCTGGAGCAGGCAGACGCGCCTGTGGGTGCCGAAATCCGCGCCCGCATGGACGAGTTGGACATGAACGACACCCAGTCGATCATCAGCTTCGGCTCTGCCGCGCAGGCCGAGTTGCAAGAGATTTCCCAAGCTATGCTGGCCGATGTGCGAAACAAGGATGTAGGTCCGGCCGGAGACAGCCTGCGCGGGATCGTCACCACAATCCGCGGCTTTGCAGTATCCGAACTGGACGTGCGCCGCGAGCGCAGCTGGTGGGAAAAACTGATCGGCCGCGCGGCCCCTTTTGCGAAATTCACAGCCAAGTTCGAAAAAGTTCAGGGCCAGATCGACAAGATCACTGACAACCTCCTGAGCCATGAGCACACGCTGCTCAAGGACATCAAATCGTTGGATATGCTTTATGAAAAGACGCTCCAGTTCTATGACGAGCTGGCGCTGTACATCGCGGCAGGCGAGGCCAAGCTGGCCGAGCTGGACGCAACCGTGATCCCCGCAAAAGAAGCAGAGGTGAGTGCCGCTGCGGAAGATGATCAGGTGATGGTTGCGCAGCAGCTGCGCGACATGCGCGCCGCGCGTGACGATCTGGAGCGCCGCGTGCACGACCTGAAGCTGACCCGTCAGGTCACCATGCAGTCGCTGCCATCCATCCGTCTGGTGCAGGAAAACGACAAGTCGCTGGTCACCAAGATCAACTCGACCCTCGTGAACACTGTGCCCTTGTGGGAGACGCAGCTGGCACAGGCCGTGACCATCCAGCGCTCCTTTGAGGCGGCCAAGGCCGTGCGCGAAGCCAATGACCTGACGAACGAACTGCTCACATCTAACGCCAAGAACCTGCGTGAGAGCAACAAGGTGATCCGCGAAGAGATGGAGCGCGGCGTGTTCGACATCGAAGCGGTCAAGGCAGCCAACGCCGATCTGATCGGCACCATCGAGGAAAGCCTGCAAATCGCCGACGCGGGCAAAGCCAAACGTGCCGCAGCCGAAAAGGACCTCAAGGAGATGGAGGCCAAGCTGCGCGATACGCTTGCTGCGGCCAAAGCCAAGAAGACCGGCCTTGGGGATGCGGCAGCCGGCAGCGTGACCAGCTAAATGCAAGCGCCGGGGCGTCATATCCTGAAGGCGGGGCTCGGAATTCTGTTTCTGGGCCTCGCCGCCTGTACCGAGCAGACGCCTTCGGCACCGCCGCCGCAAACGCCGGTTCAGCGCCCGCAAGCGCCAGCAGCTGCACCCAAGCCCCTGCCAGAGATTGCACGCCCGACGTCACAAGCCAGCGCCGAATTGCGCAGCTATCTCAATCAGGTGCAGGGCGCGCAGCTCAGCCAGGGCTTGCTGCGACGTGATGGGGGCGGCACCGATACGCCCTTCACAAACACGATGCTGGCCCGCAACTTTGAGCAGATCGCGTTTTTCAACGAATACGACAGCACGTTAACAGCGCGCGGCGGCGCGAGCCCGTTGCGCCGCTGGGTGGCACCAGTGCGCATGGACGTGATTTTCGGCGCAGCGGTCCCCCCTTCACAACGTAAAAGCGATGGCGCGGATGTGCGCAGCTATGTAAACCGCTTGGCGCGTGTGACTGGCCACCCCGTCAGCATGAGCAAAAATCCGAACTTCATCGTGATCATCGCGGGCGAAGATGATCGCGGCGAGGCATTGGCCGAAGCAGCTGCCCGCATGCCCGGGATATCCGCCGCAAGCCTTGCGCCCCTGCTGAACCTGCGCAACGATACCTATTGTGTGGTGGCGGCCTACGCCGGCGGTGCGGGCGACAATACCTATACCGCTGCACTGGCCGTGATCCGCGCCGAGAACCCCAGCCTGCTGCGCCTGTCGTGCATCCATGAGGAGCTCGCGCAGGGATTGGGACTAGCAAATGATAGCCCCTCTGCGCGGCCTTCAATCTTTAACGATGATGACGAATTTGCCCTGCTGACCCGTCAGGACGAACTGATGTTGCGGATGCTCTATGATCCGCGCCTACGGCCGGGCATGAGCGCGGACGAAGCCCGCCCGACAGTCCAGACCATTGCAGCTGAACTGACGGATAGTGGTCCTGTCTAGCGCTACAACTCTCACGGCATACGTAAATCCAGATAGGCACTCACAACCCAGACCATCTCCACCATCCTAGTTAAGACCCTGTTAAGTTGAGTAAAGTTGTAACGAGTAGGAACCCCCGCCGATGTTTGGATTCTTTAAATC
>Ga0210307_1287742_pt1 | contig 10436 bp, 9 predicted proteins | sample R1073metaT_FD_159690 | JGI IMG/M metagenome (GOLD analysis project Ga0210307, IMG submission 159690) | Metatranscriptome of estuarine water microbial communities from the Columbia River estuary, Oregon, United States - R1073 (Metagenome... | ecosystem: Environmental > Aquatic > Marine >...
ATGCGTTAATCCATTCGCCATTCTTGTCTAGCTTGTGGGAACCGTCTTTATTGAGCATGTATAATCCGGTGGAAAAGAGCTACGTGGTGGAGAAAAGGCAATCGAAAAGAAATATTTGAGAATGAAATCGACGAAAGCTATCATAGCATGTACTGACAAGGTTGTATAGGCTTACCTGCATGATTTCTCGAGCAAAGTTCTCATCAGCAAAAGCATGCTTTTGCTGATGTTCCCACATGTGAGCGGTGGATTTTGACTGAATGAACGACAGGTTCTCTGCCATTAGCGCGTTGTAAGAAATCTCTTTGAGGATTTGACGATAATTTCCAAAAGCGTTTCGAACCAGGATGTCGTGATAGGCCACAAATGCTTCTGTGTGATCGTCAACGATTCTTGTGGCTTCGTCAACCACGACAAGAACCTGAGAAAGAGCGAAAGCAACCCTCTGACGAAGCTGATCTGGCGCTGTGAGAACAACATTGGCGAATACATCGCCTTTTTGCTGATCCAGTCCCCAATCAGTCCCCTTCTCGTGGACAGGAGTGAAGTAATGCCCGAGAGTTGGATCGTTGGCCACTTCGCCAGGTGATCCGCATGACACTACGCCACTTCCACTTAACCCAGATATCTCTCCGAAGTATGATGCAACTTCATCAGTACGCATCTCGTTAGGTAAGTCAACAAAGAGTGACATGTCACCAAAACGACCCAGCTTGGGAAACCTCTCACCGTACGTCACCCAACGCTCTGTAAAGAAGCAACACCAAAGGGATGCGTTAGACGTATGGAGAGTACAGAAAAATGGAAGGAGTCGTAAGCTACTTACCAAGTGGGTGAGGCGGCACATCACTGCCTGTCTCAGGGTATGAGGGGAAAATGAGGAAAGCACTCGCGTCTTCATCACGCCATTTCTTGATCGGATTGCTCTCGCCTTCCATCATTGCGACCATGTTACCAGGATGAGTGTGGTTCAAGGTCCAATAAGTGAAGTCGAACACACTCATGTGCTCTGGGTGAACACGCTTGAAACACTGACTCCCAATAATGATTTCTATTTCCACAATACCATCGTCGCTGCTGTCACAAGTGTAACCAGAAGCGGGGAAATTGATGTCCCTAATGAACATATTCGGGTCACTGCTTGCATGGAGGAGTTTTACAAGTGATGAGTTCGTGTTAGATCCAAGCGTAGTCGCGCTACATTCTCCTGCGGCTTTGATCTCCCAGCGACTGCGCAGTCCTGGAATGCACGGCTTTTCCAACTTCTCTCCTCCAGCGTCAACAACGGGCAAACCAAGGATGGCATAGACGTATTGCCCAGTAAGATCATGAAGCACACCAATATTCTCAGCGTTTAGTTCAATTTGAAGGTCAGGGGCTGTGGTTGAACCGCATGCAGTGGCCGAGTAGGATAGCACACATGAATCTTCGTTCAAGAAAGTTCGGGGGGCGTTAGCACACTTCGTTGCACCTGCAGTCAGTGTCTTGATCAATCCACCGCCATCAGGCTCGGGGTGTGCAACTGTATTCTCCTGCATCTCCATTCTTGGATCGAACAACACATATGTACCATCTTCAAGTTTACCATGAACAGGCGCATCACCTTCTTCTGTGATGTCATTCAGCTTGGTACAAAGCTTATCATTCAAGGCTACGGTGCTGATAAGCTCTTGGCCGCCGGAGAGCTGGGAATCAATGACCTGCAAGCTGCCTGAGATGTTGGGAATATTCAGCACATACGACGGCTGAATTGTATCCGCACGGAACTCAACTGCAGGGTTTTTCAAATGAGTGCAACTGCCATCGTCCAACTTAAGCCAAAACCACGCATCTATCTTTTCTTGGGGCAAATGGCACATGCGATATTCCTTGTTGAACTGGAAAGTTTTCGTGGTGTCTGCAAAGGCAATTGACTTCACAGTCGTGCGCACAAAACCATTCAGCTTGATAGTGATAGCATGGTCGGTAGCATTGTTGTAAACTGCTTCAAAAGTCTGTGGAAACCACCACACGTCGCCATCCTTCCTGGAAAAGGTAAATTTCCTCCACCTAGCGTTAGCGCTGCAAGGGTGGTTGCTGCGTCCAATTCTCACTGGGTTTGTGAGCCTGCGATATCAAAGATCAACCGGGACAAGGTATGTTGAGTAAAAAGGTGAAAGTACCGAAGTCAAGACATCAACCGTGCAAAACAACACCCACCTTGGATTAGTACGCTTTCTGAGGTACTCCCTATGGCTCGTCAATGGCAGGAGCATCTGTTCCTTCACCCATTCAGCCGCGCTCTCCTGTGTGACGGGTCCTCGGTTCCATCCCTCGAAGTCAGCGAGAGTGGTTCCAAAAGTACTCTGCTGCATTAGACGTGCGATGGCCTTTTTTTCCTCGTCTGCTTGGTTCAACCTCCTCGCGCTACTATCAACATAGGATGAAATAAAATACTTTTGGCCAGCAGCAAGTTCAGGGAGAGTAATTTGGCAACCCTGGGTGTAATCACCAAACGTTTTCCCATACAACAATCCTTCAGCAAATTCACCAGCGTGTTTCTCCCAATCCCCTCCATTAAAAGAGCGAGCGACGGGGGCGATTTCCGTCTTAGTTCCGTTGCTATCAACATCGGCCTTGGTGATGATACAGAGAGTACTACTTCGCTCTAACATGACTGGACCGGCGGGAAGTTCGACGTACTCTTCAATGGGGGGACATGACGTTACAGTAGAAAGGGTAGGCACAGCCGTAGGTACCTCCGTTGGACTTGAGCTTCCTGGATTGGCAAACTCTGTTGGAGCTGCTGTGGGTGTAAGGCTTGGAGCTAGCGTCGACCTCCGAGATATCTGTACATCATCGATTTCAATGTTCCAATTTTTGTTGACTTGATGAATGTACAATTCGACTTGCCCGCACGCGGCAAGCGCGTCATTGACAACGAAGGTGGTTTCGTAGTTGTTCCATCCTTGAGCGGACCACGTTTTGTCCTGCAACAAAAGTTCATTTGGTGAGTTCTTAGAGAGCTCAGGGAGAAGAGCCAAATCAAACATAATTACAAAGTCCTTACCGATATAGCATTCCAGAACTGCTGGTATACATCGCCACCTGGGCATTTCTTGCCGTAAACAACAACGCTGGGGCATTGTGTACCTTCATTAGAGTTCCATTGGTAGTTTGGATCGCAAGTAACACCAGCCAAAGACGCATCGGTGAGACGGAACTTAGCATTGATGGTGAACTCTTCACCAGAAGCGAAGCATCTAGAATCCAACAGCTGACGGAAACCACGCCACGCATGATCCCTAGCGTAAACTCGCAAGGCATGTCCATCACCACCTGCACCAGGAGTGATCACCTTGATCTTCGAGCGATCTCTGTCAGTGTAAGACCAGTACAAATCCTTTTCCTCCATATCCGAATTCAGAACAAGCGCTTGACAATTCTGCTCGAGAACGTAGGCCTTGACATCGGCAGTGTAGACATCCCAACCCGTATTCGCATCAGCAAAATAAATCTTCGTGAGATCGGCTTTTTCCCCGTTTCCAGTGTGGACGTGAATTCCATGGACATGGTGCCAGCCACCTGCGTCGGGTGTATCCGCAGTGATAGTGGCCACACGATGATATTCTCTCACTCCACCCTTATTTGTGTGAAGGATGATATCATTGCAGCGCTTAGTCGAATCCCAGGAGTAGATCAAGCAATTAGCATTCGACTTGATTTTGGCAGAAAATGCAATTCGCTCGCCGGCGCTGACGCAATCAGTGTTGAGGACTTGGGCTTGGGTCTGATCGGACCATGGGCGAGGAGCTGAACTCTTGAGAGCATTTCCGCCGTTCGGGCCAGCACCTGGTACAATGTCGATAATTACATCACCTCCCCAAGTGTCTAGAAATAGAGCAGAAACGATGAAAAAGTTAGCTCTCACTCCAGATCAACAAAGGTAAAGTAAATTATCATGACGACTGTCACTGCACTCACCCCAGTATAAAGTGTCACCCGTTTCAAGACCACCATTTCTTACCAAACTATCACGACTACAGGAAAAAGGAGTGAGCGATGCACTGTCAAGAATAATCTCTACATTGTCCGGCGCTCGCTCAATCTCTACCCAAAGGCGGGGTGATTTGTTGGGCATTCGGAAGATACCATGAACACGACTCCACTGATCATTTTTGTAGGGGCGGACTAAAGACGCAAAATCCCTATACTCGTTCGTGTACAAATACTCCTTGGTCGATGCGTTTCTGTAAGTCCTGTCGTTGACAGTCAATATTGGAGCTTGATTTCTCCACCATTCACCATTTGGATTAATATTAGTTGCAGGGTTACCTGCCAAGTCAGTCATTTTCATCCAGGCGTTGAACTCATAGAATTCTCCTTCTACGGCATCGGTACACAAGCTATTCAAATTCTGAGCAGGTCCTGTCCAGTGTTGAGTACGCTGGAACGTAGCGAGGGCGTTCCCTCCATTTCTACCTGCACCTGGCTTAAGATTAACAAACGTGCCCCCATCTCCCTTAGTGTGGAGCCACGGGAGTGTATTGGTTCGATTTTCAGATGCTCCATTCCTCAACAGCTCCGCACATTTAGTAGCAGTCTCAATAGCAGGTTTGATCAAGGTGACCATGCCTTTCGTAACACCTCCAGCACAGTCAGCGGGCCGCGCCCACACCTCTTCAGCGTACGTGGGCCACGCGAGGTTTCCAGATGCGTCAACAAATTTAGCAGTGTAATTTCCAGCTGGGAGAGAAGCGGAGAAGGTCCTTTGGCCGTCGTAAGCGTAAGTGTTCCAGCGTTCGTCGTATGTGCGCGCGTAGCCTGGGATATCGACAGAAAGGCCAGTACTTGTATCAGTCACCCTGAGCTTGTAATTTTCGGTGCCGAAGCGCTCTGTAAAGAAGGTAAACATGCCGAGACAAACTCCAGGACAATATGCCATGCAATTGCCGATGGATTTGCAGTTAAATAAGCCAGTCATGTAAGGATAATCACTGACTAATGCACCGCTTGCTGCACTCTTATCAGGGTCGAGAGATCCATCCAAATCGGTGATAACAATATCTGGATATCCGTAGCTAGAAGCACGGCAGCCATCGATAATGGTGCCACGACTGTCCTCAACCGTGACATTCTCGAAGGATGACTTGTAATCCCAATGGGCAGCGTAGTGAGTATCAGTCGACAAGCCGATCGCTTCCGTAGATGGGCAATTAGAATAATATTTCTTCTCCTTGTCAAATCCTGACAAGACAACATTCTTTAGACGAAGACCGAATCCAGGGTCCTGATAGTCCAACCTAAACATCGTACCCATCATGTTAATTCCTTCGTAAGTCCATCCCGAAGATCCACAGAGCCCATCTCTCTTGGTATCTCGAACGTAATTCTTGAAGATTTCAGTTTGACCTTGAATGACGTAGTTCTGCACCGTGAGTCCATCAGACCTGCGGAGCTCAAAACCTTTCTGATTATCTGAAAGGAATCCACCAAGAAATTTGCAATGAACACAGTTCCATACATATATTCCTTGCTCACGGTTCCTGTATGCCGAAAGATTCTGAAATACAGGAACGTTTTCGGGATCTCTGTACTTAAAGAACTGCTCAAACTCAGTAAGATGGAACCCTTGGCGCCAGTTCGAATGGGCCTTGTTATCCTTGAAAGTTCCAATAGCAGTTTGGCGCGGGCTCCACTTAGGGATCTGCTCGACGAGATCCTCGCCGTAGGCTGTCCAATCGAGAAAGTAGCGGAATCCGCGTTTATGACCTCCAGCAGCGACCTGATAGACGAACAATGATACAAAATCAAGTAGTTGTTAGCCTCATGCGCATTACGAAGTAGCAGTATAATGACTTGAAAGAACTCACGTTTCCGATAAAATGGTTCGTGGGAGACCAAATGGCGAATCCATCGGCATCGTAGTCGTCCCATCCTGAAATTCTATTGTTCCAGTTAACTCTGTCGTTCATATTTGATGCAAGGTTGTCAACCACCATGTTTTCTGCCGCAACACGGTCAAAGTAGAAGCAGTGCCCAGTAATCTCAGATCCTACATTTGAGGCAATCGTTGCATTTGCGGTACCATCAACAGAAATACACCTCATGTTGGATTTACGGATAGAGTTGAAAGAAAGCGACGTGCCTTTCACATTGCCATTGTACAAAAGCTGCATGGCAAAACGATTCTTCCTACTCATCTGACCCATATTGAAGAATTCCACACCATCGATTATTTGAGCAACACCTGGAGTGTGGAAGACTTGCAAGTATCCTCCATTGTAGGTGCCATCATCTTGACCAACAATCTTGATATTACGAGTCATCACAGCAATTTCCACACCTTGACCAGGAGTCTCCTTCTCGGTAAGAACAGGAGAGATAGGATTTTCCAACTGAATCACCAAATTGTTATTCGCCTTCTTCGTGACTGCCTTGATACGGCCATTTTGAGCGTCTTTTCCATGCAGGGTAGATGAAGTAATGTGCACATCCGCATTGACACCCCAACGAGCGGCAGCAGAGCCGTTAATCTCAAGTCCTCCGGCAGGCTAAGAAAAGAGAAAATGGATTGCGCAGAGAGGGTGAGTGTGCGACGAGTGGCAAATGATGAAGACGTTTTGGATCAACTTACCCCGCTTTTGAATCGAATGCTGACATCATCAAAATCCCAATCAACGTAACCTGTCGTAGCCGTTTCGTCTTGGGTAACGAAAATGATCTCAGGCGTCTTCGTAAATTGATAATTTGCGTCCACTACGAAATCTCCAGAGCAGGTTACCCATCCATTAGCCTTACTTTGTGCAGGACAATATAGCGGCTTATTGTACCTGTATCCGATCGCAGTTTCCCCCTTAATTTCGTACCAGTACCTAGTAGGGTGAGACTTGCCAGTAAATCGTGCACGCAAGGAGACCGTGTATATCGCACCAGGCATGAAACAAGCACGATTGGCTTGGAAACGAAGTGAGTCCCCAATCCAATTACGACCCTCGATGTGCCAGTACTTGTTCACAGATCCATCATTGAGGGTTTCTTCCAAGATAACAGGGGTCCGGTCACTCCACATGGGAAAGTGATGCCAACCCCTTCCATCTCCATTCTCTGCGTCTCCATTAACGACAAGTTCGAGGCAAGGGTCGTCTGCGGGGGGATAGGACTTGGCGGATGGTAGCTCAAACTGGAATTCGTCCATGTGAATGATCTGGCCAGGCTGGAAGTTTTCGAGGTAGAAGACTTGACCAACGGTATTGAGTAAGTCAGCCGAGTTCCACGTCCAGTCAGTAGCAAAGGTAAACCATTCATTATTTCGACCAATAACTGTAGGATGTAGCTGCAAAGTAAAGGGAGAGGATGATATGAGCACATGCAAGAAAAGTGGTTCGGCAATATGACACAGATAAATCATGTGTTCCTGACGGGAGTCAAAGTTACTTACACTTCTTCCCGAATACATGTCGCCGCCTTGGTTTTCACCCTTGATAATCTTCCTATACAACCTTGGGCAATCATTCCAACTATTCGTCGTTGATTCACACAACAACAGCGCACCATCTTGCATTGTAGGATCCTCAATCTTGAGACGAATAGTTAGCAAATATTTAACATCCAATGTCAGGGGGCAGTCCAACGTGAACTTGGTGAAATCAAGACGAAAGCCTTGCCACTTTCGTTTCAGATTAGTTTCTGTGAGTGTTCCACTTTCTTCATCGTACCTAATGATACCTCCATCACCACCTGACCACACAGAAAAGTCCACACCATCATCAAAATCATGGACAATCTGGCTTGGACAGGTAATGGAAGGATCCGTCTTATGGGGCAAGGCCGTACGAGGCGCAGTCTCCCCCACGATAGGTTGGGGGTACAAGCGGTCAGCTTCCGCCGAGCCGATTACTGGGGTCCATGTCCTTCCGGAGTTCTTGTCCCATCCGCGAATGTTCAATTTACCTCCAGCAACAAGGAATGGCTTCACTCCCGCATTTAAAGGGGCGGCACCGGCGACAGGCACGTGGGGGGTAAACATGACGTCTTGGTTACCAGTCAATACTATCTTCATGGAGGTGTTATCTTCTGAGATGGGTCTATCGTCAGACATTTCGAGTTCACCTTGGACAAAGACGTAGGGAGTGGAGAGAGTAGACTTGTAGTTTTTAGGGACTTTGAGTTTGCCGATAATGTTCAGACCACCAATAGTGACATTGGGTCCGAGATCGTACACAAGACAAGTCCCACAGGGTACAACAACAGGTGCGGATGCCCCTCCCAATTTAGAAGACAATCCAGCAGCACCCGTACAGTCGAATTCCACAGGGTTACATGCCAATCGGGCGAATTGACCAATTCCATTGGTGTTACCAGTAAGACGACGACGGGAGGTGGCCTCATCCTCATTCAATTCAATTTCCCCATCTACTACTCCCTCCCCAGACCCCTCGGCCAAGGTATAATTAGCCACCGTGGACGGATCTACACCTACCGCCCCCGCCTCCTCCTCGGGCTCGGGCGAGGTATAGTTAGCCAAAGTGGTCGGATCTACACCTACTCCCCCCTTCTCCACAACATCACATGTGTCCTTGGTGGGATCACACACATTATCATAGGGAGCTTCCGCCGGGAGGCTTGATGCCTCAATGTCATCTGCGGCGAGTGGCTCACTGGTAATGGAGGCGTCACATTTTCCGGCGCTCAAAGCTTCCTTGTCGGCCTTGCTTCCTTTCGTTTCTGTACTTGTTTCCGCTCCTTTAGCAAATTCTTCCGTTTTTCCCCCCTTCTTCAAAAACCTCCTACTAGCACCATCCTCCTCCGCTGGTTCATCACACCCCGCCTTCTCCTTAACATCCTCGGGAGCTTCTGCCAATACTGCATCTCCAATTTTTTGATCCATCTTTCCCTTCTTCTTTTCACCATCATCACCACTCTTCTTCGTAGTCGTCGTCCCTTCTGCTGCTGCGGGTGCTTGAGCGCCACTCACTTCACCACCCTTCTTCGTTGTCGTCGTCCCTTCTGCTGCGGCGGGTGCTGCATCCTGCTCCTTTCCCTTTAAAGGTTTCGTCGTTGTCGTCGTCGCCTCTGTTGCTTTCGTCGTCGTCGTCCCTTCTGCTGCTGCGGGTGCTGCATCCTGCTCCTTTCCCTTTAAAGGTTTCGTCGTTGTCGTCGTCGCCTCTGTTGCTTTCGTCGTCGTCGTCCCTTCCGTTGCTGCGGGTGCAGTCTTCTCACCATCCGGCTTGACCTTGTTGGGTAATTTACGCTGATGACTGTCGACAAATAATTCCCTCAAATTTGCCGAAGGTGTAGGAAGTTCATCTACTAGAACTGACTCGGAGGAGGAAGAATGATCGAATGATGAAACGACTACCTCATGGTTGTTGTTGTTGTTGTTGTTGTGACCAAGACCTCTCAATGTCCAAATCTTGGCATCTGCTACCCCAAAGCTGCTAAGGGTGGCGAATGCAAGGATGGCGTTTTGAAACCTCATTTTCTTACTATATCCTATCTACTTGAAATAATATTCTACTGCTGAGATACTAAAATAATAATAATAGCTGAGCGGGGTTGTTGGGGGTTGTGTGCTCTGCGCAAAAATGGAAGTGCCAGAGATGGGAGAGGGGGTGGTGTTGCTGGTGTGTTTCTATGGGGTGCGTGCTCTCTGGTTCAATAAGAGCGTCTGCGAGAGAGAAATAGAGCAAGAATATTGGTGGTGGTGAGCGCCAAGATGATACAAGACGAATGAGAGGATCAAGAGAGTAGCAGGCGGGATACCAAGCGTCTTCATAAGATGACCGCCGCCCCCCCCCTGCCCCGTGCAGGAGGGTCGATCTTCGATGACCGGTGGCAGTAATGCTACGGCCATCACTCTCCAACCGCCTCCTGCCAACCCAAATCAAACCCTTTACTCACACTGTCTCCTACAATATCCTTTTTCAATCTATTCACTACTTTTGATGCACAATGTATGAATCCTCTATTTTGTGGAGATAGAGGCTCGCATTAGCGTTCAATTATTACTTTTGATTCACTGGCATCACTGTGGCAGGAGATGCTTTTTTCACGAGTGGGACTTTTACGGGTTCACGAATGTGACACGTTGAATGAAAGGCTGGCTGAACGTGAAGGGAAAGTATTACCCCTGTGTGAATATTGTGCCGAGCGGAATGAAAAATATTACACTAAAATTCGTTCTATAATTGAAATAATCAATGAGGGGTACAAAAGATGTGAAATGATTTAAAAATCTCGGGGTTTGGGTCATTTTAAACCTGTCGTATCTCAAGGTTATCCCCCTTTTTGAGTCTTTGCGGTCATCGCATTCTACATTCCTAACTTCCGGATTCCATCAATAGGCCTGTCACCTTCACTCGGTCATTCGCCCTTTTTAGCTATGCTATCTGGAATTGCACATCTGTCTTAGAAGACGCAGCAGGTGGTCTATTATCCCCTCTGGGACCATCACC
>Ga0210307_1214782_pt1 | contig 10426 bp, 14 predicted proteins | sample R1073metaT_FD_159690 | JGI IMG/M metagenome (GOLD analysis project Ga0210307, IMG submission 159690) | Metatranscriptome of estuarine water microbial communities from the Columbia River estuary, Oregon, United States - R1073 (Metagenome... | ecosystem: Environmental > Aquatic > Marine >...
GAACGCTGCCGCCCTGCCGCCACCCGCCACCGCCCACCGCCGCCCAAAAGTATGCATTCTTATTATTTCTTATGCAGCAATCAATTCATCATACAAAAAATAAATATTACATACACTTTTCTAAAACAAATGAAACTTCCATCAATGAATACGAAATTGCTCAAAACATACAGAGTTAACCAATAGATATCCACCCCCAAAACGGACTGCCTTCGGTGCTTGTATTGTCGTCTCATAAGCGATAAATGTAAGAAGTAAGCCATCACGCACAGAGTGGGTTGAACTCATCAACAAAAGAATGATCACCACACTATCAGCCTTCCTCCTCACGAGCTTCTCCATTGCTGAGCTTGGAGATGGCTTCGGGATGTATGTCGACATGTTCCTCCTCGCAAAAGGTTGGGGTGAAAAAAGTGTGGTAACATCAGGAATCTTTCGTGGTGTCATTGATCTACTACTCAAGTCATTTGTAGGGGATTTGATCGATAAAACGCACTATGATCGACGTAGCTTCCTTGCTCTGGCAGCGTTGGTCATTGGATTATCTTCACTCATGGTATACTTTGTCGATGGGGCGGATACATCGGACAAGATCCTTGTGTATGTTGTCCGATCGGTGGAGTCGATTGCACTAGCATTTCTCGGTCCAGCATTTGCTGCCATTACGCTAAGTGCATTTGGCCCAGAGATGTTTGATACGATGAATGTGAAGCGAGAAATCGTTTCACACATCGGTTCCATCTTCAGCGCTCTCCTCAGCGGCGGAATTGCATGGCTTTTTTATCCTAACATCGAGGCAGTATTCATATTGCCGATAACGTTTGCGTCAAGCGCTGTTTTTTTCTCGCGGTTTATTCCTAGGGGTGATCCATTAATGGGGCGTGCATTCCATTTAAAGACTGAAAAACGAGATGAGCAGAATTGTGTGATTGATACACATGCGGACGAGGAGGAACCTGAGGCAAGTGGGTATTGGGAGGTGTTTTCTGATAAACGCATCATGGGTTTAGTGGCTGCAGACGTATTTCATGTCATTGGTGAGGCCAATGTCGGTTTGATATTCAATTCAGCTCTTGCTGGAGTGGGTAGTTGGTCTGATAACGACAACGCAAGTAGCAACAATGACGACAATACTGGTGGTGATGCTACAGATGAAGGTGGCACTGCCATCATGGTTCGCTCTGCCATACCACTCTTAGCCGCAGCAGGTTCACTGGCGCAGATTGTTATGGTTATTGGCACTTGGGTAGTTGGTTTCCTCACTGATCAAGGCTGGGGGCGCAAGCCATTTTACATTGTACACTTGAGTATCCACCCGATTCGAGTTCTTCTTATTCTACTTTGCATGTGGACAAAGGCGGGTAAAGGGTGGCTTGCATCCACTGAATTGATAGGTGGGTTAACGGGAGCTCTTGGCATTGTAAATGTTTTCATGAGGGCTGATATCGTATTTGGAAGTGGTAGGTTCAATGTCGTTGATGGGTATATGGCCACCGTAAGAGGATTGGCGGCAGTAAGTTCACAATACATCGGAGCTGTGATACTGGAAGGACAAGGTCCATTTGTTGCACTGAGTATATCGTTTGTAATCGCTGTGATTCCGCCCATCGTTGGGTACCTCTTCGTACCAGAGACTCTTGGTATGCGAGAAAGAGATTTCAAAGAAGAAAAGATGGCAGAGAAATTATTACAAGCGCAAGCTAAGCTTGGAATTGATAAAGGTGAGAGTAAGTACATTGAAATCGGCTCATTCAGCTCTCCAAGCAAGGTCAATAGCTGGGTAAGTATAGCGACCACTCCTGACACAGTCGGGTCGCCTAGTATAGCGACCACTCCTGGCACAGTCGGTAGTATGGACGACATAATTCTTACACCAGATGCATCGGTTAGGAGTATAGTTTGAGAGCCTCTCGCGAAAGATAAAGCAGTCGGAGTCTGATGTTTGTTTCGAGAATCGAGCAACACACAAAAGATTATATCTTTCAGCAACAGGTAGAAGTTACACCTAAATCTCTAAGTAAACAAAGACTCTAAAAATTAAAGCGCATACGAATGCTGATTCCTACCTACAAAATAGATTGATCAAACCAATATATTTCAATTGAAATCCAGATAATCTCTCAATAATTAAGCGAAGAGGAATGCTCCGGCCAAGACAACCACTCCCAAAATGGTAGATGAGACCACCGTTCGGTAAGAGGCGTTATAAATGTATTGACCAGCAGCAACCATTCCTGGGTTCCTTCCAGCGTAGCCAGTAGTTTCGTAAATATTCAGGTTGATGTCTTGAGGAAAAGGACCATCTGGAGTAACAGCAGTTGAAATATCAAAGTCTTCCAACGTGGGGTATTCAGTAGTATCCCAAGTCTCTTCAAAGTAACAGAGCCTAGTGGCAGCTGCCTTTTCTTCGGGGGTCAAGTCAGCCCAGTACTTGGATTCAGAAAGAGGAGGTGCTTGCATTTCGTTAGTCCAGCTTGCTTCAGTCCAGCCCAATGTCTCGACGGCAACCAGGAGGTCGGCGTGGAATGAACTCCAGTAGTATGCTTGGTAGTGGTTCATGAAACAGTCCCAGTTATGAGTGTAAAAACCAAGCTCCATGGCACCCTCTCGGGTCGCAGAGTCCAAGTTGAGGAAGGTATTCTTCTCGGCAACATGCGTTCCAAGATCATTCCACAAATCTTCAGTGTAGTTCATCATCCCCATTGCAGTATTCTGCATAGAAAGACTCAACTCACTCCATGGCTTATACCTAAACGCTGGAAATTGGTAAGGGAAGTAACTATTGTTGGGGTTCATGTCTTCATTGTTCCAATTCATCTTGAAGTAGCACAAGGCGTTGGCTGCCTTCTTCTCATCCTCAGACAGTTGATCCCACCACTTGCCCTCGGTGGAAGGATGGTCACCTTCACCCTCCCAAGCCTCTTGACTCCACCCAAGACGCATGTACTGAGAGGCCTTGTTGTTGGCAACAAGTTCAGCCCAGTATGAGGAGGAGTAATGATCAATGAAGCAGTCCCATGCTTCCTTGGTAAATCCGAGTTGTGTCGCACCAATCTGCTGATCAGTGGTCAGGTATTCCCAACCTTTACGTTCTATATCGGCGAGACCGAGAGCGTTCCATGTAGTGGCAGTGTAGTCAAGTTGGTCGGTGGCGGCCTTTTGTTGAACGCGGTTCAGTTTGCTGAATTCTTGGTAGCGAAAATCAGGCTTGGCGATGGGGAAGACGTCGTCTCTGGCCATTGTGCCCGTGGCAAGTGCCGCGATGATGGTTGTTGAGAGTGTGGATGGCATGACGATGGATATGGAAAGTAATCCAAAAACTTAAGTTAGATTATGCTCCTTTTAACTCTTTAGATTTATGCAGACTTTGGTGCGAGCCAGAGCACAAGCGTTTACCTCTTGCTTGATGGAGACAAAAGCCTCTCTTTCCGTTCGCGTTCGAAAAAATGAAAAATTTTGCTTCTGCTCGTGTTATTGGACTACTGAATCCTACGTATGTGGAGGGCCTCTGGCTCCCCTCTCCCCTCTCCTCCCGCCTTCCCCTCTCTCTTATCTCCTCTCGCTCCTCCCGCCCTCTCACAGCAACAGCACGCACGCACGTGATACGTCCATCTTCCACCCTGTTGCAGACTCCAGAAGCGAAGCGCAATCAAATCATACTTATCTTTACTGATCAATCCCTACCTTTTATCATCTTTTCCAACATGTACAAGCTTACAACACTTATCGCTCTCCTCTCTGCCACCTCAACATCGGCCTTCGTCGCCCCAGCCGCCACTAATAAACAAGCCGCTACGCAACTTTCCGCTAATAATAATGTCAACTTCGATAAGATAACTAACGCTGCCACCGTCGCAGCAGCATCAATGCTTGCAACACCATTTGCTGCACTTGCTGCAGAGGCAGATGACGAATATGTATATGGAGCAGTTGCCGCACCTGGAGGACTTGGCTTGGCTGCCGGTCTTGGAGTGTTGGCAATTTTGACCGCGGCGGTCCCTGTGTTGTTGGCACCTGGTGAAGATGCGTTTAATGAGATGAAGGATAGGGATGCGAATAAGTGGAGAAAATAAAGAGGACGGTCTTTTTTGTTCCTGTTTGTTTCTTGAACAGCTAAATGGGGTTGATGGGATGAGATGATGATGGGCCTTTCGCGGAAGTGAAGAGGTATGGGGAAAATACCACAGCTAATGCAACAGGAAAGATTTGATCTCGAAAAAATTCGATAGGATCTTTGCTTCAGGTTATGCAGAACACAAAATATGATACCATTGTTCATAGTAACCTTAATGAATTCCACCACATACTAGCCAGTTGTGCTAATTCGTCTTGATCTTACATTACTGATCCCTACTTATTTATTTCTTTTCAATAAAAAACAACCCATTAAACACTTCTACATCTCCAAGTATCTATTCTACACCCCCCAAAGCTCACACTTCGACACAAAACAACAACACCCTACTCTCTCTCTCTCTCTCCATATCAAAGAAGTGGCAACTCCAACGCCGATGTAATAGCATTATCCACAGTCAAATTACATGGCCATTCACAAATAACGACTGCCTCTTCCGTTACCACTCCATCGGAGGATGCAGTGCATACGACTCTTCTTGGGGATGATGGGGGGGTGATGAGTGGTGTGAGTAATGCGGCATCACCGTCATCATGAGGACGAGGACTTGTTGCACCTCCTTCTGCAACGAATGTTGCTTCATCATCATCATCATCACTGCTGCTGCTACCGCTGCCTGGAATAAATACCTTGAGGTTATTTCCCAAACTACCAGGCCAAGTCACACTCGATCTTGATGATGAGTAGAAAGATGTCATCATGGTCATCATGTGGAAACCTTCTTCTTCGCAGCAGCAATCACATCCGCCATCATCTGCAGAGGAGGAGGATGAAGACATGTACAGCTCTTCGCATAGACGACGATCGGATCCTGCGAAAGGTGAGGCTGGTCGTGCAATCTTGTCATTCGTTTGATGCTGATGCTGATGTTCTTGGTTTGTTGGCGACGATGGTTTCTTGATGTCTTCTTCTTGAGAAGGCTTGTAGCCAGCTGATGATGCTGGCATAGTAGTGATGATGGTATAATCAAAATCACCATCTTCTCCAATGGACAGAACAAACTCCACTTCTTCTTCTTCCTCCTCCTCCTCCTCTTGATCGTCATCCTCTTCATCATCCTCTTCAGTCAGAACTTCGACGTTATCATCAAAACGAACACGTTGCTTCTTAGTTTTTACGTCTCCTTCGTTGAAGAGCTCGGAGAAGAGACGTTTCTCTTTGGAGGTTTCTGCAATTGTTGGCATTATGATGGCTGTTGTTTGAGCAGTAACTGATTTTTCTCATTATAAGTATGATGACTTGGAGGGTAGCTGATCTGTATCTTCAATGCCGAGACCTCGCCGGTTCGGGTGCGTTGTGGATGCATGTTGTTGTTCTTTCGTTGCGAATGCGAGTGAAGCAAGTGGAGTGGAAGTTGGCACCGTTGACAGCTTGATTGACTGTAAATTAGGCGGAGAGGCGAGCTGCGGGAAAGGTCGCAATCCCACATTTCCCCTCTTCCATTCTCGGAATTACGAGGCCCATGGGGCTTATTCAGAAAAATCGGAACCTGCGAACTGGCTGCGCCCGCCCTCTCCCACATCATTTCACAGCCAAATAAATGCCATAAATGCCATGATTTTAAACTACTTACGATCATCTAATCCGCCTTCTGCGTTGCTGCAATAGAGATTATCGTTGCTGGTAGATTGGCTGCTGGATTGTTACTACTAAGTACCGATGGCTGCTGTATCCCGTCGTTTCTTCTTCGCCATGAAACCTCTACCAATGATACATCATCATCTCTTGATATGCACACTCCTCCTCTTACTCTTAATACCATTAACCAACTCACAAACCTTCTCCGACTGGTTCTGCGGTACATCCGAATCCGAAGCATGGAATTGCGGTGTGGCCTGTCCTACCGGTCAAGAATGTCCAGATGGTCAAACTTGTTTCACTGGTATTGACAGTTGCTCACCGACGTCGAAGAGACGGTATTGTGGAATAGATTTGAAAGATGCTAATGCCAAGTGCAGTGTGGAATGCCCAACGGGGAGAGGTTGTCCATTTGGCGAAGCATGTTTTTTGAATACCATTTGTGGTGACAAAACTGCAGGTGAATCATCATCATCATCATCATCTTCGTCATCATCTACCGGTGGAACAACGAAAGTTTTTGGATACGAAGCAGTCGAAGAAACTTTCAAATCTATGAAAGACGCCATAAACACAAAACTATTCCTATACGAAACACCCGATATGCAATGGCTACCCTCCACAGTCTACGGCTTTGACGGGTTCTTCGAGGGTCTTCAAGTCATGTACAAGGAGGGAGTTAATGGTAAAACAATTTACATGGGAGGGAATGACCCAGATTGTCCACACTGTTTCATGTATGGGTTGGTAAACATTGCCGCCTTTTTGGCACAGGCGATGAAGGAAACGATACGGTATGATGCATGTGATGAAAACTCGTGGGATAGAGTGGGTGATATGAAGATGTACCCAATTAGTAATGCCTGTGGACAATTGGGACAAAGCTATCAGGATTATCACTGTAAGGAGGAAGAACGATTTATGGAGTGTGAGGTTGATACTAATATGTCTATCAAGGCTGTAACGCACGCTAAATGGTGGGGCGCTCCAGGACCATTGTTCTGTGGACCAAAGTCACAATATCCTCACACTGGATACTGGGATTTTGCTTTTGAATGCAACAACCAATGGGCTAACCCACCATTATATTGTGACGTCTACGAGGGCCAGAAGGGTGGGAAACACATTGATGATGCACCCTATGCTAATGCTGCTGGTAGAACTGATGTGGAAGGTTGTTGTTGGTGGGGACGAGGAGGTAGGTTATATCATGTGACAATTCAGTCGTCATGATGTTTTAAATCCGTCAATATCTCACCATACACAATGTTTATATTCGGGATGTCACTAGTCATTCAAACTTCAGGCGTTTGTAACTTTGGAAAATTGAATTACTTCCTAGGAAAGAGAGCTCACGATGAAGGAAGAGAAAGTAGATACCCCGATATTGATTTTTGCAAGGACCCAGAGGTACGTTTGTGAAAAACAAAAACATCAACGATTGTAACGTGACTGATACAATATCTCTTAACAATCTCTCACCCTATGCAAATATCCTTAGGTTATCTGCGCAAATGATAATTACAGAGAGTTGAAATGGATTGCTGGATTCTTCTACTGGGTTGATCAAGTTCAACCATATGATAATGAAGGATGGAATTATCTTGATGAGCTACACAAATTTGTGGATGGCGGAATGCAGGGTGAGACCTTTATAGATTCAGTGTCTGGGATAGTCAACAGAGTAAGTTGCTCAATGTATGTATTGTTTCAGTTATCACTTCGCTTAAATTCTCACAATAATCTTCACTCCAGGGATGTCACAACCCCCCCTGCGGCACTGGAGAGCTCGATGGAGGACCGGAGCGTGCAGAGAACTTCTTTAAGGTTCTGACAGAAATGACGTTTGCATTTGTGGATGTCGTTCCGATGCCACCTCCAACAATCACGCCAACTCCTTTGCCAACGCAAAAGCCAACAATAGGTGAGACACCACCGCCATTTCCATTCCCAACGCAAAAGCCAACAATAGGTGAGACACCGCCGCAGTTTCCACTCCCTGACTTGTGTGAGCCCACGTACATTCTTTGATTTCTGAACTTTTATTTTCATTTCCTTTCACAATAGAACCACCAACAGATCCACCATTCCCCGACCAAACTCCACGGCCAAACTCTCCACCAACATCCGGTACTCCGGCACAATCAAACTCTCCGACAACTGTGAAACCTTTAGTCGCGACTCCTCAGGATTCAGAGTCTCTATTTATTGAGTACATCTGTGGTACCGGAGCCGAGCCAGGCCCTCAAACATACATCGACGTCTTATTTTCTTATGAGATTCACAATAACTTGGACACTGCTGCGATTGATGCACTAAAAGAAGCAAAGGAACTAATGTTAGCTGATATTGCCCGGAAACTTGGGTGCTCTGAATCATTCAATAGAAACATGCAACAATCCGAGGGCGATTTCAGCCAGGTAATTGGCATATCATCTGGCAAAGCTGATGAGCTCGATCCAGATGTACCAGGATGCACAGCAGAAGTACAAATAGACACTCAGACGACTTGCACTCCTGCAAAGGGTGGCTTCACATTATTTGTCAAATCTGGAACTGGTCAAAATATCATGAAGGATATATCTGATCGTGTCAAATCAATCATTGAGTACAGTATGACATTTGGGGAATACGAAAAAGGCTCAATATTGAAGGCCATTTATATTGGAGATCGCGTTGAAACCGCCCCAGACTCTATCATTATTTCCTCTGAGCCAGATCCATCGAAAGCTTCCGAATATGCATTATATGCGCTTATTGCAGCGTGCAGTATATTGCTTTGTTTGTTATGCATGTCACTTCGTTCGTCAAGAAGCAGAAGAAGGAAACAACTTCGAAAAGAGGACGAAGAGTTGGCATTTGATCAATACATGGAAAATTACTACAAAAGACCCGTTTCATTGGATACATCGCCCCATCACGTCATAAATAGTCAGGATCAAATATATTCGGTAAACATGCGTTCTCAATCAAAAATACCGAGAAACAACAGTAGAAGGAGTGTGTATCAGGATGATTTACCAAAGCCAATACATCGTGGAAATTCAACAGGAAGTAGGAGAGAAATATATCAATCTGGATATTCACCCGCATCAAGCCGTGAAGGCGAACTAGATCAATCAGGACATTCACGAACATCAAATCAATCAGGACATTCACGAGCTTCATATGACAGTCCTCCCCCGCCTATGAGAAGAGCAAGTACCGAATCGGCTTCTGCCTTAGCCAAGGATGAACGCCGACAACGTCTCGAAGCAGCTAAGGCGCGAGCTGCTAGTCGAAGATCCGCTAGAACTGACCTGGTATGATACTATAATATTATGCCATATCACACAAGGATTTCACTATTCTGCTTGCAACCTGGTTGAGATAGTTGCGTAATTATATTCATTAAATCAAAGTACATATATCACTTCTTTTCTTAACACTTATCGTTATCGATAGTTTGTCACTACAAAACAGTTATCCCATCAAGTCATTATCGTTATCGATAACCCACCGAAACATCCTTTATCCTTTTAAATTGGAATATTGCCCAGCATTGTTCCTCCAATATCATCAACATCAGCAAGTAAATCTTCCTCGACAGAAGTTGCAGGAGACAGAAAACGAGGCAGAAGTTTCCTTGGAGAAGAGACAGGGGACGTGATCGGAGTAGTGATGGGGGTTCTTGTTTCAAACAATCTTGATTCCAAGTCTGCCGAGCATGATTCAGGATGAACTTGAGTCACGTCTTGCACAGCTAGGTCACCGTAATCTTCTGTCACGCCGTATTGAAGGTCATCTTCGTCGCCACTGGAGCTCAAAGTATTGCTTGCAACAGCATTGCCATACTTATCATCCGACAAGTGAGAGGTTTCCTTCTCTGTCAAATCTACCGTCGACTCTGCAGATTCTACTTTCTTCATGTCAGGCACAATTTTGGCATCATCGCGTTGCTGAGTGGATTCATCAGATGGATCCTTCTTGCGGCGGTTTACGAATAAAACGTAGCCTAGAACCAACGCTGAAAAACACAAAAGGAAGACAGAGATACCGATTGCCAATGTCGGTGGTTCTTTTTCGCTGAGAGGCGAAGCTTGTATTTCATTGATAACTGGAACGTTGGTAAGTGGCACAATGTCATTTACATCAACCACATCACCGGCCATATTGATCGAAGGAACATCAGCCACATCACCAGATGCAACAACATGACGTGAGCCGACGTAAGATGTCTTGATGACATTATCGTCAGTATAGGCGCCAGAAGCCATACCATCCATGATGTGAGAGAGAATTTTGGCCTTGGCTGTCTCAACGTCGGTGTGATGCTCAACGTAAATGGTCATAGAACCACTAATAGGTGTGCAGCTGGAGTTCGGACTGGTTGTGTCTACTACCTGTGCAGCACACTTTGTAGTATCTGCAACACTGAAATCTGCTGGCTTGGAGTCGAGAGCCAAAATGACGACATCGGTTTCCAATCCTCTTAAGTAACGCCTCCTACACGCGACGAGCCCGTAAATTTCTGCCAAGTTTTTAGTGATGTCATCTTCTAATCCAGACAAAGTATTGTCATTCAGGTTAGCAGCGGTGGTCAAGTCATAATCGTATTTGAGAACAATTGCTTTACCAGGAGGAGATTTCGAGCCGTCGTCGGCAGTGGCAGGAGGTGAACAGCTGAAGTATGATTTTGATTTGTTTGAAGTCTCTTCCTTCCCATCACTCTCC
>Ga0210307_1061997_pt1 | contig 10417 bp, 4 predicted proteins | sample R1073metaT_FD_159690 | JGI IMG/M metagenome (GOLD analysis project Ga0210307, IMG submission 159690) | Metatranscriptome of estuarine water microbial communities from the Columbia River estuary, Oregon, United States - R1073 (Metagenome... | ecosystem: Environmental > Aquatic > Marine >...
AGACAATTTATCCCTCCCATTATCGATTTTTTTTACTTATGCTTCCTTTGCCGCACCATCAGCCGTGGTCGACAGTCGTTTTGCATCGTCATCTTCCGTGTTTGGTTTCTTGGCATCAGGCTCATCGGGTGCCGAATCAAGAGATCGTTTCTTGGTTGCATCGCCTCCTCCAAATGGAATTGTTCCAAAGGGAGCACCGAATGGTGATGATCCCAACTTAGCTGGTTGGCCAAATGATGCAAATGGGTTTGTCATTGCGGCTGCAGCAGGGGATGCACCAGACGGCGCAGTCAGTGTAATGTTGGCTGACTTACCAAATACAAATTTACCTGGAGTCGCACCACCTTGTCCAGGAGGGGTCAAATTGAGGAAACTTCCTCCCCCAGCAATCGTTGTTGCTGGCTTGGTTTCAGATGAGCCTCCTCCAAAAATAGATGGAGTTGTTGAGGTAGCAACGCCACCAAAGGTTGGTTTAGTAGAGGCTGAAGTTGTAACGCCGCCAAAGGTTGGTGTCACAGAAGTAGAGGCCGAAACTCCAGCAAAGGTTGAACTCGCAGTTGACAAGCCACCAAATGTTGGTTTTGCAGAAGCCGAGCTTCCCAAGAAGGAAGGCTTTGGGCAGTCAGGCTCTGATTGTAAGGGCGTTGTTTTCGGCACACCAAACGCCAATTGCGGTGTGGTTGTGGCACTAGTTCCAAACGCGATTGGTTTTGAAACAGACTGCTTTTCTTCAAGAACTGGAGAAAGGGTTGATTTCGGAGTCGAGGTGGTAGCATCAGTGTCAGTATCACCCGATTCTTTAGCTGCTTTGGCCTGAGTGGCTTCCAACATCTTCTTCTGGGCCGCCTCAAGCTCTGCCTTCTTTTTCTTCAATAGCATTCTCTTTTTCATCAATTCTTCTTGCTTCGAATCAGCGGCAGTTTGTTCAGACTTCTCCGATGCGGCCTCGGAAGTCTCGTTCTCTTCCTTCCTTTTATCCGCTTCCTCTTCCTTGACCTTCTTTGCAGCTGCCTCCTGTTCTGCCTTCAATTTTTCTCCTTTCATTTTAGCGATAGACTCTTCGTTGGCCTTCTTCCTCTGTGCAAGTATTTCTCTTTTCGCGGCCGCTTCCTCTTCTGCCTTTTGTTTCGCAGCCCCCCCTCCCTCCTTCTGTTTCGCAACTGCTTCCATCTTCGCTTTCTTCGCAGCCCCCTCCTCTTCGGCCTTTTGTTTCGCAGCGGCTTCGGTCTTTGCTTTTAAAGCCACCTCCTCGTCGGCCTTTTGTTTCGCGGCAGCTTCGTCCTCTTTAGAAACCATCTCAGCATCTCCATCAGCCTTGTTCTGAGTTTCAGTTGTCTTCTCGTCGGTAATATTAACCACTTCGCTTCCTTTCACTTCACCAGATTTGTCAGCTGGGGTCGCCGTCGTTGTCTCTCCCTTTGCAGCTTCTTCCTTCCCTCCTGCTGCCGCAAACTTCTTCTGAGGAGGGGCGTCAGAACCTTCGGCTAGCGCAGCTGCATTTTCCTTGGGAACATTCGCCTTTCGCTTCTTCCCTTTCTTTTTCATTTGAACTGTGACCTCGGCATCTTTTTGGGCGTCATCCTTAACGGCGGCTGCATTTGCATTCGCCTTCGATTTCTTTGTATGAATGACTTTGGACACAAGTTTGCTAATTCCGGAGCGTGAGTCGGTTGCTGTGTTATTTGTGGCTGTAGGTTGGACTTCGTCATTATCGCCCCCAGATGATTTCTCTGCCGTGGAGAGCTGTACTTTCAGGCTCGCAATTTCCTTTTGTAAACTCTCCTCAGCGGCCTTCGATTTGACTTCTGCTTCCTTGGCGTCTTTCAGGCCTTTCTGCATTTTCAACATCATCTTTTTGAAGTTGTCTACTCGAGCATTCAAAGCAGTGACTTCTTCTTGTGCCTTCTTAGTTTCTTCCTCTGCTTTCTTAGCCGCATTCTGCGCCTCAACGATCTTCTTATTAGTAGCTTTGCTTGCCTGAGATGACACTACTAATTCTTCTTTCTCTTTCTTGGCTTTCTCTAGAGCCGTCCTGAAAACTTCGATGGATGCTTTCTGCGACGCAATTTCTTTGTTCAACTTCGTGACAATGCCTTTTGCGTTGGTTGACTCAGACACAGCCTTTTCCCTCAGTGAGTTAAGAGAGGCGCATTCCCCCTTAAGTCTCTCAATGCTTTCGAGAGCCTGGGCATGTTCTGTAGGGTCGATTTGATTGAATTTTGACACAAGGCTACTGACGCGATTTTTCCACGCTTCCGCCTCACGTGAGAGACTTTCTTTCTCAGCTTCCAATGATGCCTTCTCAACTTCCATACTCCTAATCTTTTCCTTTGAAGGAGTTACTGCTGCATTGGCACTAGATAACTTCAACTGGACTTCTTTGAGTTCTTTGGACATCTTCGTCAACTGTTCACGAAGCGCAGCGTTGCTTTCTCTGAGAAGCACAAGTTGCTCTTCAGCAGACTTGAGTTTGCTACGAAGATCATCCATTTCCAGAGCCGACTTCGAGTCATCACTGCCCGCTTTGTTGCTCTCTCGAACAATCTTGAGCTCTGATCTTGCTTCTTCGAGACTCTTCTTCGCTAACTCGGCCGATGTACGTTCACGTTCGGAAGCTCTCTTTGCAGATGACAAGTCTGCCTCAAGCATGGTGCACTCTGATTGCTTGAATCGGAGCAACTCGCGTAAATCAGATAACTGTTTATCGTTCCCTCCCGCATGGACTTCTCCCGAAACTTGACTTGCTTTCTCAGACTGAATCTTTTCAACTGTGGCAGTGAGAGTTGTCATTTGGTCGTGCAGTAGATTATTGTGGCTTCGAAGGTCGTCCACCCTAATCTTTCCTTCTTGAACGCTTTGCTCAAGTTTGATCTTCGCCTCATCCCATGCTGCTTTTTCAGTTTCGAAATCTTTTTGGACTGAAAGTAGCTGCGTCTCCGCAGTTTCACGACGACTCTGCTCCGACGCTAACTCTGAACGAATATCACGCATTGACGAGCGCGCCTCCGCATGCAGAGCCAACTCGCGTTCATAATTTGTTTGCGCATTCTTTGCATCCATTTGGTAACGCTTTATCTCCGATGCCAAGGAATCCATCCTTGTAATCGCCTTGGTTGCATCCTCCTTGGCACTTGTGAGCTGAACGGTCAATGAGTCAATCTGAGCCTTCAACTCAGCTTCAGCTTTCTCTTTCTCGCCACGATGAGCCATAAGATCCTTTGTCAATTCTGCAACGGCTTCCTTTTGACCTTGTTCCGACTTCTTCAGCTTGTCGAGGGTGGCTGTTGTCTCTTCTTTGTACTTCTTTGACGCAGCGGTTAGCTCGGCAAATTGCTCTTCAGTTGACTTGGCAATTTGTTGATAATCATCTAGTCTTTCTGTCGCCTTCGCGAGGTCTGCTGTCTTGGAATCTAGTTCCATCGTCAGTTCTGCAACCCTCGACTCGAGCGCCTCCTCTGCACTTGTGTCAATCGTGACATCACCAAGTTTGGCTTTGGCGGCGCTTAGCTCTTTTTCTGAAGCCTTCAGCTTCAGATTGAGTTGTTGAATATTGAAGTTCAATTTCGAAACTTCCAAGTTGGCCTTGTTAGCCGCAACGACAGCTGAATCTTTCTGTGAAGCAAGATCCTTGACACTGAGTTCAAGCTCGACAATTTTACCGTCCAACTTTTGCAACGTTTCAGTATGCTTCGTGTCATCATCCATCTTCGATTCTCTCAGCCGTTTCACCTCTTCATTCAAGTGCTCAATTTCTCCTTCCGACTTGGCTGATAGGCTTGCCTCAATGCGTTGCACGGACGTTAGAAGAGTACCTAGTCGTGCGTTCTCATTACGAAGTGATTCGAGGTCGGCCTTGAAACGATGTTCGGCATTCCTATAAGTTTCAAGATCCGTATCCAGACGATTTAATCTTGAAGTAGCATCTCTGTATGCCTGTTCCTTCTTTGCAAGTTCAGACCTTGCTACGTCAAGGTTGGTCTGCGTTTGGGTGTACAATTCTTCTGCCCGTTTCTTTCCCACTGACAGAGAATCCATCTCTGATTTGATGTCTTCCAGAGATACTGCAAGACGATCACATCGGTCTTGATAATGCTTTGCATCAATCTTTGATCGAGCTGCTTCCGCCCTGGCTGCAACAAGATCTCCGTTCAGGCGATGATTCGAGCCAGTGAGGTCGTTGTTTATGGATTCTAAGCACTTCAAACGTCCCTCCAGCGCTTCTTTCTCACGATTGAACGATGAAACATCAGCACGAAGTTTTGTTACCTCTTCGGTAAGATCGCGATTCCTGGCTTCAATAAGTGGCAACTGCTCGGCCCTTGCATCTGCGAAAGTAAGTTGATCTGCACCATCAATACCAGAAGCATCATTTTTGGCAACCAAGGCACGGTATAGGTCGCGCTGGTGGACGATTCCGGCAACAAGGTTGGCTTGCTTCTCACGCTCTTCGCGCAATGTAACAATCTCAGTTCGAAGTTGATCAAGCTCAATCTTGTCGTCTTGGGATTCCAGCTCCTGGATTTTCTCCCTCATGGAGTTGTGTTGACGCACCAACTCTTGATTTTGGGATTGAATTGTTTGGATGTCACAAAAGGTAATCACGTCGCCCGACTCGGCTGCGCGTCTCTGCAGCAAACTCTGCACCTGTGACGCCAATTCAACATTCTCTCGTTTCAATCCGTTCACTTCTCTCTCCATCTGTTGCTTCTTCGCTTCCAAGTCTTGATTGTCGGAACGGGTGTCGGTAATCTCCCTTCGTGCATAATCCAGTCGCTCTTTCATCTCGTCCAACTCTTCCAGTGCACTCTCTAGCTCCAACTGCTTCTGATGAAAGATGGGAGTCTTCGCGGCGACATCACGGTGGATGCGCTCAATAAGAATCTTCAACTTCTTATTCTCATGTTGCTCTGCACGAAGGTCGTCTTCCGTTTCCGCCAAACGAGTGTAGAGATCTGTCAAGCTGAGTGGTCCATCATCTTCCAACATGGACACATCGCCACCATTGCCGCCAGCTGTGATTGCCAAAGGCCTTTCCCCACCTTCGATCCTGCGTCGTCGCCTTAAGGGTGTACTCTTATTCAAAATATCCTCCTCAATTCGACACTTGGCCTCCTCAGCCGTTCGCAATCGTTGCTCCAACTGCTCAATTTTTTCCTGATTGGCTTCCCTAACCTCCTTCACAGCATTCTCAATATCTTCGTCCAGCCGTGATTGAATTTCATTCACATGCGCGGCAGCCTCCATCGCTGCCTCCTTGGCCAACTTTCTCAACTCTTCCACTTCTCTTACAGCCACCTTACGTTGATCTTCGGCAAGAATCATCCTCTGATCCTTCAATGCAATCAACTCACGCTCTTTATTCAAATCCCTCTCGAGCAACTCCTTTTGCTCCACAAATTCACTCTCTTTATCATACAGTTTTCTTGTGACCTTATCCAATTCGGCAGATGAACGTTCCGCCGCCCGACGTGCCGATAAATTATCGCGTTGGGATTGCTCCAATGCTAATCGGATGGTATCCAACTCATTACGTAATTCACGTACCTCATTGGAATGTTCTCGTTTCATTTTTGCAATGTCGTCATTACGTGAGGCTAATTCCTTATCCAGATAATTGGAATGTGATGTCATGGACTGTAATTCCGATTCGAGACGTTTGGTTTGCAATCGGAGAGGGATAATGTCCCCCGTCGATTTGGAGTGTTCACTTTGAATATTGTTCAAAAGCGATGTGTACTCGTTGTTGGATTTGGTAAGGCGTGAAATTTCCTTGCGTAGATTATCCGATTCTTGTTCAATACGATCAATCCTCTCTTGGCTGTATTGAAGCTTACGTTCCATTTCCCCTCGGTTATTCTTTTCAGATTGAATGTCTGATTGGAGTTGGGATTGTGATTCTTCCCTGGCTTTGAGTTGAGACTTTAGTTGATCCACTTCGGAGGAAAGTTTGGAACATTCGACGACGTGTTTGGAGACTTGTTCATCTCGGGTTGAAAGTTGAGAGAGCAAGTCGTCCCGTTCCTTTTGTAGGGTAGTGTATTTGGATTCAAGGGTGGAGAGGAGTGCATCCTTGTTGAGTTTACGGGCCTCGTCGAGTGCGGCCTTGACAACAGGATCGTCGTTATCATCATCATCATTATCTCCTTCTTCATCAGAGTCATTATTCTCTGGTGTTGCAGCAGTAGTATCCCCCATTCCTCCCTCCTTCTCTTGCTCTTTCACGACATCCGCTCCCTCGTTATCAACAACAATGATATCGTCGTCGTCATCATCATCATCATCCACCCCCTCCTCAGTTAGCACTACCTTAATTCCAGAATTTTTAGTCCTCCCACCCATTGCCGCTTCAATGATTGCTTCTGCTGCGGGTGTGGCAACAATGTTTCCATCACGGTCGTCATTATCGTTGTCCTCGTCTTCATCGTTGTCATCATCATCATCATCATTATTCGTGTTTTTATCAACAACATCATCAGCCTCTTCAGAAAGGGTGGGGGGCTCAGCAGCATGCAATGGTGCGGCGAGGCCGACGACGGCGTCAGTGGTGGTGGTGGTGGTGGTGGTGGTGGCGGTGATTATTGTTGTTGCCTCCTCCTTTTCTTCATCTTTGGCCTTTTTCTGTGTTGACAAAATAAATGCAGCAGCAGACCCTTCCCCCGCTGCTGCAATTGTTGTTGTTGTTGTTGCTGTTAATCCAAAACCATCAGTGGTACTACTACTTGAAGTAGTATCCCCCCCAACTCCAAAAATAGTGGGTTTCCGTCCAAATGAAATCGGAGTACTAAATGGTTTGGATGTATTATGAGAGGGGGATTCAATTCCCCCAAATTTCGATTCTCCACCAAAAATGGTGGTGGTTGTTGTTGGTTTTTTGGAATCCGCAAATCCTGCTAGACTGGGAGTTGCCAAGGCCATGGTGGTGACATTATCATTTTTGTAAGTAGCCTTGACTGTTGTATCTGTTTTTGGTGCATCAGTCGTAATAGTAAAGCCCTTGGTATCCTCCTGTTTACGTTCATGATCCTCTACCATCACGACGGGATCACTACTGTCCTCACCGTCATTCATCTCCACATCATCATCATCTGCATTATCGGAATTAGTATTATTGGCCACTGCCATGACGACGTTTTCTCCACCAGAAGAAGCACCAACAAGATCCATCAACGATTCTGCCGCATCCTTGCGGGGGGAGGAGGAGGACGATGAGCTGATGTCGTTATTTTTATCCATCATGGGGGTATCATTGTCGCCACCTCCCATTATAATATATTAGTAGTAGTATTTTTCTGATTATTTTCTATTTTCGGTATTTGTTGCTATATATTATATCCCCCCTCGTCTTAAAAAGAGATCAATGGCAATGATAATAAATATAATTCATTGCCATCACAATAATATATTTTTTATGATGTGATTTTTTTTGATTTGAGCTATCGCTCTACTGTACCTACCATAGGTGGGGTGTGGGGTGTGGGGTGCGCGGTGAAAGATTCGCAATAGACGGCTGAAATACACTGCCGAAATGAACCCAAAAGCGGCGTCGCCATTGTAGTATTGTAGCAATAAAAATAAGTAGTATTATAGAAGTCGCGTCGTCACGTCCGACTGAACTGAATCTACACCATAGGCAGAACAGCCAAGGAGATATCGCCGACAACATACAAACAAATCCCACCATATGTCAGCTCGATCCATCGAGGCATCCGACGCAGCCAAACGCCGCTGGTCTACCCTCGGTCTACTCGTCGAGTCGTCCAACGCATTAATGGCCAAAGATATCATCCAAGCAAAATTACATGAACATTGCGATATTGAGTTCACAACAGAAGAATGCAAAATTACACCCAATCGATTGACTCAAGCACGTAAAATGGTGGTGGCACGGAGGACAAGTTGTGAATTGTCTTCTGTGGAAAAACGGGATTTGATACGAGAACAGAATTGCATCAAGAGTTTATTGGTTTCTGGTTTGTTGTTTATTGAGGACGAAGAAATTATCAACGAGGAGGAGCAAGAAGAAGATTTGGAGACTCAGCTGCAGCAACAAAGAAATCAAGGTCTCAGCAGAAACTGTCTTTCACCCTTGGGACCGACGCCGCCACCCCAAGACAAAGGGGAACGAAGCTTCAGCGAAAAGCTTCAAATTGACAATATCAAAGCACAACTAATCAAACTCAAACTTCGATCTAGGTTTGATAAGTCTAACGATGGTGTACTTGGAGTTCAATCCGAGGGTGATGCTCGTTGCTCGTTAACAACACTACCCCAAACGTATCGACGGTGTAGTATACGTAGCAACATTGGTCGTGGGAGTGTGGTTGATGAGCAATTTGTCAAGTATAACATGAGCATGATTGATCATCATGGTATAATAGAGGAAATTTTAGAGGAGGTGGATGAAGAAAAAGAGATCATGGACCTGGAATGTGTTGATTATGTGAGGAAGCCTGATATGGCGACCATCATCGAGCAATATGATGCAATGGCGAATCATCCAAAATACTCGTGAGTGCTCTGCAATGACAATCTTTGAATTCAATCAGGTCTGCGCACATGATGTGTATGTGCCTTTTGACTTGGAATGCACACATGACATATTCTATCCTTTCCTTTGTCAACAGGTTGAAACAAGTCATTATGTCTCGTAGGTTCTTCCTCTATGCACATCGTTTTGCCAACGCACAGTTTCAGAGAACGTTGGTCTTCCCCTCCCTCCCCCAACCTCACGAATTATATCACGGGCTTGATGATCACAAAGAAATGATCTGCGGTGAATGCACCAAAGTTACCGAGAAACAACGCACACGTCCCAAGGGACATCGATTCATCATCACAGCTGATACTCAATTTGGCATCTTAATGGATGGGTTTGCAATGAATAGACCCAATTGGTCTCAAGAAATTGAAATCTCAAGAAAGTGTGTGGAGCAGATCAATGCCATGGAGGGAGAAGACCGTCCGTTGTTTGTATGTGTTTGTGGCGACTTGGTGGATACTGAGAGTTCTTTTTCGGGAGCGATTGCTAGTTGGAAGAAGGTCATGAGAGGGTGGGAGAGGAATCTTGTATTTGCGCAGCAGGTGAATGACTTCAAGCGCGTGTGGAGTGGCCTGCATCCTGACATTGCGTTGGTGTGCCTCTGCGGGAATCATGACGTTGGAAATCGACCCACCAAGGCTTCCATTGAGCATTGGACGTCGTCCTTTGGTGACGAATACCTAAGTTTCTGGGTGAATGGGACTTTCAATATATGCTTGAACAATTGCCTCTTCTCGAACCCGACGGGAGCCACTGATTTGTTTGACGAGCAGCTACGCTGGATGGAGGAGAAGCTTGCTTACGCTAGAGAGAATGATGCCACTCACATCTTTGTTTATGGTCACTTCCCTTGGTTCTTGAAACATGAAGACGAGGCGGATGACGAATTGACCTCACATTCATCCGCGCCGTCTGGGTGGGGACCTCCCGGGACTAAATTTGAGGATGGGTACTTCACCATACCTTATGAATATCGCAAAATAGCAATGACCATGTTCAAGAAGTTCGATGTCACAGCTTGCTTCTCAGGACACTTCCATCAGAACGTAACTGCTCTATCTTCGTGGGGAATGCCCATGATCGTAACGGGCCCCTTGTCCATGAACCTACACAGCTCCATAAGCCATGAGCTAAGCAATGGTGAGGTAAACGGGATTGGTATGCGCATCGTTGATGTTGGTCAAAAGGGAGAGTTTAAACATAAATGGACTTTGCTAGATAATGAAGAAGAGATCTTCGAGCACGCCATTGCATGTTGTGAGAGACAACTGATGTCAGAAGAAAAACTCGTTGATGCATTAATACAATGAAAAGTTTTGTCAACGAAGTGCCCTATTACCGTTGTGCACTGTTTGGCCTTTGTATACATATTTTTAAGAAGAAACACAACTTGCACTTTAAAATTTATCACTTGTTGGGCGACATGAGGCATTTCTCAACTGCAGCATTGTTTTCAGACACACGAACATATACATATTTACTTGCACCTCCTGGCACAATGAACTGTACTCATCCCCAGGAACAGTACCCACGCGATGAATACTACAGTAAGCTCATTAAAACGGAGGATAGGGGCAAAAGTAGTTATTGCTAGGGCCTAGCTTGTAACAAACCTTTCCATTACCGTCATTCGCATCACCACAGCATGTAGAGCGACAATCAGAGCCAGAAGCACACGATTGGCCTGTCTTCCGTTTGATATCCTTGAAGCAGCAAAAGTTGTTTGAATCGTTGACGCCCATGATAAAACCTTGTCCAACATCAATTTTTTCATAAGAGAAGGCACTACAAGCAGTTTTTGCTGCTTCTATAACACCAAGTCTGTCTATTCCTTTGCCTAAAAGGCAATTACATTCATTAGTCTGAGAGTTGCGATCG
>Ga0210307_1145980_pt1 | contig 10415 bp, 2 predicted proteins | sample R1073metaT_FD_159690 | JGI IMG/M metagenome (GOLD analysis project Ga0210307, IMG submission 159690) | Metatranscriptome of estuarine water microbial communities from the Columbia River estuary, Oregon, United States - R1073 (Metagenome... | ecosystem: Environmental > Aquatic > Marine >...
CACCGTTGGAGGGGGAGGATATTACGAATGGTGAGGGAATGGTAATGGCAACGGTAACAACGGCGGCTGAGGCGGTGGTTATTCCGAATCACTTGGACGAGGCAATTGTGGCCAATGAGGAGGGAGAGGAGGAGGTCATGATTGGTCCACAGGAAGAGCAACAACAGGGGGCACCTACGGAAATTGTCCAATTATGGGAGGAGGTTGCGTATGGTCTTGAGAAGAATCAGACTGTCGTCTGGCAAAAGGCAGTGGATTCCCTCGAATCAGCCCGTTATCACCACCTCCACCACCCCTCCACTTCCACCGAACAACCACCACCATCACAACCAAAACAACAACATCCACATCATCATCATCATCATCCCCTCGATGCATCCACCTTCATCCACAAATACATGATACAAATCATCTCCATCCTACTCGAACAAAACCCAATGAAAATTGGACAAATGGAACGTGAATGTGTGGAAAAATCGGTTAGGATTGGATTACAAATTGTCATTGATGATTTGATACGATTGGAAAAGGAGGAGGAACAGGAGGAGTTGATCTTGATGAATAATAAAAAAATGAAGATTAGTAGTGGTAGTAGTGATAGCAGTAGTAGTGGTAGTAGTAAGAATAGTGGGAAGAAGAATGGTGATTCTGTTGGGAATAATGAAACAACAACAACAACAACATCCTCCATGAGGGTACTTCAAGTTTCACCAACATTAGAAGCACTCACACACATTTTCAATCGAAAGAAAACATACTACAAGGCATCACAACGTCAAAATAATCATTGGAATAACAACAACAATACCAACAATTCGAATAATGCCGAGATACGTAATCATATGATTACATCCTTCCGACGTCAACGTGGATTTCGTCATCTTGCCAATTATTTGAAGAAACGTGCTAATACGAATTGTGGTGGTAGTAGTAGTAGTGCATTTCCAAGTTTGGATTTGATTAAGGAGGTATTATCGGCGTTGGAAACTGTGGCAATGTTTCCTTTGGGAAGTGGTAGTGGTGGGGATGAGGATACGATTGTGGTTCCTACGGGGAGTAATAATAATAGTACTACTAGCAATCAGCAGGGGCAACAACATAAGCACCTTCAAGCACAAAAAATCAACGCCATCCACGATGAATGCCGTGCCATTGCCTCCGCCGTATCCAAGTACATTATTGGGATGGATGATCCAACTCTCAAGAAATTTTCTACCGATGCCATACACAAAATTAGGCAATCACTGGGTGTGACCTATGCACGTATTGCCGATTCCAAAACGAACAATCGTCATTCGTTATATCCCATGGCAATTTATGAACATCATGAATTTTGGAGGGAGTTGGCATTAAAACTTATCACGAGTCAGAGTTTACCACTACGATTGTTTGGGTGGGAACAGGTGGGGAAACTTATTGAAGATTGTGAAAGTCAGCAGCCACCACCCCGGGCGTATCTTGTTTCTGGAGCTGGGACGGCGTGGGTGAATGGACGGTATGAGTTTGATCCGAGAAGAATTATGGAGAATGGGTATGTGAATCCGAGTGGAGATGTTCAGTATATTCATCATGTTCCCATGGATGTGAATAATAATGTGGATCAGCAGAAGCAGCAGCAGCAGGGGGGAGGAGGAGGAGGAGTGGGAGGGAAAACGCTAACATTGTTTCGGTGTACGATGCGCTCTCAGCAAAAGTGGTGGTTCCTATCCGAGGCGGATGCCGATCAACCTGGTACGGATAAGGATATTGATTATTATCAGCATAAATCGAAGAAGTGGCAGGAGAAGAAACCACCGGATTTTGGGTGGCTTACGTGTCGTTCGGGGGAGGACCCTCCCCCGACATTGAGGGCGTTGAGTCTCATGGTCCCCCCCGGTGAGGAGTATAATACCTTGGAGCATAAACTTGCCAAGTGGGCGATTGAGAATGGTGTCATCGAACTCGTTTTGGGTGATTCTATCCATAGGGAGATTGTGGCAAGGTCGACGGACCTTATCAAATTCCTCGCAGGGATGTGCAACGTGGATGACCCCGTAGAGCCTGTCGTTCTGGATGGTGTGGCATCCCCAATGCAAACGGACATGATCCCGAATCAGTATTGTCTTCGAGCATCGCATCTGCTCATGGCATGGGGAACGTGCGTAAATCAACGAGATGACGCCGTGTCAGCGCAAATTTATCAGTTGTTAGTTTCCATATTGCCCTCGCTGTCGGACGAGTTGGCCATTCCGCTCATGAAAGCAATTCATGATTCGTTAGTGCAAAGCAGCTTGGATAAAGGAGATCACTTCTTGGAGGTATCGCAATTCTGTTCCGCCGTGGCTGAAAAATTCTGGGATCCCGAGGGCAACACCATCCCTTCCGAGGACTCTTTCGACAGTATGGATAACAACACCAGGAATGAGATTCTAAGTCTTTTGTGGGCAGTCCTGACGCACAAGGATGCATTGACACTCAAAACATACATGACCATCGAACGTTTTACATTTGCAGAGATTGGGAGGCAGCAGGATGAAGTTGCCGAAACCATGCGTGAGAAATTTTTGGCGCAATGTAAAGAATTCCTTAGAAGTCAGAATGAGGAATTTTTGGACGAAGGTCATGCGCTTCATATGTGCCAGTTGACGAAGTCGGTGTTGGAGGGATATGATCGGGCTGATATGGAATCATACGTTCAAGGCAGTGGGGGTTTCGCCGAAATGTTGTACAAGGAGCTTGTTGCATATTTGATGAGAAGATCTAAGGCTCCAATGGCTCCGCCGCTTCGGAAGGTAAGCGATTGAAGACTTTTGATTCCAATTGAAATTTGTTGACTTTTATTTCTTTAATTAACAATTTTTCCGACCCCACTCTTTCTATCCTTAAGCAGCCGTCGACAATGAGTACGGTTCCCGAGTTCAATCATACAAACGCACTGACGGAGCGCCTGCAAATTCTACGATTAGTCTATGGAATACAGTTGAACACTCAGTTGAAGAGCGACCAGCTTGATATATTGTGGTCCATGTGTGTTCTCCCGGCAGACAAGGAGCTTTTCATGACTTTCCTAGCCAATGCGTCTGCGGAAGATCCCGGACCACAGCTGCGCCCAGAAAATGCCATGTACAACGTTGATAGACTGAACCCTGCGTTTGAATCTAATACGCGAAATGACGTGTTTCGGAAAATATTCTGCTCCGAGTATGTGGGGTGGGAGAGTCTTGGTGAGGCGGCATACCAAAGTTTTCAACAGTTTGAGGACCATGGCATGAGGCAGAGTGATGCTGCCCTTGATGCTTTGTGGCGAATCTGCCTCACGTCAGGAAATAATAATGTTGCTTCTCAGGCCATGTCAGATTTGTTGTCAGTATACAGCTCGTCTACGCTGACTAGCCAAGAATCTGTTTCAATGAATGGAACGGACCACCGCTTCTCAAATAGAATTTTCAAGTGCCTTGTTGAGGTAAAAGAGGGGCTTCAAAGAGGCGACAGCTCTTCGGAGCGTTCGGCGGAGCGGTGCATTAGCATACTCAACGCAGCAATAGAGAAGTGCAATAGCCTTGGAGGAAGCGCAGGTGCAGTCGCTGAAAGGTTGGCATCGTTGCAAGAGGGCTCTTCCCTCGATGCATACCTATCTCAGGTGCCACATGGATTGAGAGGTGTATCTTCGTGCAAAAGAATACAAGTGTTAGCGAAGGTGATCTCTCGTAACTCTCCTACGCCACCAAACCCTAACGAAAGCGATGCTGTTGCCCCAAACACACCTCAGCGGTTCCCATTAGAGATACACCCACTTCAAACCGTTGAGGCGATTAAGGCGCAAATTGGATTGCGATGCAATCACAGCGGAAATCTGATAAGAATCACCACCGGTCTTGGAGGTAGATCTCGTGCAACGAACAATCCGAATATACCAGATTCGACGCTCGCATCTGATTTGGGATTGGTAGAAGGGAGCGAAATCGTCGCGATACTGTCCGATAAACCAACACAACAGCAACCTGTCGACACGATTGGGCCAGACATTTTGGATCAAGAGCAACCTTTGAAAGCGTCAAAGTCTTCGCACCTCGACCTGAGTGACCTCTTTTCTGGAGATGGCTCAAATGGATCTTCGGAATTTTTCAGTACTCTCATGGTTGTGTTAGAGTCTCTCCCCGTATTAGATTCAAGCGTGAAAGATGGATCATTTGCGGGAAAGAAAACAGCTGACACCCACTCGCTTGTGTGGGACTTGCTTTTAGCAATGCCGACGAATGCTGGAATTATTGAAAAGGTGCATCAAGCTGCCTCGGGCACTGATCCAATGGATGATGCCATGGTGGTTGAATCAGTCGGTGGCGGCAACTCTGACTGGTCGTCCCTGGTAGATTTCGGTCACTTTGAGCGATCAGTTTACGTCATGCAAATCCTCGATTCTCTCCTTCGACCAGCCACGGCTATGTTTTCAGGCCTCAGTCCCAACACTGCGGCCTATCTGTCGAAGGCAATGGAAGAGGATGCGGCACGTTTCCGGATCAACTTTACCAAATCGGGAGGGTTTGCTGCTGTTATGCGTCTTTTTGTGGAATCTGGCAATTCGGACAAGGTGACTCGTCGTAGGAACAGGATGGGCAATGCCTGTGCTCTTCGCATCCTCAAAGAGTGTTTCTTCACAAATGATGAGTTATCAGTTGAGGGCCAGGAAATGATTGAGACGTTTGCCGATACTAGTGGCTTCCTAAAAAGCTTGGTCTGCACTGTTATAGACGACAACGGAATCACCTACAACGCACTATTCAGAGTTTTGAGCCTCGTGCGCATGATGCTGGAGTCAGGCCCAATTTTCATCCGAAGCTTCGCGTCACTTCCTCACAATCTCGCTGAAACATTTTTGACCTCCCTGCTCCTTTGGGAAGGTGTTGGTTCTATCGGCGCAACGGGTATTCAATCCACTGTAAAGGTCAGAAAATCTACGGAGGACATGATTCTTGCGATTCCGCTGCTGTCTTCCTTCGCATTACCTTGGCTTGTAAAGGCACTGAAGAACATCGACACCACTACCGACGGATCAGACGAATTCTTCTCGGTCCTCCTCAAGTTAGTGAGCTCGGTCGACTCCGTGGAAAATGAGGCGCAGTTGAAGGATCTTGGGGCCTCAGTTTGTTTCAAGCTAGCCTCCTATCCTAGAAGAAGTGGCGACAATGTTAGCACCTTCAACTCCACTGGAGTTCTTTGCGGCTGCTTGAAGCTACTCATCTCTCTCATTGAAGCCGGTGGGAATAACTTCCTCATCGAAGGATCGCCTCATATGTTGAATACAATCAAGGTTTCTCCCTGGTCCGATGAGGGAGCTGAGATGGCGGAAGATAAACCATTGATTGATTTGATGGGCGCTATTTTCGATGGTTTTGTCTCGTCTTCAAAATCATCTGGCGCGCCTCCTGTTTGCTGTGATGCAGATTCGCGTCGACTTGCGTTTAATGCCGTTGCATCTGCTGCGAAAGCCTGTGGTGGAGGTATGGGGTACACCATTCTCGCAACGAAAATAAATGCTATCATAGCAAACGTTGCTCCATCGTTGCGTTATAAGTGGGGACAGAAGCCGACGATGGATAGCAGTTGTAATTCGCGAAATACTGCCAACTACTCGGGCCTGAAGAATCAAGGGTGTACCTGCTACATGAATTCTTTCCTTCAGCAGTTATTTATGATGCCTGATCTGCGTGAAAATCTGTGTTCGGCTGAGCTTCCTGCCAGCCTACGCTCGACAGGTGGTGGTGCTCTGGCGAAGGGGGATGCTTTGATTGGGAAAAAAATATCGTTGCACTGGGATTCGGGGCAGAATTTCGAAGCAATCGTCGAAGCGTATAATGCTGACACAAACATGCACACAATCAGCTATCTCCCGATTATGCCAACCCAACAGGTTGGTCAACATCATCAGGTGCCACAACCTGACTTCAATTCCCTTCCAAGAGAGTTGCCTGACGAATTCATTCTTAGTGAGGGTCGTCCTGGCAAAGAAACAGGTGCGTTTGAGATTTGCCCGAGTAGTAATGTGGCTAGAACATCTGTCGCAGGAGAGTCCTCACAAGAGGGCCAGGACGCAGGACCAACCGAAGAATTGAAAGAGACTGAAGATGAAGCATCTTCACGCAAGTTGCTTGAAGAGGTGCAACGCACATTTGTCAATCTCGACGAAGCCAGAGGCAGGTGTTACGACCCCAGGGCGCTTGTAGAAGCAAGTCACTGTCTCAAATTAGAATTTGACGTCTGGCAACAAAATGATGCAGCGGAATTTGCTACGAAATTACTTGACCGTCTCGAGATATCTCTGAAGAAGTGGTCACCGTCGCATTTCAAATATCTCACACACAAGTTTGGTTTAAAGACGACGAAGCAAAAGATTTGTAAGGAGTGTGGCTTGAAGTCCAATCGAGAGGGAGACTTGATCAGCATTGATTGCCAAGTTCGGAACAAATCGAACATTCATGAAGGTATATCTGCAATGTGTGAGGAAGAACTTATGGACGGGGAAAACAAAGTTGGTTGCGATAAGTGCAACAAGAAGACAAATACCGTGTTGCGAACCGCCGTTTCCAAGCTATCTGATGTCTTGGTGTTGTCACTGAAAAGATTTGACTTGGATTACACCACCTTCGAGACAGTGAAGATCAACAGCCGATACGAATTCGAAGAAACCCTGAATATGAAACAGTATACTTTGGAAGCTAAAGAACTCTTAGAAGCTGCGCAATCCCAAGAACGCAAAAGTGAGACGGGTTCATTGATGGATTTCGGTGCAAGTGATGCAGGGAATGGAGATGATTCGGATCCGCTGGCTGCTTTGCCTGACGAGGATTACGAATATAGATTGGCTGGAGTTCTTGTCCATGCGGGCGTGGCACAAGGCGGTCACTATTACAGCTTTGTCAAAGATCGAACGTCAGGCAAATGGTACCGATTTGACGACGAAGACGTTACTCCTTTTGATCCGAAGCTGATAGAGCAAGAATGCTTTGGCGGCAAGATGAAGAAGGAGACGAAATATCCAAACGGTCATGTTCACACTGTCGAAAGTGAACAGTTTGCCAACGCTTTGCTTGTGTTTTACGAAAAAGTGAAACCGTCTGAATTTGATGATTCCGATACCGATGTGAAAGAGTCTACAAATGACACCGCGATGGAGGAAGAGCCGAAGAAAGAAGCTCCCAAACCGAAAATGAGCAACGGATACGAGGTGTTCCTTCCTGAAGTGAAGAAGTCCAATTCTACCCACAGCTGGCAATCTTTTCTTTTGACTGATGAGTTTCAAACGTTCGTGAAGGAGCTCCTTGACGTCTGCACCAATCCGACACAATCTGAGGACAGTATGGATATAACACCTAATTCGTCACCTTCTCCGGTGATTCCCATCACTGAAATTGAGTCATGGCGTCTCGATATCATCAAGACGTCGTTTTCATTCGTGTTCGACGTGCTGTTCCATCTGGCACTAGAAAGCAATGTGCGACGTGCTTGGACCGAGAAGTTGTTTCAGCTACTCTCATCATCACCTGCTCTATGTACAGAATTTGTTGCTGATCTTGCCAGGAGGACGCATACTGTGTATGAAAATTGGATTCGTGCTTACACTGTGGAGTGCTTCGAAGAGGCATCAAGTTATGCTGCACTGAGAATTTTCTCTTGTGCCATTGCGATATGCGTGAGTCAACCTTCCGAGCAGTTGTTGCTTTCGAACTGGACCCAGTGTTGGGCATCACAAGTTGCCGACAGGGAAAGACTGCTGAAGAAACGGGAGCACATTGGTGCCATGCCGACGAGGTTGGAAACAGCACGCCAGCTCGAAGACGTGGCAAACATTGGGGGAACAGCAACTGGTGTTGGAATCATCCTTTCCTTCCTTGCAGAACTCCTTGAGTTGTCTCCGCGCATGAATTCGAAAAACGTCAACATTTGTTTCTTTATCAGGGAACTTGCCAGTTGGCAGTCGCGCATAGAAGCAAACCTGCTTCGCAATGCAATGAATGCTGCCCAGTTTCTTTTGCGTCTGTTCTGTCTTGCAATGCGGGAGAAGACGCCGTATGATTACATGAAGCAATTCTTCCCTGGCTCGTCACTACCGACGGATACAGCACGTGTAATGTCCAAGCATGAAACAAATACGTCGAACCTTCTTCAAATGCAACATTCGGGAATGAATGGGAACGAATATCAGTCTGAAAAAGACCAAATGCTACTTGAAGCGATGGGTTGCCTCTATGGCTTGCCTTGGGTGAAGCAAGAACCTTTGACATTCGAAACAGGCTCTGTGCAAAGAGGTAGAGTGACCGTAGCTCTGACTCCTGTAGTCTTGCAAGTTCTTACGTCTATTTTTGAGGAATCGAAGCCTAGCGAATCGAGTGGAATGTCTAAGAACGATGTGCAATTTTACATGTCACGTTTCCATCACCGATTCAATATGCAGAAGATTGACAATATCTTTGAGAGGTACGGTGTGCAACAGCCTGACGGGAACCAGCTGTTGTATCTAGACGGCTTTTTGGAATTCTATCGATCAGCAGCCCAGTCCAATGAATCGGAAGTACGTGAGCATTTGCATATATTGGGCTATCGACCAAATCTCACCCGATTGTCAGAAGAAGCACGATTCTACTCTGACCAAAACGGAGAAAGGCGTCACCACTATCCTATCGACGCGATTGCAATTGAAGTTGCGATGAATAGGAGTGCCCTCCCTCCTCTTGAATCAACGGACATGTTGTTCAATTTGAATTTCGCTCACCACATTATACATTCTTGTCCCAATCCTGTAGCGTATACTTTACTCATCGCGTTTGCTTTTGGAAGAGATACCCGCAGAATCTTACACGATACGCTCAAAATCTATCAGGACAATCGTCAACAATGGGACAATGACTGGAGCCAGATGTGTACTACGGTAAGTCAAATTCAAGTCCCCGAACTCTTTTTCCTTTGAGAAGTTGCTGACGTGCATTTGTCTTCTATTCCAGGTGTTCATGGTTCTTGCTGCGATCCCAGATCAGTGGCAAAAAGATCGCGTCAACATGCTGTTGACCAATGAGCACAGCAGCGCCCTTGGGTTGCTAAGAGCAGGAGACACATGCGCCAACTCTCGAGAGAATCATCATTACGCCGAAAAAATATTAGAAGTAATGAAAACTCTCAAGAAATTTCGTAGTGTGTCCAATTGGATGGCAGAAAATCGAGTGTTTCAGGAGTGGATGGAGCCTCAACCACGCAGGATGCACCCACTTCAATCGCGCAATGACCACTCCGGTCGACGGGATGGTCATCACAATATGCATGTGAATGCCCATGGTCATTCCGATTCGGAAGGAGTACACGATTCTGACGTCGACTCTGACGATGATGATTCCGCAGTCGACGATACTATGGTAAAGGAGGTGAAGGTAGAGGGAGCTGGCCTTCGCGAGATTAATGGCATCTACAGAAGAACTGGAACGAATGATGGTGTCTCAAAGTTCATGAAGACCTCGAGGTATAATGGACGGTCTGTAGATTTTATGTTGTTCCGGTGCAAGCTCACGGATGGGACGAGGCGATGGTACATTTCTATCGTTCCCGAAAATGCCCATCCAGGTACTACACAGGATATCGACTTTTACGCCGCGGGTCCATCTCAGCAACACAGTATGTTGGATCCAACCATCCCTCCGAGGGATGGTTGGATGGCAATTCCAAGCAATGGTGGGGGCAGTCCTGCACCGCATGTTTATCCGAAGGAGAGCGATGTAGTTGGGGATAATGAGATGGGATATCTCTGATTGAATTCAGCACAGAATGTTCAAATTCGGCATTCATCATCATCTGCCATGCTGTAAATGAGAAGTGTAATAAGATCTTTTTTGTATGTGTAACTGAAAGATAATAATGTTGAACTCGAATCATCTAACTGTACTCTCTGAACGTCGATTAAAATGACTAGATCATTCGGGGAGAGGAAGAGAGTTGAGACATGGACTGGAACCGTTTCAAGTAGCACGGTACGTGGTTTAATCTCTTATGGCTGTTAGGATGGAGACCAATGACAATGAATTAATAATTATAATAATAATGACATGATAAAAGCCAAGCGGATGCAGGAAAGAGGTGGGTGATGAGTGGCCGTGTAGGGGTTGGAAGACACAGAGCGCTGTCCCATAAAACGTTTGAACTGACTGGAATCTGAAAATCTTCCTCACGCACCGAGCTGACCATGACGCTGCAGGCTCTCCGCATTTCATCCTCAATCCTCACAGATGCATGCCGTAACACATGTGTGCGTGTGTGCGTGTGTGTGTGTGAGAGAGAGAGAGAGAGAGAGAGAGCAATATCAATAAAAATAACATAGTCTCATCAACATCTCACTACTAACTACAGTCCCCTCACACATCCCAATAAATTGTTAACTCAAATAAATTGTTAACTCA
>Ga0210307_1199705_pt1 | contig 10375 bp, 13 predicted proteins | sample R1073metaT_FD_159690 | JGI IMG/M metagenome (GOLD analysis project Ga0210307, IMG submission 159690) | Metatranscriptome of estuarine water microbial communities from the Columbia River estuary, Oregon, United States - R1073 (Metagenome... | ecosystem: Environmental > Aquatic > Marine >...
AGCATGACAACTATTTTGTACTGATTGATAACTCAGAGGTTAAGGAAAACACTATCTCTAAGGTTGACGAATGGCTTCAAATTCTCGGAGACTCTCTGAAGGTGATTGCCAATAGAGAGCTCAAGTCTATCAAGAACGACATCGACAACTACGAGAAAGCCCTTGGTGGAGAGATGGGGGCTATTGACCAACTCAAGGCTCTCCTGAATGTGATTACAGAGATCAAGAACATCTCGATGGACATGGAATTCAGAATTGTCGAAGTCTAAGAACAATTCAGAGTCCTTGATATGTACGAGTACGAGATTGAGGAAGATATCAAGAAGGATGTCGAAGGCCTCATGAGCCAATGGGAGCAACTCCTCGAGTATGCTGACAAGACCAACTTCGGAGTCAATGACTTTAAGAAGAACTTCGCTGAGGTCACCAAACAAGACGTTGAGACCTTCAAGCTCAAGATCTTGGAAGAGCACGGTGAATACATGGCTAAAGGTCCAGGTGTCTCCGCTGTCACACTTGACGAGGGAGTTGAGCTCCTCAATGCTTCTAAAGAGAAGATCAGACAGTTCAACAAGACGAGAGAAGAAAATGTTTTGGCTGAGAAACTTTTCAACTTGCCTATCTCCAAGTTCCCTGAGCTTATCCAGATGGAGGAGTAGAACAAGAAGTATGATCAGGTGTACAATATCTACAAGGATCATGTCAACTAGCTCAAGGAATTCTCTGTGATGTCTTGGAGCAAACTTGATGTCTCACAGCTTGAGTCATATGCACAGAAAAACGTTATTACTGTCAAGAAGCTTTCCAACAAGTATCCAGGTGTATTCGAGTCCATGAATCCTTACATTAAGTTGAAGGAGGTTATTGAAGGTTTCCAGAGCTCTCTACCACTGATTGTTCAACTTAAGAACCCAGCTATTCAAGAGCGCCATTGGAGAAGAATCATGGACGAGACTGGAAAGGATCTTGGAGATATCAACCTCAAGACTCTTACTCTCAGTAAAGTTTTCGAGCTTGAGCTCCAAAACTTTGAGGACAAAGTCATGGATATCTGCATCGAAGCCAAGGAAGAAGCCAAGAATGAAGAGAACATCAGTAAGATCGACCAAGCTTGGAAAGTGACCAACTTCGAGATCGTTCTCTATAAAAAGGGAACCGAGGTGAAAGGATACGCCATGAAAGCCCCTGATGAAATCAGACAAGTGCTTGAAGACAACATTCTTATCTTGCAATCCCTGTCTGCTTCTAAGTACATCAGAAACATCAAGCCAAAGGTTACTCAATGGGAAAGAGATTTGAACATCATCAACGACACCATTGACACCTGGATGCTCGTCCAGAGAAAGTGGATGTACCTCGAGTCTATCTTCGCCTCTGACGATATCAAGATGCAACTTCCAGAGGAGGCCAAAAAGTTCGGAAAGACTGACGCTGCCTACAAGAAGATTATGGAAGCCGCTTTCAAACAGCCAAATGTGCTCCAAGCATGTGTGAAGGCCGATGGAGGTAACAGACTTTCAGACCTTAAGAACATCTCCTTCGATCTTGACAAGTGCCAAAAGTCTCTGACCAACTACTTGGAGACCAAGCAAATGGCTTTCCCAAGATTCTATTTCATTTCAAATGATGATCTGCTCCAGATTCTGGGATCTTCGGACCCCAAGTCAATCTAAGGATTCTTGCTCTCTCTTTTCGATGGGTGCAAGAGACTTGAATTCGGAAAAGGTGACAAGCAAATGGTTGGAATGACTTCAGATGAGGGTGAGAACTATGACTTCTTCAACCCAATTAAGCCAGAGGGAAATGTTGAAGACTGGATGAACAAGGTTGATGAAGAGATGAAATCCACTCTCCAAACTCTTTGTAAGATTGCTGTCTTTAACTATGCAAAGGCTGACAGAATTGAATGGATCAGAGAACAAATTGGTTAGGTTGCCCTAGTTGGTACCCAGATCTGGTGGACCTTTGCCGTCGAGGATGTCTTCAAGAGAGTGCAATCTGGAGACAAGCATGCTATGAAAAACGAGCTTGCCAAGGAAATTGGAGAACTTAACGATCTGATTGCCCTTGTAAGAACTGATTTACCAGGTAACTTGAGAAAGTGTGTCAACACACTTATTATCCTGGATGTGCATGCCAAAGACATTGTTGATAGATTCGTCAGAGATTCCATTCTGAGCGCTAAGGAGTTCGATTGGGAATCTCAACTCAGATTCTACTGGGAGTAATCAAAGGATGACATCAACATCAAGTAATGTACAGGTGACTTTGACTACTGCTACGAGTATCAAGGTCTTAACGGAAGACTGGTTATCACACCTCTTACCGATAGATGTGTCATGACTCTTACCACTGCACTTACCTTCAAGCTTGGAGGAGCTCCAGCTGGACCAGCTGGTACAGGTAAGACAGAGACCGTCAAGGATCTCGCTAAGGGTCTTGCCCTTAGATGTGTCGTCACCAACTGTGGTGAGACACTTGATAACGTCGCAATGGGAATCATTTTCTCAGGACTTATCCAGACAGGATTCTGGGGATGCTTCGATGAGTTTAACAGAATTAATCTTGAGGTGCTCTCGGTTATTTCCACTCAAATTAAGGTCATCCAAAACGGTCTTATGTTTGAGAAGAAAAAGATTGATTTCCAAGGCACTGATATGAAGCTTTGCTCAAGTATTGGTATCTTTATCACAATGAACCCAGGTTACGCCGGTAGATCCGAGCTTCCAGATAACCTTAAGGCTCTTTTCAGACCAGTTACCATGGCTGTTCCAGATCTCCTTTTGATTTGCGCAAACATGCTGATGTCTGAAGGTTTCATCCATGCAGGAGTCCTCGCTAAGAAGATGACGACTCTTTACAAGCTGTCTAAAGAGCAGCTCTCCAAGCAATACCATTACGATTTCGGACTCAGAGCCCTTAAGTCTGTACTGGTGATGGCTGGTCAACTCAAAAGACAATATGGTGATCTCCCAGAGGACATCGTGCTCATGAGAGCTCTTAGAGATATGAACATGCCTAAGTTTGTCTATGACGACGTCCCACTGTTCCAAGGTCTTATCAATGATCTGTTCCCAGGAATCAAGGCTGACAGAGTTGGATATGAGGCACTTAATGGCTGCATTATAGAGAAACTTGAGAAGGATGGTAACAAGCACTCTGATGAGGATACCTTCTTCAAGCAGGTTGACAAAGTTGTCCAACTTTTCGAGACAATGCAAACCCGTCACACCACTATGGTGGTTGGTCCAACTGGTGCAGGAAAGTCTGTTATTATTAACACTCTTGCCGCAGCTCTTAAAGACTTCCTTCAAAGCACAACCCATATCTACACCATCAATCCAAAGATGATCACTCTTAACGAGCTTTACGGTGTTCTTGACCCAGACTCAAGAGACTGGACAGATGGTCTTCTCTCTAAGATCTTCAAGGACATCAATGTTGATCTTGCTCCAGGAAAGAAGGAGCAGAGATGGATCCTCTACGACGGAGACGTCGATGCCGTGTGGGTAGAGAACATGAACTCTGTCATGGACGATAATAGGATCCTCACCCTGGCTAACGGTGACAGAATCAGACTGCTCAAGCATTGCGCAATGCTGTTTGAGGTGTTCGACCTGTAATACGCCTCTCCAGCCACCATTTCTAGATGCGGTATGGTGTTCGTGGATGCCAAGAATCTTGGATACGCTCCATTCTATGAGAGATGGACTAACCAGAAGAAGAACAAGTACGGAGAGATCATGGCCGAATCTCTCAAGGAGCTCTACACTAAGTATGTTTACCAGTGTGTTGAAAGAATCTTTGAGGGTAATGATGGAAGTGAAGAGCTTCAGCCACCAATGCAATTCATCACTCCAAGAACTAATTTGAATCTTGTTCAGCAATTGTGCACACTTGTTGATTCAATGCTCCCAGATCAGGAGGCCCCAGAGGAATTTGACCAACTTGAGAAGTTCTTCATTTTCTGCCTCGTTTGGTCATTCGGAGGATCCCTTGTGGAAGAAGACAGAGAGAAATTCAGTGAATTCTTGAAGAACACCTCTCAACTTGTCATGCCATCAAGCTCTCTTTATGATAACTTCTTCAACATTGAGAACTTGACCTTCGCTAGATGGGATGAGAAAGTCCCAGCTTATGAAGCTCCTCACGACAAGAAGTTCTCATCTATCCTGGTGCCAACTGTGGATACAGTAAGATATGCTTGGCTCTTAAACCAAATCATGTCCCTAAAGAAACCAGCTCTTTTCTGCGGAGATTCAGGAACTGCCAAGACAGTCACTGTGCAGTCTTGCTTTAGAAACCTTGATGCAGAGAAATTCTTGTTCTTGAACATTAACTTCTCCTCCAGAACTACCTCCAAAGATTTCCAACAGATCATTGAGGAGAACATTGACAAGAGAACCTTCAAGCAATACGGACCAAAGGCATCTGGAAAGAAAATGGTTGTCTTCATTGATGATATGAACATGCCAAAGATTGATGTCTATGGAACCCAGCAGCCATTGGCTCTCGGCCTTTTCTTGATGGGAAAACAATAGCTCTATCAAAGAGGTGGAGATCTCGAGCTCAGAGAAATTGTTGACACCCAGTTTGTTGGATGCACAACTCCAGCCGGTGCTGGTAACAACAGAGTCGATCCAAGAGTCATGACACTCTTCAGTGTCTTCAACGTCACTTCTCCTTCCAGAGAGGCAACAGAGAAGATTTACACTCAAATCTTGGAGAAGCATACCCTTGAGTTTGCTGAGGACATTCAAGGATGTGTTCCAAAGATCACTCAAGCTACAATGAATCTCTACTTTGCTGTTATTGAGAAGCTTCCAAGAACTCCAGTTAAGTTCCATTATATCTTCAACTTGAGAGATCTTTCAAGAGTATATGAAGGTCTCCTTCAATCTACTGTTGATAAGTTCACCGACAAGCAATCTTTCATCCGTCTCTGGAGAAATGAGAGCATGAGAGTGTTCTGTGACAGACTTATCGATCAAACAGATAGTGACATCATTTACAATGTGATCTCTGACCTCATCAAAGAATTCTTCAAGGATGTTGATGAATTCGTTCTTAAGGACCCAATCATCTTCGGAGACTACTCCATGGCCAACCCAACAGATGATGAGGCAGAAGACCCAAGACTTTACGAGGACCTTGGCGAGATGCAAACCATCAAAGACAAGCTCGACAAGATGTTGGAGGACTACAGCTTCGATCACAAGCCAATGAGTCTGGTGCTCTTCAATGATGCCCTGCTCCACGTCACCAAGATCCACAGAATCATCAGGTTCCCTAAGGGATGCGGCCTCTTGGTCGGTTTCGGAGGTTCTGGAAAGCAATCTCTCACCAAGCTTGCAACCTTCACCGCCTGCTATGATGTGTTCACCATTAGCTTGATCAGAGGATATAAGGAGAGCGACTTCAGAGAAGATCTCAGAAATCTTTACAAGCTCGTGCTTACCAAGCCATAGACCTTCTTGTTCACTGACTCTCATGTAGCTGAGGAAGGTTTCCTTGAGCTGATCAACAATATTCTTACGATTGGTATGGTTCCAGCATTGTTCCCAGAAGAGGAGAAAGACGGTTTGATTGGACCACTCGATGATGAAATGAGAAAACAGAAACTGCCAGAGACCAAAGAGTTCAGATGGAACTACTATGTCAACAAATGTAGAGAGAATATGCATATTATTCTTGCCATGTCCCCAGCAGGAGACACTCTCAGAGTGAGATGCAGAAACTTCCCCGGTCTGATTAGTAACACTAATGTAGATTGGTTCTTCCCATGGCCCGAGGATGCTTTGACAGCTGTGGCCAATAACTTCATGGGGGCTGTGGACCTCGAAGACGAGCAGAGAGAAAAAGTGACATCTCATTTAGTGATGGTGCATCTCTCTGTCTAGAAGTTCTCCCTTGACTTCAAGTCGATCTACAAGAGAAACAACTATTCGACTCCAAAGAACTATCTTGATTTCATCTCGAACTACATCAAGTTCTTGGGAGACAAGAGGAAGTAGTGTGACAACAACGTGAGCAGGCTTGAGGGTGGACTCACTACACTTGCGAAGGCCCAACAGGATACTGAGGCACTTAGCAAAGAGCTCGCAGCTGCCAATATTATCATTGGAGAGAAAAAGGTTGTTGTAGCTGCACTTATTGAGGATATTACTGAAAAGTCCGAGATTGCTGCTGTTAAGCAAAAAAGTGCTTCCGAGAAGAAAGAGTCTCTTGACAAACAGGGTGTCATTATTGCCAGAGAGGAAGCTATTGCTTCGAAGGCTCTTGAGGAGGCTATCCCAGCCCTTACTGCTGCCAAAGAGGCCCTGAAGAACATTGATCAGAAGGCTCTGACAGAGATTAAGGCCCTTGCAAGTCCCCCATCAGTCATTGAGCAAGTCTGCGGTATTGCTCTTTTCCTTTATCCAAAGTCAGGCTCTGATGCTTCTTGGGCAACAATCAAAGTGTAACTTTTGGGTGATATGCAACTTTTGAGAAACCTCCAGGAATATGAGGTATCCAAAACAAGAGGTGACGCTGCCAACAGAGCCAAGAAGAAGATGGCTGCCCTCGTCAAAGAACTTGGTGTTGGTGATGGACCAGAGCTTGCTGCTTTGATTTCAACAAAGAATATGGCTACAGGTGGTATGTTCAAGTGGTGTGATGCCACACTTAAGTGCTACGATATCTACAAGAATGTAGAGCCATTGAAGATCAAGGCTAAAAAGATGGCCTAAGAGAAGGAGCAGGGAGAAAAGGAATTGGCTGAAACAGAGGCCACCCTCGCTGCTTTGAACGCTTCCCTTGCCGAGTTGAATGCCAACAAAAAGGAGAAAGGAGATGAATTGGATGAGCTCGAGAGAAAATCTAATGAGATGACCAGGAAGCTTACCGCTGCATCTCAACTCATTAATGGACTTGGTTCCGAGCAAGTTCGTTGGACTGGTGATATGGGCTTCATCAAAGAAGACAAGATCAAACTTGTTGGTGATTGCCTGACAGGATCTGCTTTCCTCTCATATTGTGGACCTTTCAACTCAGTCTTGAGACAAAAGATGATCTTCGAAACCTGGAAAGCTGACCTCCTCGAAATGGAGCTTCCAAATAAGGAAGACTTCAAGCTTGATACTTTCTTGACTGATGAGGTTCAGGTCGCCCAATGGGCATCTGAGGGTCTTCCAACTGATGAACTTTCTGTTCAGAATGGTATCCTCACTACCTCAGCAAGTAGATGGCCACTATGTATTGATCCATAGATGCAAGCTGTGTCCTGGATCAAGGAGAAGGAAAAGAAGAACCCTTTTGAGATCCTTACCTTCAACATGGGAGACTACATCAAGAGACTCGAGATGGCTATTAAGTTCGGTAAATCCGTACTTTTCGAGGGTATTGATGAGGAAATTGATCCAATGATTGATCCAGTTCTTGAAAAGAATATTGTGAAAGAAGCTGGTGTTAACATGCTTACACTTGGAGATCAAAAGATGGAGTATCATGATGACTTCAGACTATTCTTGACCACCAAGATTGGTAATCCCAACTATACTCCAGAGATCTTTGGTAAGACCATGATCATCAACTTCAGTGTTACCCAACTGGGTCTTAGAGACCAGCTTCTTAACGAGGTTGTCGAGTATGAGAGACCAGAGCTTGAAGAGGCTAGAAAGAACCTTATCATTGAGACATCTCAAAACAAAGCTACTCTGAAAGGACTTGAGGATACTCTCCTCTCAGAGCTTTCCAAGGAAAGTGATATTCCACTCGTCGATAACGTCCCTCTCATTGACACTCTCAATACCGCTAAGACCAAGTCTGTTGAAATTGGTAATGCCCTGGAGGTTGCCAAGGAAACCAATGCCGATATTGAGAGAAACAGAGAGTCATACAAGGAGGTTGCCTGGAGAGGTGCCATTCTTTTCTTCTCCATTGCTGGACTGTCCAACATCGTCGAGATGTACGAGTACTCTCTATCATCTTACATGACAGTGTTCATGAACTCTCTTTCCACTTCAAGAAAAGATAACATCTTGCAGAACAGACTCAGAAACATTAAGGAAAAAATGACAATGCTTGTCTATGACTTTACTTGCATGGGTATTTTTGAGAAGCACAAGCTCATGTACAGTTTCTAAATGATTACTATGATCATGGACGGAGATAATCAGCTCAACAAGACTGAGTTCGACTTCTTCCTTAAGGGTAACACATCTCTTGATGCAGTTGAGTCCAAGAAGCCATTGGAATTCCTTTCAGACAATGGCTGGAAGGATATCCAAAAGCTCGAGACTCTTGGAGACGTTTGGTCAGGATTCATTGATAATCTCACCAAAAACAAGAAAGCATGGAAGGATTGGTACGATCTTGAGGCTCCAGAGTATTCTGAGATCCCATGTGGTTACACAGCAAGCTTAAGTAAGTTCCAAATCCTTCTCTTGATGAGAGTCATTAGACCAGATAGAGTGGTCAATGCTATTAAGAATTTCATCATTGAAAAGATGAACGACTACTATGTCAAATCTCCACCAATCTCATTCGAGAAGATTTATGAATCATCCACTTGTAAAACTCCAATTGTCTTCATTTTGAGTCCGGGTGCCGATCCATTTGCTGATGTGCAAAAGCTTGTTGAGACAGTTGGACTTGGAATGAACAAGTTCAAGTTCTTGGCTCTGGGACAAGGTATGGAAGAACAGGCCAAGCAATACATTGAGGGAGGAGCCATGAGAGGCCATTGGGTCATGCTTCAGAATTGCCATTTGCTCGCCTCCTGGTTGAAGAAACTGGAGATCATTTACGACAACATCACCAAGCCAGACAAGGCATTCAGACTTTGGTTGACTACTGCACCAACTGACAAGTTCCCACTTGGTATCCTTCAGAAGTCCCTTAAGGTGGTCACTGAACCACCAGATGGTCTTGGTCAGAACATCAAGCAGACTTACTCGAAGCTCTCTGACGAGATCTTCAACGAGGTCCCCAAAATGGAGTTCAAGCCAATGCTCTACGTGCTTTCCTTCTTCCACGCTGTGATCTAGGAAAGAAAGAAATTCGGTAAAATCGGATGGAACGTCTCCTACGACTTCAACATGAGTGACTACTTGATCTCTTACCAACTCATCTAACTGTACTTAAACAAGGCTGTCCAGACTGGAGACGAAGAACTCCCATGGGACACTCTTAGATATCTTATCGGAGAGGCAATGTACGGTGGAAGAGTAACTGATGATAACGATAGAAGGACACTCATGACCTATCTTCAAGAGTACCTCGGAAACTTCATCTTTGATACTAATCAAAAGTTCTTCTTCTCACAAACTGGATCCAACTATGTTGTGCCAAATGAGGAGAACTTCGAGATGGATCTTGAGTTCATTGACAACATCTCCCTATTCACTTCGCCAGGTGTATTCGGTCTCCACTCAAATGCCGAAATTCAGTACTATACTGCTGCTGCGAAGGAGCTTTGGTTGAACATTATTGAACTGCAAACCTCAGACGGAGGAGGCGGTGGAGGAGTCAATAGAGAGGACCTCATCACTCAGATCGCTGATGATATTCAGACCAAACTCCCAGATGCTTTCGATGAATATAACATTAGAAAGGGATTTGATATTCCAAGCCCAACCTAGGTTGTGCTTCTCCAAGAGCTTGAGAGAATGAACAAACTCATTATCAGAATGGGAGTTTCTATCGCTGACCTGAAGAGAGCGCTTAATGGAGAAATCGGTATGTCTCAAGACCTTGATGTCCTTGGATCCTCATTCTTCAACGGTTTCCTACCACCAATGTGGGCCAAGCTTGCTCCACAGACTGAGAAGAATCTTGTCAACTGGATGACTCATTTCGAGAGGAGATTCAAGCAATACAGAGATTGGGTTGACATCGAAGAGCCAAAGGTGATCTGGCTCTCAGGTCTCCACATCCCAGAGTCTTACCTGACTGGTTTGATTCAAACCACTTGCAGATCCAAGGGATGGGCTCTGGACAAATCGACCATGTACACTCAGGTCACAAAGATCTTCGACGAGAAGGAGGTTACCAAGAGACTTGACCAAGGAACTTATGTGCAAGGTCTCTACATCGAGGGTGCTCGCTGGAACATTGAAAAGGACTGCCTGGATGTGCAGAACCCCAAGGAGCTGGTGACCCAGATGCCACTGGTGCAGATTATCCCAGTAGAGGCGAACAAGATCAAGCTGAGAGGAACCATCAAGACACCAGTCTACATCACTCAGCTGAGAAGAAATGCAATGGGAGTGGGTCTCGTCTGCGAGGCCGATCTTAAGACAGATCAGCACATCTCTCATTGGATTCTTCAGGGAGTCGCTATGATGCTTAATATTGATTGATCAATACAATTAGTTATTAAACTTCGATAAAA
>Ga0210307_1309861_pt1 | contig 10311 bp, 2 predicted proteins | sample R1073metaT_FD_159690 | JGI IMG/M metagenome (GOLD analysis project Ga0210307, IMG submission 159690) | Metatranscriptome of estuarine water microbial communities from the Columbia River estuary, Oregon, United States - R1073 (Metagenome... | ecosystem: Environmental > Aquatic > Marine >...
ACATTCTCAACTGAAAAATTTATGCAACGGCAATGGGTTGTACGTTGACAATTTAGTGATTGGAAATATGAGGGCAAAGCATTCTCTGCTTAGCTCCGTAATTATTATTAATATCATTGCCATTGGTGCTTATCCTCGTGACTATAATTGCATCACCATATATCACGTATCGTGCTATTTTAAACGATGGTGCGAGCTTACACACAAAGTAAAAGGAGGTAGGTAGGATCAACGTTCTCCTCCAAATCTGGGCTATCTGCCCACACGGCTCAATGGGACCAGTGATGCGTCGGTTCTTCCTCAATGACCTTCCTCACTCTCCACTCCAATTCACCTCTGCACACCCAGAGGCTACCAACATGTCCCTCCTCTCAAGTCTTCACCCAGGTCTCACAGGTATTCTCCCACTTGCGGACGCAATGTGGAAGCGCGCAAGACAGCCCCACGAGAAGTTCTATGGGCACTCCTACACAGCTCCCACACCCTCCACTTTCTTCCTCCAGCTATTCGGATATAAATTAAAAAAAACATGGAGCCGTGTATGTGTACCATAGTTAAATAAACTAAGTGTTCCTCTTTTGGACCAATTATCTAACATATCTAACTTTAATAACAACACTCATGACGCATCAACATTCTCCTTCTCGTCTTTGAATGGTTCAGCTTTTGCAGGCATTGGTTGAAATACAGCAAACTTGGGAGGTGCCGCATCTTTCGTCATGGTCGCAACAGGCGTTGACATATTCCCCATCATTGGTGCAAGAGGATCTGCATATCTTGCCGCCATCGTGGGAGGAAGTCCTTTCCTTGCGGTCGCCCGGCTTGGAGGAGCCATCAAGGCAGCAAGAGGGTCATTCGATGCAGCAGGAGCTGGTGCAGGTGTCGAAGGAGCGTTGTCACTTGACTTGATGATTGGTGGAGGAGCTAATGGCCTTGCTACCTCCGCTGGGTCATCACCTGGGAAGATCCAACGCTTCAATTTCTACGAAAAAAAGAAAAACATATATGAAGATTTGAGCAACTTTTCAATGCTGTGACGGATAACGAAATATGGACAAAAATTCGTATGTACTAACCTCATCATAATATGCTTGCATTTCCTCTCCAACATCAGCAACTTTCACCTGGGAATCCTTGTCACGACCAAACAGCCTTGCCAGAAGTCCAGCGCTAACTGGCGGTTCAGATGCAGGTGCTTTCTTCTTTACATCCTTTTTCACGGATTCACTTGGAGTTGATAGCTTTTCCGACAGTTTCTCCTCACGTAACTTCGTACCTTCTGATTGATCGATTATACTTTCGCCTATCGCTAAGGACGGAGGTGCTGATGCGGGAGTGGCGTCATCAATAGAAGAATCTTGTTTTGAGACCTTGTTGATTCCTATCAAAGCATCGGGCTGCGTTGGAAGCTTGCTGGGCTCCTCCTTAGGATTTTCTACTTTCAGGGATTGATTTGCTGGCGGCGAATCTGTGTCGAGCTCAAGGAGCGGATCCACTTCACTTACTGGGCGAGGTGTCACAATTTCTTTCTCCTCGGTACCTTTGCCACGAACAAGCGCGCTGAGCCTGCCCAGAGAGAACAAGGATCCTGCAGTCAAGTCTTCATTCGCATTCCAGGACGACCTTTCAGCTCCTGTGGAACCACAGATTCGATCATCAAGCTCTCTAAGCGACTGAATAAAGCTGCTTTCATACGATGAAGCCGGGTTTCCCTTCCCTTTGGTGATTATTCCGATGCCAGTGCAGGTTCGAATGCTGAGCAAATACTCTCGTGCAAGGACTTCATGACCAAAGTCCGCTAGAAGTTCTGCGTACCTCAATTTGAACGGTTGCAGTGAGGAGAAGATAGTCTTCTTGTTTCCCTGTCGCCGAGCCCACTCAAACGCTTCAGACCGTTCAAATGCTTCTACCGCTTCCGGTGTCATGAGCACTCGATTCAAGGGGATATTATGGTCACATCCCAATAGCACTATTCGAGTTGAGGGCTTGGACGGATTGTTCAGCGGCAGTGATGTCGCTAGATAGCAAACATGAGCAGCATGACAATGTCCTAATTGCATGAGCCTATCCCCTAGCGTCATGATTATTTTTGTGTAGTTCTCTCTCTTATTGCTCAAAACAGTTGCTAGCTGCTGCTTCCAGTTAGTTTCTAAATCTTGGTACGGATCTTTACACCAGAACGACAATTCATGCCTGGGATCTATGAGCTCGTGCTTCTTTGGAAGTTGAAGATTGTCGGTGAGGAGTAGGGCGGTAGTGTACAGGGGAGAACCGACAGAAAGTGCATCGTCCGCAAACCGTCGCGCCGCCATTTGATAAGTACCTTCGTCGCACATGCTTGCAATAATTAGGGCGAGGGCATAATTCTTCTTTTTCAGTGCTTCGGTAACAGCACTTTCCCGATCACCACGCAGCATCAAATCCTGGACGTCATTGAGATCAGAATTTGTAGATTCAACCGAAGGAGCATTATTGGGAAGCGACGACTTTCCATTTGTCTCTCCCGAAAGCAGTAAATCGACAATTGATGCCTCGGGTCCTCCATCAACAACGTCGTCGCCATTCTTCAGTCTTCCTCTGTTTTGAGCGGCAATGTTGATCACGTTCCATATCAAATTTTCAGGAGACACACTCCTTTGCCTCAGGAAGGACATCACGTCCTTTTCTTTTGCTTTGACAAATGGGGCTACCGCGGCATGATCGGTTGAAGAAGGAATTGAGAATCTGTGTCCACGTGGAAGTAAGTCCTTTACCCGATGAATAACGATGGGACCTCGCCGCATTGTAGGACGATCTGTTGAGGACGGCCGCGACACAGAGCCAGAAAGAGACGCTGCAACTTGAGGTATCATGACGCAGAGTCTACCGCCAAACCCAAACGTTGCAATTGCGTGTGCTGGCCTACATCGATGGGCTCTTTCAGGAGTAACAGCCGGAAGCTTTGGTTTCAGTTCAGCCGCAGGCCTATCCCAAGTTGTAACATTCGTCTTCTCATTGTAGTAGTAGGTGTTACCACTAGTTTCATCGACCGTGGCCATCCATCCATCCGGCAGGTGATCTTCCTCTCGATTGTTAAGATGCGGCTCAGCTTGTTCATCCAAACCATCGTGTTCATTGGTGTCTTCGTCTTCCTCCTTGTGCACGTCGGCAGCAGCAGCACTATCAACATCTGCAGTTACCTGAGGGCAATCCCAACTCGTTTCATTTGTTACTTCATTCCAGTAGTAAGTGTTTCCCGTGCCTTCGTCCTGAAGTTCTCTCCAACCATCGGGAAGTCCACTTGTCGGAGGTGAATCCTTTGTCGTGAGATCAACGTCAATCTCGCGCCCCTGAGATTCTCCAGAGACATCTATACGATCATCTACTACACCTTGAGGCTCGGTTACTCTGTCAACTGATGTTTCATCGTCGGGTTCAGCCTGATCACGAGCGCCTTCAATCGACGGTTTTTCCCACGAACTTACTCCCTCTTCATTGTAATAAAAGATTTTGCCACTTGCTTCGTCAACAGATGACGACCATCCTGGTGGAAGTTCATCAGATGAAATAGGAATAGTCTCTTCGACAAGTCCTGGCTCCTCTACAACTTCATCGATCTGCCAAGGATTTGCATCATGCTCCATCTCGTCTGTTTTGATAACATTAGGCTCATCAGCTGCGATGTCTTCAACTGGCAATTCGTCTTCAGGTAAAGCATCATTAGCCTCTTCAATCGAGGGCCTCTCCCAAGTGCTTACTCCAGTTTCCTCGTTGTAGTAGAAAGTCTTACCAGTTGTCTCGTCAATCGATGACACCCAGCCTGCTGGAAGATCCTCCTCTGGCGAAGAAAGAGCACAAGTATCTTCAACGCCTACTGGCTCCTCTGAAGATCGAGAATTTTCAAGAACGGCTTCTTGTTCGTCATTAATTTCATCGACCTGCGGCTGCTGGAGAACAGTATCATGCGCCACCTCTTCTGTTTCGATAACATTAGAATCATCAGTTGTAGCGTCTTCAACTGGTGCTTCATCTTCAGGTGAAGCGTCATCAGCCTCTTTAATGGGGGGCCTCTCCCAGGAACTTGCCCCCGTTTCCTCGTTGTAATAGAAAGTGTTACCAGTTGCTTCGTCGATTGATGACGACCAGCCTGCAGGAAGATTCTCCTCCGAAGGAGGAATAGTCTTTTCGATGGTAGCTGATTCACCAGGAGCTTCAGGCTCTTGAAGATCCGCCTTATTCGTCTCGTAAGCATCATTCTTAAGCTCCACAACCTCGGATTCAACTGCATTCGAATTTTCAACTGACCCTTCGTCGTTGGATTCAGTATTGCCAATATCTTCGACCTGTGGCTTGTCCCAAGAACTTTGTCCGTCTTTGTTGCAGTAAAAAGTCTTTCCAGTCGCCTCATCGATAGACGCAAACCAACCTGGCGGGAGCTCGTCATCCAATGAAGTTCTATATAATGATGGAGGAACAGACGCTTTGACAGGTAATGGCACGTCAAAAATTTCATCAACTTGCGGCTGCTGAATAATTGTATCATTCTCCATTTCGTTTGTTTTAACAACTTCGGTTTCAACAGCTGCAGTGTCTTCGACTGATCCTTCATCCACGGACACGCTATCAAATACCTCGGCGAATGGCTTGTCCCAGGTACTTTCCCCCGTTTCTTCATTGTAATAAACTGTCTTCCCGCTTGCCTCGTCGATTGATGACACCCATCCTGGTAAAAGCTCCTCTGACGAATTATTCTCCTCAGTGGTAGCAAGTTCCTCTATTTCTTCATCTAAGGCAATTGGTACCTCAGCTGCTTCATTGATATGCAATGCTTGAAGGCCCAAGTCAGCGTCGTTTGCCTCTGGCATTTCATCATCTACTGCTTGTGGGCTAGACGTTACTTGAGGCGCCTCTTCCGGCACAAGGGCGGAATCTACTGCGGAATCATTTCCAAGTTCATCATGACCATCGAATGCCTCCACTTTCGGCCTTGACCAGGACGTTTCCCCAGTTACTTCATTATAGAAGTACGTGTTCCCTTCATGAACTACTTCAATCCAACCATCAGGAAGCTCAGAATCAAGTGCATGTGAGAAGCGAGGCTCTTCCTCTGGCCCTTGTCCTCCCAAAGCAATGTTGGTCTCGTCATGGAGGCTTTCCTCCGATGGCGCTGACTCTTCAACTGTGTCCCACACACCGATATTCGACTCATTCTTGGCTTCAGACTCAGCTTCGCCAGCCAGCATAGAAGAAGTCGGTCGTGACCAAGAAGATTCTTTGGTTTCTTCGTTGTAATAGTAGATCTGGCCAGAAGCAGAATCTTTCGTCTCAATCCATCCAGGTGGAAGCGATTCGAATGAAAGGTTATCTCCTTCATCCTCAAGGGACGAATCCTCCGCAAGCACTAAATTCTCAATTCGAACTTGTGCATCATCTTCGGTTTCCCCCATTTCATCAATGAATCCGGAGGCTTCGGATTGTTCGTCTTCGTTACCATTTGCGGCGCTATCAGCCAAAGCAGGAACCAAGTTTTCTGTAGCATTTACAGGAACGTCACTCTCTGGGCGCTCCCAACTACTTTGTCCTGTATTCGAATTGAAATAGAAGACTCTTCCACTCGGATCTTGGGCTTCCATCCAGCCCGCTGGCAAAAGCCCGACTTCTGGCAACTCGTCTTGACGAAACGCATCGCTCTCTCCCTCAATTTGGTCCTCTGCTGCCGAGACATTGTGATCAGCATTGAGTTGTGCCACCTCCTCGAAATTATCTTGCGCCGCATCTTCATTTTTTACTTCTACCTCGAGATGTTCGTCGACATTTACTTCTGGCTTGGACGCATCCTCCACCGGCATCGCCCACGTGCTGTCACCGGTGACTGTGTTGTAGTAGAATGTGTTGCCACTCGCCTCATCAAGACCCTTCACCCATCCCACTGGTAGTACAGGGGATTCGTCCGCAGTGACTTCGGTTTCAACAACTTCATCTTCTGGGATGGCTGCTGATTCAACCACATCATCTGCAGGTAGATTTACACTCTCTACAACCTCATCAGCCATCGGTGATACTTCAGGAAAAGGTTCTGGCAGCGTTGATTCCACGGTTTCTACTTCGTGCGTAGCTGCAGTGGCGACATTCTCCGCTATCTCTGTGGGTAGTTGCCACGACGTCTCACCATTTTCATGATTATAATAATAAGTTTGTCCAGAAGCAGGGTCCAAAAATTCGACCCAATGGGATGATGAAGGCGGTGCCGCATCATTGGAGGGCATGACGTTCTTTTCAACGTCGCTGTTGGCAACGATGACGAAATCATCATCTGTGACTTGCTCTTGATAATCACTCATGGGATACTCGGTAACGATTGAAGAACTAGCCATCCCACCCGAATGTTCCACAACTTCGTCATCCTTGGCATCAAGATATTCCGATTCGACTTGCGTTGGTACCACTGTACTCACAATGAAAGGCATCCCATCATCCTTATCGTTGGTCTCAAACATTGGAGGCAAGTCTTCGTCGCGAAGGCTCAATTGATAATCACTGGCACCACCCTCGGTAGCAAGTGATGATTCAGCTTTTGGAATTTCACCCTCGTGATAAATTGGCCGCGTTGTTAAACTGTAGGTGGGAGGAGACACCTCATCAGTATTAATGGTTGGGGAAGCGACACTCAAGACAGCATCCTGCATTACTTCTTCGGTCAAGGTAGACGCTATTTTGCTCACATTTTCTTCACTTTCACTGTAATTTACCACCACCACCTCCTTCTTCGGTATCTCCATCTTGAATTCATCAGCAGTAGCAGCAACAGCTTCAACAATTTGCTCCAAGTCTAGAGGTTGAAACGTCACACCTGCTCCAATTGAATCGACGGCTGTCTTTTCGTCTATCGGCATTCTCTCTCCGTCTTTTGATACAACTGGCGCGTCAGGAGATGCGTTTGTAGGCATAGTAGGCTCCTTTTCCGTCGTTTCTACATCAGGTTCCACAGTCGCTAATTTCGAAGCCGCGGGAAGAAGAGGAGACGCCGATAGAGGCACATCTTCGTCATCGTCCTCATCATCCAACACCCTGGGTGTAGGCAATGGACTTGTAGTCAACACAGAGGTAGCCCCCGGTGTCGTTGCCTTGGGCAAATGATAATGGTGATGACGACACCCACTTCCACCACTGCCCACACTACTCCCAGCGGGGGGAGGGACAGGAAATCGAGGTGTGGCACTAACTTCCATGGGAGGGGGCTTGCGAAAGGGTGAGGAAGTCAACCTCTTCTTTGACGTGCTTCCCAATGATCCACCTCCATTGATAGAACTGGATGCTTTCTTATTTCGAGGTGGAGGAAGAGGCAGATTAGCCTTTTTGGGTAGATTGAGTTGAAATCGACGTTGGGTGTTGGCGGTAATACGTTTTTCTGGTGCCAACGATGAAGTGATGGTTCGCTTTTCGGTTGTTTCTTCAGCGGGTGATGATGCAATCGTTGACGACGCATTGGACGATGCTGCTAATGGTGGTGGTGTTTGCTGTTGGATCAAAGTCCCTCCAAACGTTTCCTTGGCTGTCTCGGGAGTAGCATTAGCATCAACAACTTCCTCCACTTCTTCTTTCTTTGCCACTTCAATCGGTTCATGTGGCTCAACTACATTTTCATTTGCAGATGCAACACCAACGACAACAGAATCGTCCAAATCCTGTTGCTGTTCCATCATTGTCATCATGGCAGTAGGGGGATGATAATTTCCAATCTCCATGGCAAGAACGTTTCCGGTGGCAGGAGGTTTGGCTATTCCACTGGGATTCAAATCACGAGCATTCGTGGTAGTAGTTGTAGCAGGAGCGACGGCAGACCCAACCAATGGGTCAGAATATTGAAAGTTTGGATCATGTTCAGCGCATTCGATGGAGCTTAGTTGGTGTGATAATTGATGATGAACTTCGGGACGTTGTTGCAGCGGTTGTTCGCTGACCACTTCTTCGCTATTACCGTGGGAATCATCAACTGTTTCAACAGCCATAGTGACCTGTTCCGTGGATGTTACTGGCGCCGACGTATCCTCCACTGGCAACTCCCACGTGCTTTCACCGGTGACAGAGTTGTAATAATACCTGTTGCCACTGACCTCATCAATACCCATCATCCATCCCTCTGGCAGTCTTGGGGATTCGATATTCTCCCCTGCGGATGGAAAAGGAATGTTAGTAGCTTCATCTCCACCGAATACATGTGCTGCGGTGGTCGTGACAAAGACTTCTGAGGCAGTCGCCCCATATACGTCTGCCGCCGGAGATGTAGTTTCGTTCATGGCTGTATCACTAGCACCAAATACGTCGTCTGCCACGGGAGAATTAGCTGCATTAGCACCAACACCACCACCACCACTAAACATTTCCTCGGCGGAATTCACAGGAGCAGAATCGGTTCCGAAAACATCCCCCTCAACAGCATGTTCATTAGTAGTAGCACAACCAAAGAGGTCCTCCGCAGAAATGACATGTTCATTATTAGGAGCCATATTTGTTGTACCAAATAAGTCCGACGCCTCAGAAGAAGCATTATTTTCCGTGACAGCCGTATGAATTCCACGACCAAACACATCCGCCGCAGAGGCATCGGATGCCATTCTACTTATTGGCGCTGCAGAAGAAGCACCACCACCAAAAACATCTGCCGCAGAAGTATTGGATGACACCCTGGTCGTATTATTGTTGGGTGTTGCTCCTATGATGTATTGTCCATGTGGTAGTTGTTGTGGTTGAGACTGCATGATAGCAGACGCTCCTAAGGATATTGCCGGAGGTCCCATGGAATAATTTCCGACAAAAGTATTATTATTATTGGCATTGGACGCAGTAGGACCAAATTGAGGAGTGGATAATGGTGATGGTGCACGAAAGATTTGTTGTGCCGTGTTGGTGTTGTTGTTTGACTGACTATATCCTTGTTGTTGCTGAGAAAACTTTTGCTGCTGCTGCTGTTTTTGTTGTTGAAGATGTTCTTGCTGCAAATACCCTTCCTGCAGATACCCCTCTTGCTGCTTCTGCTGTTGTCGTCCTTGAACAATATCATATCCATGACCTCGATTATTTCCCTGTTGTTGTTGTTGTTGTTGTTGTTGCTGTAACTTCATCATCTTTTGCTCTTCTGCCCATTGAGCCATAGCCTCGGCAATTTCATCATCCCCACCTACCATACTACTTGCAAAGTGTCCAATCCCCTTCATCATATTACCCACACCAGATTTGACAGTATTGCCCACTACTCCAGTAACTACCGCTGGTGCGATAGTGGTAGCTGCCGTGGTGGATAGGAGGCTAGCCCCACCGATTAATTTATTCCCCACACCTCCGACTAATCCACCACCAAGTCTCCCAACTGCGGAAAAGGTGTTGATGGCTGTTTGGAGTGCTACTCCTTCATATTCCATTGGCTGTTGTTGTTGTTGTTGTTGGTCGTCGTTGTTGTGAGTATTAGCAGAGGCATAGCGTTGCTGCTGGATCGAGGACTGTGTTGGCATGGAGAAATTTTCAGGACCAGTACTTGCGAATGAAAAGTTTTCTGGACCGGCACTTGCTTGATACTGTTGTCCATATTGTTGCAGAAATTGCTGCTGCTGACCAACAGTATTATTATTTCCACCATGGTGTTGACCTACAGCATTATTCATGGCATTAGGCGAAGACCCAAAAAAATCCGCAGCAGTTGCAGCCGCGCCATTATTTCTCGTAGCAACAGCGGAAGGCGGCTCATTGATGTCCAGTGTTTCCAATTCGCAAGAGGCCACTGATTCGAAACTGTTTGCTCTCTTTGTCGTTGCTTCACCAACACTTCTGCTACCGCTGGCGTTCTTGCGGTTGGCGGGGCCGCTGTGGAAAAACTGAGAGCTTGCCGAGTGCTGCCGTTGTTGCTGATTTTGCTGGAGATGACGAGGAGGTGGCCGTGACGACGACATCGATGATTGCTGCTGCTGAGATTGAGACGGACCGCTGGAGAAAAAGGTCGATGCGTCCATGGTGTGTTCACAGCTTTTTCTCAGCCTTTTCTGTGTAGCTAGCAGTTCACTGCTGATGATTTGATTCGCGTCGTCCGATTTCTTAGAGGCTGCTGCCCTTTATTTCGTCTGCACAGCGTTGTCGCTGTTATTGGTGTTGCTGAGATGATCACAACAATGTAGCTACAAGAGTAAAGTCGTGAGAGGTTACTAGAGCAAAAACGGCAGCCATGGTCCACCTCATTTTTTTAACGAAGATTTCGAAGATCCTTGACCAACGGGACAATTTCTACAGGTCACAGATTTTAGAAGAATTCCTACAGTCGGAAACAGTCATACCCAAGACCTA
>Ga0210307_1092866_pt1 | contig 10298 bp, 7 predicted proteins | sample R1073metaT_FD_159690 | JGI IMG/M metagenome (GOLD analysis project Ga0210307, IMG submission 159690) | Metatranscriptome of estuarine water microbial communities from the Columbia River estuary, Oregon, United States - R1073 (Metagenome... | ecosystem: Environmental > Aquatic > Marine >...
ATCTTTGTGCGTGGCCGCGGCTTGGACGCCGAGCTGGGCGGCAGCCTCAAGATCACAGGGGACACCAACAACATCATCTCCGCAGGGCGCTTTGCGCTGGTGCGGGGGCGTTTGGATATTCTGGGTAAACGGTTTGATCTGGAAGAGGGCTCAGCCGAGTTTCAGGGTGATCTGATCCCCTATATCCGCTTTGTCTCGACCACCACAACGAACGCGGGCACAGCCAGCGTAATCGTCGAGGGACCGGCTGACGAGCCTGTTGTCAGCTTTGAATCGACTCCCGCGGGCCCACAGGACGAAGTGCTGGCGCAGCTGCTCTACGGGCGTAATCTGTCTGAGATTTCAGCGTTTCAGGCGCTGCAACTGGCCAATGCGGTAGCGACCCTTGCAGGGCGTGGGGGCAATGGCGTGGTTGGCAACCTGCGGGACCGTTTCGGTCTGGACGATCTGGACATCAAAACCACCGAAAGCGGCGAGACGGCCCTGAGTGTGGGGAAATACCTGACCGACAATGTCTATACGGATGTCACTGCCGCTTCGGATGGCACGGGTGAAGTGTCGCTCAACATCGACATCACACCCAATCTGGTGGGTAAGGCGACGCTGGGCTCTGACGGGAATTCATCGCTGGGTCTGTTCTTTGAGAAGGACTACTAATCCGGCGTGAAACGTCCGAAGCGCCCGCGTTTGAACAACAGGCCGTCCCGCTCTTCGGGTTGAATGGCCGCCGATGTGATCTGCCCCAGAATGATCGAATGATCCCCCGCTGCGTGCACCGCATAGGTGTCGCAGTGGAAGGTCACCAGACAGCCGTGCAGCGTGGGTGCACCATTTGGGCCAGCCTCAAACGGGTAGGGCGCAAAATCATGCCCCTGTGCGGCGAAATGCTTGGCCACTTCCATCTGCTCGGCACTCAGCACATGGATGCAGAACGACGCGGCCCCCGCAAAAGCATCATGCCGCTTGGATGTGCGCGCCGCGGACCATAGCACCAGCGGCGGGTCCAGCGAGACGGAGGAAAACGAGTTTGCCGTCATGCCCATCGGGCCATCTGCCGTCTGAACGGTCATCAAGGCCACACCCGTGCCGAATTGCCCCAGCGCGCGGCGCAGGTCGGTGGTACGGGCCGGATCGGGCACGAAGCTATGCATAGGGTTCTCCATAGGCGGCAGCGGTGTCATGAGCGTCACGGTTTGTCCAGTCTGTGAGGAGCGATATGTCTGCGCGGCGGGTGGAGTGCAATACATAGCACTGCATTTCCAAAGGGAAGGCAGGAGGAGGTCTATTTGACAACTATGGGGATTTTATGACGGCGGGACGTCCCAGCGTAAGGCCCCACATTTAGAGAATGATTGGACGGCAGCGGTATTCGGGGTGACTGGCCCAAAATGCCTGTTTTGCCATTCAACAAGGCTTCGTTTCGGGTATCGGACAGATCGCGTGAGCGACGGGTTAGAAGCCAGGCCGACAGAAAGCACAAGTTGAGGAGGCAACCAACCAAACAACGTCAGGCTTTGCCTGTTGTGGTGCCGAAGCTTGCTACCACCTTTCAGTTCACGCCCGATCAGGCTGCCGCGAAATAGGTAGGGGCGCGCCGCGTCGTGTGCCCGATGGTGAATGATTTGGTTGCGTTGGTCTTGGATACGCTAGAAACCGTAGGAAGCATTTTGGCCAACAGTTTCGCTTCAGCATGTCGCAGACAGGGCCTGACTGATTTGCCGTAACTTGCGGGGTTTTTGGCAAGCTGGGGAAACAATGCCAGCACCTCCGACTGCGTTTTCGAATCTTGCTGCGTTAGGGTGCGCGCCGTCGGAAAAAAGCTTTCGGTCCAAGTGCCGTTGGTAAAAACCAGTTCATGCTGGTCAAACAATACATGGAAATACTCAATCTCGCCGCCTTCCTTAGTGAAAATTGTTTTCCCGTTTATAAGGGATTTGGCGGCTGCCAGAATTGATGCGTCGCCAAAATAGAGCTCAACCATCGGCTCTGCGATGTGGACTCTGTGTTGTTGGCTGAGTTGCAGGGTTTTGTTGTTTCCAATAGAACCGGGTAAAAAGACCACAGGCGCAAAAGATCCCTTTGCAGAAACCTTTCGTGCCCCGATCCAGCGAATTTTTTGGTAGCCATTGTCCTTTGTCAAAACAAGATCACCGATTTTCAGGTGCTCTACAGGGCAGTTTCCGTCGTTGGTCAATATTTCTGTCCCTTTGGCAAAGCAAACCAGTTCGTAAGTGGTTGCGTCGTCAAAGTTCAGCCCGGCAGTATTAGGGGAGGTGGCCATGGTAGGGCCAAATTCAATAGAGTTCAGACCATTCCCGTCTAGGCCTGCGGCCAAGGCATCACCTATGATCACGAAGTACTTTGGCGTACCGCCTACGGTAATTTCGATAATGTTGATAGTGCCAGAGACAGGTGCGGCACCACCGCCAAGATTGAATGTGGAGTCGAGATAATTGAAACGCCCTTGGTATGTGCCTTCGTAACTGCCGTTGCCATCCAGATCGACGGTATCACCCGGCTGCATGACACCGAGAGTGCCAGTAACCTCAGCGTTGAACACCGCATTCACTTCGGTAACGAGATCGCCTGCTGCAAACGACCAGGTCGTACCGCCAAGCGCTGATGTGGGTGAAGTTGTAGTTGCCAGCTCTACCAATCGGTTGGTTGTTATGGCCATTATAGTTCCTCAAACACAACAAAAGGTGATACCCTTCATGGTGGTATATGACCTGCAATTCAGGCAGAATTCACGCTGCAATGTGGCTGTCATGAGTTCATTGTTTGCTGAATGGCATCAATCCTGCAGACGGCTTGCCATCAGGCATGGAACTGAAACGTTACAAAATCCCTTACTAAGGATATTTGATGACTGCTTCGATGCAACGATAGTATCAGCCCCCTGAATAGAAAAAAGGCGCCCCGATCCGGGACGCCTTTCTGCTTGTATACAAACAAAATTTTATTTGTTCATACGGTTCTCGATCAGCTCGTCCACCACAGACGGGTCTGCCAGTGTTGAGGTATCTCCCAGCGTGGCGTGATCGTTCTCTGCGATCTTGCGCAGGATGCGTCGCATAATCTTGCCCGAGCGTGTCTTGGGCAGGCCGGGGGCCCATTGGATCAGGTCTGGTGACGCGATGGGGCCGATTTCCGTGCGGACCCAGTTGCGCAGCTCCACGCGCAACTCTTCGCTTGGTTCCTCGCCGCCCATGAGGGTGACGTAGCAATAGATGCCCTGGCCTTTGATCGCGTGCGGATAGCCGACCACAGCAGCTTCGGCCACTTTGGCGTGGGCAACCAGCGCGGATTCGACTTCCGCCGTTCCCATGCGGTGGCCGGAGACGTTGATCACATCATCGACGCGGCCTGTGATCCAGTAATCGCCGTCTGCGTCGCGTTTGCAACCGTCACCTGTGAAGTAGTAGCCGGGGTAGTCGGAGAAGTAGGTTTTCTCGAAGCGGTCATGATCGCCCCAGACGGTGCGCATCTGGCCGGGCCAGCTGCTGGAGATGCACAGCACACCTTCGGACGGGTTGTCCGTCAGGATTTCAGCTGTGGTTGGCTCCAGCACAACAGGTTCGATCCCGAAGAACGGCTTCATCGCCGAGCCGGGCTTCATCGCGTGGGCACCGGGCAGGGGCGTCATCAGGTGGCCGCCTGTTTCGGTCTGCCACCATGTATCGACAATCGGGCAACGCCCGCCGCCGACAACTTCGTTGTACCAGTTCCACGCTTCGGGGTTGATCGGCTCGCCCACGGTGCCAAGGATGCGCAGCGACGACAGATCGTTGCCCTCGACAAAGCTGTTGCCCTTACCCATCAGGGCGCGCAGTGCGGTTGGCGCGGTGTAGAACTGGTTGACCTTGTGCTTTTCGCAGACCTGCCAGAAACGGCTGGCATCGGGGTAGGTCGGGACACCCTCGAACATAACCGTGGTCGCCCCATTGGCCAGCGGGCCGTAAACGATATAGCTGTGGCCCGTGACCCAGCCCACATCCGCCGTGCACCAGAAGATATCGCCTTCTTTATAGTCGAATGTGATCTCATGCGTCATCGCGGCATAGACCAGATATCCGCCAGTGGTGTGCACAACACCTTTCGGCTGGCCGGTAGAGCCCGAGGTGTAGAGAATGAACAGCGGGTCTTCTGCATTCATCGCTTCGGGTGCGCAGGTGTCAGAGGCCGCAGCCGACAGTGCGTTATAGTCAAAATCGCGGCCTTCAGTCCAAGTCGTTTGCCCGCCTGTGCGCTTGACTACCAGACATTTCACGCTGTCCTTGCAGTGCAGCAGCGCCTGATCCGCGTTGGTTTTCAGGGGCGTTGCACGGCCACCGCGTGGGGCGTGATCCGCGGTGATGACAACCTTGGCGTCACAGCCGTTGACCCGCGCCGCCAGTGCGTCGGGCGAGAAACCGGCAAACACGATCGAGTGGATCGCACCGATCCGCGCACAGGCCAGCATGGCATAGGCGGCCTCGGGGATCATCGGCAGATAGATGATCACGCGGTCGCCGCGCGCTACGCCCAGATCCTTAAGCACGTTGGCCATCCGGCAGGTGCCTGCGTGCAGGTCTTTGTAGGTGATGTGCTGGGCAGGCTCTTCCGGGCTGTCGGGCTCCCAGATGATGGCCGTCTGGTCGCCGCGTGTTTCCAGATGGCGGTCAATGCAGTTGGCTGCCACGTTCAGCTGGCCGTCAGCGTACCAGTTGATCTTGACCTGACCGAGTGTGAAATCCACGTCACTCACTTGTGTAAACGGCTTGATCCAGTCTACGCGGCTGCCTTGCTCGCCCCAGAACCCGTCTGGATCGGACAGGGATGCAGCATACATTGCGTCATATTTTGCGGCGTCCACATGGGCGGATGCGGCCAGTTCGGCACTGGGCGGATAGGTTTTGGCAGTCTGTGACATGGATTTAATTTCCTCCTAGGGGCGGTGTGCGTCTTTTGGTCTGCGCTGTTTCACCACTGATGAGGCGAAGCTTAGGGGGTGAAGGCCGGTAAGGGAATAATACTGGCTGTGTCGGGGATGCGTTTGTGTCAATAAATTTCCGAAATTGTGTAAAGCTTGTAAATTCTGTCCGTGCCTAATCTATAGGCAGCGGGATTCAGAGGCTTGGCAAGGGCAGGGGTAGCCGTTACCGTGCCCCGCAAGCGGGCCACAATAGGACCGCACCAAAGGGAGAAACCAATGAATAAATTTATGAGCGGCGCAGCCGTCTGCGCTCTGAGCTTTGCTTTTGTATCCGAGGCCGCAGCAACCGAGTGGAACGTTTCCGTTTGGGGCAAGCGCCGCGCGTTCACCGAGCATGTAGAGAAAATGGCCGAGCTGGTGTCTGCAAAGACCAACGGCGAATTCACCTTGAACATCAGCTATGGTGGCCTGTCCAAGAACACCGAGAACCTTGATGGTATCTCTATCGGTGCCTTCGAGATGGCGCAGTTCTGTGCCGGCTACCATGCGGACAAAAACCCCTCCATCACCGTGCTGGAGCTGCCGTTTCTGGGTGTGGGCACGCTGGAAGAAGAAGTAGCCGTCTCCAAGGCGATCTATTCTCATCCTGCCGTGATTGCCGATCTGGCGCGCTGGAACGCCACGCTGTTGATGCCTTCGCCAATGCCGCAGTACAACCTTGCCGGTGTGGGTGATGCGCCCAGCACCATCGCGGATTTCAAAGGTCTGACCGTACGCGCCACAGGCGGTATCGGCGAGGCGATGACGCTTGCGGGCGCTGTCCCTACTTCTGTGACCTCCCAGGAAGCGCGTCAGGCGCTGGATTCGGGTATCGTTAAATCCATCGCTTTTGCGCCCCATGCCCATATGTCGTTCGGCATCATGGAAGCGGCCAAATGGTGGACGTCTGACCTGAACCCCGGCACTGTAAACTGCCCCATCGTTGTGAACACAGACGCGCTGAACGCGCTGACCGACGCAGAGCGTGATGCCCTGCTGGGTTCCGTAGACGAGTCCTTGGCCTATTACATCGACTATTACAACAATGAGACAATGGGCAAATGGGGTCCGCTTCTGGAAGAGAAAGGCGTCGAGGTTATCAGCTACAACCCCGAGCGTCTGGCCGAGTTCCGTGAACTGGCTGCTGGCCCGGTTGCCGCAAAATGGATCGAAGAGAACAACGCACGCGGTCTGGCTGCGCAAGAGCTCTATGATCTTGTGATCACAACTCTGGGCAAATAAGCGCCGGTATGATCAGCGGCGCGCGGGCCTGTAATGGTCTGCGCGCCGTTTTTGTTTTTGCGACCAATCTCAACAGATAACAAGGAGACAGCCGATGGCCATGCGTGCTGCGGTATTGTCCGACGATACACTTCTAAGCCGTCTGGACCTGGGGCTTAACAAGCTGGAGCGGGTGTTCGGACTGGTGAGCGGACTGGCGGTTTTTGCGCTGATGTTCCTGGCCGTCTATTCGGTGGGGGGACGTAACATATTCAACGCGCCTGTGCGCGGCTACGTTGACTGGATCGAAGTGACGATGCCGCTGATTGCCATTATGGGCGTCAGCTATACCCAGCGCGACGGCGGACACATCCGCATGGATATCCTTGTGGGACGCCTCAAAGGCCGCATGTTGTGGATGGCAGAATTTGTCACCACAGCGATGGTCCTGCTGCTGATTATCCTGTTGATATGGGGCTCTTGGGCGCATTTCCAGCGCAGTTTCGACTTCGGGTCTCCCTTGTGGAGCCGCGACAGCACAATCGACATCAAGCTGCCGGTCTGGCCTGCCAAACTGATTGTGCCGATGGCGTTCAGCGTGCTGGCCCTTCGGTTGGTCCTGCAACTCTGGGCCTACACCCGCGCAATCATCTCCGGCACGGACGAGCCAGTGGCAGTGCCGCTGATCGAAGATGCCGCTACAATTGCAGCCCGCGAAGCGGCTGCTGTCACCGGTCGGGAGAATATGTAATGGAACCAATCGAGATTGGCATTTATGTCTCGCTCGGCCTGCTGCTTATGGTGGTGCTGGGGATGCGTGTGGCCTTCGCTGCCGCTATGGCAGGCCTGATCGGCCTGATCTGGATTTTCTGGTCCAAGAAAGGGTATGACCCGTCGCAGTTCATCTGGGCGCTGACCGTTGCAACCAAAACAGCAGGGCAGGTGCCGCACTCCAAGGTCGCAAGCCAGGCCTTGTCGCTGATCCCCACGTTCATCCTGATCGGCTATCTGGCCTATTACGCGGGCCTTACCAAGGCCCTGTTCGAGGCCGCCAAGCGCTGGATTGCCTGGGTTCCCGGTGGTCTGGCTGTGGCGACAGTTTTCGCCACCGCTGGCTTTGCGGCTGTGTCTGGTGCCTCTGTTGCTACCTCTGCGGTGTTTGCCCGCATCGCCATCCCCGAGATGTTGGAGAACGGTTATAACAAACAGTTCGCGGCAGGGGTTGTGGCCGCGGCCGGTACGCTTGCATCGCTTATCCCGCCTTCGGCCATTCTGGTGATCTATGCGATCATCGTCGAGCAGGACGTGGGCAAGCTGCTGCTGGCGGGCTTTATTCCCGGTGCCTTCTCGGCGCTGGTTTATACAATCATTATCGTTGCAATCGCGATGATCTGGAAAAACGTAGGCCCCCCGATTGGCGGCTTTACATGGAAACAGCGTTTTGAGTCGCTGCCACCGGCACTGCCCATAGTAGCCGTCGTCGTGATCATCATCTTCTTCGTCTATAACCCCTTCGGAGATGCATGGGGCACCCCGACCGAAGGCGGTGCCATCGGCGCGTTTATTGTCTTCCTGATGGCTCTCTGGCGTGGCATGCGCTGGCCCGAGTTGAAGGATGCGCTGCTTGAGACAGCAAAACTGACAGTGATGATTTTCACCATCATCTGGGGTGTGTTGATCTATGTGCGCTTCCTTGGCTTTGCCGACCTGCCGGGCGCGTTCGCCGATTGGATCACGTCGCTGACGATGTCGCCGATGCTGATCCTGATCATGATCCTGCTGGCCTATGCGGTGCTGGGTATGTTCATGGACGCTATCGGCATGTTGCTTTTGACCCTGCCGGTTGTTTATCCTGCGGTGATGGCACTGAACGGCGGTGTGAATGTCGCAGCAGATGATTCCGCCTTCGGCATGTCCGGTCCGATGTGTGCGATCTGGTTCGGGATATTGGTGGTGAAGATGGCCGAGTTCTGCCTGATTACACCGCCCATCGGTCTCAACTGTTTTGTTGTCGCAGGTGTCCGCGATGATTTGACAGTACAGGACGTGTTCAAAGGTGTGACACCCTTCTTCATCGCGGACGGCATCACCATCGCATTGTTGGTGGCTTTCCCCTCTATCGTGCTGTGGCTGCCGTCACTGGCAAGCTAGGCCTTTCGCACGCGCTGCCGTTTCAGGTGGCGCGTGCGGTCTCCTGCCCGTCACCGGGTGGCGTTCTGGTCTCATTGTCCAGAAAGTGGCTGATCATCTGCAAGGACGCGACATTGTCGCAGACAACCTTGAACACCACCAGAAACAGCACAGCGATCAGCGCGCCCGCAATACCCCAGAGCCACCCCCACAGCACCACAGTCAGAAAAACCGCGACCGTGTTGATCTCAAGCCGCCAACCCACGAGCCAAGGGGTGATAAACTGCCCCTCAAGCGTGGTCAGTAACATATAGCCCGCCGGCACCAGCAGCGCGTACCCGACAGAATCGAACGTTATCAGCGCATAGGCCGCGGCCACCGCGGCCCCGATCACCCCGCCGATGTAGGGCAGGAAGTTGAGCAGGAACGCGGCTACACCAAAAATATGCGCCCCCGGTAGCCCCAGCAGCGCGAGCACCGTCCAGATGCACAGGCCCAGCACGGCGTTGATCATCGTGATTGTCAGCAAATACCGCGAGACGCGCTTTTCCACGTCATACACCGCATTCAGCGCGCGTTTTTTGTCCGCCATCGACTGGAACGACTGCACCAGCTTGACGTAGAACATATTGCCCGAAGCCAGCAGGAACATCGCCAGCACCAGCGACACGGTCATTGTGCCGCCCAGCTTCATGCCCGTGCTCATCGCGCTGTCCAGAAATCCGGGCTGTTTGACTACAACCTCCTGTGTGCCATCAGCGGGCGTGCTGATGCGGTCCACCTGATCGGTTGCGCGGCGCACGGTTTCGACGGCGTCTGCCATGCCGCTCAGCTTGATCTTGATCTGGTCACCCATCTGCGGCAGCTCGTCGGACCACAGCGCGATTGTGCCCGCCGCCACGCCGACGACCGACAGGATCGCAATGCCCGACAGCCCCACCACCAGCACCGCCGCAGGCCCGCTGGGCACACCTGCGCGCCCCAGCGTCCGCATCAGCGGGCTGAGCGTGAGCGCCAGCAGAAAGCCCAGAAGGATCGGGAGTATCAGATCCTTGGCGAAATAGGCGGTAACGAAAACGGCAATCACGCTCAGCAACTGCAGTGATCGCTTGATTGAAGTGAGATTGTTCAAAATGGTGACCCCCATAGCATACAGGATGCAACGCCGCAGAGGGCGGTTTGGTTCAAGTTAAAGTTGATTGCCGCTACCCTATCGGAATTCACCGCTTGACCCTCCGCCGCGCAGCAGGCCAGATTGCGCCGTCCTTCCCCTGCCGAAAGCACGTGATGTTCCGCTTTATCCACTCTTCCGATCTGCATCTGGGCAAGCCTTTCGGCCGCCACAGCGAAGATGTGCGGGGGCGGTTGCGGCTGGCCCGTCACGGGGCGCTCGCCCGTCTGGCAGATGTGGCGCGCGCGCAAGGTGCCGCTGTGGTGCTGCTGGCCGGCGATACATTCGACCAACAAACACCCGCGCCCGCGATCACCCGTCAGGCGTTGAACGCGATGGCACAGGCCGGGGACATCACATGGGTTTTGATGCCCGGCAACCACGACAGCCTTGCCGCAAGCGAGCTGTGGCAGACGATCACACGCGACAAACCCGCAAATGTAATTACCGCGCTGAGTGCCGCGCCGATTGATCTGGGCGGTGCCTATGTCCTGCCCGCCCCTTGTACGGTGCGCAATCCGGGCCGTGATCTGACTGCCGACATGGGGCAGGCCACACCCGAAGGGGCCATCCGTATCGGATTGGGCCATGGCGGCATCCATGACTTCGGAAATGACGCGGCCGAGGGCCCGAGTGGTACAATTCCGCCGGACCGCGCTACACAGGCAGGGCTTGAGTATTTGGCCCTTGGGGATTGGCATGGCCAGATCAGGGTCAGCAGCACGACGTGGTATTCGGGCACACCCGAAGCGGATAGTTTTAAACACCAAGGACAGGGAACGGCGCTTGCGGTGGCTCTTGCAGGTGCAGGTGCGGGTGCGG
>Ga0210307_1186042_pt1 | contig 10235 bp, 6 predicted proteins | sample R1073metaT_FD_159690 | JGI IMG/M metagenome (GOLD analysis project Ga0210307, IMG submission 159690) | Metatranscriptome of estuarine water microbial communities from the Columbia River estuary, Oregon, United States - R1073 (Metagenome... | ecosystem: Environmental > Aquatic > Marine >...
ATTCATTCTGTCGGCTATCTAATAATGATGTTTATTCCGGAAGTCTATTTCTTCACAAACTGATGATATAATATGATGTTCATGTTGAAACGGAAAATGGTGCGAAAAGAGTTCTCAACGAGCAACGCGTCGCGTACCATACCAGTATTGGTACCATACCGTACCCGTTCGCCGACGAGGCCAAATCGCTGCCAAATCGCCCACCCATGAACGCAATATTTTAATGCACCATGGGATCCGAAACAGCAGTTGCCACCCCAGCAAAGAAGAATTCCCCTGAAAAAGAGACAGCAAGAACTGCAGAAGTAGTAGCTGCTGCTCAGCAGAATAATCGCGTCGCAGCAAAGGATAAAACTTCGCCAGCGTGCGTCGTCGTCGACAACGGAGGTTGGAGAGTGAAATATGGCATCATCCCACCAAGCTCCAAGGATGATGCAACACAAAACACAAATCATACTCGGAATGGACCCGAAATTCAAATGACCACAAAGTACAACGCCACCGCTCGACCACCTCACCAATTGACGGTGCTAACTGGGGATGAAATCACAACACGGATGAAGAATTTAGGACAATTAACGTGGAACTATCCAATGGAAAGAGGGATGATTTGCGACGGTGAGACACAACTGAGAGTTTGGGCGCGTCTTTTAGAAGTTTTGGGTGTAGTTCCTACGCCTCAAATAAAGGGGGGAGGATTCTTAGCGACTCAGGGAGCTTCTACTACCAATAGGAGGGCCATCAGTAAAGCCACCGCTGCTGCTGTATCTGCAGTTGATGCTGCTGCCAATAGCAACGCTTCGACACAACATTATTCATCCAATGATTGTATATTTCTTCTTCTTGAACCACCACATGTGCCCTCATTGATATCTGAAGGGGTCGATTGCATTTTATTCCATGAGTTGGGAATTGGAAGGGTGGCACGTATGGTAGGCCCGTGTATGGCTGCTGTGAACTACTTGTCTAGTAGTAGTGACAGCTGGGTCAAAGATGACACCAACTGTTGCTGTGTCATTGATTCGGGATACTCTTTTACCCATGTCGTACCCACTTACCGTGGCGGTGCAATGACAAAAGCTATTCGACGGCTGGATATTGGGGGTAAGGTACTAACAAATCTACTCAAAGAGGCAGTTACCTATCGTCAATGGAACATGATGAATGAGTACCACATCGTCAATGATGCAAAAGAGCAGTTGAGTTTCGTAAGCGACAACTTTGATTCGGAAATGAAGAAAGCACATATTACTCGAAAAGGGCTTCGCTGGTTCGACCGTGAATATTTATTGCCGGACTTCGTTAGTAGCTCTCAAGGTTCAGTTCGATTGCCAGCACCGTTACAGAGAAAAAGAGAAATGGAGGAAATTGAAAAGATGAAGCTTGAGTTGGAGAGGAAGAAGAAAGAAGAGGAAGAACAGAAAGTTAATGGAGAAGATGATGGAGATGGCCAACGAACTGAAGACATTGCTGCGGAAGATGCGGTGAAAATGGACGTCGATGATGATACAAGTGCTAAAGCCACCAAGACACAAAATGAAAAGAAGCCAGATAGCAAGAGACAGAAAAAAGAAAAGGTCAAAACGAAGGTGAAAAAGCGGAACAAGAAGAGAAGAAAACAGGATACTAAACAAAGTGACGACGAGGACGAAGCAGACTTGCCTGACGGCGAAGACTCTGATGACGAAACTGACGAACAACGCCTCAAGCGGTTGAAACTAATGAGAGAAGAGGAGCGTAAACGACGTGACAAAGAAGAGCGCGAACGGCAGGCACTTGCCATGTCAGTAGAGAGATTTGCCATTCCGGAGGTGTTATTTCGTCCGTCAGATATTGGCTTGAACTGTGGAGGTATTGTTGAGGCAATTGTGGAATCAATCAATGCTTGCGACGAAATATATAGAGCAGCCATGTATAATAATGTGTTGTTGGTGGGAGGTAATGCAACTATCCCAGGGTTCAAAGAAAGGGTTGAATCTGAGTTGAGAAAGTTAGGGCCTACAAACTATCCCGTGCGGGTATTTTTGCCAGACGACCCAGTGTCGTTTGCTTGGGAGGGTGCAGTCCAATTCTCTCAACAGGATGGATTCCAAAAACAGTTCTCCGTCGATCGTGTAAGCTGGGAGGCCATGAAAAAGGCCGGAAAGGATCAATCCGAAATTTGGGGAGAGCGAATGTACAACATTACTCGAAGATAAAATCAAATTTAATAATATTTACATATCATTATTTACTAACAAGCAAATTGAATTATAATACTTGGTGCAAAATCAGATCGCTAGCTTACTTACGAAGAAAACTCAAAAAGGACAGACCCCACTCATACTATTGCGTCTATTGCATCAATGTAATACTATTACCCGATTGCAGATGCAGAGGTACGATTCTGATAGTGTGATGATGATAGAATTCTAAAGTCCGGAGAAAAAGTCGTTGTTCATTGCACTGAGTTTGGCCATATTTTCCTCCAATGCAGATATCTTTGGCTTGGGCGGTTCTGCAGTCACACCACTCGCGGGAGTTGATGTCGGTGTTGGTGGCAAAGCCATTTCATTCGCAAGAGAAGACGAAGAAGACATTTCAGAAGCCTGAGTCGATGATGCCCCCCCAAGACCATTTAATTCATCCTGTAATCGCTTCGCCAATGCTTCATCCTCTTCCTGTTGTCGCTTCATATCCTCCTCTTCCTTCTTCTTTAATTCCTCAATATTCTTTTGGGTAGTTTCAACATCCTCAAATGCATCATCGCTAATGGATGATGTTGAGTCGGGGGTTGCAATTTTATTGACTCGGAGCCTCGATGCAGTGCTTGCCGTGCTAGACTTTTTTAGCAACCTAGAAGAGGCCGTGGTGGTACCAGGCTTTCTTAATACGAGTTTGGGCCCGTTTGATGAGGGTGGTTTCAATACCCCCCCCTTCACCCCTCCGCTGGGAGGTGGAGTTGGGGAAGGTGTGCCCGTTGGCGTGACGAGCTTCCCCTTGGCACCAGCCATTTGAGATGCAAGCTTCGCCGATGGTTGCAATACTCCCGCCGATGAAGATGCGGCACCACCATTACTGCGAGCAGCGTCCACTCTTGCACGTGCCTCCTCCTCCAATGATTTTGTCATGGCTGCATCGGCATTTTCAAACAAGTTCCCACCCGCTGAAGACGACGCATCAATAGATCCTTCCCCCCTCTTGGCAGCCTCGGCCTCCACCAGCTTACTCAATTCAGCCCTATACGCCACGGCCGCCTTACTAGTATACTTCTTCTCCGTTTTAGTATGAAAGTCGGTGCAGCCGTGCTTCCTGAAAAACTTTTTCGCATTCTCATTGCCCCCAATCCTCATGGCATCAATCTGCCGTTGTGTCCACTCATCTAAATCCACACTACGGACGAAAGTCAAATGCACCCCCATTGATCGATGTGCGGCAGAGCAATCGAGACACAAAAACACCCCATATGTGGTAGATGCCCAAGTGGGACGTGTGTTGGGACAATCGAAACAAATTGCGTTGGAGGGCAGATTTTTGAGTTTGCGAAATTGGGCATTTTTGTCGGCTGTGGGGATGCAGACTTGGCCTTTGCCGGCTGCGGTGATGTTTCCGTCGGCTTGGATGTTGCCCGACATGGTTGTCAATTTATTTATATTGCTGGTTGTTGTAACCACTCTTTTTTATGCAGCGGCCTACTCCTACACCATGATCAAAAGTCGTCATAAAAGTATGACGTAAAATGACGGCGGATGCGCGGGGGCGGTGGGCGGGGAACAGCCCCCGAAGGACGGCGATAAAATACCATATGGTAGTTAACCGATAACGGACGATAACGATATAACGTACTTACTTCTACTTTTGTGTCGTGTGGCGGCCGTTGCCAATGACGATGACACACCATCTACTCTATCCAAACAAAACAAATGTGAAGAAGAACCACCGCCATGTTCTCTCGCCATACCATCACTGATAAAGTGGCGTTTGCCCTCGTGTCGTTCTTCTTGGGTCAACTTGGCGATGGGTTGAACATATTCCAGGGCATCTATCTTGTCGCATTAGGATGGAACGAAGGAAGTGTGGGCATCGCCCTAAGTATGATGGGCTTTACCGCATTACTTACTCAAACAATCGCGGGTGATATCATTGACAAAACGACATTTGATCGACGAAAATTCCTATCCATGGCTGCGTTGATGACTGCCTTTTCGGCATCGGCCATTCTATTTGTAAAGGAGGGCAATGTTGATCATGCTACGATGTACACAACCAAAATTATTGAGGGAGTTAGTAGCTCGTTCATCGGACCGTGTGTGGCTGCGCTCACTTTGGCAGCTTTTGGGCCAGATACATTTGATGAGGTCATGGCATCCAACATCTTTTGGGGACACGTTGGAAGCATTGCGTCAGCCGTATTGGCAGGTTTAACTGCCTGGATCACGTATCCAAATATTCGATACTGCTTCCTTGTAATTGGATTATCCGCCCTTCTTGCCGTTGTTGGAGTAAAATTACTACCCGAAGGAGATGTTCTGATGGGAAGAGGACTTAAAGGAACTTCTGATACAGTAGCTGTACACAGCAGTGGTGATGCAAAGGAGTATGTCAACATGGAAGTAGAAGGGTCGGCTTCGAGGTCAAGCACACAGGGAAATATTTCCCCTCCAAATTGTAGTGTCACAGCAGAAGAAAACGCCATTTCAAGCTACTGGGAGATCTTTTCAGATAGAAAGACTGTGATTCTTTGTTTTACTGGTTTCTTCTTTCACTTTGCAAATGCCAATGTATTGCTTGTACTTGGCGAGCTCATGGGCGGTGATAATGAAGACGGTTCAACAAAGAGAAGTGCCATTCCGTTGATTGCTGGCGCAATAGTTCTTGCGCAATTCACTATGTCTGGTGCAACGTATGCTGGAGATAAAATGACTAGAGGAGGATGGGGCAGGAAACCATTGTTTATGGCAGGTTTATTAACTCTGCCGCTGAGATGCTTCCTAATAATAATTTGGAAAGATGCTGGTGAGGCTTGGTTGTTGTCAACACAGATCTTAGATGGACTTGGAGGCGGCTTCTTCGGTCTGCTTCATCCCTACTTGGTCGCTGATATTACATTCGGAACTGGTCGTTTCAATGTCATTATGGGACTTACTGCTTCATGTTTTGGACTTGGCGGAACTCTATCTAATCTTCTCGGGCAAATGGTGGTGGAGAAATACGGTCACGTAGCGAGCTTGAGTGGATCACTGGTTCTTTCTGTAATACCAATCGTCTTGTTCTCTTTTGCGATGCCCGAAACAGCAGGTCAGCGTGGAAAGATTGCTAAATCAGTTACAGTTCAAGTCGAAGCTGTTGGGGTGTCTGCATAAGAGCGCACTTGATGGGACGACTATAATATGATGTGTAAGTGTGGCCAGTCTTCAACTGAGCAATAAATGTGTACTATAGAGTTTTTATTTATTAGAGTTTTACGATATCACCTCATTCCTTAAACAAAGTTGTCTAAGATCATATGTAGGGAGAGATGGCTCCATCCTCGTATTGTAAACTTAGGATTGCGGCTTTCATGCCAAATCGAATCGCTTGTTTTTCGTCTGCACCGTTCAGTAACGCGTGGATGAACGCACCGCAAAGTGTGTCTCCAGCGCCGTTGCTGCTGACTTTTGTGATAACCTCTGCTGGAAACAATGTGTGCTCAACACAAGATTGGGAACCTCCAACTTTGCTTGCCAGTAACACGCCACGCGGGCCTAATGTAACGACAACATGAGCTGAGTCAGACCTCATGCGACCGAGTAGGTTCGAAGCTGCATGCTTTACATGTTCAAAATCATCCGCTGCGCTCTGTTCTACCACGGGTGTGTTAGACATCGCAAACAACTCATCTTCATTCGGAAAAGCGTAGGACACATGTCTGATAAAGCTGTCAGTCTCGCATATTTGCTTCGCCTTGGGCACACTGGTGGGTTCGAACAATAACAATGCACCGGCCTTCACGGCGTTTGCTGCCGTGTCAACCATCACATGAGATGGTGCATTTGAATCAATCAGTACAAAATCAACTCCCGAAAGAGCTTCAACAGATGGAGGAGGAATAGTCTGGTTTGCTACCATATCCGCAACGCCTCCGACTAGGTCACTATTATCATCAAGTAGGGCAACATATGACGCGCTCACTCCGTCTGCAAAATGTACGCTCTCGGCCGTTGTCAAGACACCACAATCACTCAACCGTGACAGGATACCTTCTCCGCCATCATCTTTCCCAATACTAGTGTAAAAGAGTGGCTTGTCACCGAGTCTTCCAAGGACTTCCGCAACATTTCTCCCAACGCCACCATCTGACTTGAACACTTTGCCCGGATTTGATGTCCCCATTATCATCTTCTCGGTTGGAGACGATTTCGCAATTATGTCTATTACGGAGCCACCGACACACACGACTCGAGACGTCACCGCATCCCCACCAATATCAGGCAATTTTATTGATGACATAGTTGTTCCCGACTTGCTTTGGACGTTTGATACGGCCACAGCAATATCAGCACCAACTTTTGCATTGTTTTTAACCAAAGCTATGTTGCTTCTTAAGCTATCACCTCCGGTCTTTTCATTTACAGTACGGAGAATGAACGGCGTCACATCTCTACCTTCAATACCTGCAGTTTCAGCTTCATGTAATGCCTCTTTGATTGCTTTCTCGACATTCTCCCCTGCCGGATCATGATTTGGCACAGCTACAAGCATACCACTTTCCATTCCAAGTTCTCTGCCTGATATATAAGCTCTAGCCACGCTCATAGCATCATTGAATCGTGATGGCGCTTTAACTCCTGATTCAGGTGAAAAGAATGCAGGAAATTCATCCGACTGCCATGCAGCTACAGGAACGCCGAATGTTTCAAGAACTTCCAAGGTACGTTTTACATCTAAAATACTCTTTACTCCCGCAGAAACAACGATCACAGGGGTGCGTGACAGCTCAATTAAGTCTGTTGAAATATCAAGTGACAGTTCTCCTCCACGATGCACGCCACCAGTCCCCCCTGTTACGAATGTATTGATATTAGCAGCATGAGCTAATCTCATGGTTGCAGCGACTGTTGTTGCGCCCCATTGGACAGTTTCTTCTGATCTTGTGATGTTGGATGCCATCAGCGGCAAATCGCGTGTGGAGCATTTGATCGCTCTATTTTCTTCTCCTGCTTTTGCCAAATCCTCCAACTCATCTGGATGAAGACCGGCTCTAAAAATTCCGTCCTTTACAGCTATTGTTGCAGGAATGACGCCCCTCTCTCTCAAGATGCGCGATACTTCTGTTGCTAACTCAAGGTTCTGAGGATAGGGCATGCCATGAGCTACGATTGTGGACTCGAGTGCAACCACTGGTCTACCAGAGTTCAGCGCCATAGCTACCTCCGGGAGGACCTTAACCTTCGATCCTACCGTAGAGATGACGTTGCGGAGAAGAGGCGACATATTTCTAATCTCAAATCACTATCCCTAAATTTCTCTGTGAGAGCCAACAACACCCCCCAACAGATGCTTTCCCTCCTATTCAGACAGAACGATAGATTGGGACGACCAATCGCAGCAAATCAGCGATTAGTCTGCAGACACCTCTGCAGACACCAACACAACAGTAACAATAATAAATTAAAAGACAACCATGCAAACTACTACTTGCTCATCTATACAAACAACAAACAGGCCAGGACCTCGCTTAACACAAACGCAGCGCGAAGCCCGCAATATGATAATCAGGCAAAGGTTCCATCCTACCCTACCGAAGAACATCTTACCTACATGTAGGTACTACAACCGAGGTACATAACTGTCTTTAGATCACATAGATACATTGATCAGCTACTAACATAACACACAATTAATTGTACATACTTATGGTAACGTACCATACCGCCCGTGTGATAGCTTGCGTTTAAGTTGTAGTACATACACTGGATGAAAGACTGTACATATGTGTATTTTATTATGATGAACGAGATCATTAAATTTTCAGATTTATCACATGGCATCCACCATCCCTAGCATCATTGGCCGCAAGGTCGTCCCTATGGCAGCCGCAGCGACATTCGCTGCGGGAGGGGGGACGGATGAGTTATTCAATAATCGATGTGGATTGGCAAAATGTGGTGCATCTTGTGAGTCACCGCGATCACCTCCAGATAGTGACGTAGTAAACAATCCTTTTATGAAAAACAATTTGGGATCAGTCGTTTTGCGCAAAAGAATGACCTCCATTGGAAGGTTTTCGCTCAAGTCTGAGTCGATTTCAAACCCCTCTATTCCAACATTTTTCTTGGCTTTGTCTGGGAGCAAGAAACCAGACAATGATACTTCAGCGAAGAGCCAATACACAAGAAACATTTTTACCGTGAACGACTTTGAAAATGCCTGGATGAATAAGGAGATGCCAGATCGTCATCCTCGTTTTCATAGTGCTGTGTCTAGGCATGATGATCGATTCTTTGAAGAGACTCATCACGTGCTTTCTGGCAATGATGGAAACGACAAGGAGTTAAATCTACAAATCAAGGCTGAATTAGATAGGCATGCATCAGAGACAATGCACTTTTCTGTTTACAGGGACGATCTAAGGAATCGCATTGAGAATATGTTAACATCGCCTATTGAAGTTGAAGACAAGCTTTGGGAAGTAAAGATATCAAGTGGACCCATTGGAAGTAGTGGTGCGATTAGCAAAGTCAAATCTGATGCAATAAGTACACGTCAACAAATATCTAACGAACAGAATGCGCTAAAACGCCAACTGACAAAGGGCAGAACGTGGACGGATGCTTTTCAAGACACAGAGCCGATGGAATCTGTTCTACTATTCCGATCTCATCATGCGTTGGCAGATGGAGCCAGCATCATGGCAGCACTTAGTGATCTTTGCGATGAGGCTCAAGATATTCGAGAAAATATCGAAGCGGAATTGAATAAATGGAAGAGAGGAAAGCAGAGTAAAAAGGGTGTGCTACGTCGACTCATTTCACGGATGATGCGTCTTATTAAGTTTTTGCTATGGATCACATTGGGTTCTGCGAGAAGTGCCTTCAATCAGGGGTGGTTACAACTCACCACGCGTACAAACCCGTTTGATGCGGTGAAAAAAGACGCCGAAAAGAAAGGTTTGGCTATGAGCGGGAGAGCAATCTCTTGGTGTGATGCTTGTCCCTTGGACGAAGCTAAACGAATCACGCAAATCTTGAGCAAGACAAGGGGCTCCAACATCACAGTAAATGACTTGTTTGTAAGTTGCATTTCAGCAGCCGTAACGAGGCAACTCATAGAACATGAGGAGTTCATGGCTCCTGTAGATGCTCATTCACGAAAATGTGTTACACCAAGCATGAATGTTTGTATACCTGTCCACTTACGTGGAGGCGTCATTTTGCCAAACGAGTCTTTGGGAAATCGCATCGGTGCTTTTGTAGCGAGAGTTCCAGGTGAAATGGCACACGATGCTCGGGGAGGCGGAACCCCATCTTGCCCTTCCGATCGTCTGTTCAAGGTTCACCAGTCGCTTAAACTTTCAAAGCAGAGCCCTGCGCCCTTTCTATCATATTATTTGGCAAAGCTTTGCTCCGATTACCTTCCTGAACAATGGACTAAGAATATATTCCAACGTGCAAATTGCAATGCATGCGTTGCCATTTCGAACAACCGAGGGTACAAAGATAAAATCCACCTCAATGGAATGCAGGTAGAATCTGCTCATGGTTTCTTACCTCTTCCACCTGGTATTCCAATTGGCGTCGTTGTCCAAAGTTATGCCGGTATCATGTCGTTGTCTGTTACAGCAGAAAAGTGGGCCGTCCCAGATCCTGACAAGTTTCTGCGTTGGGTACTAGATGAGTACTCTGCACTCCTTGAAACAGCTGCCAAGTTGGAGAAATCTCAGTATTAAGAAGAAAGCCTGTCGTCTCATGGAACCAGTACTTGCATTGCATGAGATATGGTCGCTAGTTTAATGCTTTGTAATCGTCATTGTAGTTCAATTTCAGCGTTGCTGTACATCCTGGTTGGCGATGGTTGTTATTCAACGAAATAGAACCGCCGAAGCATTTCATCATTAGATTGCTCAAGGATAATCCTACGCCCAGCGAGCCCAGGGGTTGCCTAACAGCAGCGTAGCTCTGTTGCTCATCGAGACGATCCCATCTCTTTTGCGAAGAGGACGCTGCAAACCGAAACGCTTTTTCAGAACGATCTGCATTCAACCCTAATCCATTGTC
>Ga0210307_1213159_pt1 | contig 10233 bp, 1 predicted proteins | sample R1073metaT_FD_159690 | JGI IMG/M metagenome (GOLD analysis project Ga0210307, IMG submission 159690) | Metatranscriptome of estuarine water microbial communities from the Columbia River estuary, Oregon, United States - R1073 (Metagenome... | ecosystem: Environmental > Aquatic > Marine >...
GACCATATACTGCGGTGACACCCTCGGAGCTTTAAACGGAGATGTCAGACGATCTTTCAAAAAGTAGCTCCAACAGCAGCAACGGCGGCGGCGGCGGCAGCTTCTCTTTCAAGCGCCCTGGGAAGTTGCGTACGCCCTTCAAGAAAAATAGCAAGGCAAGAGAAGTAAGCGCCGCGAAACAACAATCACTTGAAGAATTCCAACATCAACTGTTTGATATTGAGGAGAGTCAATCTCAACCGAATTCACCGTCGACAGAACGAAAGTCTATAGGTGGTGAGAATTCGGATGCGGATAATGCCTTCTTAAGCGCATTACGAGGGACAAATAGTGCAGACGAAGACTATGATCATAGAAATCATGAGCAACAACCTAGGTACGTATCCAATAACCCCTCCTCTTTTGGAGATTCGTCGCGTGATGGCAGAGGGGCTACTAGCCAACAAGCACAGGCCAACAATGCTTTCCTGCAGGTATTACGAGGGGAGTCAGACGAACCGTCCTCCAACCTAGTTAATACTACGCGGCAATCCTATCCATCATCTTCTTCCTCATCATTCAAAACAACAAAAACCACTGCTCTGTCCGAGGCGGATCATTGCTTTTTGGCAAATATGCATGGGACGTCGGCGCCAGTGGCTTCGTCTCCAGCGCTACCAAACAAGCAACAACAACAACAAGAAGAAACATATTCCATTAACGCCCAAACTGACTTTTTTTCGGATGCGGATCATAGCTTTTTGGCTCAAGTTCATGGAGTACAAGCTGCAGCACAACATGTCAACTCACCACCAATCTCAATCTCTCCGCCGAGGGCGAGTTTTTTCACGTCACGAGAGGGTTCCCCTTCGAGGCAGTCAAAACAGCAACAACATCAAGAACGAGAATCAATCACATCCTTAAGTTCAATTGAATCATCCCCATCCATGCAATCAAGACCACGCGCATCAAAACAAAACACAAATTTAATCAAATTAGATCTCCTCCCAGTACCAAACCGAGGAAAGGGTACCAAGTCTTCTGACTTGGCCAATTCCAATGCAGCATTTCTGGGTGCCCTTCATGCTAGCGTGGACGATGGTCAACAATCGTCCGCGGGAGGAGGAGGGAAACAACAAAGTGTTGTTTCCGACGGTTCCTTCATCATGGATGCTACTCCCAATATTCAGCTGAAGCACAATAATAAAGTTACCACACCTCAAAGTAGTGATGTGGATGCTGCGTTTTTATTGGATGTTCATCGTGGTGAATCGTATTCGACTCAAGGTTCTTCGTCGGGCTTCACCACTAACAATTATTCATCTAGTAGTCAAGATTCTGGAACATTTGTCTTCAAGGGACCGAGTTCTACGAAGGTTGATCAGTCAACTTCAACCAGTACTCAAGAATCAGGCACATTTGTCTTTACAGCACCTACTGCCGCGAAGGATTCTAATGCAGCGTTTATGATGGCAATACATGCGTCTGCAGATGATAATGATGCAGGGGTAGATTCTGTGGAGGGACCGAATGATGAAGCTGATAATAGTGATGTCTTGGTAGGGGATGATGCAGGTGACCTCGAGGATGAGGATATCGAGGGATTGACGTTACCACCTCAGCCATACATCGAAAAGGTCATGTTGCCACGACCTCTGTTCTTTGGTCATGTTTTACCTCCCCGTATTACCGAGGAGGCTAAGCGTTTATCTTCAACGCATAAGGCAGGCAATCGGGACAGCACAACGGATACGGGTGACGATCACGATGACAACTCATCTCATAGTTCCAAAGGCTCGAAATTGAGCATGTCTAGCATTGGAGGTGGGAAGCTAGACCTGGAACCAGCAATCGCACCATGTTGCCGCAATCTGGAGGGTGCCATTGAAACTTTTGGATTTGGTGTAAATCCTTTTGCCTCTAACGATGAGGGGAAGGCAGCAGAAGACTCAAACGAACCGATAGCGCCCCATCCATATGTATCTCTCTATGCCCCTGTGTGGGAGGATTGGGCGCGTAAAGCTCGCGTCAAAGCCCGACGTAGGAAGGCGAAAGCAATGAACAAAAGTAGCTCAAGAAGTGTAACGCCAGCACCACAAGTGAACACAATTACAAATAAGAGGCAAAGTTATGGCAAAATCACTCAAAAAGATTTTGGGCATCGTCATACTAACAAAGAGAGTTGGACATCGTCACTAGAGTCCAGTGTCACATCATTAACTGCCAGTTTAGACTTTTCTCACGACGATGTCGAACAAGCTGTTTCCACGCATCCTCAGGATAGTTTGCCAGATAACAGGGATTTCTCACAAGACCAGTTCTTAAGATTTGCACGTGCTGGCTTCGCAGATGATGGTGTTGGTGACTCATTTGACAGTGGAAGCGATCATAAGACTGATAGAAGCAAGGGAGCTGCTACTGCAGCGCTACAAATGGATAGCACTGGGACTTTTGTTCAGATGGACAGCAACATTTTTGTTGAGGCTGTCAACAGTGCCGATGATACGTCTGATGATAATTCTGTTGAAGCGACTGAAGAGCGAAAATTTGTCGGTCTCAATGACAATATCAGTGCTGCCGCTGCTATGCTTGCAGGCGAGGGGGTGGATGACGTCGATGATGATGGTCAGGGTGGTAGTGGAACTTCCATGTTCATGGCAGTTGGAGGCGGAGCTAAAGCTGCAAATAAGTATGGGCGCCCATACACAAATTTTGAGCTAACAAATGGCTGCATTCCTCAGTTTGGATGTGACGATCCTTCCTTGCCCCATGAGAGCGATCTTGGTGCGTTTCAGACCAAAGAGGAAGAAAAACGTTCCGCTGATGAGCGACGCGAGAGGAATATTATTGAAGATCTTGCTGTTCCTGGTATCATGCCTCACATAGCATGTCCTACTCAATGCACAGATGTGGATGATAGTCAAAGTTGGAACGCGCGTTTCGCGGGGGGGAAGCTAGGAATCAAGGGCGGTCCAAACACCATGTTGATCTCTCTCGAAGACAACACGTCGACTGATGGCGAGCCAACATCATCTGGAAAACGGAAACAACCACTTGTGTATGAAACCAGTAGAGTAGGTTGGTGGAATTTCCCACCTGGGTTTGATGAAGATAATGTCATGAAGAATGGCAAACGAAGGAAATCAGCAAAAAAGATTACTCCCAAAGCAGAAGTATTTCCAGCGTTTGATGACCCTATTCCCTTGGATGTACAAACACGTCTTTGGCCACCTCCCAGTCTCTTGCGTGAGAACAATTTTTCTACCACACGTCTGCACCCAGCCACATCAGCTGCCAGATTTTTGCCGCACTTGTCTGACCGCCCAGTATCCATGCGCCATATCCAAATTGACACAACAGCAGTAGGCTTTCCGAAGCTCGGAGGGGAAATCGAGCCGATGTTTTGCCGTTTAGCTATTTACCACTTCGAAATGAAGTCCACGACTTCTCCAGCAGGAAAGACTTCGGTCGCTCCGACCGTGGCACGTTGTGGGCCTGTAACAGAGACATTAAATTTCGACATTGTTCAGGACCCCAGTGTAATTCAGAGCTGCATGCGTGCGCTTTGGCCTTATGCGGATGAATCAGAAGTGAATGAAATACTTGGATCATCTCCGAGCACAGCAGGCGAAACTAATGTGATGGCTTCGGAGGGAACAACATGTGGCATCTTCTCTTTACCCTCAAACCTCAATTTGGCAAATCTATATGCTGTTCTGATCGTGAACAAAGTCGTTGCCGGAAGCTCAGATTTGGAGCATTACTACAAACCCAATCGACGTGAGGCAAAGATGCCATCAGGAGCACTAGAGCAGCTAGATTTGCAACAGCTGAGAGAAAACGCAGCAAAGTCATCGGAAGAGTTTGGTCAGTTCATTACGCCATTTGCATTTGGCATTGTGCCACTGATGCACATAATAGAGACCGAATCCACCCAAAATCCTGTTAGCCGTGCCGTACAGATACCGTTGTTCAAGTTTGTTCAAGGGCGTGGTGTCGCGTCTATCCTTGATCATATTCTAGTTATGCTTCATCCAAGGTGAGTGATTGAGACGCTTCTCGCCGGTGAGGGGGCTTCTTTGTTGATCCTTTTCATGATCCTAACAAACTCGTGTTTCATCTTCAGCTCCGAACCCAAAATAGCTAAGGCTGCGCCCCTTACTCGAGGCCATGCATTATTAGTAACCAGATACTTCGGCTATCTTGGTGTGCATTCTATTATTGAGAAGAAAAGTTCTCTTTCACGTGAAAGAGTTGTTGATTTCACCGGCGAACTTCAAGTAAAATGCCAGGACGATAGCTCGGAGACGACTGCGAAGGAGAGTTGCCCTGCATTAGGCGAATGTTACGTACTGCCTCCATGGAAGCCGCACTACGAAATCGAACCTACAGTCTATGGTGGTCGAACTGTGACTCCTCCTGTTCTTGTGGATGACGATGTGAAGGCAGCAAAGATCCCTCGTGGTTCATATGCGCAGGAGCTCGCTGCTCTCCCGCTCGAGAACTCGGTAGCTGAACGTGATGGAAATGTGGCAAGCAATGCAGGCAAATATGATGGGTTGCTAATGCACACTTCGTTTTGCAATGAGTTAATTTGTCAGCCCAAAGTGTTACAGGGATACTCGAATGATAGCGTAGTCATCAAGGTCGAGCTTAGGAAGCTAGAATGGTCCAGCGCGCTGAATTCAGAAGTCGCTGTGCCTGTTGCCCCGTCCATCCACAACACTCGCAGGGGGGCATGGCTTGTTCAAGAGGCGTTTACATCGTGCGCAATCAATGCTAACGAGCCTCATTTTCTTGACGAATTCAAAATAAAGCTACCTTTGATCATGGGGGAAAGCAACCAAGAGAAACTAGGTCTTTTCTTTTCAGTTTATAACGTCAATGTGCATAGGCGAAGGGCGAGCGTTTTCTCCAAACGAGATGCCAGTGATGGTGAAGATGTTACGCATATTGGGAGTGGATTCCTACCATTAGCACGGGAAGACAGCTCCACTTGTTTGATTGAGAATGGCCGACATGAAGTTCCGATCACGTTACGAGCAATCGAGCTTTTCAATCTAAGTCCTGGCTACGATACAAAAGGGTCAAGCTTTGGTGCCAATATAGGCAAGCATATTCGGAATCTCTCCCGGTCCAGTAATACACTGGATGATAATGAGGAAATGGATATCACGGCTCATCAACAAGCCGTCCACGACTACCCCAGTGGAACGCTCGCATTGAGTCAGTTACGGTATCAGTCCTCTCAAGAGAAAGACGACATTAATGATAGCGCCACCGCTGTTAACAAGGACCGTGCAAGTATCTCGGCATACTCGCCTTCTAGACCACATCATGTCTCTGCCTCTAACCCAGAAGATATCCAAACTCTCTCTTCAGAGCAGCCTGGATCTTATGATGAATGCGATCAGAAATCAAATCTGCTAGAATCATTTGCAAAAGGTCTGCGAAAAAATGTAAGCCACGGAAACCTCCAACAATTTCAGTCACCGAAAAGTGATTGCACCAGTTCCACCGAAATTGAAATGATTCTTCACGTGAACATTCTTGCTTTATCATCAGTGCACCCTCAAAACAAGGCTCTCGCAGACTTATTTCAGATGAAGCCGAAGCTTCCGCGGTCTGTAGTTTCTTCTGATTTCTCGGATCAGTATTATGCCCCTTGGGGGAAACAGCGCAGCGAGATATTATATCAGCTCCAACCTGAGCGCCTTCCTCCATTCCATTTCGTGGGAGGTGCCCTGGCAGAAATGGAACGTAAAATTTTGACTCCAGTTGTTAATATGTCGAAGAGTTCAAAGTGTTCTCCTACAGACGTGATGCCTCACTTGATTCGAGTAGTGGGCCAGTTGTATAGGATTGCTGTTACTGGCACGGGCGAACCCTCAATCCTATGGGCGAGCCCAGACTCTCTCATTCCGCTGCGTTTGAATGCGTTCGCAGCGCTTCTTAGAGCGATCATCTCAGTTTCCGACCACATGACGAATGCTGGACTGCGTCAACTTGATGGGAATTCGAAGTGGAGCCTTACGGCTCTCGGAAAAGTTCTTTCCATGCTATTTGATGAGAGGGCAATGTTGGGTGGGGCACTTGAAGATCTCCATGTCGATGAAACGAAAGAACCGCTATCAACCAAGAAGCCGTCTCTCATTTCGCAGAGGTCTCGGACTGCAGACCAAACGTTATCAGCTGGTGCCAAACCACAGCTCGTTTCCAGGTATTCGTCTCACCCCGATGATGATTCCCCTAAAAAAATTGATATCAATGCAATGCTCCGGCCAAACTTTGCATTTAAACGAGAAGATACTGAAACCAACAACTCGTCTCCACTCACCTCTCAAAGTTCTGGATTTATGGTTGATTCGAAGGGTGCATTCATGTCAGCACTAGCTGCATCCTTGGAGGGTGATGAATCACCTAAGAGCGGGGCGATGCCAACTGTAGAAAGTTCTTCCAGATCACTTCTGCCGCCAAGACCAGCAGCAAGTAGAAGGCGTTATATGACGCTACCTACAAATGCGCTCGCGACGATACAAGAAAACAACGATGATGATGGCCGCGCTGGGCCTGAGTTTTTGTCCTCTTCGTTAACGAAACCAAGCGGAGACTCTCTCGATTTAGAACTCATTCTCAATCAAGAAAAGAAGAAACCAAGGCAGATGAGAGTACCGGTAATCGAAACTAAGAAGAATGAAGGGGACTCGATAGATTCTTTTCTGAGTGCTCTAGAGGCTAATAATCTGCAGAAAGGCGATGATAAATCCTTCGTGAAATCTGATGGCAAGCATAGACGAGTTGCTACAAAAGATGATGAAATCGAAACTGCTGGAACAGCCTTCCTTGATGCTATCGGCAAAACTATGGGTTTAAACCAAGCAAAAGGATCAGGTGGTGAAGAAAGAAGGGTTGGGTCCGCGCACCATCGGAAGACGAGGAGTCGATGTTCGATTGACTGGACCCTGCCGCCTACTGACGGACTTTTAGAAAAGGAACAGCAGATTGAACAGTGGAATCGCGCCCGCGTTGGGGTTTCTGGACCTCAAATAGTAGCGCTGAGTCCAGAAGGGCCTATGTCAGGTGGGGGCTTCTCGTTTGACGATGTCGCTGAGAAAGATGATGGGGGTAAGGATTCAAATGCCAACGTTGATCACCCCCTGAAGCGAGTTCAGTCTAAAGAAAATGAAGTGAAGCAACGAGCTCAATCGATTGCTCTTCCTGACTTTGCCGATCGCATTAGTGCAATGAATGATGACGAGAAGCCCAAACGCTGGTGGCCTTACGTGTATGAAATCATCATTTATCAATGGGTGGCATTGCTTACGGAGCAAACAAAGCAAACAACGAAAAAAATTGACAAGGCGGGGCAAAAATCAGATAGTTCACCCTCTGGTTTATCTCCTATTGTTGTGAAATATCTATCTGTTGCTGCTAAAGCATCCCGTGGCGCTACAATCCGATGTGCACCTTATTTGCTTGAAATCATTAAGCAAAGCCTTTGCTGGAGAGTGGACTCTATTTTTCGAGAAAGGAAGAACAAGAAGCCATCATTGGATGAAAAATCGTTCGAGGATGTTGTGACACCGCTTGTTGCGTTAGATGACAATATCTTTTCAGCTCTTCGGAAGCTCATTACCTTGTTGACAGATGCAAGTCTTGATAGTAGAAACTTTGACAGCTTTGATTTCCGCAAGATCAGTATCGACGTAAATGATGCAGTTGTCAGGTTTATTCGAGACATGTTTTCGGTACTTGATCCTTCATGTGTTCATAACCTTGCGATGGTGTACTTTGCAAGATTTGTCACCAAGCAGGGGAAGCACTGGCATGATCGAGACTCAAAAAACACAGGGCTGCGGTGTTCATGGGAGACAACTAAGCTCCGCCTCAATGCGGTTACACTATTCGTACGATTTCCTGAGTTTATGAAGGTCAATGCCCCCCTGATGGAGTCGTTGAAAGCTTGGCCTGCTGGGTCATCTGCTGCCTCTACGCGACGATTTTTCTCTCACGTCTTCGAGAAAATTAATCGCCTGAGACTTAACGAGTTTACCTCTGGAGAAGGACCAATGAGCAAAATAGATATTCCCATTCCGCCCATGAAACCACACTGGCTCGCAGAGATTTGTATAGATATTTGCATTTTTGCAACGGGTCATGCGGAGCAAAACATACAGTTTCGAGCATCTTCGCTTTTATACGAACTGTTCTGGCGACAGAGTCAACTGGGCAGGGCCAATGGAAACTTGTCAGTTGTTGCAAGTGTATTCCTTCCATTTCTCCCCAAAATTCTTTCCCATGTGAATTATTTGTCAACACTACCCGCGAAAGGTCAACTTCGAAAGGATATTCTTCCTTGCGCTCTCTTCATATTGCAGAGTGCTCCTGTGGGTTTAGTGAAGGCTTTATGGAGAAAACTAGCCAAGAGAGCCGAAGGAAAGACTCAACGTGCAGATAGTGATGATAGATATGGTGGTATAGGCGGAAGTGGTGCCGGATACAAAGAAATGATCTCAGGTTCTACTCACTTGTCTTCAGTCGACGTTGAGATAGACGACGAGCCTGATATTTATGATATGCTAGGTTTATTGAATCTTGCTCTTACCACTGTTGAGTATGAAGGCAATATGAAGCAAGTGGAAGAAAGTGACGATGCTGAGAACGACTCCGACGAAAACCCCACTTGGCGTAGAGAGTTCTTGTTGTCTGTCGACAGCCGTGCCGATAACGATAGAGGTCGATTCTCAGCCGTCAGCATACGTGGAGGAAACGAGGTGTCTGGTGCTGTTATCCAGCAATCTACGCAAAACTCGCGTAGATGGTATGCGCATGATTGCTCGATGATCATCGTGAATGTATGCAGACAAATTGTCAGGGAAACCCTCGGCATGCTCAGGCCGTCATTTAGTTCATCTGAAGAGGCTGATGAAGGTGATTCTTCCTTAGACTTGCCGGGCGTTTCTGGCTCTAGGTCAATGAGTGATATTTTTCTTCAGCAGACCTCCCTTTCTCATTCCTGTGATGAGAATAATTCCGATGACGAAGATAGCGCGAATAAAAAGGAATCACGACAACAACGCCGTAATCGCAAGCGCCAGTTGGAGTCGTTAGCGTTTTCTGTGACGGATACAATCATTTTTGTTAGAGCAGTGACTTCAGTATATCTACATACGTTGACAACGAAACAAAGTGATGTTGCAATCGCCAAGACACTCACAGCAGCTGTTGAGATAGTGAAAATATTTGGAATCAAAGTTTTTCTCACAGCAGTGGGAGAAACGCTACAGCATTGGATGAGAGTAACTCTGGAGCATTGCGGTGCAAGAAGGTCTGATGTCAGAGTAGAAGGTTCCGAATTCCTTAATTTGCTCCTTCGGTTAACTTGGGAGGCATACGGGTCCTTCTTCAGAATACGGCTCCCCCTTCTTGCTGTTCAAACTGAAGTGATGGAGCGTATCGTTGCAAAGGCGGCCACAAAATATATTTTTGAACAGCGTCTTCTTGGATTAGATCCAGTTATAATGTCGAACGAGAGCGCTGAGGCGAGCTTAACGCCACTGTGGCGGACAATTGACCGCCTTCACAATCAATCTGCTAGTCGCAACTTATCATTCAAAAGTGCCTTATCAAGGCTTGCTGTCTTGATGAAGCGGCTCTTCAAGGCCTACCTTGCTGCACATGCCTTGGCCATCGTTAATAGGTCGAAAGGTGGAGCTGATAATGTACCCCAGACAAATGCGTACGTGCAGCGAATGCGTGTGTCTGTTCATCGTATTGTGTCAAATGCAGCAGCATTTTCAAAGATGTTTCTCGGAAACCAGGCGACATCCTATCTTTGTTCGGTACAGACTGAAGCTGTTGAAGACTCGTTCGTAAAAGCAGCCGATGTTTATTCTTCAACCGAATTACCGTCTCATAGAGTTGCGTGGTTGCAAAAGCTTGCCGAATTTCATAGAATGCGCGGTAGATTCGCCGAAGAGGCGACTTGTCGATGTTATATTTACCACACCTACCAAGAAGCTGCGAAGCAACACGAGCACATCTGGAGTAGCTCGCCATACCTTCCCTGGGCAAGTTCCTCTGACGGATCTCATCCTGACGGAGAAGGAGTTTCTGAGTTTGAGCCAGATGGTAATGCAAGCGTCGCGTCAGGACGGCTTGGAGACAGAGGCACATCGTTTAGGAAAATATTTTATAGAGCTGTCGACAGTGTCCGCGTGCGCTCTGGAGACTGGGGTGTTGGTGGTGGAGGGA
>Ga0210307_1153987_pt1 | contig 10229 bp, 8 predicted proteins | sample R1073metaT_FD_159690 | JGI IMG/M metagenome (GOLD analysis project Ga0210307, IMG submission 159690) | Metatranscriptome of estuarine water microbial communities from the Columbia River estuary, Oregon, United States - R1073 (Metagenome... | ecosystem: Environmental > Aquatic > Marine >...
CTGCCTCTTGGCACCATCAAATCCCGTCTCCGTCTTGCGCTGGACCGCCTGCGCCATTCATTAAAGTAGCTGATATGACAAATACAAATACATCCCCTGCGCCAAACGCGATAAAGCACCACCTCGATGAGGCAACGCTGCTGGCCTATGCCGCTGGCATTCTGCCAGAGGCTTTTAACCTGATCGTCGCAACACACATCTCTATGTGCGACACCTGCCGTGCAGACGCGCAGGCCTATGATGCTGTGGGCGGTGCGCTATTGGATGATGCGACTGCTCCTGTTTCAGCAGATTGTCTGGCCCAGACTTTGGCGATGTTGGACGGGCTGGGAGCGGCCCCCGTGAAGCAGGCAACAACGGGTGATTTCCCCGCACCCCTGCACGACTACGTTGGTGGCGATCTCGACAGTATCCGCTGGCGCCCCGTTGGTATGGGTGTGAAACAGGCAATCCTGCCCACATCCAAAGGCGCGACTGCACGCCTTCTGTTTATCCCTGCAGGCGCTGCAATGCCCAACCACAGTCACAACGGAACAGAATTAACACTGGTCCTGAAGGGGGCGTTTCAGGATGCCGATGGCTACTTTGCCCGCGGCGACATCGAGATTGCGGATAGCGATGTACAGCACATTCCCGTTGCTGACATTCATGAGGATTGCATCTGCCTTGCTGTTACCGACGCACCCTTGCGGTTCGAGGGCCTACTGCCGCGTATTTTGCAAAAGTTCGTCCGGATTTAACCCTACCCGCGCCGCATGAGGCCAGCCGACATCAGGATTCGGAACCGTCAATCGGTATGACAGTTTTTGGCCGGACTAGGGGTGGCAGCGTCTCGTCTTTCTCGATCTCTTCAAAGTCGAAGTTATCAAGACGCGCCGCACGTTTTCCTGCGCGCTCCGCTGCGGTGCCGATCCCTTCAAGATCTTCACGGGCCTGCCGGAAATGTGTATCCAGCTTGCCGACGCGCTCCACCACCAACTCCACATCGCGGTGTAGAAGGCGCAGGGTTTTGCGGATTTCACCTGCTTGCTCACGCATCCGGGCATCTTTGAGGATCGCACGCATTGTGTTCAACGTGGCCATGCAAGTGGTCGGCGACACGATCCAGACGCGCGCGTCAAAGCCTTCGCGCACCAGCTCCGGAAAGTTGGCGTGCAGCTCGGCGTAGACGGCCTCGGACGGGAGGAACATCAGCGCGCCATCGGCGGTTTCGCCATCCAGAATGTACTTCTCCGCGATGTCGCGGATGTGCTTGCGCACGCTTGTGCGCATATTGGCGACGGCTGACTTCAGCTCCCAATCCGTCTGCGCGCGGTGCAGTGCCTCATAGGCTTCCAGCGGGAATTTCGCATCAATCACAATAGGGCCCGGCGGGTTCGGCAAATGGATCAGGCAATCGGCACGCCGACCGTTGCTCAGCGTTTTCTGCATGGTGTAGCTGTCGGACGGTAGTGCCTTTGAGACGATATCATTCAGCTGGATTTCACCAAATGCACCACGCGTCTGCTTGTTGCTCAGGATGTCTTGCAGCGACAGCACATCGCCCGACAATTTCGTGATATTGTCTTGCGCACGGTCAATGGATTTCAACCGCTCTTGCAGCTGGGTCAGGCTGGTTGTGGTCCGCTGGGCGCTGCCGTGCAGGGTTTGGTTGGTGCGTTCCTGCATTTGCGCCAACTGCTGCTGCATCTGCAATTGCACCGTGGCAAGCCGCGCCTCAAGGCTTTGGATCAGTTGGGTCTGCGCATTGGCCTGCGTATCCGAGACAGTTTGAAGATTGCCGCGCAACTGCTCCTGCCCCCGCCCGAGACTATACAACTGATGGGCCAAAGGTGCCGGAATACGTGCCGGACGCAAGAGCATCACGACGAGTAACACAAGGATCAGCGCCAGAACCCCGATGGCAAGCAGCGCCGCCAGCGCCACAGGATCGCTCAGATCAAACTGCACTTCACCCAGTTGGATCATGTGCGTCCGAACAGCCGTTCGATGTCACTCAACTTCAGCTCCACATAGGTGGGGCGACCATGGTTGCACTGGCCGGAATGCGGCGTTGCTTCCATCTCGCGCAGCAGGGCGTTCATCTCTTCCGCGCGCATCCAGCGGCCCGAACGGATAGAACCGTGGCAGGCAACGCGGCTCAGGATCGCTTCGATCCGCGCTTGCACCAGCAGGCTCTCGCCCTCGCCCTCCAACTCGTCCAGAATATCGCGGATCATCGCTTCGGCGTTGACCTCTCCCAAAATTGCGGGCGTTTCCCGCACCGCAATAGCATCCCCACCGAACGGCTCAATCCCCAGTCCGAATTTGGCAAGGTCCTCTGCCACGCTCAGGATCGCGGCGCGGTCACCCGAGGACAGCGCAATAATCTCGGGGATCAGCAGCGCCTGCGCGGGGACGCCATTTGCGGCCATCTGGCTCTTCAACTTCTCATAAACCAGCCGCTCATGGGCAGCATGCTGATCAACGATCACCATCCCCGTCTCGGTTTGGGCGATGATGTAATTCTCGTGCACCTGCCCGCGTGCAGTGCCTAAGGGATAGTTAACGCGTGTCTCCCCCTGCGGCTCGACGGGGGTTTCCACACGCCCCCACATGCCTTGCGTCTCGGCAAAGCCTTGCGGCGCTTGGGCCTGATAGGCCGCATGACGCGCACCGGTTGAGGGACGGTCCATCTGGTAAATGCGCACTTCACCCGTAGGCTCGGGTCGCATAGCACCCAGCGTTGCATCCGCGACTGTAGTCGATGCGCGGTGACCTGCATTGGCCAGCGCATGACGCAACGCAGAGACAATCAAGCCGCGCACAACACCCGGATCACGGAAGCGAACCTCGGATTTGGCTGGGTGTACGTTTACGTCCACCAGATTGGGGTCGCAGTCCACAAACAGGGCAGCAGCGGGATGCCGGTCACGACTGAGAAAGTCGAAATACGCCCCGCGCAGCGCGCCGATCAGCATTTTATCTTTCACCGGACGCCCGTTCACAAACAGATATTGCGCAACAGCGGACCCGCGCGAATAGGTCGGCAAAGCCGCAAAGCCGGTCAGGTGGAATCCCTCCCGTTCTGCATCAATGGCCAGCGCATTTTCGGCAAATTCACGGCCCAGCACCTGACGCAGGCGGCCATGCAACGCATCAAACAGATCGCCCTGTTCGGCCTCAACGCGGAACACCTCTCGCCCCTCGCCCTCGCCCGATACATCGCGCAGCACAAAGCGGACAAACGGTTCCGCCATCGCAAGACGTTTGATCACATCGCCGATCGCTTGCGCCTCGGCGCGGTCGGTACGCAGGAATTTCAGGCGCGCAGGCGTGGCATAGAAAAGATCCCGCAGGACCACAACCGTTCCCGCGCTCAGCCCCGCAGGTTTCACCGGCACATGTTTGCCGCCGATCACGCTGATCTCCGCGCCTTCATGCCCTGCGGCACGGCTGGTAATGGTCAGACGGCCCACAGCACCAAGTGACGGCAGTGCCTCACCGCGAAACCCGAAGGAGTGGATGTTCAACAGGTCGCTACCATCAATTTTAGAGGTGGCATGCCGCGACAAGGCCAAAGGCAGATCATCGCCCGCGATGCCGCAGCCGTCATCCGTGACACGGATCATGGTCTTGCCGCCGTCGGCATATTCAACGGTGATCCGCCGCGCGCCTGCATCAATTGCGTTTTCGACTAGTTCCTTAACGGCAGATGCGGGCCGCTCTACCACCTCGCCTGCGGCGATGCGATTGATTGCGGCCTCGTCCAGCTGACGGATAACAGGCTGGGAGGTGCTTATATTGGGGTTTGATTGGGCCATGACGCAATACCTAGCATGGTTGGCCGCGATTCTGAAAGCAGCAGCGTAAGGTTATCCCCCGCTAATTTGCTCTATCCACCAGCTGTAAACCCGAAGGATTTTCACGCCGGTCCATGCAGGACTGAAAGAAAAAAGGGGCCGCGTTGCCAATACAAGCGCGGCCCCTTTCAAATTTTTAATCAGTCCAAGTCTTTAGGCAGTGCCAAGTTCAGCACAATCGCAATCACAGCTGAAGGCAGCAGACCTGAGGTCAGCAGAACCTGTGCCGTATCGCCCAGATGCTGAAGCGCCTCTGGTACCATTTGCAACCCAAGACCAACAGACAGCGCAGTGGCGAAGATCACCATGTTGCGACGGTTCCAGTTCACCTCGGACAGCATATTGACGCCAGAGGCTGCAACCATACCGAACATCACGATCACACCGCCGCCCAAGACGTGCTCTGGCATAGTGCGGATCACCGCGCCGACGATGGGCATACATCCGCAAATAATCAGGAAGATCGCGCCGATGGTCACCACATGGCGACTCATCACGCCGGTCATGGCAACAAGACCAACGTTCTGACTGAACGAGGTATTGGGCAAGCTGCCAAAGACACCGGCGATAGCCGTACCCGCGCCGTCAGCGAAGGTTGCACCGGTGATCTCTTTGTCAGTCGCTTCGCGGCCCGCACCCCCTTTGGTGATACCATTTGTGTCACCAACCGTTTCAATCATCGAAAGGACGGCCATAAAGCACATACCAATGATGATGGCCCAGTTCATTTCCCAACCGTATTTGAAGGGCATGGGTACCTGAAACAGCGCCGCCTTGCCAACGTTGGCAAAGCTAACCTGCCCCATGAAGTAGGCGACGATGTATCCGGCTATAATGCCCAGAAATACCGCCGAAATCGCCAGAAAGCCACGGGTGAAGAACTTGATCGCAAGCGTTACCAACACAACAACCAACGCGGGGAACCAGTATTGCATGGTGCCAAATGCGGCGGCGTCGCCTTTGGCTGCGTCCGGCTGACCGGAAAAGACAAACGCGTTCTGGGCAGCCGTTTGCAGGTGAACCGCATTGTAGTTCAGCACACCGCCTGCGGAATACTGGATGCCGACCTTTACCAGCGCCAAACCGATCATCAGAACAATCAAGCCGGTGATCAGAGGCGGCAGGGCAAAGCGGAATTTGCCCACAAAAAAGCCGAGGCAGAAATGGAAAATGCCGCCGATAACAACACCGGTCATCAGGCCGGCAAGGCCGGCAGTTCCTGCGCCCAGAACAGCGGGGATCATGATCGGCACAAAGGCAAAGCTGGTGCCTTGCACGATGGGCAGACGTGCCCCCACCGGACCAATACCGATGGTCTGGATCAGTGTTGCAACGCCTGCAAACAACATCGCCATCTGGATCATATAGCTCATGTCCGGAAAGCCGAGCGCGCCCTGGTCAGAGCCAAAGCCGATGCCTGCCGCGCCACACACGATGATGGCTGGCGTGATGTTGGATACGAACATCGCCAGAACGTGCTGGATGCCCAGCGGGATCGCTTGGGCCATTGGTGGTGTATAGTTCGGGTCGCGCAGCTGTTCCGGCGTCCCCATTGAGGAAGAAGTCATATTGTGTCCCTGTCGTCTTGTTTTCAAACGGCCAGTATTTTCTGGCTCTGCTAGAGTTGGACTACGACATAGGGTGGATCAAGGTAAATCTCTTCAAGGTTCGGAGTTGTGCCGATACGGTCCACAACTGCAAAAATTCCGGGCGCCTCAAGCGGGGTCAAGACTCCATGCCAGACACCGCGGTGAAAATTGATACCCTGCAAAGGCTTAGACAGGAAGGCGCGTGGTCGCCCCGGCTTACCGTCTTCATCTTCAGCCACAATTACCAGAAAAGATGCAGCAGCCATCGGGATAAAGGCTTGCGAGCCTTCGGGGTGCCGCTCCATGAGGTCAAACCGATAGGGCAGGCTGCGGGGTTGCGCATTGAAGATGCTGATTCCTGCGCGCCCGTCCGGCCCGAAATCGAGCGTCGCACGATCGTGATAGCGCCCGCATAGACCTGCATTGATCAACTTATCAGGCGCGCCTGCAGTATCCAGCACATCTCCGAAGGCCGCAAAGGCCTCCGGTGTTAATGGCTCCAGACCGATCTCGATGCTCATAGCGGCATGTGACGGTTTACGTCTTTATACAAAAGATAGCGGAACGGCTTGTCGCCCGTTGCCACGCAAGCCTGCGGGCAAAAAGCGCGCAGCCACATAAAGTCACCCGCCTCGACCGGTACCCAGTCTTTGTTCAGCAGATAATCTGCCGTGCCTTGCAGCACATAGAGGCCGTGCTCCATCACATGGGTTTCGGCAAAGGGGATGACACCACCCGGCTGGAAGGTAACGATGTTGACGTGCATATCATGGCGCAGATCGTTCGGGTCGACGAAGCGTGTCGTGGCCCAGACGCCGTCGCAATCGGGCATCTCGGTTGGGGCTACAGCGTGATCGGAAGTCACGAAAGCTTCGGGCATATCGACACCGTCGGCCCCGACATAACGCTTGCGCACCCAATGGAACTGGCTGACCGCATCGCTATCATTCCAGACGGTCCACATGGCACCCGCTGGAATATAGCCGTAGCCACCCGCGTCTAGGACATGGCGCGCACCGTCGATGTTCACTGTTACCTGACCACCAGCGACAAAGATCACGGATTGCACTTCGTCGTCGACTTCGGGTGCGTCCGTACCGCCCGCCGGTTGCAGCTCAACCGCGTATTGGCTGAACGTCTCGGAGAAACCAGACATCGGGCGGGCAAGCACCCACATGCGCATGCCGGTCCAGCCGGGCAGAAGGCTGGTCACAATGTCACGCTGGGTGACGGCAGGCAGCACGGCATAGGCTTCGGTAAAAACGGCGGTGCCTTCCGGCGATACGGACTGGTCGGGCAGGCCGCCGGGGGGGAATGCGTAGGTCACAGGATTTGCTCCAATCTGATGCGCGCAATGCGCTCGACCTGTTTACAGGCCGTTGTGAATTCGGTTTCGGTATCATTGGCGATGCGTGCTTGAAACGCTGCCAGAATGCTGTCTTTGGTGTTGTCCTTCACCGCGATGATGAAGGGGAATCCGTGTTTGACCACATAGGCCGTGTTCATATCAGTGAACTGGGCACGCTCCGCATCGGTTAGCGCATCAAGGCCCGCACTTGCCTGCTCTGACGTGCTTTCGGCTGTCAGGCGCTTTGCTGCGGCCAGCTTGCCCGCCAGATCGGGGTGGGCGTTTAGCACGCCAAGACGCTCGGCTGTGCTGGCAGAGCGGAACATGCGGGCCAGTGCGTTATGCAGGCCTGCGGCACTATTGTGAGCAGGGCCCAGTTCCAGATCAAAGGCGCGCTCGGCGATCCATGCGGAATGTTCAAACACGCCGCCAAAGTGCTGGACGAACTCCGCCCGCTCCATCCGGCATGGCATCAGCCGCTTAACGGGCGGGTGTGCCGCCTTCCAATGCTCTGCAATCTCGATCCGGCGCGGCGTCCAGACGCCCTCGAACCCTTTGATGTAATCCACAAACCGCGCCAGCGCCTGCACCCGGCCCGGACGCCCGATCAGACGGCAGTGCAACCCGATCGACATCATCTTGGCCGCGCCCCCCTGCCCTTCGGCATAAAGCGCGTCAAACGTGTCTTTCAGGTAGCTGTAAAACTGGTCGCCCGAATTGAAGCCCTGCGGCGTGGCAAATCGCATATCGTTGCAATCAAGCGTATAGGGGATGATCAACTGATCCGTGCCCGCGATATCCGACCAATAGGGAAGATCATCATCGTAGGTGTCCGAAACATAATCAAACACGCCGGTTTGGGCGGCCAGCCGCACAGTGTTTTCACTGGTCCGACCACAGTACCAGCCGCGCGGCGCTTCGCCCGTGACTTCTGTGTGCAAGCGGATTGCCTCCGCCATATCTGCGGCTTCGGCCTCTTCACTATGGTCACGGTAGTCGATCCATTTCAGACCGTGGCTGGCAATCTCCCAACCGGCGGTTTGCATCGCTTCCACCTGCTCTGGCGCACGGGCCAGCGCACTGGCAACGCCGTAGACCGTAACAGGCACATCTGCGCCCGTGAACAAGCGGTGCAGCCGCCAGAACCCCGCACGCGCGCCATAGTCATAGATGCTCTCCATGTTCCAATGCCGCTGGCCCTGCCATGGGGCTGCTCCGACGATTTCGGACAAAAACGCCTCTGACGCCGCATCGCCATGCAACAGGCAGTTCTCCCCACCCTCTTCGTAGTTCAGAACAAATTGCACGGCGATCCGCGCACCGTTTGGCCACTGAACGTTTGGCGACGTAGCACCATAGCCGGTAAAATCTCTGGGATAGCGGATCATAAAGTGTCCTTTGGTAAGCGTGTATTGGCACATTGCACAAAAAGGCAGCGCCCCGCAATTTGCAAAGCGGCCCTGCAAATACAGTGGGCCGGACATTTCTGCCCGACCCACCGCTCGTCCGAATATCACTGAGGCGTTTGTTCTTGTTTTTATCAGCTGGGGATAATCAACCGCTGGCCTACCTTGATTTTGTCGGGCGATTGTAGCGTGTCACGGTTTGCATCGAAAATACGCTGGAAGGCGCTCGGCTTGCCGTAAAGTTGCAGGGAGATATAGGCAAAGCTGTCGCCGGGCTCTACGACATAGACGCGCTTGCCCCCCACATCTTTCGATTGCACGGTCGACGCCGCAAATATCTTGCGTGACATCTCGCGGGCCGCCTCGGCCCCTTCAGGTGTGCCATCATTTGCCAGCGACGTCTGGACCAGATTGAACATCATCGTGTCCATATCAACGCTGCCATCTGCTGTTTGCAGTGACGCTGGCAGCTCGATCCGGCCCTCGGCTGCCGCCTGCATCAGCATACTGCCCACGGTGTCGCTGGTCATTTTGGCGTTGATTGTGCGCAGTTTGACCCGCTTGGCACCGTTTTCATCTACGGTATCAATACTGTAAACACCGGCCAAAACACCTTCCCGCAACATCCGCAGCTTGTTGTTGTTGAGGATCATCGTTGCTTCAGCCGCTTTCTGGGCCAGCTCGTCCTGCGTCAACGTGCCGACCGTGCGCTGCGGTTGCAGGCCTTCCAGTACCGCCGCCGCCAGATCCGCCACAACGGGGCTGGATTGCGTGTTGCCTATGACGTCCGTGAGGTCGGGCACTGCCGCGCGGGACACAACTTCGTTCAGGTCCGCTGCGATACTCACGCTTTGCGCGTCGGCATAGCTATTGCCAGCCACTTGTGTGGTCTGCTGTTGTATCTCAGGTGCTGCGGCTTGCTGTGTGCCGCCTGACCACAACAAAGCGGTGGTGATACCCAGCATAAAGGTCAGAACAAATATCGCAGCAACTGCCAGCACCACTGCATTTCGCTGAACAAAACTTGTCTCAGGCACAGGTGCAAAACCGGCACTTGCGTAGACTGGAACCCTTGGCGTTGGTTCCATTTGCTCTGTCGCGTCCATTGTCCCATCCGAATGATGCGCCCGGACACTTTCGGCTGCACCGGAGTTAAACGAAATCTTTGGGGAAGTGTTGCTCACAATTTCACTCCTGTACTGTTAGGGCCAAAACCGACCAGACTTGCATACCACCACGGTAGTAGCGAATTTTTTCCGGCGGATAGCCGACCTCAAGCAAGTGTGCGATCAGCACGCCCGCATCGTTCTGGGACGGGCCATTGTCATAGACCATCAACATCTGTGCATCCGCGAAATTGTAAATATCGTCAAAGGCACGGGCGCCCAGCGCCTTGAGTATCTGCGTGCGCGTTTCCCCGGCTTCTGCTATGGTCGGATGCGGCAAGCTGACCGATCCGGGAATAAACCCGAGGCCACGGTCGGACGGCATACGGGCATCCACAAGGAGCCACTTATTCTTGCCAACAGCGTCTGCCAAGAACGCCAGCACCTGAGGCTCGATCACCGTCTCAATCCCGACAGCCGCCTCGGCCGGTGCGATGCAGTTGGGATCGCAAGATGCAGGAATGGAGGCAAACCGGCTGGCATATTTTGCAGCATCCGGCGTGTTCGGCCCGATTTCTACGCGCTTGCCGTCAAAAATGAACGAAGCTTGAGCCAGCGAAATGTCCGCATGCGCGGCACCCGAAATTGCATGCGCAACTAGCGTTGCAGCGAAAAACGCGGCTCTTTTTGTCATGCGGCCCCCCAGCCTTTTTGCCCTAGATATTGTTATTGCCACCGTAAGTGCGGCCTATCCTAGGTTGTGCGCATAGATATAGGCAGAGAGTGATTCGTAGGTTAAAGCAAAAACACCCTTAAAAGGAGAAAAGTGGCGAATCAGTCCCTTTTTGAGCGAATCAGCAAAAATGGGTATCGAATGAGCGTGAAATTCTTCGTATAATCGGGCACGCCAGACCGGTAATCTGCAAAATGAACTCACA